>OCVV011339510.1_pt1 | contig 35508 bp, 23 predicted proteins | sample 1539721 | NCBI WGS metagenome assembly OCVV01 (sample SAMN02144230, study PRJEB22623) | gut metagenome | biome: sheep rumen | host: Ovis aries | place: New Zealand | reverse complement strand
GCGAATGGGGCGAACGCCGTTTAACTCGGGTTTTTGCGTTGGAAACCACGCAAAAACACCTCGAGTTCAGGTGGGTCTGTACAGTAACGGATACTTCTTTATGCAAGAACATCGTGCATGGTATAAAGGCCTGCGGGTCTGCCTGCAAGGAACTTTGCGGCCTCGACCGCACCCTTGCCGAATACGGCGCGGCTGTAGGCCCTGTGGGAGAAGGTGATCACTTCGTCCTCTCCCGCAAAGATCACGTCGTGATCTCCGACGATAGTACCGCCGCGGACTGCGGAGATCCCGATCTCCTTCTCACGGCGCTTCTCGCGCCTGGTGCTGCGGTCATAGGTATATTCATAGGCGCCGTCCATGGCGTCATTGATGCTGTCGGCCAGAGCGATCGCTGTTCCGCTGGGAGCATCGAGCTTCTGGTTGTGATGCTTTTCGACGATCTCGATATCAAATCCTGCCGCCGCAAGTTTGGGAGCCGCCTCTGCAAGCAGGGTCTGAAGCAGGTTGATGCCCAGGGACATGTTGGCGCTCTTGAGGACCGCGACCTTTTCCGCTGTCTGCTTCATAGCCTGAGTCTGTTCAGCGGACAGGCCTGTGGTGCAAACCACCAGAGGGATTTTCCGGGAGGCGCCGTAGGCAAACAGGCCTTCCATGGCCGCCGCCGTTGAAAAATCGATGATGACATCCGCCTCTTCCGTGCAGGCATCAATGGATGCGTAAACGGGGAAATCCGCGTAGGCGCTTCCGAATGCGTCGACTCCGGCAACGATCTCGATGCCGGCATCTCTGGAAACGATATCCGCGATCATATGTCCCATACGCCCGCAGGCGCCGTGAAGTATTGCCTTAACCATCTGTGTCTCCTCCGCTCTTTTTTCTTATTTCAGGATTCCGAAATTGCGCATGGCTTCCTCGAGCTTCTTTGCGTGCGCATCTTCCATCTCGGTGAGGGGCATGCGAAGCGGGCCTGCGTTGAAGCCCATCAGGTTGACGGCCTTCTTGACAGGGATGGGGTTGACTTCGCTGAAGAGATTCTCACAAAGATCAAGTGTGTCTTTCTGGATCTGTGCCGCGCCCTTGACATCGCCGGCGAGCATCTTCTCGCACATGTCGTGAACTGCGCGGGGAGCAATGTTGGAGACGACAGAGATAACGCCGAGTCCGCCCATGGACATAAGCGGAACGACCTGGTCGTCATTTCCGGAATAGAGATCGATATTGCCGTCGGTCAGGGTCATGATCTTGACGATCTGGCTGATGTTGCCGCTGGCTTCCTTGATACCGACGATGTTGGGAACTTCCTTGACAAGGCGGGCAACCGTCTCGGGGTTGATGTTTCCGCCGGTGCGGCTGGGAACGTTGTAGAGAATGATCGGGCAGCCGTCGGAGGCATCTGCGACCATTTTAAAGTGCTTGTAGAGGCCGTTCTGTGTACCCTTGTTGTAATAGGGGTGGATGACCAGAAGACCGTCGGCGCCGTAGCCGGCGAGCTCTTTGGAGAGGTTCATTGCAGTCTGTGTGCAGTTGGAACCGCTGCCCGCGATGACGGGAACGCGCTTCTTGGTATAATCGATGCAGAACTTACAGACGTCCAGATGCTCCTGCTCTGTCATGGTAGCAGCCTCGCCGGTGGAACCGCAGACGATGATGGCGTCTGTGCCGTTGTCGATCTGGAAATCGATCAGCTCGGCGAATGCGTCGTAGTTGACAGAATAATCATCCTCTTTGAAGGGGGTGATGATGGCGACTCCTGCGCTTTTAAAAATAGACATGTTCTTCCTCCGTAAAAATGCCGTTCAAAGAATATCTTCTTAAATATAAATGTAATGTAATTAACTGTTTTCGTATTTCTTAAACCGGACAGTGCTGATCTGAGAGATCTCGTCCACGAAGGCGCAGAGTTCTCCGCTCATGACGCGGCCGGTCAGAATAACCTGTGTATCGTCGCGCTGGCTCACAAGTTCGCCGAGCTCTTCGACAGTGATGATCTGATTATCAATCACGCCCAGGACTTCATCCAGGACGAGAAGGTCGCATTCGCCTGTGGCGAGCACCTTTCTGGCAAATCCGAGACTGTTGCGGATGCTCGAGACATCGTCCTCTCTCTGTTCGAGGGTACGATCGTCGTAGTCCACTTCCGATTTCTCGAAGCGGAAGATCTTGATATCCGGCTCCATGCGTTTACAGAAGATCGACTCAGCCAGTCCTCTGCCCTTCAGAAACTGAATGATGACGGCCGTTTTTCCGTCTGCTGCGGCGTCCAGCGCCATGCCGAGCGCAGCCGCCGACTTGCCCCTTCCTTCTCCGAAAAAGACGGTAATCTTACCTTTCTCCATTCGAACACCTCATGATCGATACTGTTTTGCTGCCGCACACTGACAGTGAGTTGAACACATGATGCCCTTGCGCAGTACAGTGGCGAATTAACGCTTTACAGTACCATAACACGTTTACTTTCGATTGTAAATAATTGTATATGGCACGCGGTGCCCCTTACATACGTGAAGGAGCCGAAAAACCGAGTACATCGATGCACCTGGAGAGGACGCGCTCTGTCAGATCAAGGAGCGCGATCCAGGACTCTTTCTGTGCCTGATCCTGTTCGGTGAGGATCCTGGTGGCATGGTAGAAGGAGTTGAAGTCGTTGGAAAGCTGGTAAATATAGGCGCAGATCCTGTGGGGCGCGCAGTCTGCATAGGCGCCTTCCATCATGGCGTTGAAGCCTGCGATGTCCATCATCAGCTTCTTTTCAACAGGTCCGGCGGGCAGGCCGGCAGTGAGAGAAGCGGGATCTTTGGCGCCGGGCTGCTCTGCATAGCGCTGCAGGATGGAGCGCATGCGGACGATGGTATAGAGGATATAGGGGCCTGTGTCGCCTTCGAAGGAAGTAAATTTCTCGATGTCGAAAACATAGTCCTTGGAGGCCTGGTTGGACAGGTCGCCGTATTTGAGGGCCGCGAGAGCAACCTGGCGGGAGGTCTGTTCAGCCTCATCGGCAGGGATCTCGGGGTTGGTGCTGATCTTGGAGAGCATCTCGGCGTCGATGTCGGCGATGAGGGTCTCCAGCCGCATGACGCCGCCCTCGCGGGTCTTAAAGGGCTTGCCGTCTTTGCCGTTCATGGTTCCGAAGCCGATGTGGACAAGCTCTGTCTCACCGTCTACCAGGCCGCATTTTGCCGCCGCGCGGAAGACCTGGGTAAAGTGCAGTTCCTGGCGCTTGTCGGTGATGTAAATGATCTTGTCGGGGCTGTATTTCTCCACGCGCTCCTTGATGGTCGCCAGATCGGTCGTCGTATAGAGGGAGGCGCCGTCAGACTTGAGGACGATACAGGGAGGGATCTCCTTGGAGTCGGTCTCCTCAGCGACGTCGATGACCAGAGCGCCCTGGCTCTCATAGGCATATCCGCCCTTTTTCATGTCCTCGACCATGCCGGGGATCACGGGGTGGACACTGGCCTCGCCGTTCCACAGATCAAAGCTGACATCAAGATTTTCATAGTTGCGCTTCATGTCCGCCACGGAGACTGCGACGATCTTCTGCCAGAGGGCATAGAGGCCGCGCTCTCCGTCCTGCAGGCGGCGTGTATTGTCCATTGCCTCGGCGTAGTATTCGGGATCCTGTTTGGATTTTGCACTGGCAAAGGGATAGATCTCTTCGAGTTCGGAGACGGTAAAAGGCGCCTGGTCGGGATATTCTCCTTCAAAAGAGGGATCAAAATAAGGAAGTCCGGGCATGCGCTTTTTGAGCTCGGTGATCACCAGGCCCATCTGCAGGCCCCAGTCTCCCAGATGGATATCACCGATGACATCCTCTCCGTGGAAGCGGGCGATGCGCTTGACCGCCTCACCGATGACTGCGCTGCGCAGATGACCGACATGCAGGGGCTTGGCAACATTGGGGCCGCCGTAGTCGATGATGATCTTCTCAGGCTTTTCCGGAAGCGGCATGCCGAGACGCTGATCCGCGCTCATCTGCTGCAGATAAGACTGCAGAAAGCTCTCTTTCACATCCAGGTTCAGGAAACCGGGCTTGACGACTTCCACCTTGGAAAAGACTGCGGAGCCTGTGCCGTCATTTTTGGCCGCGAGTGCCCCGGCAACGTCGTCAGCGATCATAAAGGGCGCTTTGCGGTAGCGCTTTGCACCTGCCATGGCACCGTTGCACTGATATTCGCAGAGGTCGGGGCGGTTCGATACTGTCACCCTTCCCAATGCACTGTCATATCCCGCCGCTTCGAAGGCGGATTCCATCTCTTTTGAAATCAGGTTCAGAAACTGCTCCAATTTTTCCCCTTTCTGTCATTCGAAGAAGCGGCTGCCACAGGAGGATCTGCGCGAAAACAATGCTTTTTCGCCAAAATCCCCGACACCGCTCACTTGAAGTATTATTTCATTTTCATTAATCTCACAATCATGTCAAAATCCGTCCGTTTTGTCAAGTTCATACAGGGTTCTGTGAAAAAACGCATCCGCAGTAGTTCTGGCGGTAGAGGCCGAATTCCCTGGAGAGTTCGATGGACCTCTTGTAGCCGTCCTTTTTCTTGAAGTCCGAGGGCAGCCAGGCCGTGCCGTACTTTTTCGCCATTTGCTCTCCGATAAAATTGAGCCTCTGTGCGTCCTTGAGGGGACTGATGGTGAGTGTGGTGGTGAAATAATCAAATCCGCCCTCTGCCGCTGCCTGCGCGGCCTTTTCCAGCCGCATCTCAAAGCATACGGTGCACCGCTCTCCTCCCTCGGGACAGCCCTCAAGTCCAGCGACGGCTCTGAACCAGTTATCCGGGTCATAGGGCGCTTCGAGGATCTCGATCCGCCGGGCCCGGGCTGTCGAGTGCATTCCCGTAAAATCCTGCTCCTCCACCTGGCGGTTGTAGGCGGCGATGAGACGCTTTTCTTCGGCGAGGCGCTTTTGGTATTCTCCCGGGATCGTGATGTTGGGATTATAATAGAATACGGTCAGCAGAAAATGCTCGCGCAGATACTCCATGCAGTGGCTTGAACAGGGCGCGCAGCAGCTGTGGAGCAGAAGGCGCGGGGGATCGTCCGCATCCCTGCGCGACTCGATCCTGTCTATGATTTTCTGTGTCTGTCTGCTGTAATTGATCTTGTTTTCCAATTTCCTCTTCTCCCGGGAATCATTGTCCAATAAGCAGCCGGAGCGATGTGAACCACACTGCTCCGGCTGCTCTGTAATTCAGCTCTTCTGTTTATTCAAAGTACTTGACACCTGTTATTCAAAGTACCTGACACCTGCCTCGAAGAGACGCATGTTCTGGTCGCCTTCGATATTGAGGTTGATAAAGCGGCCGCTGCGTTCGCAGTGGACCATCTTGCCGAAGACGCGGCCGTCGGGGGAAGTGATGCCCTCGATGGAGGCGTAGGAGCCGTTGATGTTCCACTCTTCGTCCATGGAGACATTGCCGTCGGGATCGCAGTAGCGGGTCGCGATCTGGCCGTTCTCCTCCAGCTTTCTGATCCACTCGGCGGGAGCAACGAAACGTCCCTCGCCGTGGGAAGCGGGATTGACGTAGACGCCGCCGGGCTCTGCCAGAGCCAGCCAGGGACTCTTGTTGGAAGTCACCTTGGTGTAGGCCATCTTGGAAATGTGGCGGCCGATGGTGTTGTAGGTCAGGGTCGGGGACTGGGCATCCTGTCCGGTGATCCTGCCGTGGGGGACAAGTCCCAGCTTGATCAGGGCCTGGAAGCCGTTGCAGATACCCAGGGCAAGGCCGTCGCGTTTGTCAAGCAGTTCGGTGACCGCCTCCTCGATGACCGCATTGCGGAATGCCGTCGCAAAGAATTTTGCGCTGCCGTCAGGCTCGTCGCCCGCGGAGAATCCGCCGGGGAACATGATGATCTGGGCCTGGGCGATGGCATCTGCGAAGGCCGCAGCGGAATCGCGGATATTTTCGGGTGTCATATTGGTGAAGACACGGGTGATGGTCTTGGCGCCTGCCGCGGCAAAGGCAGCTGCGGTGTCATACTCGCAGTTGGTGCCGGGGAATACAGGGATGAAGACGGTCGGCTGACCGATCTTGTGCGTGCAGACGGCGATCTGTCCGCCGGTGTAGATCGGAGCGTCGATCGGTGACGTGTCTTTTTCGGCCTTTGTGGGGAAGACCTTTTCCAGGGGCTTCTTCCATGCGGCAAGCATATCGCTGAGGGCGATCTCCTCACCCTGGAAGGAGAAAACAGCATTGTCTTTGCCGGTCACAGTGCCGACCACACGCAGGTCAAAGCCCTCTGCGTCGGAGAGCGCCGCCAGGTCATCGGGAGACATCTCCACGAGCAGGTCGCCCATGGCGTTCCTGTGCAGGTCTTTGAGGCGGAGTTTCTCGACGAAGGAGACGCCGAAACCGTTGCCGAAGGCCATCTTGGCAGCAGCGGGAAGAATGCCGTAGCTGTCAAGGGCATAGGCCGCGCAGATCTTTCCTTCCCTCATCAGGGCGGTGACCAGATCATACATGTGCATGACATCCTCGTAGACCGGGATGTCGAATTCATCTTTTTCGATCCGGAACTGGACCAGTATATCGCCCTCTCTCTTGAGTTCGGGGGTGACGATGTCCTGTGCCCTGGCGACATCGACCGCGAAGGAGACAAGTGTGGGCGGAACGTCGATATCCAGGCCCTCCTCGCGGAAGGTTCCGGACATGGAGTCCTTGCCGCCGATACTGGCCAGGCCGTAGCCGATCTGGGCGTCATAGGCACCCAGGAGTGCTGACAGAGGCTGGCTCCATCTCTCGGGCTCCTGGGACATACGGCCGAAATACTCCTGGAAGGTGAAGTGGAGCTTTCTGTAGTCGCCGCCCTCCGCCACGATCCTGGACATGGACTCGGTCACAGCGTAGATGGCGCCGTGATAGGGGCTCCAGGAGGACAGATAGGGATCGAAGCCGTAGCTCATCATGGAGACGGTATCGGTGGTGCCGCCCAGAACAGGGAGGCGGGCAGTCATGGCCTGTGTGGGGGTCAGCTGATAGCGGCCGCCGTAGGGCATGGTGACTGTCGCGGCGCCGATACTGGCGTCAAACATCTCGACAAGTCCCTTCTGGGAGCAGACGTTGAGGTCGGAGACAGATGCCTTAACAGACTCTGCAAAAGAAGGATTTTTGCTCTTCAGAACCTCTTCCACCTTCTCGGACGCGATCTTTTTGAAATAGTTGTCCTGCTCGGAGGGCATCAGGATCCTGACGTCGGTCTCCTGGTGGGCACCGTTGGTATCGAGGAAGGAACGGGCAATATCCACGATCGCCCTGCCCCTCCACTTGAGGACAAGCCTGGGCTCTTCGGTGACGCGGGCCAGAGGAGTCGCCTCCAGGTTCTCCTCGGCGGCGTATTTGAGAAATTCCGCCTGATCTTCGGGCGCCACGACAACAGCCATGCGCTCCTGGGATTCGGAGATGGCCAGTTCAGTGCCGTCAAGTCCTTCATATTTCTTGGGAACGAGGTCCAGATTGACCTCCAGGCCGTCTGCCAGCTCGCCGATGGCGACGGAGACACCGCCCGCGCCGAAGTCATTGCACTTTTTGATGAGGCTGGAGACCTCGGGACGGCGGAACAGTCTCTGGAGCTTGCGCTCTGTGGGGGCATTGCCCTTCTGAACTTCCGCGCCGCAGGAGGTCAGAGACTCCTGGGTGTGGGCCTTGGAGGAACCTGTGGCGCCGCCGATGCCGTCACGTCCGGTGCGGCCGCCCAGCAGGATGATGACATCGCCGGGGTCGGAGTTGAGACGCTGCACGTTGGCGCGTGCCGCCGCGCCCATGACCGCGCCGATCTCCATGCGTTTGGCCAGATAGCCGGGGTGGTAGATCTCGGAGACATGACCGGTGGCAAGACCGATCTGGTTGCCGTAGCTGGAATAGCCGTCCGCAGCGCCGATGACCAGCTTTTTCTGGGGAAGCTTGCCCCGGATGGTCTGGGCAACGGGAACAGTGGGATCCGCCGCACCGGTCACGCGCATGGCCTGATAGACATAGCCGCGTCCCGACAGCGGATCGCGGATGGCACCGCCCAGGCAGGTTGCCGCGCCGCCGAAAGGCTCGATCTCTGTGGGATGGTTGTGGGTCTCATTTTTAAAGAAGACAAGCCACTCCTCGGTCTGGGGCCCGTTGCCGTAATCGACCTCGATCGGAACCACGATGGAGCAGGCGTTGTTTTCATCGGACTCTTCCATATCGGTGAGCTTGCCGTCCGCCTTGAGCTTCTTCATGCCCATGATGGCCAGGTCCATCAGACAGACCGGCTTGTCGGTGCGGCCTGCATAGAGCTCGCCCCTGGTATCGGAATAGCTCTGCCAGGTGGTCTCGATGGGGGTGCGGTAGAAACCGTCCTCGAACTCGATATTTTTGAGTTCTGTGGAGAAAGTGGTGTGTCTGCAGTGGTCAGACCAGTAGGTATCCAGCACGCGGATCTCGGTGATGGTGGGATCGCGGTGCTCGGTATCGCGGAAATAGGTCTGAATGAACTGGAAATCCGCCCAGGTCATGGCAAGACCCAGGGAGGAATACAGTTTTTTCAGCGCGCCGTCATCCATGGCGGTAAATCCGTCGAAGACCTGCACATCATCAGGTTCGGGATATTCGGTCTGCAGGGTGGCGGGCTTTTCCATTCCCGTTTCGCGGGAATCCACGGGGTTGATGCAGTAGGCCTTGATGCGGTCAAGGTCCTCTCTGGTCAGGTCACCCTCAAGCAGATAGGTGACCGCCGTGCGCACCACAGGTTTCTCCTCTTCATTGAGAAACTGCAGGCACTGCTCAGCGCTGTCTGCGCGCTGGTCAAACTGACCGGGAAGGGCCTCTACGGAAAACAGGCTGGTCCCTTCGGGGATCTCAATATTTTCTTTATATAAATCATCTACGGGCGGCTCGGAAAAAACAGTGCGGCATCCCTTTTCAAAAGTGTCGTCCGAGATGTTTTCCACATCATAGCGGATCAGGATCCGGACGCCCCTGATTTTCTCGATTCCTAAAAAGCCTTCAATGTCCTCCTTCAGCTGCCTTGCCGCGACGGCAAATGGCTCTTTCTTCTCGACGTATACGCGTCTTACACCGCTCATTCTTTTCTCTCTTTCCGGAGCACTGCGTGCGGTAGGGAAGCCCTGCGGACGTGTGACCAATGACCGTCATCGTCCCGGTTTACACAGGTATTCCATGAAGGGTTTGTGATGCTCCGGCACAAACCCGGTTTTATCAGATGTCGGGTGCGGCTGCAAAGATCCTGCCCCCGGGGGGGCTGTCCTCATCCGGCGCCCGGGACCCGCAGGCGGGTCCTGATTCCTGAAAATATGAATGAATTTTCCGAAAAACGGGATGAAGTCAGGCACCCATTTCTGTCACATTATAGCATAGGATTTAAAAAAGTACAGAAATGTTCCCGCTTTACATGTTAAAATATTATAAAGGCTCCCGGGATTGTTACTTGCTTGCTTATCTTCCGGAGGCCTTTTTTCGTTTTTATCATGCCTGCGGCCTGTAAAGGCACGCTCGCCGGCACAGTAAAAACGCAGCTGTAACTGCAGGGAAACAGTCTTTTTTTACCTAATGGGTGGGGTAAAGGAATTCCGGATTCCCATGCGCAAACTGTATACTAAGTCGGAGCATCTGCAGGGTTTATTCCGTCTAATGGGTGGGACGGGACAGGCTCCTGCAATGCAAATGTGTGTCCGCTGATCAAGGGCACACGCCACAGAAAAAGAAAGGAAGGTAATGTTTTGGGGGCTTTAACAATGATCGCACCCGTTTTCGGAGTGCTGGCACTTTTGTTCGCATTCTACCTCATCGGCAGGGTTAAGCGCCAGGACGCGGGAACCGACCGCATGCAGGAGATTGCAGCATTCATCCATGAAGGAGCGCGGGCGTTCCTGATGGCTGAGTACAGAATTCTGGTCTTCTTCGTAGCTGTTCTTTTTGTTCTGATCGGTCTGGGCATCAGCTGGCTGACCGCCTACAGTTTCCTGGTCGGCGCAGTCTTCTCCACAGCCGCCGGTTTTATCGGCATGAATGTGGCGACAAGGGCAAATGTCCGCACAGCCGCTGCCGCCAAGGACCACGGCATGAATGCCGCTCTCTCTGTCGCCTTCTCGGGCGGCGCAGTCATGGGCATGAGCGTAGTCGGCTTCGGCCTGGTCGGCGCAGGTCTGATCTACCTGGTCACCGGCAATCCCGATATTCTGTCCGGATTCTCTCTGGGCGCTTCCTCCATCGCACTGTTCGCGCGTGTCGGCGGCGGTATCTATACCAAAGCTGCTGACGTCGGCGCTGACCTGGTCGGTAAAGTCGAGGCCGGTATCCCCGAGGATGACCCCCGCAACCCCGCCGTTATCGCCGATAACGTCGGCGACAATGTCGGCGATGTCGCAGGCATGGGCGCGGACCTCTTTGAATCCTATGTAGGCTCCATCGTTTCCGCCATCACTCTCGGTGTCGTCTATCACGCAGCGAGCGGAGCAATTTTCCCCCTGCTCATTGCGTCACTGGGTATTGCAGCATCCATACTGGGATGCTTCTTCGTCAAGGGAGATGACAATTCCAATCCCCACAAGGCGCTGAAGGCCGGCAGCTATTCCGCCGCCATCATCGTGATCATCGGTTCCCTGGGGCTGAGCTGGTATTTCTTCGGTTCCATGAAGGAGGCCTTCTCAATCATCTTCGGACTTATTGTGGGCCTGATCATCGGTGTCGTGACCGAGATCTATACCTCCGGTGACTACCGCTTCGTCAGAAAGATCGCGCAGCAGTCCGAGACCGGCCCCGCGACCACCGTCATCAGCGGCATCGCGGTCGGCATGCAGTCCACGGCTGTCCCGATCGTCCTGATCTGTATCGGCATCATCGGTGCCTTCCTCTCCTGCAGTCTCTACGGCATTGCCCTGGCTGCAGTCGGCATGCTCTCCACCACCGGCATCACAGTCGCGGTCGACGCCTACGGTCCCATCGCGGACAACGCCGGCGGTATCGCGGAGATGTCTCATCTGCCCTCCCGCGTCCGCAAGATCACGGACCGTCTGGACGCAGTCGGCAATACCACCGCTGCTATGGGCAAGGGCTTCGCCATCGGTTCCGCAGCCCTCACTGCCCTGGCCCTGTTCGTCTCCTACGCACAGGCAGTCAATCTCTTTAAGAGCGGTATCAACCTTCTGGACTACAAAGTAATCGTCGGCCTCTTCCTGGGCGGTATGCTGCCCTTCCTCTTCTCTGCTCTGACCATGGATTCTGTCTCCAAGGCAGCCTACAAGATGATCGAGGAAGTCCGCCGCCAGTTCCGTTCCATTCCCGGTATCCTTGAGGGAACCGGCAAACCGGACTACACGACCTGCGTAGCCATCTCCACACAGGCGGCTCTCCACGAGATGCTGGTGCCCGGCGTCATGGCAGTGATCTGCCCCCTGCTGGTCGGCATTGTCCTGGGCCCCACAGCCCTGGGCGGACTTCTCGCGGGCGCGCTCATCACCGGCGTCATGCTGGCGATCTTCATGTCCAACTCCGGCGGTGCCTGGGACAACGCCAAGAAGTACGTGGAGGAAGGCCACAACGGCGGCAAGGGAAGCGAGACTCATCACGCGACCGTCGTCGGCGACACCGTGGGCGACCCCTTCAAGGATACATCCGGTCCTTCCATCAATATCCTGATCAAACTCATGACCGTTGTCGCGCTTGTATTCGCGCCTGTATTTCTGAAGATCGGCGGTCTGTTCTGAGGACAAGGGTAACTTCACATTCCATGTGCTATAATGATTATCGGCGGCGGGGCAATGCTTTACTACTTGCAGGAATGAGCATGGCTCACAGACTTATATGCTGAAAACTAAGCGCTGCCTGGCGTGTCCCGCGCCTGTTTACACTGCTCAGAGAAAAGGAGATCCTATCATGCAAAATACTATGGAATTGATTCCCGAGTTCCAGATTCTCGTTGACAAGGCCAAAGAGCGCAATGCCGGCAAGCCCATGCGCATCGCCATTGCCGGAGCTGACGCGGAGAATATCCTGAAGGGCGCCTTTATGGCACAGCAGGAAGGATTCGCCGAACCGATCCTGATCGGAAATTACAAAAAGATCAACCAGACACTGGAGCGGCTGGGCCTTTCGGACCGCAAGTTCGATATCCAGCCGGTCAGCAATGATACCAACGTTGTCCAGTACGCCATCGAGATGATCCAGGCCGGCAGTGCGGACGCCCTCATGAGGGGCAATACCCAGACCCGTGATTTCCTGATGCCCGTACTCAACAAGGTCAACCACCTGATCCGGCCGGACAGACTGCTGACCCATATCGTTATGATCAAGATCCCGACCTACCACAAGATGCTGGCCATCTCCGATGTCACTCTTTTGGTCAATCCCTCTATTGAGGAGCGCAAGAAGGTCATCGTAAACATGGTCGACGCTCTGCATGTCTTCGGCGTCAGAAATCCCAATATCGGTCTGCTCTCCCTCATCGAGAAACCCGCTTTCCACATGAAGGACACTGTCGAGGCACAGACCATTCTCATCGACCATCAGGATGAGCCTATCGCCGACTGCAACCTGGTAGGGCCCATCACCTGGGATCTGATGCTCAACAAGGAGGCTGCCCGCCTCAAAGGTTATGACAACCCCGCCTGCGGTGAATTTGACGGTGTTGTGGTTACCAACCTCATGACCGGCAACCTGATCGTCAAGGTTCTGGACACCAGCTGCGGCGCCTACAACTGCGGTATCCTCATCGGCGCCAACATTCCCATCGCCATCACCGGCCGCAGCGAATCCGCCAGGGAGGCCTTCCTCTCCGTGGCGGCCTGCGCAGCCATGAACGCCTCCCCCAGACACAATATTTACTTCGGGGATGACCATATTCAGGGCGGACTGAAACTGGACCATTGATCCTCATAAACCGCGTCGCATAAACCGCATCACAAAAAAGAACCACAAAATAAGAACCGCAAAAAAAGAACCTGCAGCACGCGCAGGTTCTTTTTTTTGTTTCCTTTTATTCCGCGCCCTCGTGTTTGAGAACGACGGACACAGTCTTTAAGAGTATCTGGAAATCCAGCTCCGGGCTCCAGTTCTGAATGTATTCGCGGTCGAGACGGACGACTTCCTCGAAGTCGGTGATCTCGCTGCGGCCGCTGATCTGCCACAAACCGGTGATGCCGGGCTTGATGCTCATGCGCACGCGGTGGTGGAGGTCATATTTTTCCCATTCGTCCAGGGTCGGGGGACGGGTTCCGACAAGGCTCATCTCGCCCTTGAGGACGTTCCAGAACTGGGGGAATTCGTCCAGGGAAGTGCGGCGGATGAAGTTGCCGATGCCTTTGGGCTTTCCGTTCTTGTCCTTCTTCTCACTGCCGATGATACGGGGGTCGTCATCCATCTTGAACATCATGCCGTCCTGGACCTTGTTCTGGGCCATGAGGGCTTTTTTGCGCTCCTCTGCATCCATATACATGCTCCGGAACTTATACATCTTGAACTGCTTTCCGTTCTTGCCGATCCGCTTCTGGGCAAAGAAGATGGGTCCGGGGGACTGGACGTAGATCATAGGGGCGATAAAGATGAATATGATCCCGGTGAGAATACATCCCACGATACCGCCGGCAATATCCATGCAGCGCTTGAAGGCCAGCTCGCGGATCGAAACGATGCGCAGGCTGTTGGTCAGGACCTTGTAGTTGCCGATCTTCTCGACTTCCTGTGTCCCCATGCGGCTGTCATTGAGGGCGGATATACAGTAATGCACCGTGATTCCCATGTTGAGAAGATTGTCCACCATATCCACGGGATAGGGCAGGTTATCGGGCTGATACAAAAAGACTTCGTCCACCCAGTGCCGTCCTATATAAAAGAGGATATTCTCGCCTCTTCCCAGGACCGGGATCCCGTTCAACTCCTTTTCGTCTGCGGAAGCCTGGTCCATCAGGATGATTCCCGAGATGAAATAGTCGTGAAAAGAGTTGTCGGAAAGGTTCTGGATCACCTCGTCCACCAGATGGCTGGAGGTGATCACCATGAGCGATCTCTGTCCCTTTTTGTCCTTGCGGGTACCCAGTACACGCTTTTTGTTTGCCATGCGGACAAAGAAGGAAACAAAGAAAAACAGCACTGCGGTCAGGCCTGTCAGCAGTCGTGAGATCATGTAGATCTGGTGGACCGAAAACAGATAGACCAGGTTCAAAAGCTCTACCGTGACGATATAGCGGAAAGTGCAGACCAGTTCTGCCCACGTGCTTCGCCGGAGCACATTTTTGTAACTCTCGGAAAAGAGAACAACGATCAGCTGGCAGAACAGGTAGACGATTCCCTGATAGCGGTACAGGACGATCTTGTAGGGATTGGAGATCCCGCGGAGGATCCAGTAACTTGCCACATAGCACAGCTGAAAGACGATCAGGTCCAGGACCATAAAATCCAGATGCTTCAGCCATCCTGTTTTTTCTTTTTTATACATACGAAAACTCCCTGACGGAGGATCATTCCACCGTCACGCTCTTTGCGAGGTTTCTGGGCTTATCAACATCCAGTCCCTTGGCGACACTGATATAGTAAGCCATCAGCTGAAGCGGGATGATCGCCAGACTGTTTGCAAAGTGAGGATCCGTACGGGGTACGTATACGGTGAAATTGGCAGTATCTTCGACACTGTAGTTTCCGTAAGAGGTAAGACCCATGAGATAAGCGCCGCGGCTCTTGACTTCGACCATGTTGCTGATGGTCTTCTCGAAGAGATCGGGCTGTGTGAGGGAGCCGACCACCAGGGTTCCGTCCTCGATCAGGCTGATGGTGCCGTGCTTGAGTTCTCCGGCCGCATAGGCTTCGGAGTGCACGTAGCTGATCTCCTTCATCTTCAGGCTCCCCTCGAGGCAGATGGCATAGTCCACACCGCGGCCGATGAAGAAGACATCGCGGGCGTTGGAGAACTTGGAGGCAAACCACTGGATCCTCTCCTTGTCCTCCAGGAGGCCTTCGATCTGTCTGGGGAGCTTCTGGATATCGGCGATAAAGCTCTGGTACTGCTCCTCGGTAATATTGCCGCGCACTCTTCCGAACTCAATGGCGAGCAGGTAGCCTGCCACCAGCTGTGTGGAGTAGGCCTTGGTCGTTGCGACGGCGATCTCGGGACCCGCCAGGGTATAGAGGACATTGTCCGCCTCTCTGGCGATCGAAGAGCCGATCACGTTGACGATGCCCAGGGTCTTTGCTCCCAGCTCCTTGGCTTCGCGCAGGCCGGCCAGGGAGTCGGCTGTCTCGCCGGACTGGCTGATGACGATAACCAGAGTGTTATCGCTCAGAATAGGCTTTCTGTAGCGGAACTCGCTTCCCAGCTCCACGCGGACGGGAATACGGGTGAGATCCTCGATCACATACTGCAGGGTGATGCCGACATGATAGGCACTGCCGCAGGCGACGATATTAATGTCACGGAGGTTGAGGATCTCCTCTTCTGTCAGGGAGATGCCCTCCAGGCTGACTCTTCCGTCCTTGATGATGGCATTGATGGTGTCCTGAACGGCCTTGGGCTGCTCGTGGATCTCCTTCATCATGAAGTGCTCGAATCCGCCCTTCTCGGCGGCTTCCGCATCCCACTTGATCTCGGTCAGTTCCTTCTGGATCTCTTCCTGGTCCAGGTTGTAGAACTTTGCGCTGCCTGCGCCGAGTCTTCCGATCTCGTTGTTGCCGATATAGTAGACATTTCTGGTATAGCGCAGGATGGCGGGGACATCGGAGGCAATATAAGTCTCGCCTTCCTCGACGCCGATGATCATGGGGCTGTCCTTGCGGGCGACAAAGATCTCGTCGGGATACTCCTTGAACATAATGGCCAGGGCGTAGGAGCCGCGGACGCGGACCATGGTGCGCACGATGGCGTCGATGGGGCCCATATTATATTTCTTGAGATAGTAGTCGACCATCTTGATGGCCACTTCGGTATCTGTCTCCGAGTGGAAGGAATAGCCCTTGCGGACAAGTTTCTCGCGAAGTTCCTTGTAGTTGTCGATGATTCCGTTGTGGACACCGATGATGGAGCGGTCATCCGTGCAGTGCGGATGGGCATTGTCCTCGGAAGGCTCGCCGTGGGTAGCCCAGCGGGTGTGTCCGATACCGCATGATCCGATCATGGTCTCGCCGTTGTTGGTCTTCTCAGAAAGAATCTTCAGGCGTCCCTTGGCCTTGACGATCTCGGGTTCGGCACTGCCGTCACGGACGGCGAGGCCGGCGGAATCATATCCTCTGTATTCCAGCTTTGAAAGACCGTCCAGAAGGATGGGAGCTGCCTGCTGGGTTCCAATATATCCGACAATTCCACACATATAATTCTTCTCCTATAAAAAAGTATAACCAAAAAGGTGTGTCCGTCTGGTCAGTTAAAATTAAAAATGCGCTGTGCAATGCGGTAGAGTGTGATCACGGCTGCGCGGGGCAGTCGTCTGTTGACATTCATGGCCCTGCCCAGGAGACGTCTGCGCATCTTTTTCCAGAGCGCCTCGTCCCTGCCGCGCAGATACTCCCAGGTCTCGTCGCGCAGCTGCAGATGCTCCGGACTTCCCGAACGCAGGCACAGCACCGAGGTGACCGTGGTGATGATCTCCAGATAGTTGAACATATACTGCCTGAGCGTCCTGCGGTCTCCGATCATCTCCTGACAGGCGGGATCGGTGAAGTGGTCGATCATGATGCGGTTGACGCGGGCCTGCTGGTCCAGTCTTTTGATCATGACGTCCTCGTGGACCGACTGGTCCTCGCGGCCGATAAAATAGTAATAGAAATTGACGTCCAGGTAGTACATCCGCTCAACATAGGGCAGCGGATTGAACACATAAATGTTGTCGACGTAGAAGGTGTGCTCGGGGAGCCTGAGCCCGCTGTCGCGCAGCATCTGCGTGCGGAAGATCACCGAGTGCATCAATATGTATTTTCCGACAGGGAAACGATGGGCCTCATCCCAGGAGAAAACGCGCCCGACGGGCAGGCAGCGCCTGTACTCCATGACATTGTGCCGGTTCTGGTCTTCCTTGTTGTAGACGAAATTGCTGATGAGAAGGTCCAGGGCGGGCTGGTCGCCCGAATAATCACGGAGAACGTCCAGGATGCTCTTGTAGGCACTGGCGCGCACCTTGTCGTCACTGTCGACGACCTTGAAATACAGGCCGGTCGCATTCTCAAGTCCGGTATTGACCGCTCCTCCGTGTCCCTTGTTGGGCTGATGGATCGCCCGGATGATCCCGGGGTGCTCCGCCTCAAGGCGGTCGGCGATTTCCGCCGTCCTGTCACTGGAGCCGTCATCCACGATCAGGATCTCCACTTCCTCTCCTCCGACCAGGAGCGAGCGGATACAGTTTTCCATATATCCTTCGGAATTATAGCAGGGGACGGCAATTGATAGCAGTTTCATTGATAGATAAGCCTCCTGTATAAGGCAGTTATACAGTTCCGACTGCCTCGAAAAACGAGATGCTGGGCTGCCGTCCCTGCTTCCTCAGGGAAGCATTTCCGGGTCAGCAGTGTTTTGGTCTGTGCTCTCAGATGTCTGTCTGAACACAGATAGAATATTTTACCACAAAACAATCGTCTTGTGCGCTGTTCAGAAAAATTTCATACAAGCCCTGCAGAAACGAATACAGGCCGCGCCCAATACGGTCTTTTCACACATGTATTTTCTGTTTTCTGTGCAAATATTCCTGCAGCGAATTCAAGCCGCAGTCAATACAGTCTTTTCACTCCGGAAAATAGGCCGAATAGGCGCTGGGAAGAGCATATTTTTCCAGAAGATCGCGGATCGGCGCCGTAAAGCACTGTCCGCCCGGGGCCGCATCAGCTTCCGCACCGCCTTCCGCCTGACCGGAAAAACTTCCGATCCGGATCTCATAACCGTGCATATGCCACTCTCTGTGGGTGAAAATATGCTTTGCCTCGGGCAGGCTGCGGATGTGCAGAGGGTCACAGCCGTAGTCCCTGGCCTTTTGAACCGCCTCCTGCTCGCTGAGCCACCCGCTCTCGCCGGGAAACTCGTACAGGCCGGCCAGAAGGCCCCGGCCGGGGCGTCTGCGCAGCAGGATCCTGTCGTCATCGCGGATGACCAGGATCGTGCGCTTCTCGATGCCGCGCGCCTTTTTGGCCGGCATGACAGGCAGCCCGGCCGCCCTGTCCCGGTCCGCGGCGCGGCAGTGCTGCCGCAGGGGGCATTCCCCGCAGGCAGGGGCGCTGCCGGGTGTACAGATCCCCGCCCCCAGGTCCATCAGGGCCTGGTTGAAATCACCGGCACGCTCTGCGGGCATCTGCTCCAGAAAAAAGGCCTGCGCCGCCGCAGCGGCAGCGGGCTTCCTGATCTCCTCCTCGTAGAGGGCAAGCCTGGAGAATACCCGCAGCAGGTTTCCGTCGATGGCAGGAATCCTCTCGCCGAATGCAATCGAGGCGATCGCGGCGGCAGTATAGGGGCCGATCCCGGGAAGCTTTCGAAGCTCACCGGAATGACGGGGCATTTCCCCCTCGTAATCGGCCATGAGCAGCCGGGCGGCCTTCTGCAGGTTTCTGGCCCTGCTGTAATAACCGAGTCCCTCCCACAGTTTCAGACAGGTGTCTTCGTCTGCCTCCGCAAGGGCGCGGATATCGGGAAAGCGGTCCAGAAAGCGGGCATAGTAGCCTTTTACCGCTTCGACACGAGTCTGCTGCAGCATGATCTCGGAAATCCAGACATGGTATGCGGAAGGGTCATCGCGCCAGGGAAGGCTGCGGCGGTTTTCATCGTACCAGGCAAGGAGCGGCCCGCTGATCCCCGGGAGGGCATTTTTCTCTTTTTCATCCTTGGTCATGGAATCTCCTTCCCCTGCATCTTTGACAGAGAAAAGTGCCCGCCCGGTGTTTACCGGGAAGGCACCTTCCTGCAGAATTTTCCTGTTTCGTTGAATGATCAGACGAGATGGCCCTTGTCAGCGATCACTTTGATGACGGAATCGACGTTCTCTTCGCAGATCTGGTCGCTTCCCGCCTCAACCATGACGCGGATGACAGGCTCTGTGCCGCTCTCGCGGACAAGGATGCGGCCATCGTCGCCGAGGGCGTCCGCAACCTTCTGTACCTGCGCCTGTACATCGGGGTCATTCTGTGCGTCGGGTTTGGATTTGACGCGGACATTTTTGAGCACCTGGGGATAGAAAACGACCGGTGCCGCAAGTTCGCTGAGGGGTTTGTCCTTGGCCAGCATGACTTCCATCATCTTGAGGGAGGTCAGAATACCGTCGCCTGTGGTGGCATATTTGGTGAAGATGATATGGCCGCTCTGCTCGCCGCCGATGCGGTGGCCGTTCTGCACCATATTCTCGTAGACATACTTGTCACCGACCTTGGTCTTCTCATAATTGATACCGACCTTGTCGAAGGCCTTGTAGAGTCCGAAGTTGCTCATGACAGTGGTCACGACCGTATTGTTGAGGAGCTTGTCGCGCTCCTTCATGTACAGACCGTAGATGTAGAGGATGTGGTCGCCGGTGACGACATTGCCCTTCTCATCGACGCACAGGCAGCGGTCCGCGTCGCCGTCATAGGCAAAGCCGACGTCGAGGCCGTTGTCCACGACGAACTTCTGCAGATGTTCGATGTGGGTGCTGCCGCAGTCTGTATTGATATTGTAGCCGTCCGGCTCCGCGTTCATGACGTAGGTCTTGGCGCCCAGGGCATCAAATACGCCCTTGGCAATGGACCATGCGGCGCCGTTTGCAACGTCCAGTCCGACCTTCTTGTTCTTGAAGCTGAACTTGGACATGGAAATGAGATATCCGATGTAGCGGTTGCGGCCTGCTACATAGTCGACCGTGCGGCCGATCTCATGGCCGCATGCCACAGGGATCTCGATCTTGCCGTCAATATAGTCCTCGACCTGAAGGATGGTCTCCTCGTCCATCTTCTCACCGTTGGTGTTGAGAAGCTTGATTCCGTTGTCGTAGTAGGGATTGTGAGATGCGGAGATCATGATGCCGCAGTCAAAATCATCGACACGGGTGATGTAGGCGACGGAGGGAGTTGTCGTCACGTGCATGATGTAGGCATCAGCACCGGAGGCCATCAGGCCCGTGCAGAGCGCATACTCAAACATGTAGCTGCTGCGCCTGGTGTCCTTGCCGATGACGACCTTTGCCTTCTTGCCGACGCGCGCCCCGTAATACCAGCCCAGGAAACGGCCGATCTGGATCGCGTGCTCGAATGTAAGTACCTTGTTGGCTTCGCCGCGGAAGCCGTCTGTTCCGAAATATTTGCCCATGTATACCTCCTGGCAATGCGCAGACGCGTGGCCGCGTATTACAACCTCTGGTCCTTCTCGATATCCAGGAAATACTTGTAGGAGTCGACCTTGAGCTCGCCGCAGGCAGGCTCATCGCAGGCGATGATGGCATTTTTGTGCATCTGCAGAGCGCTGCAGGTGACCTTGGCGCTGACGGGTCCCTCAACAGTTGCAGCCAGAGCTGCAGCCTTGTTGTGGCCGTTGATGACAAGCAGGACTTCCCTGGCATCCGTAACAGTTGCGACACCGACAGAGAGAGCCTTCTCGGGAGTCTTGTTCACATCGTTGTCGAAGAAACGGGAGTTGACGATGCGGGTATCTGTTGTGAGGACGCGGACGCCGGTCCTGGAGGTCAGAGAGGTGTAGGGCTCGTTGAAAGCGATGTGGCCGTCCTGGCCGATGCCGCCCAGGAAGAGGTCGATGCCGCCGATGGCAGCGATCTTGGCTTCATACTGTGCACACTCTTCTTCGGGATCTTCGCACATGCCGTTGAGGATGTTGACGTTCTCAGCGGGGATGTCGACGTGGTCAAACAGATAGTAGTGCATGAAATACCAGTAGCTCTGGTCGTGCTCGCGGGGCAGTCCCAGATACTCATCCATGTTGAAGGTCACGACGTTCTTGAAAGAAAGCTCGCCGGCTTTGTACATTTTAACAAGTTCGTTATAAACACCGATGGGAGAAGATCCGGTCGCAAGACCAAGAACAAAAGGCCTTTCCTCTTTGTGAGCTTTGATTTTGGATGCGATGTAATCAGCTGCCCATTTGCTCATCTTATCGTAATTTTCCTGGATAACGACTCTCATGTTAATCTCCTTTGATTATCTTCAAAATTTAAATAGGCTTTAAAGTTACCTGTGTCTCAGTGTGTCGGGAGAAGTTTTGTTACAGTTTTGATTCTGCTCTTTGTCCTCTCTCTGACGGCCCCCACTGCGGCCGTGGCAGCATCCGCCGAATCTTTCGATCACTGCCAACCTCGTCAGCCTGTCAAGGCCCCGGCGCTAATCACTCCCCCTGTCCTCCTCTCATACAGGGGAGAAATTTTACAATTACGGTATACGGTATGAACCGGATCAAAATACCGTCCACTGTATTTTAAAGAAAAAATGCAGTCCATTAAATATATAGCAGTAACATGCTGTTTGTCAAGAACACCAAAAAGGCCTGCAGAGACACCCGTTAAAGACCGGTGTTTCCTGTCTTTTACGGTGTACCTGAGCACGTCAGAGAAAGTTCATCGCCATTTAAACAGTCGAATAATCGTCATATACACAGCCGTATGATCGTCATTTCCACAGCGACACCTGCGTCCATGAGCCCGCTCTTGTAGTCCTGGTCCGCCTGCAGGCACTGCTGCAGGGAACGGGTAAGGCGCCTGGCGTCCAGGGACCGGGTGATGGGCAGATAATTCTTCCTGATGATCCAGGGGGAAAGCCCTGCGCTCCTGGCAATTTCCGCCTCGGATACTCCGGCCTCCTGCAACTCTTTGACCTGCACCAGACGGGAAAACTCCCTCTGCAGAAGGGTCAGTATGACCTGGGACGGCGTGCGCAGGCTGATGAGGTCCATATAGATGGCAAGCGCCTTGTCCTTCTGTCTGCGCGATACGGCGCCGATCATCTCGAAGATCCTGTCCTTGAGCCGGGGGCTGCAGACGGCAGCGATATCCTCCGCCGTCACGTGGTCCCGCCCCATACAGTAGGCGATGAGCTTGTCGGACTCGCTGACAATATTCATCATATCTTCGCCGACCGTGTTGAGAAAACGGTCCAGGGTCGGTCCGTCGATCATGAGACCGGCTTTTTTGAAGAGGCCGCCAGTCCACTGCCCCAGCATGCGGGGAGTAACATCCTCGCAGTTGAGCACAAAGCCGTTTTTCTGGATGGCCTTGTAGAGTTTTTTCCTCTTGTCGGGACTCTCCTCCACAAAGACCAGGGAAGCCGACTCCGGAATCTCCGGGATAAATGCCGCAAGCGCATCGGATTCCACACTGGCGTTTTTGGAAAAAAAGACAGAGTTTTCCAGCAGGATCACCCGCCTGTCGGCAAAAAAGGGCAGGGTCTGCGCCTCGTCGATGATCTCCCTGGCCGTCACATCCATACCTGTATAGACGGAGACATTCATCTGGTCCCCGTCCCCCAGAAGGGCGGCGCGGAGCCTGTCCCGGTTCTGCAGGCGCAGATAGGCCTGCTCACCGCAGATCAGATAGACCCGCCTGAAGATTCCCTCCTTCAGTTCTTTATTCAAAAGGCTCTGCTGCCCCGCAAAGTCTTCCTTCTTTGCCGCCGCCTTCTGTGCTGCCATGGACCGCCTCCGCTGCAGGCATACCTGCGAATACAAACATCTGTCAGGATTGTTTCCTGTTGCATTGTAACATGGAACTCCTCCGGAAACATCATAAAAAAGAGTCCCGCAGACGAGACTCTTTTTTATTCCGGTTTACTCCTCTTCCCCGACGTTTTTCACACGTCTGCGGAAGAGTCCTTTTCTGTCCTTTTTTTCCGTCCTGTCCTTTTTCGATATGATCAGGTAATAGGACGGCATCATGAGCAGGCACAATATGGTGGAGGCCACCAGGCCGCCGATGATGACGAAGGCCATACTGGCCATCATCTTGTTGTCGGAGAACCATCCCAGAGGGACCATGGCAAGGATGGTGGTCAGGGTGGTCATCAGGATCGGGCGGAGACGGATCTTGCCCGCCTCGACGAGGGCGTCTTCAAGGGCCATGTGTTCCTTCTCCTGGTTGACCGTGTCGACCAGAAGGATACCGTTGTTGACGGCAATACCCATGAGCATGAGGAAGCCCATCATGGAAACCATGTTCATACTGCTGCCTGTCACGAACAGGAGCAGGAAGGAGCCGATCAGGGAGAAGGGGATGCAGGTCATGACCATGAGAGAGAAACGGGGGGATTCAAACTGCATGGCCATCACCAGGAAGACCAGGAAAATACCTGCCATGATCGAATTGAAGATGGCCGAGAGGTTTTCATCCCTTGTGTCCTCGATCAGGGAACTGGAGAAGGAGACGCCTGCGGGAAGCTCTGTATCCCTCTGCAGCTCCAGGATGGCGCGGCTGGCCTTCCTCTTTCCGCCCTCTGCGGGAGTGGCGGAGACCGTGTTCTGGATCTTGCCGTTGCTCTTCTGGATCATCTGCAGCTGCTGATCGTATTTCACTGTCGCGATATCTTTCAGGACGACCTGGTTGCCCATGGCGCCCGTGAGGGACTTGCTCATCAGCTTGTTGATGTCGTCGTAAGTGCCGTCGGCATAGTTGAGTGTGATGTCGTACTCACTGCCGTTGATCTCCATGTGGGCGGCATTGACGCCGTTCATGGTCTGATACAGATCCAGGGCAACCTGGGCGGGGGCCAGGCCGACTGCCGCGGCCTTTTTGGGATCTACGACAATGTGACCTGCAGTCTGCAGGGTCGCCGCGTCGGATTTGACGTGGATGATGCCGGGAACAGCCGCCATTGCCTCTTCCAGCTGTTCGCAGGCATCCGTCAGTGCGCCGATGTCCTCGCCCTCAATGACCAGATCGATGGTATCCGAGGAGTAGTTGCCGGACATGGCGCTGCTGGAGCCTCCCGAGGGAGAAACCGCAATGTCCGCGCCTGCCCTGCCCGAAAAGGCGGCCGTGTACTCATCGACGGCGGCCTCACTGCTTCTGGGGCAGTCGTCCACCGCATAGGCAGTGACAACAGCCTGACTTCCGGAGATACTCAGACTGTAATTTTCAAAATAGGGGTCGTCCTGCACCATCTGCTCGATCTGTGTCATCTCCTGATCCATGACTGCGAGCTGGGTGCCCGGCCTGAAATCGGCGGTGATGGTGATGCTTCCGTCGTAGTCCGCGGGGATCAGTTCAAATGTCAGCGTGGACGCAATGAAGAAAGACAGGACCAGAAGGGCGATACTCACCAGAAGCGTGGTCTTTTTTCTGAACAGAAGCTTCCTGAGAAGGCCGTCATATCCTCCGCGAATCCTGTCGAGAACCGCATTGACCGCGCTTGTCTTCTTCTCGCGGGGTTTAACCGTCACATACAGAAGAGGCACGATGCAGAGCGCGCTGATCAGAGAGGCGATCATGGCAATGACGATGATGACGCCCAGCTGGGAGAACATCTGACCTGCCAGGCCCTTGATCATGGTCATGGGCAGATAGACGACACAGGTCGTGATCGTGGAGGCCGTGATACTCATCATGACCGTCCCGGCGCCCCTCACAGCCGCCTCCTGAAGATCCGCTCCCTCTTTGGTTGCCCTGAAGCAGCTCTCAATGACAATGATGGAGTTGTCGACGATCATGCCGATCGCGATGACCAGGGCACCGGTAGTGATGATATTGAGGTCAAAACCCATGACAAACATCAGGACCAGGGTCGTGAAGACCGAGAGCGGCATGGAAGAGCCGACGATCAGGGATGCCCTGATGTCTCCGAAGAAAATAAACAGGATAAGCATGGCAAAGACCACGCCCAGGGCCAGGGTCTCGGCGACGGATTTGAGGGCGGAGACGATCTCCGCGCCGGAATCGTAGACAATGTCGTAGGTGACGCCTGCATCCTGCTTCTCAAGATTCTCGATGGCCCTGCGGACCCGCGATGCGACACGGACAGTCGAGGCGCTCTGCACCTTGGAGACCTGGATACTGACGTTTTCCGCGCCGTTGTAACGGCTCAGAGAGGTCTGGTCCTCCACCCCCATGCTGATATCCGCGACATCGTTCAGACTGATCTGGGCACCTGTCGCGGTCGTGATCGTCGTGTTCTCAAGATCGTGGAGAGAGAGGTAGTCCGCGCTGGTGCTCAGACTGATCTGCTGCGATCCCGCCTTGATACTGCCGGCCGGGACGTTGTAATCCGCGGCACCGACCTGCTGGGCGACGCCGGAAATATTGAGTCCGTACTGGCGCATCATGTCTTCATTGAGACACACGCGCACATAGTTGGAGCGCCCGCCGGTGACCTCGACACGGGCGACATTGCTGACGCCTTCCAGTGTGGGAACCACCGTCTCGTTGATATAGGCCATCATGTCCGAAGACCCGTTGGATGTAGCCGAGACCATCATCGTCGGCACCTGATTGACATCCATCTCTATGATCGTCGGTTCCTGACAGTCTTCCGGCAGGCTGATCAGATCCAGCGCTGCGGACAGGGATGTATAGGCATCATTCATGTTCTGGTCGTAGTCATAGGTGAGACCGACCATGCAGTAGTTGTTGTAGGAATAGGATATGACACTGTCTACACCGCTGAGGGTCTCCGCAGAGTCCTCGATCTTGCTCGTCACCAGCTCGTCAATACTTGCGGGGCTGGCGCCGGGGTAAACGGTATAGACCAGGTACATGGGCAGATCAATATCCGGGATCAGCTCCATGTCAAAGCTTGGTATGGAAAAAATACCAAACACAAAGATTCCGAGGACGATCAGCGCCGTTGAAATCGGGCGCTTTAAGACCAGTTTCGTCAGGTTCATTGAAAAGATTTCCTTTCCGCAGCAATAATCCAGTCATCTGCTGTGCGCTTATCCGGCTGTCCCTCAGGTTGACAGGGGATCTGCCTGCTCTTCTGTCTCCGAACCGCTGCCGGAATGGATCACCTCGATCGCTGCGCCGTCCTTGAGGCCTGCTCCCCATGTGGTAATGACCTGATCCCCTTCGGAAAGGCCTTCCAGGATCACGATCATCTCGTTGTTGTAGGCACCTGCAGTGACATTTTTGCGGACGGCCTTATCGCTGCCGTCGCCCTTTTCGGCGACGAAAACATAGGCCTGGTCGTCGTCGTAGTAGACCGCGTCAAAGGGGATCATGATCTCGTTTTTGACAGAGTTCGTCACAAGTGTCAGACTCACGCTCGTGTTGGACAGAAGGCTCCTGTCCGTGACAGTCGTGATCTGTGCCTCGACCTTGAACAGGCCCTTCTGAGGGTCGACAGCAGTGCCTATGGACGAAATGCTGCCCTTGATCTTCTGTGAGGCATCTTCGAGCTGAATCTCATCGCCGATCTGAAGATAGTTGCGCACATCTTCGGGGACATAGAAGGACACCTCCATGGCCTCCTTGTCCGAAATAGTAAAGGCGGGATAGCCCTGGGCGGAAAGCTGATTCTCGGTGACGTTCACCGCCTCGACAATACCGGAGATAGGGGAGGTGACGGTATACAGATCCTTCTGGTAGCGGGCCGATTCAACGCCCGTCTCGGCCGCGCGGATCTGGGCATCATAGACCTCCGTTCCGCCGGCTGAGTTTGCGGCATCCTTTGTCGCGTCAATATTGTCCTCAAGGGCTTCGATCTGGGTGCTCAGCTGATCGATGGCGGACTCCAGCTGACCGGCCGACGAGGACGCTGTCTGGTAGGCAGAGGCAGCAGAGCTGCTTGCGGTCTGTGCCTGGTCGGCCTGTTCCTTGAGTGTGCTCAGACCGGCCTCGGACAGATATTCCACTGTAAGAGGTATATCGTTGAGCGACTGCAGCAGAAGGGCTGCAATCTGCTGTTTTTCCACGGGAACCTGATTTGCCGCGGCAGCTGCCTGTTCGGCTGCCTGCCTGGCGGCCTCTGCGGCAGCTTCCGCAGGGTCTGTTGTCTCAGGGGAAGAAGTCGATCCTTCACCGGGAAGCTCCCCCGCTTCCGGATAGGGCGGCGGGGTCATGGCGACAGCGGTAAGTCCCGCAGTAGTGGCACAGTCCGGGTTGGCTGCCAGAAATGTCTGGAACTGGATGTAGAGAGCATTTGCGCTCTGGTAGGCCTTATTTGCATAGGTATAGGCCTGTGCGGCCGCATTCATCCCTTCCTCGAGAGAGGGGAGGGAGGCCTGCAGCTGTTCAAGCTGCTGCTCGGACGATTCCTTCTGCGACTTGAGGGTCTTGAGCTGTCCCTCCATGGAAGTGACGGAGACATTCGCCTGCTTTTTTGCGGAATTGATCTGATCTTTGGCCGCATCCTTTCCGGCCTTTGCGGAGTTCACCGCATCCTGCGCACTCTGCAGCTGCAGGTCTGCAGCCTTGTCGTCAAAGCGGCACAGGACATCGCCGGCCTCCACATGGTCTCCGACCTTGACGCTGACCGATTTTACAGTGCCCGAGACCAGGGGCGTGACATCTACGGAATTGTGGGATCCTATGGTACCGATATAAGTTCCCGTGATCTCCAGATTTCCGCGGGATGCCTTCTGTGTCTCGACACGGGTAAGCTGAACACTGTTCTGCTGTGTCTTCTGTGTACTGCCGCTGCAGCCGGTAAAAGCTGCTGCCGTGACCAGTAACGCAATCATGGCGGCCGTTGCCCGCCTGCTAATCTTTCTCATATCCTGTCTCCTCTTCAGTTCCATAAGGAGTATTGCCTACCAGCTTGTCCAGCAGACGGATCAGCTCCTGTTTCTCTGCATCATCCAGATTTACAAACAGACTGTCTACCACCAGAGTGATCTGTGACAGCATGTACTCTGCGCGCCCGACTCCCTTTTCTGTCAGGAAGAGCATCTTGACCCTGCGGTCGCCCGCCCCGGCCCTTCTCTCCACATAACCGTCTTCCACAAGTCTGTTGATCATCTCGGACAGTGTTGACGGGCTCACTCTGATCTCATCCGCGATCTCCTTCTGCTTCATCCCTTCCTTCCTGCAAAGGAGAAAGGGCAGCACCGCATCCCGTTTGAGCACACCTGCGGAAGGGCAGTTTTTTTCCTCTCCGGCCTTCTTTTCGTCCGCACTGTCTGTCCCGGAGGCGGAATCCTGCGGCGGATCACCGCACGGAACCGCCGCAGTCCGCATCATCCGTTCCACATGCCTGAATCTGTCCAGAATCTCAAGATTTAAACTATTACTCATGAAAAATCCTTTTCTCTTTCAAAGTATAAATTAGAAATTCGTACCCGTATTGTTCGTCACCGAATATTATACAATAAAGGCAGGACATGTCAAGAAATCCGGCGGCGCAGACAAAAAACCGCAGACAGGACAGGGGTCCCGTCTGCGGTATACTGAAAGTCCGTTATGATTCCCCGGAAAGTCCGGCATTATTCCTGCTCTTCGGAGAGACGGGGGCGGAACTCCGCCACCCTGAGCCCGGTCAGTCTCCCGATTTCGGAAGCGGAGAAATGATTGTCGTAATACTCGTTCATCCGCACTTTTTTGTCGTTCAGCATATAGTAATAGCCCTTCTGAAGCTTTCCCTTTGCATCGTTGTAGCCGCTCAGATCGTTGAAATCATAGGAAAACTCCAGCCTGCTTCCGTCCGCCCCGGTGACAGAGAAGTGCCATGCATTTCCCTGCGGGTCACGGCCCTCGATGCGGAGCAGTTCGTAGAGGGTGCCGAAGCTGATCCCTGCATATCTGGTGCTGCCGATCACGCCCTGAAAGCACTCCTCTTCGGAGGGAGCGGCCGAAAGGTTCTCCTCTCCGTCTTCTGTTTCCGATCCGTTTTCGGAGGGCCTGTAGATGCGGACCGTGTTCTGCGCGTGAACAAGAGCATCGATCTCCTCTTCACTGAACTCCTTCAGAGCATCCTCAAACCTGTAATCAAGGGCGCAGGCCAGAAAGTTGGTGCGCATCCGGGCCAGGTCCTCTTCGCCGATGCTGCCGATCTCTCCGGTCGTATCGCCCTCGTCGATCTCGTAGTCGACCGCTCCCCGGATCGGATTGTCGTACCGTGCGCAGTAGGAGACCTTCAGCCCGTGGAAACCGGCTTTCTCAAGTGCTGTCCGGACTGTAAGCAGATCCTGATAACACTTCTCCAGGCCTTCCAGATCCTGAAAGCTGCAGATCAGTTCCGCCTGCGCAAGTCCCGAAAAGTTCTCTGTCTTCAGGGAGAGCCGTGTTCCCTTGGGGATCTTGCCGTCCTTGAGCAGGGAGAGGAAGACAGAGCTGTCATAGTCATCCAGCAGCTTATTCTCAACCGCTTCCAGGGCCCAGTAATAGTCGTCGAGGACATGGAAAGTGATCCCGCTCTCCTCGTCCGTGACGGTCCACAGGTGATCCAGATAACCTTCCTCGTCCTCCAGGATCTCCTTATAGGTCTCCGAGACCGTCAGTTCCCTGTGGCCGGTGATCTTCCTGGCATAGGATCTGATATCATTGCGCGTGTATTTTTTCACACAGCCGCTCAGGAGCAGAGCGGAGGCGATCAGAATCAAGAGGACCCCGGCACTTATTGTCCGTTTCCTGCTGCTGCTCATATACCGAATCCTCCTTCCTCTGATATTTGAGATTTTCTGTCTGCAGATGCCCGGTCATCGGCGCGGTCATCAAGGACCGCAGCCCGCATGCTGTTTTGCCCCTTGACAGACATATCGTTACGGTCCGTATTCTGACGGGGATGCGGACTGTAACGATATGATAAGAATACTTCTGCAGTTCAATCAGCTGCTCTTGCGAAAGGCAGGCTGTCCGTCCGGACCGACGCTGCTGATATCGTATTTGATGCTGATTCGCTGGCGGCCCACGATAAAGCTCTTGTTGATCCTCTGCTGAACGATGCTGCAGTCCTCCCTGGTAGTATTGACCAGGAGGATCAGGCATTGTCCCTTTCCATAGGAGCAGAGTGTGTCACCGCGCCGCACACTGGTGCGCGCGCTCTCGATCAGGCGGTCGCTGAGCCTGTCCAGAACAGTCCCCTCCTTCATGGGATTGCCCTTGCCGTCCAGAATGGTGCAGAGCATCAGATAGGAGGAGATTCCCATCCTGTCGAGCAGACGCCTGTTGGATCTGTAGATCCCCTGGAAAACAGGATAGATGCACAGAAAACCTCCGCTGGACTCACTGTCGTTTCCGTTGAGATCCTTCTGGATCTCTTCCAGAACCGAGTGCTGGTGGGTGATCCCCTTTCCGAGATGTTCAAACCACTCGACGATCTTGCCGGAGGGATGGATCCCCAGCTCATCCAGATAGTAATTGACGGTGTGTTCATAGAGGCGGATGGCATCATCGTACTTGCGCATCCTGACAAGGGCCTCCATGGTCAGGGACTCCCAGTCGGACAGGGGGGCAATGACGGAAGCATACTGGCCCAGTTCCTTCATGCGCTCATAGTCCCCGAGTTCGCGGAGGATCCTGCCCGCATTCTCGACGCATTCCGCGAAGATCTTCCCGTAGCGCATGGACTCCCGCACAGCCCAGACATTATTGGTCTGCATGGGCAGGAACTCACCGCCGTATTCATAGCTCGCCTTCAGATAGCTCTCCAGACGCTGCCGGGGATCTGTCTCCTCGGCGGCCTGCAGGTAGAGCTTCTCGAATTCATAGGCATCCTCTACCACTGCGATCTCATTGGTCCAGTAAAACGCGTCCTTTTCCGAGATGATGTAGTTTACCCTGGGAAGACCTGCCTTTTCCAGATATTTTTTTGCATTATAAATAACGCTGCGCAGAGAGTGATGCGCATTGTCGACCTCCCTGTCCCCGAAGAGGAGCTCCTCCAGGCGGTCGCGCGTCACACCCTTCTCGCGTGAATGGATCAGAATCTGCAGAAGCGCATTGTTCTGCGATATAGATGATTTTGAAGAACCTGCAATTGTTTTTCCGTTATAGCTCATGGAAAAACCGCCCAGCATTTTAACGTACAGAACGTCGCTGCGTTTCTCAGCTATAGCTGCCATGATCTTTTCTCCCGTATAAATACCTGTCGACTTCTCTTGATCCCCAATGCGGGGCCTTGATCTGCCATTCGCACGGCCATGACCTCATGCCCGTACTACTTCCAAGATGACCTATACTATTATAAACACATTTTTGGGGAAATAGAATTTAATTCGCGTCATTTAAATACCATTTCAGTCAAAAAACCCGTCAAAACGAAAATAAATATGTGTCAAAAGAAGAAAAATGCATAAAAAAATCCCGATGCAGCTGCCGCTCTGCCCGTCACTGGGCAGACTGAAGCGATGGTTCCTTTCTGCGGGCACCGAGCCCGTCGTAGGTGTTGAATTCCACGCTGTCCGCGACAACGGAGTGTTCATTGTCATAAATGACGAAATTGAGTCCGATGCGCTGAACTGCGTATTCCACGTTGTTGATCTTTACCGAGCAGGTCAGATATCTGCCTGCCCCGCCGCCGGCTCCGGAGAGACCGCCCTGGCTGATCACAGAATACTGGGCGCCGTCAGGCAGCGTGCCGGAACAGCTCAGCTCCTCCTCGCTGATCTCCTCCTGTTTCTTTTCTCCGGGGATCAGGATACCGTAATAGCTCCAGCGGTAATGACCCGGCAGCATGGTCTCAAGTCCCAGATCAGAGAGCTTGTCCTGCAGGTCTGAAGTGATCTCCCTGGTTGCGTCGTCGCGGACGGTCACAAAGATGCTGTACTGCCCGTTCTGCTTCAGAAGATCCAGATACTCATAGATATCCCATGTCCGCAGCGTCATATCTCCTGTGATGCGCCCGACCTCGTAGCGCCTGCCGGATTTTCCGTTGGCATATACATAGATGTTGCAGGATTTCATGTTGAGGCCCTTGCGGGTGTCATCCGCTTCCTCAGACTGCGCGCCCCGGGGGACGGCATCCTCGCTCTCCTCGGCATACTCTGCGCCGTCTTCCCGGATCTCCCTGTGCTCTTCTTCCGGAGCAGGAGCACTGTCCTGATCTTCTGCAGAATCCGTACTGTCTGCTTCCTGCCCGGTTTCCATATCGGCTTCCATATTTCCGGGGTCTTCCAAATCCCCTGCCTCTGCCGGATTTTCCGCATCATCCGGACCGGCCGGGGCATCCGCTTCTTCCGATCCTTCCGATTCTTTGCCGTCCTCCTCCGTCTCGATGGTCACACCGGGGAGGGCATACCCTGACAGGACGGCCGTGTAGAAGTTCTTTTTCTCCGCGTCCATCTCCACATGGACCACATCCTCGGGATGGTCGTTGTCCCAGGCCTCCACTTCCACGGATTTGATCTTCTCGTAGATATTCTTGAAATCCGAGACAGACAGAGACATGGTCCCGTTTTCAGGATCGATCTCCGTGATCTGCAGGTTCGCGGACGGAGCAAGGCCCTGCGCGCGCAGCAGATCCTCGTCATAAATGTCTATATCGGCCAGTTCCTGCATAAAGGAGCTCTTCTTGCTCAGCAGGTCGGAAAACTCCTCGATTCCGTAGGTCTCCAGGAGCGTGTCCGCTGTCCCGTAGAGATTGGTGCCGAGTCCCAGACGGTCTCCCTCGATGGTGACGCCCATGGCGGCAAGCGTGGTGGGCAGGTTGTCCAGGGTCGTGTACTCACGTTTCCTGGAGGCGTCCGCAGGCTCACAGGCCGCATTGATGTAGGCCGTGTAAGTGCGGCGGTCGTAGGTTGCGGGGACATCGATACAGAAGTCGCTGTCCATGGTCAGATGATCGCCGTTGAGGACGATCGTTGTGTTGTCGTAGAAATCCTGTTCCTGGATCCAGCGTATGAATTCGCTCACCTGGCGGCTGGAGCATGCGAAGGCATTGGCATACTGGTTGCCCTCGAAGTCGTCCCTGCACAGTTCGCACCGGAAACCGTCCTCAAAATGCGTATCCACAGTGAGCATGGAGAAATTGAAGGGCTCCTCCTGGTCGGCAAGTTCCAGTACCTTGTCCTTTGCATAGGAGAAAAGCTTCTCATCCTCGTAGCCCCAGAAGACGTAGTAATCCTTGGGGATCAGGCCCTGCTCGATGGCCCACTTGTAGTCGTCGATCTCATACTCCCCGTGCTCGGTCCAAAAGAGTCTGCGGCCGCCGAATGTGGCGTCCGAGCCCAGCATGAAGGCCTGATTGTAGCCCTCGCCCTCCAGAATATCTCCGATCGTTGTCACACCGGAGAAGAAGGAGTCCTGTGTGTTCATTTTATTGAATGAACCGCGCGCATCCGTAAATTCCTCGCCCAGATCCATCTTGAGCGGCAGACCGGAGGACTGCGTAAAGATGCCGGCCATGGTATAGGTAGAACCCGGCATGACATGACCGCCGTTCAGAAGGCCGGTATTTCCGTTGAAATTATCGCCCTCCATGGACAGCTCTGTCAGTTCTGGAATTACATTCTGCGAAAAAGCTCCTCCCATCTCCCCGTCTGCATAGGTCATCTCCATGGATTCCAGGTAAATATAGATCAGATTCCGCTTTTTCTCCGGGAAAGTCATCGCCGTCTTCTTGGGGTCGACATAGTTGTCCTCGATAAAGGTGGAGTCCTGCATCTGGTCCTGGAGGAATTTGATGATATCCAGCTTGATGACGCCCACCGTCAGTGTGATGACCAGGGCGATGGAGGCTCCTATGATTGTGTGCTTGACAAATCTCCCTCTCACCTTTGAGGCGTGGCGGGTATGCACGATCATGGCAAAAATACTGAGCATGATCATAAATGAAGGCAGCAGGCACCTGGAGGCATACTTTGTAAGCATTCCGCCGCCTGTGCCTTCCAGAGGTGCACGCAGGTGATAAAGGATCTCATCCATCTTCAGTCCGGCCCAGGTCGTAAAGGCCCAGAATGCACTGAAAAAGAGGACCGCGGAGATCGTGGCGATCAGTACGGCAAGACCGGCAAAAAACCTGGTCTGCGAGAGCGGACGCCTGCGGGCCTTTTTCTTCGGTGCTGCATTCTCCTTCTGCACAGAGGATTCGGCAGCCGGGATCTCATTTGAAGATCTCCGCGCGACTCTTGCGATTCTCTTTTTCTTCTTTTTCTTTTCGCTTTCACGCGCTTCGATATCATTGTTTTTCGGCATATTTTTTCCTTTTTGCTTGCAAAGTCTTTCTTTTCTGCTATAATAATCTTTGTGCTCTGCACAATCCCCATGCAGGTGTAGTTCATCGGTAGAATACCAGCTTCCCAAGCTGGGGAGACGGGTTCGATTCCCGCCACCTGCTCTTTTGAACGGCGTTTTCGCGGATACGCGGAAAACGCCGTTTTTTTGTATGCCCCCTTTTGGTTGACAGGTTAATCCTGTGTCTGTCTTTTTAATCCGATCCTGTGTCCTAGAGCTTGAGCTGTTCGCGGTACTCCCTCTCCGTCTCGCGGCGGATCGCTTTCTTTCTCAGGTCATCCCGCTTGTCGTAGAGCTTTTTGCCCCTGGCAAGACCGATCTCGACCTTAACCAGCCCCCTCTTGAAATAGACCTGGAGGGGCATGATGGTATATCCCTTTGTCTGGACCTGTCCCTGCAGGCGCAGGATCTCACTCTTGTGCAGCAGAAGACGGCGCCTTCTGAGCGGCTCGCGGTTGAAAATATTACCCTTTTCGTAGGGGCTGATATTCATCCCCTCGATATAGGCCTCGCCGCCGGACACGGCGACATAAGCCTCTTTGATGCTGCATTTCCCCATCCTGATCGACTTCACTTCCGTCCCGAACAGTTCGATGCCGCACTCATATTTCTCTTCGATAAAATAATCGTGATAGGCCTTCTTGTTGTTGGCCACCAGTTTATAGGATTTTTGATCTGCCATATTGACGGCCTCCTCGAAAAAAAAATTCCGCGCGCCCCTTGAGAGCGCAGCCCTTCCATGCATGCCCCGCCGCCGGATCCCGCACAGGGAAGAATCATCACTATGAACGCAAAAGGCACCCTACCGGGTGCCGCAGTCGACTACGCAGTCCGATACCGGGCTGTGAGACATCATCAAAACTTGCCTGCTCAACCCGCGTCCATATGATACGCAGGGTGGCAGCTGTCATACCGGCCCCGACCGGGTACCGGCACTGAGCCGCCCGCAGAGAGCGGGCAGCAGCAGACCCCGCGGATGCGGAGCTGCAGATCAGAAAATGTGCATGTTCAGCAGAATGGCCAGCACAAAAAAGGCGACGACCAGTCCTGTTGTAAACTTGACCAGGAATCCCTCCATGGTCCTGCCCTTATTCCTGCCCCAGTAAGTATCGTTGTTGGAGCCGGCCAGTGCGCCGAGTCCCTGATTCTTACCCTCCTGCATCAGAATGACGATAGTCATGATCACACAGATGATAATCATAATAATGGTCAGGATCAGCCGGATAATGCTCATAATGATCTATTCCTTTCTCTTCCTCTCCCGCAGTAAAGATCTGCCGTCAGGAGAGTATAGTCCGAATCAATGTCAAACATTAGAATATTATCACACACTTTCTGTGCGTGCAAGGATTATTTGTTACTTTTTTGTCCTCTTTACCGCTCTTACCGGCCCTGCCGCCCCGCGGCAAAACGTCCGGAGTGAAAAATTATGGTTACTGTACAGACCCACCTGAACTCGAGGCGTTTTTGCGTGGTTTCCAACGCAAAAACCCGAGTTAAACGGCGTTCGCCCCATTCGCGGAGCGAATTTAGCATGGGCGAACGCAAGTTAC
>OCVV011291198.1_pt1 | contig 35528 bp, 61 predicted proteins | sample 1539721 | NCBI WGS metagenome assembly OCVV01 (sample SAMN02144230, study PRJEB22623) | gut metagenome | biome: sheep rumen | host: Ovis aries | place: New Zealand | reverse complement strand
TACCGGGCCCGCCTGCCGCTCTTCCACGTCCTCCCCTTGTCGGTTTAGCCATAGTGTGGATCCTTTCTACTTCTTCTTAGTTGTCTTCTTTGCAGTCTTCTTTGCGGGCTTTCTTCTGTACTTTTCGTCTCCGGGAAGGACGCCCATCTCATTTGCCTTTGAGTTGGCAATATTCAGAGCTTCATTGACGCTCATCTTCTTCTTTTCCATAATTGCCTCCTTATACCTGTGGTGTAATCGTATTACACATTATCATTACGCTTCTGTCAAGTACGATATAATGTCTTTCTCCAAGAAATGCTGGCCTTGTAATTACATTATATCCTTTTTTAAGAGCATATGCACCTAAATATCCTGTACTCCACTCATCATTTACTGTTGACATATTCGCAAAAGCGTTCCTAATACTTGACGGTTCGCTGTTGAACATGTTCTGCAAGTTACTCAGAGTGACAGTCCTTGCTTTAGTTTTATCTATTTTCGCTCTCATTACTGCGGACTTCCCAAGGTCTTTCCCATAGCCCGCATAGCTGTTCGCAGTGCTGGTACTGTCTGAGAAATAGAAACCATCTCCTGCGACGCCAGCTCCTATCCTTGAAAAATCGCCGTACATAGTGGTATTCGCAATACTCCTGGCCGGTGCCAATACCGTGCCATTTCCATCATCCTGCTCTTTAACGCCTCTGTAGATCGTAGTGCCTTTGATCTTATTGAACTCAGCTTCTGAGACTATTGTCGGTTTGCCATTTAGACCCATGTCATATGTCAGCCTCTGAGTGTCAAACTCAGGAAGCTCTGCTGATGGCGGCATCTTGACGTTTTTGCTGAGGTCTCCCAGATACTTTATCGTCTGTGCGTTATCCATCTTCATGAACTGTTGCTGAGTTATGCTCGGCGGTGTTGCGTTACTCGGTATTGGTGGCTGTTGCTGTGGCTGTGGTGGTGCCTGCTGTGTCTGTTGTGGTGGTGGAGCCATAAAGGATCCAACGCCTCCGGCTCCTATTCTTCTGCCCATGCCAGCCGGTCCTCTTGCACGCTGTCCGCCTCTGCTCGGTTTAGCCATCTGTTTCGCCTTTCTTATAAAACTTCTCTGTAAATGTCTGAACGCATGTCACTTTATCCTTGTCCATATAGTCCTGAATGGATCCATATACTATCACATGTGACGGATTCAATGCGTCCACCATTCTTTCATATTCGTGTCTCATCTCTTCAGGGTATTCGCTTGCCCACATGGTGCTTATAGCTACCACGCTTTCCCTGGGCTCTCCATCAAGGTACCAGTCCAAGGACCTCGAGTCTGTGGACGCCCTGATCGTCGGGATCACAGTCACCCCGTGTAGTTGCCAGAACGCTGCGCACCAGTGCTTCCGGTAGTGATTCCAGATCTGTGTCGCCAAAGGCATGTCGCCGTATGGCGAGAAGTCCGGACTGAGCACCGCCTTGTAACGTTTCAGCTTCTCCACATATCGTTCAGGGTCATTCCACACTCTCTCGAACTGATAATCATCAATAAAGAAGTGGACTCCTTTCCCTTCTGGATCTGTATCGCTCATCACATAATTAAACCCTATCCACTCTTTTACTTCAGGCATTTCCTTTATCCCATAGATAACAGGGATATCGTAGTATCCTTCGCCTTCAAACTGGCCTTTACCCAGTCCTAAAATATTTTCAACTCTTCCCTGAGTCTCTACGGCGTAATCTATAGGCTCACTGCTGAAGTCGAACTTAAGCCCGAAGTCCTCCATATCGAATGAGATATCCTCCAGCTCTATTTCAAGCTTCTTAAGGTCCCACTGTGCAAGCTCTCCTGAGCTGTTATCTGCGATTCTAAAGGCTTTTATCTGCTCTTCGGTCAAATCTTCGATTCTTATTACGGGAACCTCTGTAAGCCCCAATTTTTTGGCGGCTTTTGCTCTTGTATGGCCTGCTATGATCTCATTGTTCTGATCTATTAAGATGGGATTCCTGAAGCCAAAGTCCTGAATACTGTTCTTGACTGCTTCCACCGCATCGTCATTGATCCTTGGATTATTCTTATATGGTTTTAGTTCTTTAAGTTTCAGATATTCGATTTTCATATGCAAAAAGGGCACGTTATTAGCGTGCCCTCTTCAGGGGATTTAGGATGAACTTTCACGCTAATATAATAACACTTAATTTTTTCCCTGGTGGCGCATTTTTCACACTTTATTGAGGTTTTTTGCCACTTCCCAGATGTATCTACTCTTCCAGCGTCCATAAGTATGTCTATCAGCATCACGAGGATATGGCACGCCGTCTTGAATATTGTTCCATATACCTTCCATATACTGGAATGGAATTACTAACCTGGCCTTCTCTATCGCTCTTATCTGCTCCGATATGACAGTCAGCTTAATCGCTTTCATTCCTGTCGGGTCTCCCGTGCTATTCGTTTTCCCTCCGGGCGTCTCAGATCCGGGGCTCATACCTTCATCGATACGGTCATTATATTCTTTTTTCAGGTCGCTATACCCTCGTATTATCCATAGTACTTCGTAGTACAATGCTTTACGCATCCAGTATGGATTTTTATATTCCCGCTGATAATCTCTCATTTTCCTCTAAATCTTCCCTTGCTTTTGCCATGAAATAGTAATAGCACCTGGAATGCATATCAACATGGTCCTTCTTCTTGCCATCCACTTCCACATCGAAGCTCATACGTATATCAGATGGCTCTATTTTTCTTAAGCACAGATCACAGATGTACTCTCTCATTCGCTTCTCCTTTCTCCGTATGAGCAAAAACCGTTTTCTCTTGCAAAATAATCATTAGCGCAATAATTGTGGTCGCCTCGATAGCATATGCACTCCCCACAAGTTACGATTTCGATTAGTGGGCAAGTAAACTTTCCGTTGATATACTCGCACCCCTCTATTGGACACATATCACAAGTATCGGGCATATCCATATTAGGTATTGCTATCATCATTGCACCGCCTCTCCGTATGAACAATAAGCATTATCCTCAATGTCTTTCCCAAAGTAAGTACACCAATGGTCATTGATTCCGTCTATATTCCTCTCGTTCCAAGTACAGTTTTCGCATCTTACTACTTCCTCAAGGTTTGAGAAGTCTTTTACCTTCACTTTTTTATTGATTATTCTTCTGCCACTTTTGAAACCGCTTTGATAACCTTTGCGGTAGCCTTTTTCATAATCGGCATTACCTTTTTCTCTTACTCCCATATCATTCTCCTTTAAGAAACTTATCTAACTCTACCTTTGGCACTTTATACGCACTACGCATATCATCGAGAAGATATACATCCGCATATAATTCATCATAGTTCCATATATCCACGATGTAATCCGTATTTAACAGCACATCGTTTCCGTTATACATTGCTTTTATAAATGCCATATCATTCTCCTTTACAGGTTGCCTCGTTTATAGTTCCCCAAGTAGGGGTTACAGTAGGAATTGAAGGAATATTGAGTTTATCCTCAAGCATTGCTACTTTATACTCCAGTTCATGGAGTCTTGTCCACATTTCCGACATTTCTCTTTCTCTATTTAGCTCGCCCTCTCTTTTCCATCTTTCGTGGGATTTGATTTCTTCTAATCTTCTGCGTGTTATAAACATATCATTCTCCTTTCCGCTCTCCCTTTGAGCAGAATCCGTCCGCTTCCATATATCTCACCGCTCCGAATATGTCCGTACAACAAGGGAACGTTCTCGAATCGGTGTCATAGTGTTTACAGTCTTTGCATCTAACAATGTCTTTATATGCCTTATAAACTTCTATCGCTTCCTTGCGGTTGATATAGTCACAGTCCCAACTTGTGCACCCTCTATCTGGAGTGCATCTGATGCAGTTATTACAGTCTCTGTCGTTCATCCATCTAATCCTCCTTATAGATCATCATCAAATTCTTCCCAGCGCATCGGCTGCGCCTGGATCCGGTCCGTGTTCCTGGTCGCCGTGTAGTTGACCTCCTCCGGATCCTCGTCGTCATACCCACAGAAGTCGCAGTCGCCCGGGCATTTCCTTGTATCGCATATTGGCTTCCAGTTCCATTTATCACAGCTCATGTTCTCTCCTGTTCCAGAGCTCCGTGGCGTGCTCTTCATCGTCATACAAGTGCTCCTTAAACTTTGCCACCAGTCCACATGACTGGCATCTGAATACCCTTAAGCCAAGATCATCCTTGTAAGTTATCACTGTTCCACCGCAGAACGGACAGCTCTTGAGTATGTTCATCTCCTCAGCTCCTTTATGACTACGAACTCCGTGCCTGCGGTTTTCAGGCAGTCCTTCTTAAAGGCTTCCAGAAGGTCCAGAACGCCTTTTCTGGTGGGGTATAAAGTTTTACTGATATCTTCTACAAGTTTGTCATATTTCTTGTTAAAATCGGCCACTTTAATTTCCATAGTTCTCCTTCTCCCTATCTCTCTGTTCTTTGGTTTTGAAAAACCTGCATCTGGGATTCTTTAAGCAATACAGCTCTGTCAGGATCCCACAACCATCTTTTTTGTTGTCGCTCTGGTAAGCGAAGCAGCTTCTTCTTGGCTCCTTCTTTGGCTTCGTCACATCCATTCCCCCCTTGTATTAAGAGCTCCTAAGCTTACGGTCCTTATAGGGTGACCGCCTTCCCAGGAATTAAATGCTTTCTTTTCTCTGGCCTTACGCCTTTCATAGTTCCTGCATCCTCTGTCATATGCTATGACATCCTCCACGACTTCCCTCATTTCCTCGGCCATCTCAGGATCCTTGCATCTCCGGATCCACTCTTCCGCTTCGTGTAGGTCCATTAGATACATGTCCCGATCCCGGATCACCATGAACTTATCGCCTTTCGCTGCATAGTGCAGCCTTGGTATCGTCTCGCTGTCTACGGAATACAGGGTGGGGTTAATCATGAGCCAATGAGTACCGCTGTACTTCAGCCTTATTTTTTGCATCTTCTTTGCCTCATCCTTCCTGTGGCGATATCTGCCTTGCGGTCTCTTTCAATCTCGTACAAGGTGTATGCTATTTGCTTTTCCTTTGCCGTTCTCTCATACTCAGCGTTCCTGGCTTTCTCATACTCAAGCCATTTCTCACACTTGGCGTGGCATCCCGCTTTTCTGTCCGGGCATTCTCTTGTACATGGCTGTTTAACCATCGGTAATAAAACCTCCATTCACTCCGATCTGCCTTACGTACTGAAAGCAGTCTGATATTGGTGAAGGTTCATTCCTATGCTTGACCTGATGGTCAGCGAATCTCATAAGCTGGAAATAATTCGCCATTGATCCGCATTCCTTGGCCAATTCCCGTTGTTCACATGCGGTTAATTTGTTAGTTATAGATAAATCATCAATATCTAACTCTTTCTCTATCTCTAACTCTTTCTCTATCTCTGTGTTACATTTTGTTACATCGTTGTTACATTTTGTTACATCGTTGTTACTTTGTAACTTTTTGCGTTCACGATGCTTCCTGACACGTTCTGCGGAATCGCTCTCGGATCCGGAATTTTCAGCCACATAAGGGATATATATAGTCCCGTCATCATAGATCTCGATAATCTCCAGATCCTGTAATATCTTTAAGGCATCACTTACAATGTTCTCCGGCATACCGCACATAAGCGACAGCTTAGGGGCGTCGAATGGCTTAGTCTCGCTAAACCTTAATTCGCCGCCATGATCTATAGACTCGCTCATGATCATGTCAAGAAAAACATAGTATGCATATCCTTCGGGATAAGCTAATAAGATCCTGATATCATGACGCTTATAAAAATCTTTCTTTTTCTTCATCCAATAGATCGTTTTATCCTCTGCCATCGTTATGCCTCCACTAAACGGTAAATTTTTACCCTTTTCTTGGTCCACTGGCAGGTCTTCTTGCCTATGACCTCGACCTGCCCTTTTTCTTCCATTTCGCTCAGCCTGGGAGCTGAGAAGTTTCTTTCATCCGTAGGAGTCAGATGCAACTCATACATCTGATGCGCTACTTCCTTCGCTGTCAGTCCTTCGGGATATATGCTTAATATCCCTTGGATCTGGCGATATCTTATAAGCTTGTTTGCTAAAGGGTATCCGTCTCCCTCGTGTGTGTACATATAGTCCATCCCGCACCTCCTTTAGAAGGGTATGTCTTCCTCAACATGCTCGAATCCATCCGGCGCATACTCCGGCTCCTTCTCGGGCTCCGGAGCTGCCGCCGGTGTAGTTGACTTTTCAGATCCACCCAGGAACTCAACTCTGTCTGCTATAACATCGGTGGTATATATCGTTTCATCATGCTTGTTCGTATAAGACCCCGTCTGGAGCCTTCCCTGCACTCCTACGAGTTTCCCCTTCTTCAGGAATCTCTCGCAGTTCTCAGCCTGCTTGCCGAATACCGTTATCCTTGGATAGTCGGTCTTCTTCTCCTCGCCCTGACGGGTCACTCTGTCGATAGCGATGGCAAATGTGCAAACCGCCATCTGTGATCCGCTTGTGTATCTTGTTTCAGGGTCCTTTGTAAGGCGCCCTATTAAAACGACGCTGTTCATTTATTGCCTCCATGTACTCTTTAAGTGTTCTAATTCTTCAGGTGTAAGTGTTTCTATATTCAGTTCCTTGCACTCCTCTACCAGCCCGTCTATTATCCTCGCCATCTGCTGGGTGTTATATGTGCTCGTTCCTGAGTATGCTTTTATAACGCCATGACCGAGATCTTCACAGAACCAGCCTGAGGAGTCCTTGCCTTCCGTCCATATTTGTATGAACGATTCCTGAGCTTCTGGCCTTACCATTAAAGTGGTTGATACTCCGTAATTATGTACAAGGTCTCTGTATACGTCCTGATCCGTGCTGTTTGTTGCTATTGCTACTTTATTGACTAACTGCCAAAAGTATGCGTTAGCGTTCAAACTGCGTTTTTTACGCTTCTTCTTGACCTCGATGGTAACTTCTTCACCCTTCTTCGCTTCTACGCTCTGGAGCCATTTCTGGGCTTCTCTGCGGTCTTTGTTGTCAATGGGTATCACTATCTCAGTCTGTGCATATTTGAGATCCGTCCGTATTGCTCCATTAAGTCTCATACTTGTGATATCTCCTCTTTTCATCCGGGAAGTCCGGATAGAACATGTCTAAATAGTCTTTTATGATTCTCCCGTATTCCTTCCGCTTGGATCCGTTATCAAAATCGTTATGGCATTGGTAACAAAGTGTTACGATGTTTTCCTCTATCCCCTTACCGCCCTGGGATCTTCTTATATAGTGGGCATTGGGTGCGGCGTTGGGACTCCCACAAATAATGCAACAGTGAGAGTCCCGGTCCCACACCTTCATTTTTATGGAAAGGGGTATGGATGTTGCTTTAGTTTGCTTGTGCATCTGGAAGCTCCAGTAAGATGTTCATTGCGGATCCGTACTCAGCCTGGGTCATCGGTGTAGGGTGATCCGGATCAGATCCGATGGCCTGCAGCATCCATCTCTGGGTGACGCCCTTCTGTTTGCAAAGAGCTTTAAGGCCTTCTTTCTCGGATGGTGTCGCATACAGAGTCTCGCCCTTCTTCATCTCTTCTTTTATCTCCGTATCGGACTGCCATTTATAAATGGTCTTACCCTTACGAGTTATCTCCAGCTTCGATATCCTTCTGGATCCGTTATAATCTTCGTATTCTATCTTTGATACTTTGGTATCGTAGAACTCGGATTTGTTCTTAAGCTTGTACTTATATCCTTCTGCTTCAGTATCGCAGTTGATGAATATCAGCGGTGCTGTGTAAAGCTCTCTTCCGAGTCCCCAGTTGAAGCCAGCTCTCTTGAAGGAGTCGGAGCTTTCGCCCTTCTCGGCTTCGGTATTTGATTCCGTACCGCAGTCCCATTTCCATACCCAGCCGTTTTCTCCCTTGATACCGATACCGCAGTACATGTTGCCTTTAACTTCCTTATGGTCTCTCTGCCAGTTCATAGGTCCTACGACCTGATCTAAGAGAGCCATGTCCACTCTTGCGTTCTTGTATAAGAGAAGCGTGGCGCCTCTCTGTGATACATTGCCTACCCTGATATCTATCTCATCCGGCAGCAGGCCTCTGAATTTGATGTTCATACCTATCCTCCACATATATTTCATCCAGTGCTTCCGTGAAGAGATCCACTAAGTCGCTTACTCTTCCCGTCATGTATTTAAAGTCCACCTTGAGCATTCCCTTTGCTACCTTCATGCAGGTATCGCAATACTTGTCGTTAAAAGTCTCTTCCCCGCATACCTCACAGGGGTGATCTTCTATCGCACCGACCGCACCGCATACCGGGCAAACAAGGAATGTCTCATATCCATAATCAAGTCCGTGGTATTCTCTCTTTTCAGCAAACTCCTCGAACTCATGACCGTTCTCACATTTCCACATTTGCTACCTCCTCCGCACGTTTGTATACGGTTTTCAGTGATTCTCTGATATAGTCCCTCATATCATCGACAGGGACTATCTTTGTTCCGTACCTCACGACCTCATCCAGTTCATTTATAAGGGCATCTATGGAGTCCCACAGAAGGTTTTCAGTCTCGTTTCTCATGCTCATAGATCATTCCTCCTATCATCACTAATATGAATGGGATCCACGCCCACGCCATTTTCATTGTTCCTTGTAAAATTTCATCCCACATGTTCAGCCTCCTAATCCAAACCTTTTTTCAAGGTACTTTTTCGGGACCTTACCTTTTACGGTCAGGTACCCTTTTTCTTCGAGCTCCTGGTTAAGCTCTGCTATGTACTTGTAAGCCTGAGTCCTACCGATACCCAGCAGAGACATAACTTCTTTTACTCCGAGCAACATGACAGCCTCCTACTTTATAAGGAACTTCCATCCCGTCATGTCTATGGGCACATCAGCGAACTCGTCTCCGTCCTGACCTACCGCTATGATGGTTCCCACAAAGGATGTTCTTCCTATCTTGCAGTTGGGTTCCTTCTTCTTCAGTCTTCCTTCTTCGTCACATATGATGACCATATCCCCGAAGGTTACAGTTTCGATGTATCCGCCTACTGTCGCCTGGAGATTCTCCAGCGTATCGGATATCCATGTCATGTGACCGACCTTTTCATCAGGTCTCTTGATTATTGCTTTTATTTTCTTGCTCATCGTTCATCCTCCATCCTTGTTCAGTATCTAATTAAGATACTAAATTTGCAAAAAAAATCTGGTTGAATACCTTGTCATTAAGATGATATCTCTCCTTAATGGTTGCCATCTCCGACTGAGTGAACTCGGCGTTAGATGTGCCGTTGATCTTTGCATTCAGTCTGGACAGGCTTATTCCAAGGGCTTCAGCCAGATTCCTCTGTACTCCATCATATCTTTTTATATAAGATTGAAGTAACTGTTTATCCATTTCGGTACTCCTTTCTTGAAGTGTCTTTTTAAGATACTCATATGATACATCACGTTCTGTATCTTGTCAAGATATTTTTTCTTGATTTTTTGAAATTTTATGGTAAAATTAAGATACTCAAATTTGACGTATATATAAAAAGGAAGTTTCGAAACATGAATACAGGAGAGAAGATAAAAGAATTGAGAGAGCTATACGGCATGACTCAAGAAGAGCTCGCTGAAAAGCTCGGCCTTAAGAAAGCCGCCGTAAACAAATACGAGACTGGCCGGGTTGTAAATCTCAAGCGGAGCACTATCGAGAAGCTATGCGAAATATTCAATATTACTCCTCAAGAACTAATGGGCATGGATGAAGACCCAAATATTACACAGGATGAATATTATACTGATCCCGAAGTGGCGGAACTTGCACAGCAGTTAAAGGACAGACCTGAACTGAAAGTGCTTTTTGACGCCTCCAGGGATATTTCAAAAGAGGATGTCCAATTCGTTATAGACATGATAGAAAGGATGAAATGATGGAGAATATGAGATTTGTGCCTTATAGGTTACCTAAAGGCTTCAGGGGGATGACCGTTAAATCTTGTGAGTCTGATGGCGATTATTACACCGCCATTATAAACGAGGATCTATCGGAGGAGGCGACGCAGCGAGCTGTACTACACGAGATCGAGCATGTGCAGGAAGATGACTTCACTTCCGAGTACTCCGTGTCTGATATCGAGAAGAAAATGAAAACAAGATAGGAGGGATACCAATGCCAGCGTATAAGGATGGAGACACATGGTTTGTCAAATTCTATTATCAGGACTGGACGGGTGAAAGAAAAGTAAAGAAAAAGAGGGGCTTTAAAACAAAGAAAGAAGCCTTACAGTTTGAAAGGACCTTCATTGAGAAGGCAAGTGGAAAGAATGACTCCATAACTGTTTCGGATCTGTGCGATCAGTTCCTGGAGTTTAAGAAGAACCGTGTAAAGCCTACCACTCTCAGGGGATATCAGCAGGCGATAGACAATCATATAAAGCCATACTTCGGATCAAGGCCTGCAGCTTCGGTTACTCCGTTAGATGTTATCAAATGGCAAAACAGCCAATATGATACCGCTTCCGGGAATACCCTTCACGGGCGCCACGTGGTCCTCTCAAGCATATATAACTTTGGGCGGAAATATTATAAGCTGACTAATAATCCTGCGTCAGAGGCTGGATTTCAGGTCAAGGAGGACCCGCCGAAACTGAAATTCTGGACGAAAGATCAGTACGACAGCTTCATGGAGACAATAACGGATCCAAAAGCATATATCTTATATGAGACCCTGTACTGGTCCGGCATGAGGATAGGCGAACTACTTGCCCTTACATTCAATGACATTGACTGGGAGAACAACACCATCCGGATCCGCAGGAACATGGTTCGTGTAGATGGTCAGAACATCATTTACTCCCCGAAGACAAAATCTTCTGTGCGTGATGTTCTGATGCCTGGGTTTTACATGGATGAGCTGAGGGAATACAGTGACAAGGTATATGATAAGTCGGGAAGGCTGTTCGAGTTCGTGTCGAACGCCAATGCCGTGCAGAAGGTATTCAGGGACCGCATAAGAAAAACAGATCTTCCAGAGATAACCATCCATGATCTGCGTCACTCTCATGCATCGCTACTTATAAACATGGGAGCACCGGTAGTGCTTGTATCGGACCGTTTAGGGCATGGTGATTCTTCGGTAACATTAAGAGTTTACTCCCACCTGTTCCCGTCGAAGCAGAAGGAAATAGTTGACAGACTAAACGAGCTAAAATAAGAGACCGCATATGCGTAAAGTATGTGCGGTTTTTATTTTTAGTACCAAATTAGTACCATAAATGATTTTAGATAGCAGAAAACCCTTGAAAATCAAGGGCTATCGGCTTTAAGGTGTGTGTATGTTATGGAGCTTGAGAGCGTATCAGATTATGCTAAATCCTTATAAATCAAGGCCTTTCGTCCGCCTCATTCCGTATTTTTTGCTACTTTTTCAGTTTTTTAGTACCAAAATAGTACCACGAAAAAACCGGGCGTTCGCCCGGTTCTCTCTTCATTACCTTTTGTGCTCTCGAAAGGAGAGTATATTTATTATACCACTAAAAAAAGCCCGGGGCAACCCCGGGCAAAAAGGAGATGTGTTATGAAATGGAAAGATCTACTTTTCTTCAAATATAATAGGAAGCGTACTGGCTCTTTCACCCAACTCTTTTACGTTGGTATTGCCTCCCGCTTCCACATATGATTTGTACAGTTCTGTAAATGCTGATACCTCATCTTCAGGAATGCCTCCGAGCTTGATGTATTTCTTACTAAGATACATAAGCTTCTCCCTGACTAATGCGAGTACCATCATCTCAAACGGTGTCTTCTTTTTTCTCTTTTTGCGATCCTGGTACACGTTGTTTATCAGGGTCCATGCGCCTTGCGAACCAAACACAATGGCTATTATTTCGATGAGGTGTTCATTCATTTGTTATTACTCCTATAAATAAGGGGCAAGGCATAGAGACACAACCACTCAAGCCAATAAAAATAGTTAAGGAATTGCCCTGCCCCGTATTAACTAAAACGAATTAAGGAATCTCTGGAAGGCTTTTGCTGTGTTCTCACCAAAGTATCCGTCAGGTGTTCCAGGATCATATCCCTGCTTCTTGAGGAATCTCTGCAACGAGGAGATTGTATGCTGTCCCATATAGCCATCCACCTCTCCCGCACTGTACTTGTGAGTGTTGAGGTATGTCTGAAGTGCTTTAACGAATGGAGATCCACCGTCCTCATACGTAGCAGATACAAGATTAGCCTGGTACTTATACACATTGAGATTCTGTCCGCTTACGACACCATCAGGGAATGTCCCCATCCACTTCTGGGCTTTGATGGTTGAGAGTCTGCCGAAAAGTCCGTCTACTGTCAGTTTTTCCTTCTCCGGTGTAGGTGCAGGTGATATGCCTTTGCCAATGCCAGCCTTGAAACTGTTCCATGCAGCTTCGTTAGTTACGAAAGTAATAGGACACAGCTTGCCATTGACATCAAAGTGTCTGATGACTCTGCTATTTGGGATATTATATTTCTCGCATAAGTACTGACCTAACTCTTTGGCGTTCTGTAAGGTCTTAGCTGTGTGTCTGCCATTTGTAGAGCACATCTCGATATTAAGAGTATTCACATTTCTTGCAATACCCCAGTACTTATGGCCTTTTGAAGCATATGGAGACGCTGGATCCAACCATCCTGTTGAGCCTACTGACCAAGCAACATAGTTGTCCGGAACAGACTGGATGATCTCTGTATCGTCTACTATATAATGAGCAGATGCGTCTCTGTATCCTGTCTGGAAATATATGGCATTATTTCTTGCTGTATCGGTCTTATTTCCTGTGTAATGGTATACAAGCCATAAGCCAGTCATAGGCCTTGTGCCGGCATAGTTATCACTCCTTGCGAGCATAGTCTTGATTGGTAACATCTTCTGACTCCTCCTTATAATAATTCCTGGATGATACGCCTATAAGCGCTGCTATAAGGATTCCCACCGCAGCTATGGTGGTGCCGATCTCCGTTAAGTATGGAAATTCCCACACCTTGCCAAGAGTAAGCCAAAAGCCCTCAAGAGCGGGGATCGCAACAAGTGCGAACCATTTCAAAAACTGGTATGCTTTGTCTGATAACTTCATTTTTTCACCTCATTTCCCAAATGATATATAAGAGTGGTGCTGATTTTACGTAAACAAAAATCGCAACTCCCAGGAGTGCGATCATCAATGCGATTATTATATTTTTCATGATTATAATACAGGATATGACACGCTAAATGCCGTAACATAGCTTCCTGACCCCGTAGCGGTTCTCATCTGCACTACGCCACTTGAACTATTGATGAAATAAGCAATAGGTGTTGTATTTAGCGTCATTGCTGCACCATATAGATTATGATTCGGCCGGTATCCAGATGGAAGAGTTCCTATAGTAGTCCATGATGTTGACAGCGACTGATTTGTCTTGTAAAAATCGACGAAGATTATCCCGGACCTTTTAACATAGTTGAAGTCTGTGGTTAATGTCTTCCAAGCTGTATCTCCGACAGCCGGAATCCCGCTTAATCCAGAACCATTACCATAGATTATGCCATTCGATCCAATGTACGCTATATCTGTCCAACTGGTAGAATTTTGGCCTCTCTGTTGGAAATGTAAATATCCACCAGTATTGTATATCCGCCAGTCGTTATAGTTGTCTGTCAGTGTACCTCTCTGAAATATAAGAGAAGGACTATCACCTGAGGCTTTGTAAAGAGTTATGTCTCCGCTTACCTGACCTCCAGTATTAGCTAATGCGCCAACATCAGAAGCAGACAAATTATTTCCGTTGATCTTGTACTTTGCTCCAGATGCGATATTGACATTGCCGTTCCAGTCTACTGTGAGCGCATTAGATCTTTCAGCAGTCCCGTTGCCAATGATGACCGCACTTGTAGTATCGGCAATATTGTATCTGCCAAGGACTGTCTGGTTTTGACCATTTGCGATAGTAGAACTATTTTGAGCGTGTGAATAATCTCCATTTGCTTGCGTTCCGAAGCCCTCTGCGTGTGAGTCCCAACCGCTTGCTGTTGTTTGGTCTCCTTCAGCGTGAGAAATATGGCCTGTTGCTCGAGTGCCACCACCTTCAGCGTGAGAAATATAACCCGAAGCGACTATAGGTGCTGTAAAATGCTCTCCTTCATCATCCCACACTAAAGTCGCACCTTCTGTAACAGAGTAGTTGCCTATAGTCCCAGAGCGGTCGCCCATTGTAAAATATGGCGCTATATCAGTCCCACTTTCTGCCGTCCCTTCACCATAGCCTAAATTGACTATTAAAGTAGACCCATCACTTGCATACACTCTCATTCCATTAGTATCCACTACGGAATGTGCGGCACTTGACTGACCTATCTGTGCGGATGAACCTGTGAATGATGCCAGGTTTGTTGAGCCGTTTCTCACATACATACCGTTTGAATCGATTAGTACGTTATTTGTGTTTGCTGATGGTGAGGATGGTGTCTGTGTGCCTGAAGATCCATCATAGACCATGACGCCTGAGCTGTCCTGCGCAAGGAAATTTGTAGCGACTTTTTCTGCTGACTCTTTAGCAAGCTTTGCTGTCTTAAAGTCATAACTTCCTGTCTGTGTTGCCATAGTGCCTCCTTATGTCCATGTGACTGTGCAGTTATAGACTGCGTTTAAATCAGTAACTGATAATGTGGAACTTGTGCCGAGTGATGTTGTAGCCGTACCTTTTGTCCACTTATATGTTGACGGGGTCTTAATAGTTCCGTTGACTCTTAACGCCACTGCAAGTGTAGCGGTTCCGGCTGTCCAGTTGACTGCTGTCGGATATACTGTTACTACCGCCTCAGGTCCTGTTTCCCCCTGAGGGCCTTGCGCACCAGTTTCTCCAGTTTCACCCTGGATCCCTTGAATGCCTTGTTCTCCTTGCGGGCCTTGAATGCCCTGTTCACCTTGAGGCCCCTGACTGCCTGTCGCTCCTTTGAAGTCTACCCTTGCAGCGGTATACACATAGGACGAATCAACGTACCCGACAGGATAGTGATAAGTGCTGTACTCAATTACGTCACCGACTATTACATCCGATGATCCTGACTGTGTTTTGACTGTCGAGAGTGCTATTCTGTAAGACGGTGTGAAGCCTCCTACTGTCGTAGTATAAGAAGATGGCGCCGTTGTGGTTTTTAATGTCTTTCCCCCACGCTGTCCGTCTGTACCATTAGAGATAGACGCTGTCTGTCCGTTTACTGTGATATTAGCGCCCGTGGAAGTCTGCGTGACTGATACATCTACGTTATCAAGCTTATCAGCAAGGACTTCCTCCAGCGTTCTGCTCCCCATCTGGATATTAGCTCCACCGATGGTGAGAGATCCCTGACCGCTTGCCGCTTCAGGATCAAACACGATATATGCTGTATTATTTCCAATGTACTGAGCTCTGTTGGAACCAAGCCTTATATCCTCACCGAAGAATGACACGACATTCCCGGAGCCATCTATGATATATACTCCCTCGTCACCTGTGCTTGTATAAGTCCCGATGTGGATCCGGTAACTTGAGTTATCTACTTTCAAGTTAAGACCATAATCGGTAAGAGCCACATGTGCTGCGACATAATCAGATATGGCTTCATCCATCTCGTACCATCCCTGTGAATGAGGGTTCCCGGTGGGGTCCTGCACTTTAGTGAATGTACCGTCCTGATTCCTGATATAGTAGTTCTTATCAGCTACTACTGATGTATCGCTCGTGACTGCAGAATGTGACGTGATCCAATTAAGCGTATCGATAACACTTTCTACTGTTGCCAGCTGTACCAGAGCATCATTGGCTGAATTGGTAGCATTTGTTGCCTGCTGTATTGCGGTATTGGCGTTTGTGGTAGCTATGCCTGCCTGCCTAAGCGCTTCATCAGCGCTTGATTGTGCACTGCTTGCCGAAGTCTGTGCAGCTGCTGCATCTGAATAAATCCTGGTAAGTGTAGTATTGGCAGCTTCTGCAGCTGTTTGCATTTCAGCAAGGGTATCGCTTGCAGTTTCTGCTGTTGCATAGATCCCATTCAGTGTGGTATTAGCGGCAATAGCCGCCTGCTCCATTCCTGAAAGGATGGCGTTAGCCTCTGATGCCATGGATGTGGCCGTTGTAACATTGGTGTTAAGGCTGTTTATCGCCTCTGTAACAGACCCTGACTGCGTTGTCGTGGACATTTCGGCATCGATATCTGTTGACACTCCTCCATCAATATGATGATGGATCTGCATGGGATATGTTACCTTTGTCAAGCCGTTTGCATCCGTCACTGATAATATGTCCCACGGATCTATTCTGGGGTCTCCTAATGATATGCCGAGAAATCCCGGATAATGCCTTAACCCAATGACGGTATCAGCCATATCATTAAAAAGAGACTGTGTCATATACTTATTCCTGAATGTATAATTAACATCTCCCGTTGAATAGCTTGCGGGGTCATATTCATTTTCCTCATTATCATGGATGATGCATTTTACTCCTGTGATCTCATAGCCATATCTATCGACTGCAGGTGTGTTAATAAACCTATCTGCTGAATAAGATATGGTGGATCCGCTTGCATACTCTTTCAGTACGATGCGCCCAGCATTATCCTCAGTTACAAAGCCACCCATCAAAGCCGCTACGATACTCAGCACTTCCTGACAAGAATGTGCCTCATCATTTTTTTTAATGGCAACTCTTATAGTGCGATCAAGTCTGTCATTGGAGAAGTCCGACAGTATGGTAACGCCTGCAACATTGCGGATATCCTGTAACAACGTAATAGGCTTATTGCTTCCTGTAGTAGGTATATTTTTGCCTTGCAGTTTCCAGAATGCTGTTCCGATACCTTTTATAGTACTTACATCCTTCTCGATGCTTGTATCCGAGATATGGTATTTGCCAACAGTTATATACTCGTACGAACCGGTGGAAACTTTAATACCTACTCTCAGAGTCACCTCCGCATCGTATAATGTTGTATTCAGGTTAGCAATCTTAGCTGTGAAGTATGGCGCAAAAGTAGCACCAAAGAGTAGGCTTTCCGAACCCGTTCCTCTATATATGTCTACTGTCTGGATATCGCCATCTATCTCTGTGCCATCTACCTGAATAGAAGCCTTAAACGTCCTCGAATAACCGGACAGCGCAAGATTATAGTTTTCTGATGCTGATATCATGGCGCCTCCTACTGCTCAATAAATGTGATCTGCACGGCCTGATGGCGTTGGAAAGCGGCATTTAGTGATGCTATCGACCTCGGTACATTTGCGCAGTACACCGTCTTTACCGTGAGCGCATTGTTGTTCTGAGTGGCATTGAAGTCGTTATATGCTATCTTGAAAAAAGGTCCATTATTGATTATGGCGTCTCTAATCGTTTTCGAGTCGGCAAAAGAAAGCGGTGGCCATGTTACAGCCACCGTTGTCTTATATGCCACTATATCGCCTATCATTTTCCCTGTCTGGGATCTGCCAGTATTAGATGCCCATATGGGTTCATCCGTGATCTGAAGACCACCAAGCGCAGGCTCATGTACCTGAGTCATCTGCGCTACTGTCTGACTTGTGCTTCCTATTTTGAACATCTTTCCTCCTTATACCGGGAACGGGCTTCTGCCTGTCGCATTAACATAATTCCGTGCTTCGGTGCGAATGACCCTGAACAGGTTCTGGGCATCGCCTTCAAGTACTACTGTTGGTGATCCGCTAAAGGATCCCATTACTGATGCCACTGCACGAGCTACACCGGCAGCGACTGAAGACACGATCTGGTCATTATTCATGACTGCGGTATGCCCTCCGATAGTGCCGACTAACTCAGGACCCGCTTCTCTTGCTACGAACATCTGACCCATTCCAGGTGTGCCACCGCCTGCATATGTTGTTACCGGTTGCCATCTGCCGTTTTTGAATATGCCACCATCTGCATTTCCTTTTATGGTATTTAACGCAATGGATACTACGGTATTGGCCGCCGCCAATGCTATTGCCTTTACAATGTCCTTGGCATTCTGATTAGCATAATAACCTGATAAGCCAACGCTCTTGACTTTGTCCACAACGCTGTCATATCCTGCCTTCATATTCGAGAAGGTATATTGCGTAGCACCTGTCAGGGTCTTCTTGGTTTCCCTTGAATATACGGAGTGATACTGGCTATATGCATTGTCCCAAGCGCTCGTTAGTGAACTGGTAAGGGTCTTTACGACGGTGCTATTTTTGAAACTGTCGTATAAGGTCTTCGCTTTATCAACGCTCTTATCAATAGCTATCTTTATAGTCCCGACAGGGTTCTTAAAGAACTTCCCAAGATCTTTTACAAGGCCTGAGAAGAATTTAGTGATCTTATTGTTCTTCAGCCCCTGTAAGAGTCCGTCTATAAGGTGCCCGCCCATCTTCTTCATTTCCTTAGAAGGTGAGCTGATACCGAATGCTTTCTTGAATCCTTTTATAAACGGCTCGAAGATGTTTTTCTTTATCCAGGAAGCGATATTCTTTATGCCATCAACAATGCCCCAGAATATGCCATCAACGATGCTTACTCCGTCCTTGTTAAGGTATGGCATAAAGTATGCCTTTACTCCAGCCCATGCCTCGGATATTGCGCCTCCTATGAGTGCCGCAAATCCGCCCGCAATAGATCCAAGAAGCCCCGCCGCTGAAGCGAATAAGCCCTTCCAATCAATTCCCGCAATAAACTGTATTACAGATCTTCCTATCTGTGCCCAGTCCACTGTCTGGAGGAAGGTGGATATCATATCAACTGCGGTTATAAGTCCCTGGCTCAAAGTGTAACCAACCTGACCCCAGTCTAATGTCGCTACGAAGCCGTTTATAAACGTTCCTATGCTCTTTGCGACTTTATTGCACTTCTCTTTGATAGAAGTCCAGTTGATACTATCCATAGCGGAATTGATCTTACTGGCTAATATGGAGCCTATCTCGGTAAAGTCTGCATTCCTCCATGCTTCCTTTACTCTGTCGGCCCATCCTGATGCGGCGGTTGAGATCTCAGCAGTGGAGAACCCGGCTCCACCACCTACACCGCCTCCGCCACCAGATCCGCCTCCGGAACCGGAAGTGTCATCCAGCTTATTTATCTGGTCGAAGCCCATAAGGGTGCGCTGGTATTCTTCTGCTGCGCCATTCGCCGCACCTGTTGCATCGGCTGCACTTCCTGCACCTGCGGCGATATCTCCAAGGCCTGCCTTTGCTACTGTTACCGTCTTCTGTCCTGTTAAGGCTCCGAAGAACATTGCCAGAGCATTGCACGCCGTGGTAATAAGGTTCACAAAGGTCTGTATTATAGGTGCTATGACTGTAAGTATCGGAGCGAAAGCTGTTGCAAGGCTGTTCTTTACTTGAGTAAGAGAGCCTTTCAGCATTGCAAGATCCGCAGATGTCCGTCCGCTGAACTGTGCAAGATTACCGAAGCCTTCTTTCATAGCAGATTTAAGACGGCTGAACACCATGAACAGGCCCCTGAGTCCTAAGGAATACTTCAGGAGCGTCATGATTCCCTTTCTCATCGAGTTTCCTGCCATCCCGAAGGATTTAACCGACTCACTGCCAAAGCGCTTTACACCGCTTGTAAGAGCCGATTTGAGTGCTTCTGCTTTCAGTCTCCTAAGTTCTCTCAGTTTCTCATTTGCGGAACTTATTTGCTTATTAAGGCTTATAAATTCTTTAGACTCCTGGAACGCACCACCACTGGCCTTAAGTGCTTTCATCCTCTTCTGAAGGTCGGCTAAACGTGCATAAGCTTTCTCCGAAGCCCCCCAGGACTTATCCTGCATAGCGGCAGTCGTTGCTTCCTTGTCACTAAGACCTAACTCTTTACCTGCAGTAATCATTCTCTCTACAGCATCGTTAGCCTCATCTGCTTTTTTCTTGGCCTGATCTATATCTTTAGCAAGGCTTTTAAAAGCAGGCGTTGGTGCCTTTGCCCCATCTCCGAGAGAATTAAGCTGTTTTTTCAGGTTATCTATCTTTTTTACTGTTTTGTCTATCTCACGCTGGTATTTGTTGACGGTCTTATTATTGCCACCCCAGTTTACCCTTCCTAATAGGTTTAACTTTTTATGTACCTTTTCTGCCTCTTCAGATATGCCTTTGATAGACTTTTTGGCGCCTTCAGCCTTATCACTCAAGCCAGTAGTATCTGCCTTGATTTTTACAAGCAATTCTTCAACTGTCATTCAGGCGCCTCCTCTCTTTTATGTCTGCGGGCATTTACATGATTTACCCAGTCAATTACTTTCTGTCTTTGTATGTCCATTTCCTGCTTCTCTCTGCGTTCTTCCGCCATTTCTTTCTCACTTTCGAAAAAATCAGGATATGCCTGCCACGGCTGGAGGATCATTTCCTCTGTCCTGCTCTTTTCGTCCGAGAAGAAATAAGTTATCCTTGAAGATATCGCATTAGCCAAAACGAAGACATGACCGGCTTTGGCCTTTTCCTTTGCTCTTGACATTCTGCTTTTGCTTTCCATGATGTCGTTTAATTCAAGAAGAGTGGAGTCCCAGAACTGATCCATTGAGACTCCACTGTCAAGTGCGTTTGGTATAAGGCTGTTTATGAGCTCTGTTATCGTGCTGTATCCTGGGTCATCAGTTCCTGATCCATCTCCTGAGTAAAAAAACCGCCATTTGAAAGAAGCGGCATGATCACGTCATTCATCAGTGTAGTCATGTCACCTCCGGCTTCGACGTATTTGTCATAGATGTCAGTAACAATAGAGAAGCTTAAGCCATGCTCGAACTTCTCCATGGATGCCTGGATCACAGTCAAAAGAGCTCCGATAGGAGGCAACCCCTCCTCCGGTGAAACGATAGACAGAACATTCTGACCATACTTGTTTTCGAGTTTTACGATAGCGCTTGTGGTGAGCTTTAAACGGTATTCAGTGCCGTCCACTACCCAAGGCACATATGGCTTGCGTACATTCTTCTTTGTTTCTGCCTTCTCGTCTCTCGTCTCTTCGTTTAATCCGAAAATTTCATTACCCATTATTTGCCTCCTTTTTGTTTAGCCTTATGCCGGAAGAGTGATCGTAAGGTCGCTCTGAAGTGCGATGGAAAGTGTCCAGTCGATGACACCGTTTACACCGCCGCCGCTGATCTTAACAGCAGGCTGTCCAGTAAATACTACTGTAGTACCATCCTTCAGCTCTTCCTTGAAATAAACTGTGGTTCCCGAAGTCTGTGCAGTCTTCATGGCTGTGTAAGCTGCCTTATTTGCTGCTGTAGCTGTATCCCACTTGAATACGAACTCCATGTCGCCGGGATCACCGATTCCCTGCTCATACTTCTTTACGCCATCAGTAAGAACAGTATTTTCTACCTTTTCAGGATCCACACCGATTTCAGGGATCTCTTTAAGGCCGGGGATATCGGTATAAGTGATCGTACCTGTTCCTGTGGTGCTGTATCCTAACTTTGCTCCATTTGCAAGCATTGAATTGCTCCTTTCTTATCTTGATCCTTCCCAATAAACCATCTGCGATGAGACGTCTATTATCCCTTCATAGCGCATCTGCTTCTGGCGTAACCCTCTCGGGTCTGCCACGTCCATGCACTGGGTCCTTACAAGCCCCAGCTCGGATATGGCTTCGTCAACTGCAAGTGCAAGTTGTGAAGTGGAACCCGTATTCCAGATGTCTATGCGATACCTGAGCATACTCAGTTCTTCTTTATCCGTCTTCGTATATACGTTATTGGCTTCTTCTGTGTACTGAATAGCAGGGAATACACTTGTTGCCTGCGGATAGATATCCGAGACGTTTGCGCATACCTCCTGCAGTTTTGCATAGATCTGATCCTTGACGTTTATCATTTTAGTGCCTCCTTTAAGCCTCTTCTTAAAATGTCCACGACAGTTTTCGTATTGTCGTGCAATGCCGGATACATAAACGGCTGTGCAGCCTGACCTTCGATCTTATAAAATCTGCCCTGGTCTGTATCGATGTGATACCAGTGATATTTTTCTGCCACGCCCGGTTCCACCATGCTCTCGTGGATCCACCAGGGCTCCAGCGTGTAGGTCACCATCACCTCCGGGGAGATTCCTTCGTGATTTGCAGCTCCTTTTGGTCCTGTGCCGAACTCGACATATGGCGCATACTGAAGGTTTGTGTATACCTTCGCCTCTGCACCGCCATCAGCTCTGCCAACGTCCAAAAATATGCTGTTACGCAGATATCCTGTGTCAGCTGGCGCTAATAACTTAGCCTGAGCTTGTACGAACTCGCCCGCTTCGTTAAGGAACTTCGGGTCATTCGCCGTGGCTATCAGTTTATCAAGCATGGCAGATACTTTATCGCTCATATCAGCCTCTCAATTTCTAGTCTTATAGGTCTGTACGGCTTAATCGATACAACTCTATAATCGGCATTATCGGAATAGACACATACTCCGTCGCCCTCTTTAAGGTTGAAGTCTTCAAACACGTAAACAGTCTCATTATCCTGGCGTTCTATTTCATACTTGCCATAGAACCTCATATTCATGATATTACTGAGCCTGTCCCCGTATGTCTGTGCCTGGAGCCTGTCTGTTGCAGGCCATACCTCTCCCCGTACTTCGTTTTCGGATCCGTAAGTAATTTCCGGCACGCCTTCATTGTCGTATGTGACTATCTTGTTCCTGATCTTATAGATCTGTGTTCTCTGTTGCTTCATGCGCATGGCCGCCTGCCCTCACTAATCTGTATTTGTCAAGGATCTTGAAGATATACGGTGGAGCCGCATCGAACGAATACGACTCCCCGCCTTCTGATCTTCCGGACTCGCCCTCTGTGCCTAAACGGTTGAAGGCGATTATTGCAAGGTCTCCTATGGTCCTTAATAAGATGTCAGGGGTAACAGTGCGGTTAGTGTATGCCAGTACCCATGTCTCAGCATCTTCCGAAAGCTGGTCCATAAGATCCTCATTATAGATATCACTTGGAATCAGCCTTTCGAGCCTTCCCTGTACCTTTGCTTTTTGTTCGTTTGTCATCTTTCACCTCAACGTAACCCTGTTCTTTGAGCTCCTTTATAAACCGCTTATCATCGGTTATGCGCTCAACGTTATCCTTAATAAGTCTCATAGTGCCTCCTTAATCAATTAAGCCTTTGCGCTCTTGATGTTAGCAAAGATGCCGGCCTTCTTGTTGTCCATAACCCAAAGGTCATGATATCTTCTGTATTCACAGAGCCATGCGTCTGCTGCCTGGTTCTCCTGAGGAGTAAAGATCTTCATGTTGTCCTGCTTGGAGACCGCAATAGGTGCGATACGAGGCATTACGATGAAGTTTACGTCCTTAGCTCCGGAAGCCTTGCTCCAGCCATTGGAAGAAGATACGGTGATAGCGGATACCATTCTTGCAGAATCTGTCTCGATGATAGGAATGCCATCGATTGCAGGAACTACTGTGGTAAGTCCGTTTGCGGTGAAGGAAACTTCGCCTGCGTTAGCTACTCTTGCCTGTGCAAGTGCAGTCACTACTGCTGTGGTTGCGTGAATAACGAGAGGCATGTTTCTGAAGCCTGCTTCCTTAACTGCGCCAATAGCGTCAAGCAGCTTGTCAGCGATGGTAGCCTTAGCCGGTGTGTAGCCATACTCAACCTGAGCGTCATTGGCTCCGGCGATAGCGATGGTAGCCAGTGCGGAAAGTCTGTAAGCATCGATTTCAGGAACTACCTGGGTTCTCTGGAACTCGCTCATAACTGCGCCGGCAGATGCAACAAAGTTGGTCTCATCTACGTCCATAGCATCAAGAAGGATCTTGGTACCTCTGTCCTGAGTGAGCGTTCTGCTCTCATATACGAGGGTTACGCCGCCATCAGGATATCCGGATGCTCTGGAATAGTCTCCCATGCCGTTAAGTGTCATCTTAGGGATCTTAACGGTCTTGCCGCCGTTATAGATAACCTGTCCCGCATTTGCGTCCATCCAGCCTGTTACGGCTTCCTGAACTGCCTGCTGGTCTAATGCTTTCTGGAAAAGATCTGCATATCCGTTTGTGAATGTGTTTGCCATTGTTTTACTCCTTTACTTTTATAAGCCGAATGCTTTTCTCACTTCGGCTTCTCTCGCTTTGTCTTTGCCTTTTTCTCCTACGGAGCCTGCGTCCTTTGGCGGCTGCCCGCCTTTCAGCTTATCCTCTACGGTCTTGGCTACGGCCTCATTAAAGGCTTTCTCCAGATCATCAAGGGAGTTTTTGACGGTCTCGGCGCTGTCATATATAAGGTTATTGGCTAAGTTTAAAGGTAAGCCTCTTTCTACAAGCTTTTCCTTTGCCTCTGCCATGAGCTCACGCTTGGTGATCGCATCTTCTCTTCTTCTGATCTCGGCTTCTTTCTGCTGGGCCTTATACTCGTTCTTTTCTTCTTCAGTCATCTTTGCCAGCTTCTCAGCTTCGGTCAGCTGTTGATTATGCAGTGCTTCAAGCCTTGCTCTTTCCTTTGATACAGCTGTGTTGATCGCCTTGGTAACTCTTCTGTCAAACTCGGACTGATATCCGTCCTTCAGAAGGTCATCAAAACTCTTCGGCTCTTCCTGTCCTCCATTAGGTTCCCCGGTAGGTTCTGCGCCCCCGCCGTTTAATCCGTCATCTTCAGACATAGGGAAATACTTCTTATAAATCATTGTTCCTCCTTTCGGCCCATCACGTTCAATGCCCATGACGTTCCAATAAAAAAGACGCCTTTCAGCGCCTAACGTATACTATTTAGTTTTCTCTGTGGCCTTATATTTGACCACATAACCGCCGTTTATAAGCTCTTCGGCTCTTTCTTTGGGATAGTCTTTTACATCGCCTAAACCGCAATATTCACGGGTGTTTTTATCGATGTAACTCACTATTACTTTTACTTTCATATGAGCTCCTTCCTGCTTGACTAATGAACAAAAAAGTGATATCTTTGTCTTGAGGGTGAGCACCCCCTGGGCCTTTCAGGATCAGGCTGTGTGCTCACTTTTCAATTCTATAGATATCTACTATGTTATTTTGATCTCTGACTATTATATCTACTTTATCGAGTTTACTTCGTTTAGGGGCTTCCTCGAGCATGGCATTGACCATATCCGTCGTACTTATGTTTTCATTCCTGCCTGAAATGTCTATAAGCATTCTGCCGTAATCTGTTTTCCCCATAGCCAGGAGCTGCGACAGTCCTTTTCGTGTTCTCTTTTTTATAGCGTTAATGCTCGTTGGTCGTTTGAACTCTATAAACGCATCCCGCCAATATGCATCTGCACTTTGTTCTTCTATGGTTCGTCTTTCTCTTACGAGAACAACATCTCCTCCAAAAGTATCTCTTAGCCATGTGGCGGACTCTTCGTCTTGTTTGTGTTTTTTGTCTTCAACATACCCAAGTTCTTTTAATACTTCACCCTTGCCAGGTTCCATATTTTTTAAGTAATCGTCTTTAACACTGTAGACGATTCTTTTATTTTTATGCTGTTGTGTAGTCGAGTCGCCTGCCGGTTGACCCTGGACGAACTGCTTGTACCACTGTTCGTATGTCATGTCCCCGGGAACTAATACATGTTTACCCGTCTTCGGATCCAGCGCCCTCTGCTTCATGTTCTTCAGCAAAGAGTCGGGCATCCACGGGATAGTGGTAGATCTGCACCATGGATGCATAGGCGGATAATTAACGCCCACTTTTGCGCTTTTCACAAGGAAGCGCTTTTTATCTAACCCACGGCATACCTCACTTGTTTTAAGGTCCAGAATAGCCACATAGATGTATTTATCAGCTTCAAGGTCCTTGTACCCTTCCAGCGTCATTTGATTCGTTATATAAGCGCTTTCCGTCCTTATAAGCCTGCGTGCGTTATTATATCCCTTGCCGAACTCCTCATTGATAGCCTGAGATGCTTTTATCAACGGTCTCCCTGTGAGAAGGTTTACCATGATCTCCCTTTTCACTGCGTCTTCAAGGGCTTTGGTATTGCTCCATAGCCTTTTAGAGAAGCCCGCTCCAGTCCATGAACGGTCCATTACTCTTTTGATACGCTTCGGATCCAGCATTTTGACGTTGAACCCGTACCCTGCCCTTTGCATGGCGTCAAACATGGTGTTATAGTATGCGCTTCTGGCAAGGTTTACAAAAAGCTTCTGCGCTTTCTTATTAAGAAGTACTTGTATCTGTCCCGCTGTGTATGTGACCTGGCTCTGTAAGGCATTGAGTCTCATTATGCGGGATCTCGCCGCCTGAGCTTCAAACTCTTTCACAAGCTCAGCATTCTTCGGGTCTTTCTTAAGCGCCTTTATAAGCTCCTTTATTGAGGATGGGTCCTTGAGGCTCGAAATGAGCTCCTCAGCCTCTTTTATGGTCATGTGATGAGTTAATGCGAACCGCCTTAATATGGCGTTCTGCTCGCTCTGTAAGTGCCTGGAAGCGGCGATATAGTATTTGGCAAGGTCCTTTGCATAGTCCTCTGCCATCTGCATTTGATTATGCATTTGTCTCGCCGCTCTTTTCTCCCAGTAATTACTCATCCTCTTCTATTTCTTCCTCTTTTTCAAGCTCCTCAGGGAACTCGTTATTACCCTCTTTGAAAAGCTCCTGCTGTCTCTTTATGGCTTCTTCGTTCTCTTTCTCCACTGCCTTGATCTCATCATCGGGGCTCTGTACGAACGGAAGCTGTGATATAAGGGTCTTCTTTGATACAGTGCCGGATAACGTTGCGATTATGCCTGCCAGCTCTGCAATGTTCTTCGGAAGGCCTCTTGAGAAGGTCGCTTCGATGTTGTGCGGGTCTATTGCCTGATTCTTCTTGCCATAGAATGCCTGTAAGACGTGAAGCCTGTCATGGAGCATTCTCCTGTACCATCTCTCTTTGGTCTTGGTAAGCATCTCAAGGCCTAAAAGCTTGTACTCCATAGCAACGCCTGAAGAATTGCCCGCAAAGTTTTTGTCTGTAAGGTTGGGAACATGAGAGAACGTGTATATGTCCTCTTTCAGTGCTGTTCTCAGAACTTCCATGCCTCCCTCATCAAGGGTCCTTGTAAGGTATTCGGCTCTGGCATCAGAGTCAAGCTCCAGAAGCTTCCTCTTCTTAAGGTCGCTTAAGGCCTCATCTGTCTCGTCCTCGGTGTCTCCCATGATCGCTCCGTATAAAACAAGGATAGAGTCGATAAACTGTTCTTTATCCTTTACACGGTCGCCTGTCATCTCGTTGTATGCGTCTATGAGCGGGATCTGTTGCTGGAAGTCTCCGACACAGAACTTGTTATTTCTCACTTCGAGAAGCGGTATAAGTCCGATGTTATGGCCTTCTTCAGAACTCTCCACTTCTATATCACCATTGAGCACCCAGTTTTTTATAACCTTATCCGTAACAGTCATGACATAGGTCTTCGGATCCTGTGTCTGTGCTGAGTCATCGATTTTATAGTAGTAATAGACCCCGAAAAGCTTCTTGTGTACTATCGTGGTGTCATAGACTATAAAAGTATGCTCCGGATCCAGCGGCTGGACTGCAAGCTCTGCCTCGCCTTCATCTGCGTACCAATACTCGTAGGATCTCCCGGCTATCGACAGCATCAGAGCGTTGTCCTGGTCTACACTGTCAACGTCTGCGAACTCCAGGGCGTCGGTCAGCTCGTCTATCTTCTTTCCGTCTTTTGCCTTGTACACTATAGGATTTCCAAGGAAGTACCCTGCAGCTGTATCCGCTATGTCCTTAGCATGGTTGCATACTACGGTGCCATCCTCCCCCTGTTCTCCAAGGTAGTACTGTTTGCACTGTATGATGCTCGGCTGTATATCGCTTTCAAATACCTGTATGAGCTTATTAAGGTCCTTTGCGTTTAACTCTCCATTTTCGAATTTTTCTCTGTCATAAGTTATGATGATCTCTTCAGCCATTACCTCAGTCCTTTGCTCTTTTTGTCTTTAATAATTGCTTTTGATTTGACTAATATCGTGTGCACGAAATACCTTGAAGCGTCCATTGCGTGGTCGTTCGTCTTTATAGGTGCGTCCTCGCCTCTGTCTGTCGCTTTCGGATCCCATGCATATTGTCCGTATTCCTCTATCGTATGCTTGCACTCTTTCACATATTTGATACGTTCTTTCTTAAGCAGTACGGATACCTCCCTTATACCGTCCAAAACTGCGTTTTTAGCTTTCACAACAGTTATGCCGGATTCTCTTACCGCCGCTATAAAAGACGCCGCTGAAGGGTCGATTATGACCGCTCTCACGGGTGTATCGCCTATGAATGTCTTAAGGTCTTTAACATATTCTGCGTCTGTCTTCTGCTTCTGCTCATTACGTCCGCTGTAATAGTATTCCTTAGTGCAGTACCACATACCGTCCACGGCTTTAGTCCATAACAGAAATACCGTGGCGTTCTGCGTTCCATAGTCGCATGAGATATAATTTATCTCTGTAAGGTCTTTTTTTATATCGGCATATTCCACCACATGCTTTTCAGGGTCGAACATGTCATATATGATTCCTTCTGCTATTACCCATAGCCCTCGGATATACCTTGAATAGAAGACGCCTGTATATTGGCCTCTGTATCTTTCCTTTATCTTCTCCGACAAACTCAGGTTGTCGTCCATCGTGAAGTGAAGATATAAGAGATCCTGCTCTTCTCTTCTGTCTATCCATTCCTTCTTGAACCAGTGCATGGGCCCTTCGGGGTTGCAGTTAAACCAGAACTTTGAGCCATCGACAGAACATCTTGCGGTTGCCTGATTAACGAATGACTGTGGCATTAGTGCGACTTCATCAAACAAAAACCCGGCAAGGGTTACACCCTGTACCAGGTCCTGTGATGCTTCGTCTTTACCGCCGAAAATATAAAACGTGTTCGTATGCCCTTTAAAGGATACGATCATCAGGTTATCGCCTCGTCTGTACTCGTAACGGATCCCTCGGGATATCATCATCTTTGAGAGTGGCGCCAGTACGTTACGCCTGAATGAGCCTATTGTTTTACCAGCCATGCCGAAGTTATGCCCGTCAAAGGTCGCCATTGCCCACAAGACGAATGATAAGCTCATGCATACTGTTTTACCTGATCTTATCGCTCCGTCCGCTATAATGCCGTTTTTATCCTTTACGGGACTGTCCTCTGTCCACCAGTTAAGTATCTGCCTTTGCTTCTTGCTGAATGGCTCAAAGTGGAATGGTGCTTTCTTAATCATCGGTCCAGTCATCCTTTGCTGTTCCCTTTAAGGCGTCCATAAAGCCATCATCTTCCATCTCAGCTTCCTGCTGATTTTTGAGAGCTTCCATCCATGCTTCAGCTTTTGCCTGTTCGATAGCGACTTTATCCTGTTCCATCTTAAGACGTTTCTTTTGGATCTTGACCTCATCAACGCGGGCTTTCATCTTATAATCCTCGCCTAATAATTCAAGGGCTTTATCTACCATCTTTGGATTCCCCTGCATTGCCCCCATCAGGATCGCTGCAGTGATCGCTTCCCGGTGTGTAGTAACGTCGTACCCGTTCTTGTCGAATGCCGCCCGGATCTTCTCTGGCGCTGTTTCATCCATCATGAGTTTAAGGCTTTCCCTGAAGGTCGCTTTGGCTCTTCTTACCTCGCCTGACTTCTTTCCGCCTTTCTTACCCATTTCTCGAGTTTCCTCCGAGCTTCGGGATGTTATCGGTATTAAGTTGTCAGTGCCTTTGTGTGCCATGTGTTTTTAGCTTAAATAATACTTAGATACAGTATCAATTACAGTGGTCGGATCTGTTATCGTCTGCCAGGATCCGCTTACCTTCTTGTATACTGTGACTTCCTTCCATACGCCGTTAACTTTGATGTATGCAGTGTTCTGTGTCCCTCCACTAACTACTACGATGGTGTGATTACCTTGGATGTTAGTGATCTCATATGCATAGTATGGAGTCGGTGAATATGGTTCGTTCAGCTCAATAGACACCTTGAACTGCAAAGTATCGTTATTGGCATCAGATGCATCGTCCTTTGAGTATTTCACATCAATGAAATGCTCTCCGGCACTCATGCTATATGTTAAGGTGTGTGTGGAATTGGTATTGTATGACGATGTATTGCAAGCCAGTTTGTAACTTGAGTCTGATATAGTTGCTCCGCTACTTCCTGCCGAATAATAGTTGTGGTTTAATGCAGTATCAATGTTGCCAAATACGCCAAAGTCATAACCTTCTTCTGAATAGTTTATAAAAGTGAATGTTATTGTCGCTGTAGTGGGCAAGTTAAAGTTTACTCTGCAAACGGATGCTGACTTATCAACCCCTTTGTTATCATTCTCATAATACCCATTAGAGTTAATTGAGAATCCGTATGAGCCAACTTTTTCTACTTCATAACTTCCTGTGTCTGTTTTCTGAACAAATTGGCTTGTAACGTCAGCCCCATTATCCTTAACGGTTATCCCAGATAAGGTATTCGTTCTTATCTCGACATCTGTGCCTTCAAGCGGATGTGTGTCTGTCGCTGTGACCGTTGCTGATGTACTATTGCTAATAGTTACGTCATAGTAAACAGGCATCGTATAGTCAACGAGAATTTCAGCACCATAAAGATACATATATGATGTGGTGTTCCTCGATGCTCTACGGCAGTTGATTCTGATACCGAAGTCGTCACCGTATCCCTTTATCGTGTCCCAATCATCAGACAAACCTGTAAACGTGTGAGTTGAAGCCGTTGTGGTGATGACATCGCAAGAGCCGTTTATTGTTGATGTGCCGTCAGCAAGATACGGCTTGTATGATGTCGATGTCGATACGCCGCTTTCTCTCGCTTTCAGTTTGACGGTAAAGGAGTTAACGATTGCCCCTTCAGGAATATCATCAAAGTTAAAGCCACGAAGGTAGATGTAGTAGGATGTGGTGGATGCCCTTGAGTTGGTGACCGTTGCATAAGAATTATTATCTGTATTAGCATACATATTTGAAGCATTAGATATACTTAAATACGATGTGCTGGATAAATAGTATGTGCTTGGAATGAGTCTTATCGTTGCCATTATTCCACCACCTTAAGGTATATATCACCATTCGTTCCTGTAGATGGCGATGGATTTCCAGAACCTGTGTAGATAGTGCTAAACGCTAAATTTACATTTACGCTTGCGTAATTAGTAACATCTTTCGTTCCGTTCTCGGTTACTGATAGCGTACCGCTTACTAATTCGCTTGCTGATACCGATACAGCGGTGCCATTTTTTGTACCGCCTGTGATGTAGCCTGTGGTATTGGTTACTGACGGAGTAACAGATACAGAATGATTAGACACAGTACCCTTTGTGGCGGTTGGTGTTCCTGCCGTTCCGCTTGCGACAGATTTGCTTGCCTGTGCTGAATAATATCCGCTTGGTGCGGTTACTGTTGCTCCGCTTACAGTTAAGTCTGTGCTTGAGCGTCTTGTGATGCCTGTACCGACATAGTTTGATGGAATGGCGTTTACTGTAACTGCTCCTTCCATCATATAACTCGCACCACCTATGGTCTGTGATGATTCAGTAGGTGTGATGGTTATCCCGCTTGGGACGGCTGACCAATATCCAGCAGAGTCGCCGTACCATCCGTCCATATACCCGTGTGCTTCAATATCTGCGCCCCTTATATACCTCCGTTCATTATCGACCGTATCAAAGTATCCGCTTACTACTACTTGACGCAGTTCCCCTGTTGGCACAGTAGCCGTTGCGTAATTCGTTACATCGGTCTGACCTGCGTGGGTGATGTCTATGTTCCCTGTCGGTGTTATTCCTATATCTATTCCGTCTACCGCTTCCACCATCTCATCAAGGGTGAGTTTTAACGACTCACCGCTTTTGTTTGAGATGGCATTGGCAAGTATATCAAGTTTGTCTTTCTCTATTAATACATTCGACATTATCGTCTCCCTCTACCGACTAATCGAGATACCAAGTTTCTTCTGTGGGGTCATACGTTACCACATAATACTGCACAAAGCCTGGCGTTTTTACAACGTACATATTGTAGGCGTAAATATAAAGAGCGCCATCCTCGTAGTAGAAATAACTTAAACACGTATGAATCGAGTTAGGATTGTCGGTATCTGACCTATATACAAATGGTTTCACAGATGAGGGGTCAGTTGTAAATTTGGAAACAATAGCCGTGTCGTTTTTAATTACATCGATAGAGACCGCTTCCCCCTCTGTCATATTTATCTTGATAATAACATTTGCAGAGCCACCCGCATTTGCAATGCCGTTTTCTATCTTATTCATAGCCGATGCCGTAATAGTATCGCCTGTTGTCCAAGTTGTTGGTGTATAAGCCATTTATTCCTCCTTATATTACCGCTGAACCGACTTTTGCTATTCCGACTCTTGGGATAGTTCCGTCTGTCAGTCCGTATTCAAGGTTGTTACCGTCTACTATAGAGCCATTTATCTTTGTTCCGTCATTCTTCGTTGCCGTGTATCCCGATAGAAGATTACTTGAGGCAACCGTGTCCTGGGTTACATCCATTTGGGTAACACCGTTTAATATAATCTTTGATATTGCCATAGTGTCTCCTTATGTTGTCGGTGCCCATACTGCTATCCATTTGTAGGTGTGACCTGCACGCCAGTAATAGCCCAAACCTCTTGGTGTAAAGCCTGTCTCTTTTACAAAAAACCTTGGATATGCACCAGTACCATCTCCTGTATTTGTTGGCGGGTTTGCAAACCAATTAGTTGAAAGGGATGTCGATGTAGCAGAACTCCCTCTATAAATCAATCTGCTTTCTCCGTATCTAGCCGATGTTGTGCTCGACCAGATACCACCACCAAATATCGAGTCAAAGCAATAGTAGGTGAACGCATAACAGGTGTTTAAGGTGCTGTCATATTCATCGACAATATCATACATAGAGACGAAAAAAGGCATCGTATTATGGGTACTTGAGAATGATATAACCGTATCACCAGAATTATCGCTACTCGGACTCCAAGTGCCTGTTTCATACTCTAATCCTCCGCCTCCGCTTGATGTTCCTTCTGCCTTTGTTCCGTCTGCCGTGTAGAAATACTTGCCTTGTGCCACATCTTCAGCGACTGCCGTGGTGTCGGATATGTCAACAGCCGTAATGGTTCGTATAGTACCGCCGTGAGTGTCTTCTGTATCTACGACTGATATAGCACCTGTTCCTCCGCCTGTAGCCGTACCGATTATCAATGCACCGCTTTTGTCGTGTGCCGTATACCCCTCCATTAGAACTGAAGGGGTTACGGTATCAGTTGTAAGGTCTAACAGCGTTTGATCGCCGAATACTACCTTATTTACATATTGGTTTGGCATAAGTTACCTCCTTATGCAGCTGAACCGATTGTTACTGTCTTTCCGCCTGCTGCGTTATCTGTTTCGGTGTAAGGGATAGCATTTACCGTTACCTGGGACAGACAGTTATAGGATGAATCGGGAAGTACTGTCTGTACGGATGAAGTAGGTGTTACGGTCTTTGCCTGCGGTTTCATACCTTCAGAACCGCTCATCGTTCCGGTGACGCCAAGGATCTCAACACCTTCTCTGATGTTGTTTGCAACGAGTGCCTGTGAATCAGCTGAACTTAATCCAACTGTTCCGGATCCATCGTGATATCCCTGGGGGATCGTGTAGGGTGTGGCCTTGCTTGAGATCGTTCCGGTCACTGCTCCTCTGTTGGGCATAGAACCCGTTAAGACAGATCCGTTCTTTGCAAATGTCTTTGTTGCAAGGACTTCTGCCTGCGTTGCGGTTGCACTTGATGAATCCACATCGAATGCACAAGTACCCGTCTTCTGCTCACCACTCGGTAAGTGAAATTTTGCTCCGCTTAATACTTGCGCTGCTGTTACGGTATCGGTGGTTAAATCGATAAGTGTCTCACCGCCATAGATTACTTTGTTTACATACTGATTAGCCATTGTTAATATCCTCCGCTATAAATACTGTCTTTCCGTCATATATGTTTGATGTCTCATAATATGGGACTTTTAATACCGTTACATCGTCTGTCATTGTCTTGTTTCTTGTCTCAAGTATGACTGGATTATGTGCCCTTGGCGTAACGACATAATTTCCCTCATAAGGGTTCGGTATTATGACCTGAGGTACTGTCAGTTTGCCCTTCATTGTAGGCATACCTGCCAGCGTTCCCTTCATAGAAGCAGCAGGCGATAATTTGCCTCTTAGGATATCCATCAGTCTACCTCCGGTGTAAGTGTGAGAGTCCCGCTTATAAAAGTATCCACGATCCCGTTATATGTGAGCTCGATATCATACGCATATTCACCAAAAGCAAATGGTTTTGTATCGTTTGGGTTAATGGTCAGTATCATCGTGTCATTGGGGATAGTAATAAGCAAAAGCGGCTCATCGTCCTGATAGTCAGATCTGTCCTGTTTGAATTTGTTATGCTTAAGCGCAAAACGGACGGTGTCATCATCGGTTGGGGTATACGGTTCTTCGTTCTTCGTCAGCTCAACGGCTGTCATGAAGGAGTCTCCCCTTGTAAGCTGTATATCATATCCGTTCTTTGTCTGTTTGATCTTGTACATGATTTTCTCCAATAAAAAAGGACCTTTCGGTCCCTGGATCCGGTCGCCGTGTAGTTGACCGAGCCTATTTTTTCTTCGCAGCTTTCTTCGGTGCGCTGGAAGCTTTAGATATTTTCTTCAGCGCTTTCTCCGCTTCTTTCATCTTCTTTTTCTGTTCCGCTGTCATGTCTTTAGCAAAACCGCCGAAGAACATGCCTTCTGTCTGATTATCGTAGTATTTCTTCTGGTCATAATCCTTCTTTTTGGTTGCCATGTGTGCCTCCTTAAACTTTGTACCACCCTGACTGATCCTGAGGGATAACAGTAACGTTTATAATAAGCATCTTCTTACCGAAAGCGTTTCCTATTCTTGCGGCTGTCGCTTTCTGCGCATATCCTCTGCCTAATATGGTCTCATGTTCTGCCAGGTTATTAGTCTGTATTACCTTAGTACCGCTCTTAAGCGTATATTCAACACATACATCTGATTTAGCGGCGAACTTGATACCGCTCTCATTATGTGCCATTGAGGTATAGCCCTTATTATAACGGATTCTTCCTGTAAAGAGCTGGTCTAACTGTCCCTGATCCATTTTCATTATATCACTGATCTTGTAGTTATCCAAGCCGAAAGTGCTTAACGTCATACCTGAGGTCTCCACTCTTGTGGCATTCACAGCTACGGGTAAAGGTTTCATACCCGAGTCTATGTCCCTTATCATCTGCTTGACCTTTCCAGGTGTTAAGGCGTTCCAAGATCCTACCATGCTCGGGTCATCCCAATTACTGTCTGGATGGCTCATATCCTGCATGTCTGTGTTTAGGAACTTGTTGATGTTATATGACTTAGATGTTCCAACATATATTTTCTGGCTGGGACGGACTCCTGTAAGGCCTGCCTCATCTCCTGTCTGTCCCATGCGTCTCTGTAATTGACGATTCTCCTGGACTGTCATGTGTGCCCAGTTAGGATCGTGGTCCGTAGGCCCTTGCGGTTGAACTTTCTGGCCTGTTACCATATTGGCTCCAAGTCCCAGACCTCCGCCAAATAAATTAGCGGCAGCTCCTGCGCCACCGCCTACACCGGCAGCAGCTCCGGCTATACCGGGACC
>OCVV011360450.1_pt1 | contig 35537 bp, 16 predicted proteins | sample 1539721 | NCBI WGS metagenome assembly OCVV01 (sample SAMN02144230, study PRJEB22623) | gut metagenome | biome: sheep rumen | host: Ovis aries | place: New Zealand | reverse complement strand
GTCAAAGCTTGTGAGTAAACCGCAGGCTGAGACACTTGTGCGTCACATGTACACAGCGGATGTAGTGAAACCGGGTAATGAACAGATTTATTATGTCATAGATGTCATAACAGATGCTATAAATGCAGGCTTACAGATTAGGTTTCAGTATTATGACTACTTGCCAACAAAGGAAAAAATCCTTAGAAATGACGGGGAACATTATTATCTGAGCCCGGTTGCCATGGTATGGGATGACAATCATTACTATGTGATAGGGCATTCAGAGAAACATCCGGAGCTATTCATTATAAATTTCAGGATTGACCGAATCTGTCATGCGGAGATTACGGATGTGCCATCAATCCTTCCGGAAGAAGGGTTTGACGTGGAAGAGTATGTGAACCGCCAGTTCCGGATGAATGTTGGTGAGACAGTAGAAGTGGTTCTGGAATGCAAAAATGAGCGGATGCGAGATGTTATTGATCATTTTGGAGAAGAGGCAGAGACTTGGATTGTAGATGAAGATCATTTCTGCGTGAGGGCGAAGGTGGCGGATAGCCCGACATTTTACAGCTGGATGTTTGGATTTGTTGGGGATATTAGGATTGTGGAGCCAGCCATGGCGGTGAAAACCTACAGAAAAATGTTAAGAAAAGGACTGAAGTAAAACAATAAAGAGGGTAGAACAATTACAGTCCCAACGCCTTTTATTGAAAGAAAAGGTTAATAAGATATCGACCAAACAAATGGTGTGGCTAAACAATACATTTATATAAGTACAAGAGCGATATCTTAATAAAAAAGTCAAATTAGTGGTAAGTGGGAACGGTGCATAAGGATAGATATCAGATGTCTGAACCTTATGCACCGCTATAGTAGAGAAGCGACTTCTTAGTAGTCTTACAAAAAAGAACAGATTGGTTTTAGTAAGAGTATAACCATTCTGAAAAACCTTGGCGTAATGCTGCATCATACTGAGGCCGAAGGTTTTCACTTAAAGTAGTTATGAATTCTGTTTCCGACTTTCCGCGAATATAGAGTAGTTCACCTCCCCAGTATGTTTTTAAATTATCCTTCTGGCAGTTTTTGAATAATTTGTAAAAGGCATCTGTAGAATAGATTTTCTTATATAGTTTATATTGGTATCGCCCAAACTTTTCAAAATATTTGTTCCAAGATGGAAGGTGATTCCTTTTTTTAGAGTTAATAGCGCCATCAGCGGGAATTAGATCCCAAAGTTCATCACTTGTGAGAAAAGACCATGGAATGAAATGATCTAAATCAAAAACGGAAGAAGTGAGAGGTCTATCAGTATAAATATCATAAAAAGGTTCTATATCTAAAAAGGCTGACCACAAGGTGCGAGCATTGCTTAGCTTTCTAGTATAGTTTTTAGCGGCATCAAGTTTGTATATGATGCCATGAGCATCGGGATTGCGTTCTTGGAGATACTTGATTTTTTCATATTGAATCCAACCGCGAAGAGGTATGATATTGTCAAGAAACATAGTTTGCCAAGACTTATCGAGCACGATTTCTCTTTCAAGACCTTGTTTTGATGAAAAAGTATAAGGAATAACTGTACAGTAATCACGACTATTAAGCATTAAGACGCTCTTTGAAGTGCCTATTTTTCTTAGTATTTTTCTATCCTCCTCTGTTAAGAAAGATGAGAGAAAATGAAAAGGTACCTCCATTGATAAAATAAACTTGTCTTTTTTTATGATTGTATTCTCATTGTGTCGATCTAATTCAAATAGAATCTCTTTTCGTGATGCATCATTAGTGAGATCTGTTATTGAAGCTAAGTCATTTATAGCAGTTTCGATTGCGTTGCGTCGAGTAGTAGTGCCATAAATGGTTCCCATATGTAAATGATATTCGCGGACTGTGTACCAGGCATTAGCAATCATTTCGTTTATTATTTGATTAAATGAAAATGACAATACGCCGGGGTTCTCAGCAATTAACAAGAGAATACTTTCAAGCCAGTAGAACTTATAACAGGTTACTTTATTATCGAAGATACGAATGAATTTGGATAGAGATAAGCTGTTTACATAGCTACCTTGAGTAGAGAATGATTCTAATAACTGATCCTCAGTGATATTTTGAGCATGTAAGAAATAATCTTTATTAGACATATTGCCTCCACAGTAGTGATGCATTGACAGTGAAAAAACGACTAATATTCGTAATGTACACAATACAAGTATAGAAGACATTATTTTGGAATTCAATAATCGGATTTATTTTTCGTCAACTGGTAGTAGTTATTGATGAAGTATTGCTTATCAATAGAATTGAAGTAGTAATATTACTAACTTTCTTCAATTTGTATTTGTTTTATAGTAAAATCATTAGATATAACGAGGGGCTGACAATGAGGGGTGTTAGACAAAGAATCATTAATACGATTTTAGAGGATGCTTATGAAAATGAGTGTTCTCTATTTTGCATGTAAAAGACTGTGAAAATGCGGTCTTTTTATTATTGTATATTATTTTTGAAAGTGATTAAAAGGCTTAGTTCATATGATTAGATACTTTTGTAAATCATGTAATTTGAATACCGAAACGTCTATATGTCCTGCCTGTGGAGAACGTGCAGAGATGATATCGTCGACAATTTATTGGTGCAATGATTGCAATATTCCAATATTTGATGAGATTTGTCCTATTTGTGGAAAACAAGCGAAGCGTATTGGATCGGATCTTAGACCCGTTTTCCCAGAAGAGAGGCTTTTACTTGAAATAATGTTAGGGGAGCCTTTTAAGTATAAAGATTCATCGGTTTGGAATGCGTCCGGTAATCACTATTATGCAGATGGAAAGAAAATCAAATTCTCAGTTGGCCAGACAAAAGATATGGATGCAAAACGAATTCGAGAACAATTGGATCGATATTCACCTGATAATAGTTATGATGTATTTAACAAATATGTAGAAAAAATGATTAATGCTAATCGTTCGCGATATGAGTATATTTCTACAGAAGCGATGGACTACATTCGAAGAATGACTCAAAATTCTGATTTAACAGATATGTTCGTTTCTTTCAGTGGAGGAAAGGACAGTACTGTTGTGTCAGACCTGGTTCTGAGAGCGTTAGGGACTCAGCAAGTTCTTCATATATATGGAGATACTACCTTAGAATTTCCGGAATCAACAGAATATGTAAAAAGATTTCGAAAAGATCATCCTAAAACACCGGTTATTACTGCGAAAAATAAAGATAAAGATTTTTACGAATTGGCCGAAACATTAGGAAGTCCTTCGAGACAAATGAGGTGGTGTTGTACTGTATTCAAGACGGGTGCTATACAAAGGAAAATCCAACCCTTATTTAAGAATAAGAAACGTATACTTACATTTTACGGTATAAGAAGAAGCGAATCAGTTTCACGGAGTAAATACGATAGGGAATCGGATAGTCCCAAAATAGCTGTACAAAGAACATTGTCGCCGATAATTGACTGGCTTGATTTTGATGTTTGGCTGTATATGTTAAGCACAGGTATAGATTTTAATAATGCTTATCGTAATGGTTATACTAGAGTAGGGTGCTGGATGTGCCCGAACAATAGCCGATGGTCTGAGTTCCTTTCTCAAATATATATGCCTGAACAGTACAAAAAATGGCATGATTTTTTAATAAGATTTGCAATTAAGCTTGGAAAAACAGATCCTGAAATATATGTGCGAGATGGTAATTGGAAGGCAAGGCAAGGAGGAACAGGTATAGACTATGCGCAGACTTCTGTGCTTACATTTGAACCGTGTGCGTTACAAGAGAATACATTAAATTTTGAACTTCAAAAGCCTATCACAGAGGAAATGTATGAACTGTTTAAGCCATTCGGACGACTGAATTTTGCATTGGGAAATCAACGCTTAGGTGAAGTCTATGTAATTGGACCAGATGGTAATTTACATTTAAAACTTCAAGGTAAGATTGGAACGACATTATTAAAAGTAAGTATATTAAGTAAGAATGCAGGTCATTGCAAAAGCATAAAAGCAGTTGAAGATAAGGTGAAATGTCAAATCACGAAGTTTCAAATGTGTATGGGCTGTCTGGGATGCGAAAGTGCTTGCCGTTATGGAGCAATAAATATAGTTACAAATCATACAGGACTTGTATCTTATAAAATTATGGATGATAAGTGCGTTAGATGCGGAAACTGTATCAACCATTATGATGGGGGATGCTATATACGGAAAGTTCTTTGCATAAAACGCTGAGGGATACTATGGAAAAAAAGAAGTACAGATTAAAAGGACATGAGTCGTTTATTCTTCGTGACGGGTGGTTAACGAAGGGAATAAATGCTGTTCATAGCGACAGTAGACTATACAGGACAAATAACGGAGCCGATGCTTTAGGTGTTGGTACTAATATGGCAAAATCGATTCGTTATTGGATGAAGACAGCCGGATTGACGAAAGAAAGCTCTTCAAAAGGCGTTACACTAACAGAACTCGGAAATATTGTCAGGAAAAATGATATTTATATTGAAGACATTTTCACATTGTGGATTGTGCATGCCAATATCGTTACAAATTTCGAGAGTGCAACTTCATGGAATCTGTTTTTTAACCATATGAGTTTTACAACAGCGTTTACAAGAGACGAGATGCAGATGCTTATGAAGTCTCTTATTATTGAGAATACTGGAGATGAGGCACCTTCTGATAGATCAATCAAGGATGATTGTTCTGCTATTCTTTCTATGTATGGAAGAGGAGGAAATCCAGCAGATGATCCGGAAGACAAAAGGTATAGTGCGTTCGAAGATCTTGGTTTGATTACTCATAGTGGGAACAGATTCCTAAAACAGAGGCCTGATTATGATAAGTTGGATAGGCTAGTCGTTCTCTATCTAATTATCGATAAATTAAATGCAGATGGAAGTATACAGATAGACTTTTTGACAGATGGAGAAAATATGCCCGGTAATTTATTGAACCTAAATCGAATCGGTGTCAATGAATATCTTGATAGATTACAGGATGAAGGGTACATCACTGTCAATCGTACTGCGGGTCTTGATATTATTTATCCGGACAAATGTAAGAAATTAGAAAAGGCAGATATTTTGAAGATTTATTATGAGGGAGGAAGGAAGCTATGAGATTAAAAGATCTCGTACAAATAGATAACCGATTTGAGAAAGCTGTGAACCTTCTTCTCGATTTGGATGATGCACAAAAAATGAATTCATATATACCTACAAGATCATCTGTTAACCTCATGAAGGAATACTTTAAGGATGTGACAGGATTTTTGGGTGGGCGTGCAAAAATACTGATAGGGCCTTATGGAAAAGGTAAAAGTCATTTGCTATTAGTCCTCATGGCTGTTCTGTCAGGTAAAGCGACAGAAGAACTGAATGAACTCATATCGCGTGTTAAGAATATTGATTCAGATACAGGGGAATTAATTTATAAGATTAATAAATCATATAAATTTCTACCTGTTGTAATTAACACTAATAGTGGGAATCTTGGTCAAGCTTTTGTAAGAAGTTTGAATCAGGCTCTTAAAAGGGAAGGCATGGAGGATATTGTACCGGATAATTATTTTTCAGAGGCAGTTTCGACGATTAGTCTGTGGAAAGGAGTATATCCGAACACATATGATTCATTCCAAAAGCATATTAGAATTCCTGAGGAAAGTTTCATTCATAATCTTAAGAATTATGATTATGAATGTCTTGATGAATTCCGAAAGATTTTTCCGCTAATTACTTCTGGTAGTGAATTTAATCCAGTCGTAGACGATGAAGCTATATCGGTATATAGATCAGTTAATCGAGAAATAAGCACCAGGTATGGCTATTCGGGCATTTACATCATATTTGATGAATTCAGTAAATATATTGAAGGCCATGCGGAAGAAGGCTTTTCAGCAGATATGAAACTCCTGCAGGATATTTGTGAATTATGCAACTCATCTAAAGATGAGCAGTTGCATATGACTTGCGTTGCACATAAGGCAATTCGTGCGTACGGAGAGTCCTTGTCTAAGAATAAGCTGAACGCTTTTCGTGGTGTTGAGGGAAGACTTATAGAGGTACCGTTTATCGTTTCTACCCAAAACAATTATGAACTTGTCGAAGATGTAATCCATAAGAAAAAAGATTTTAAAAAATGGAAACAAAATGATTATTTTATAAGGATGGTTGAGCAGTCATATAAAGTACCAGTCTTTTCATCCTTATTTGATATACAGGATTTTGATGTGATAGTAGGTGAGGGCTGTTTTCCATTAACACCATTAGGAACATTTTTGCTTCTGAATCTATCTGAAAAAGTAGCTCAGAATGAAAGAACATTGTTTACTTTCTTGACAGGAAAAGAATCCAATAGTTTATCAACGTTCGTTGACAAATGTAATTGTATTACATATGTAGGATCGAGCTGCATTTATGACTATTTTCAGCCATTATTTGAAGATCAAAAGAATACCTTAGTTCACAATGAATGGCTAAGGGCTGATTTCGCTCTTTCTAAAACAGAGCTTTATGAAGAAAAGGATGTGATTAAGAGCCTTGCCATTATTCGAATGGTCAATAGAGTAGATGATGTTCCAGCTACAAATGAATTCATGCGTTTAGCGTCGGGAATGTCTGAAGACAGTTTTAACAGTGCATTGGCATCTCTTATTGATAAAGGAATTATTGCTTATAAGAAGAACACTGCAACATATGATTTTCAGAATAAAATAGGGGTAAGTATAGATAATGAAGTAGCTGATTGCGCTATTAAGTACTATTCAAAAGTAGATGTTTCTACAGTATTAAATGACGTGAGGCTCAGGCGATATATTCTCCCAAAGAAATATAATCAAAATCACTTTATGACAAGGTATTTTCGGGTCATATATATGAGTTCAGTGTCCTTTTTGGCGCTTTCATCCATAGACTATATTGCAGACGAAAATGAACCTGACGGTTTTTTAATTATCGTATGTGCAAGTAGGGACTACGATAAGACAATTCTAACGGCACATCTGACTGACATAAATGACAAACGTATAATCCTAGGCATAGTAGAAGGTATGGGAGAACTCGTTGAAAGCTCACGGAGTATTCTTGCTGTTCAAAGATTGATAAATAATAAAGAATTTATATCTGAAAACGAGAATATTCTAACAGAGCTGAAAGCGAGGGAAATAGCACTTATTGATGAACTAAATGAGTGGATGACAGAAACTGAAGGGTCCATAGATCGACTCTATTCGAGTTCTACTGTAATAAATGTAGAATACTATGGAATTAACAGGGCCGTCAGTGATGTATGTGAGCTGATATATAATAAGACTCCTGTTATTAACCATGAATTAATCAACCGCCATATTGTTTCAGCCCAGGTTTCAAAAGCTCGCAATTCTATTATGGATGATATTCTTCATGGGAGAACCATGGGAAAATATGATACAGGGACCAGTGCGGAGTCTACTATTTACAGAGCATTAATGGTTCATCCAAAAAACGACAATAATCTTACATTGATTAGAAAAGAAATAATCGGGTTTATACATGAGAGCAAGGGGGCAAGAGTCAACTTTTCAAAAATTGTCAATAAATTGTGTAGTGCTCCATATGGGATGAGAAAAGGACCTATGCCTGTATACATCCTGGAACAGCTTATGGAGCTTGAGGATATGCCTGTCGTCTATCTTGGAAAAAAAGAGTTGTCTATAGATGCTCTTTTGATGGGTAATATTATGAAAAAACCGGAAGAGTATTCTTTATATGTTGAAGAAGAAACTGGCCAGAAACTCGAATACATTGAAAGACTGGAAAAGCTTTTTAGTGAATATGCTACATACTGCCGTGAAATTGATAAACGTAATAGGTTATCTAAACTGACCTGTACTATTCAATCATGGTATAGATCTTTACCACAGACGGCAACTACGTTTCAAGAAGTAGATTATGAGGGGCAAGACATTAAGAAAATAGATTCTTTTAGGAGATTATTCAACGGCAACGTGAATCCTAGAGAGATACTTTTCGATAAGTTACCTAAGATACTTGGATGCTCTAACCTGGACGAAACTTATAATGAGATAGAGTTTGTAAAAAAAGAACTCGATAACCATATTAATCTGTTAAAAGAAAAAGCTGTTATTGCAATACGAAATATCCTCGAACTTGAAAGTGATACGGATCTTCTTTTAAGTATCAGGGAGTGGTACGATGCACTTTCAGATACTGCGAAGAACAGCATATATTCTGCTGAAACACAGAGAGTATTTGGGACGCTAAGAAATCTTAAGAGCACCAATACAGGGGATATTGCTGAAAAGGTCTCAAAGGCTATAACGGGTTTCTTTATAGAAGATTGGAACGACAAGACCATTCAACAATTCGAAGAAGGTATTCGCGCACTAGTTCAAGAGATAAAAGAAAAAGAAAAGAAGTCGGATGATAGAATAGGGCAGAGAGTCTCTTTTGCTACACAGGAAGGTATGAAAGAATATCTGTATGATTTTGATCCGGATGATATGACTGCTTCTGGTGTATTCTTTCAAAACGCACTTGAAGATATGATAGATGAATATGGTGACTCTCTTGAGAACAGTGAAAAAATTGGAATACTAATGCAGATGGTAAAGAAATTGATGGGATGAGAGTGAAATGATTTATTTAGATAATGCTGCGACGACATTTCCTAAACCAGAGATAGTATATGAAGAGATGGATAGGGTGAACCGAACACTTGCGGTCAATGCTGGAAGAGGATCTTATAAATCAGCTCAGCAAGTATCAAGAATATTAGATGAAACAAGGCATGAGCTTTTAAATCTGTTTCATGCAGAGGGGATTGCAGATATATGCTTTGGTCCGTCCATAACATATGCGATGAATCAAGTGCTGGGTGGTGTTGTCCTTGATGAATCTTCCGTAATTTATATGACACCTTATGAGCATAATGCTGTCGCCAGAACGGTACATCTATTACAGAAGAAGAAGGGGTTTTCAGTTGAAATGTTACCTCTTTCAGCAGACTTGAGGATTGATCTTGAAAAAACTGCTTATCAGTTTACACAAAAACATCCAGATTTAATTATTGTAAATAAGATCAGCAACGTTACGGGATACGTACTTCCTGCGGAACAGATATTTCAGCTTGGAAAAAAATATGATGCCATAACAGTTATGGATGCGGCACAAGCAGCAGGTCTTTGGGATATCGATATGGGTGCGTCAGATGTAGATATTATTTGCTTTGCAGGTCATAAGACATTGTATGGCCCATTTGGTATTGGGGGATTCGCTATAAAACATGGAATTATGCTTGATTTGGTCTACGCAGGTGGAACGGGAAGCAACTCGTTAGAGCTAGACATGCCGATAAGTACGCCTGAAAGATTTGAAGCTTCTAGCCCAAACATTATAGCTATAGCTGGTTTGCATGCATCTATGATGGCTTTAAATCAAAAAGCTCATCTGAATCAAGTAAAGGAAATGACAGAGTATTTACTTTCAAAACTCAATGGTGTCGAAAAAGTGCAGGTAATGGGTGCGTATGATTCCAGGAATACTGTCGGGATTGTTTCCTTTGTTGTAGACGGTTACTTATCAAGTGATGTCGGGAGTATCCTAGACGATGAGTATGATATTTCTGTACGTACTGGTTACCATTGTGCACCATATATACATGAATACTTAGATGACAAAGTGTATGGTGGTACTGTGCGCGTGGGAATAGGTCTATTTACGACAAAATCAGATATTGATAGTCTTATTGAGGCATTGGAAACACTTTAAAATGGGGGGACACAATGAACGAGTTTGTAAAATATCTCAACGGACTTCATAATTATTATGCTCAAAATCAAAATGCCTACGGCGAACGTAATATTGAGAGCCCTTACTATGCAAAGACAATGGTACAGATTGATATATGCGATTATATAATTTCGTCTATCAATGCATATGAGCCGCATATGATAATCCTCACAGGACATGCAGGAGATGGCAAAACAAGTATAATGTTCCAGGTCTTGCAACAATTGGGTGCAGAAATATCATTTTTAGACCCAATTCAGGAGATCTGCACTGAAAATGGAAAAACGATATCTTGTATTAAGGATTTCTCTGAATTATCCGATGAGAATAAATTTAATACTCTTTCTAAGGTGTTAAAGTATCCCGAACAAGGAAAATATGTATTTATGGTTGCCAATACGGGACCATTGATTAATACATTCGGAAAAATGTTTTCCGACAAAGAGAAGAGCGAAGCCGCGAGCATGGCTATGATAGAGGCGATGGACCGGAATGATGGCAAAATTCAAGATCTTTTCGGGTATAAAGTGGTTGTCATAAATGTTGCAGCGATTGAGAATACAGATTTTGCACGCAAGTATCTTAGTAAGATACTTGCATCGGAATTGTGGACTGACTGTGATTCTTGTCTTAAAAAGGAATACTGTCACATTCTGCGGAACCAGAAATTGATTCTCGAGAATTTGGAACGCGTATGTGAGTTTATCGAGAATTACTATATATGGCAAAACGAATATGGTTATCGGTTGACAATCAGAAGCATGACTGAACAGATAGCTTATATGATGACCGCAGGTGATGATTGTGAAGATGTGAAACCTATTATGGCGCATGAAAAGCTGTTTTCTAATCTATTTTTCGGTTATGAAGGAATCATCTCAAATCCACTTGCGGATAATGTACTTGCTGTGAAACTGGCAAAGGACAGTGGAGTGTTTTTACATAGACTTCGGGCGGATGCAGAATTGTTGATAATGAGAAACTATCAACAACTATTCGGTGGTACTCTTAACAAAATTATTAGTGAGGTTGATTTAGATACTAAGCTGAATAAAGGGTTTGATGATGAATTACGCAGAATGTATTTATTTATGAGTATCGTATCAGAAGACCTGCATAAAAGAGACATTGAGGACATTTTCTCAAAACAATACATGCCATATATTTCTGTTAGGTGTAAGGGTGCTAAACCAACGAAAATGCAGAAGAATTTAGTAGTAGATGCATTGCGAATGATATATCTCGGTACCGTAATAACTAACAATAGTATGATTCCTATTACTATGGGGACAGAAGGCGGATTGACGCAAAGCGTACAGTTAATTGCAGGAGAATTAAACGTAGGAAATATTGATTTAGTAATAACTGACGATTCTGTGCTCAATACACATCGGAAAAATTTGGTTTTGAGAATTAAGAAAAAGAATATATGTTTCATCACACTGCCAATGATAAATCACTTTGAAGAGCTTAGAAATGGTGTCATTGCTACAAATATTGACCCTCAACTCTCACATGGCATAGAAAATTTAAAAGCAAGATTATTAGAGCTTGCAGACACAGATGAGGATAAGTTTGAGTTCCTTGTAATGGATAATAAAGGATTTACTGAAAAGTCACTCATGATCGAAGATGGAATAATTACTTTACAGTAAGGAAGGACGGACGAGTTATGGGGAAAACTATAGAGACGTACCCTGCTAATGCAAAACAAAATGCTAAGAAAGCTGTTGCTGCAGAGGTATATGGCAATAGGTTCCATGCAGATCAAACATTATATGAATACTTGATAGAGTTTTTATTGATTTTTGTATCGTATGATGATGAAGGTTTGAATCCCAAAGAGCCGTTGAGTTTTCATAATCCTAATTCAATAGGGAATCTGAAATATAAAGTGCAGCCGAGAATAGGGCTCAAACGATTCATATTCTTTGATAAGAATAAGAAGAATGATGCACTTAAAATCGATAGGATTGCATATAACAAACTGATGAAAGCCTTGATGGACAAAATACAGGATTGCGAAGATGATGAAAAAAGGGTAATACTCGAGTCTCTTCAGGATCTTTTACATGGCTATGCTGTTGTATTGAAAAAGCGTACATGGTGTGCTCAGGCTATGCTGCCTTTATGCCCTGAACTAATATTTTGCGAGGCAATGCCAGCTAAGAAAAAAAGAAGCAGTATTGAATGGTATGAAGACTGTGCTGATGTAACGAAGGCAGATAATGAAAAAAATAGGATTGACTCAGAATTTGACTTTGACAAAAGAAATTTCTTGGCTAGAGGAGGCGAATTATACTATCTTCACATTCTTCAGGGACTCCAAGGACAGCCTGAGAAGAAAGAGCGTTTAGAATGGCTGTTGAGAGAGCAACTTGTTGAACGTGGAAGAAAAATGTCAATAATAGCAAATTTTGTGCAAGATACGTGGGAAGAGTGCATGGGGTATTCAAATCACCCTACAGAAACACTATTGATGTCTTATATTCCTGAAAAAGCATATAGTAATGTAGCTGGATATAGTGTTGATGAGCTGATTAATTATATGTCGTGTCGCATGCATCCGGTTAAGAAGATAGAGCTGCTTTCAAAAGGTGTTATGCTTCAGGTTATGCGAATGCTATCAGTAGCTACTACAAATTATCTTGATGAGGAACGGGAATGCTGGATTGTGGATATCGGAGGTTCTGCGGGAACTGCTGTAAAAAGAATAGCGGCAGGAAATTTTTCAAATGAGCCTAACATGTTCACATCTGCCATCGGTAAGTGTATAGACTCAGATGACACTGTAGAACGTATTAAAATGATAAGAAAAGCCCGGAAGGATTCTTTTGATATTTTAAAATCAAAGGGAAAAGAGCTCCAGTGTATTGTTCCAAAGTCAGGACCTTATGAACGATTCACTATGCCTGAGGATTGTTTGCGATTTATGGTATTAGCATTAATTCGACCTCAAGGGAAGATGACAGTTGATAAGTTTCTTGATGTATTGTATGAAAGATATCGCATTGTGATTGGACCGGTTCAGTATAAGAAGATGAAAGGCGCAGACGTTGCACTTGCTAACAGCTTTAATGAGAATGTTGTTGCATTCCAAGAGTTCTTGAAAGCAACAGGATTTTTACGGGAACTTTCTGACGCGACATCCATTGTTGTGAATCCGTATGAGGAATTGAGAGGAGAGGAATGATGCAATATTTAGTTGAATGGGTCGTAGGGCTTATTGCAGAAAAAGAGCCTGCTCCTGGCAGTGAAACAATAATTCTTGTTAATGGCTTTGAAGATCTTAAGATTTATGCAGAGTTGTCCACAGTGCTCAAGAAAAAGTACAATGGTAGCCAATTTTCGATAAATATTAAGCTTGCCAAGCGCAAATGGGATGAATTATCCATTAATGGTGATAATGTATCAAAGCAACAAATGCTCCAGAATAAATGGATAGCTGAAAAAGAGAGCGTGACATATTATCGTAATCAGCACAGTGTTGATATTCTGGTGCTTTTGGGAACCGAAGACGAGGATGATACCGGAGGGCTTGCAAACTGTTTTACAATCACTCCAGATTGGCTTGTGGATAGGCTGAATGGTCAATACGATAAGATATTTGAGTCGTGTTTTACGTATGAATTGTCAGATGACGACAGGGCTTCAATTAATGGCGCTTATAAAGCAGTTTTTGAGTTTTGTCCGGTTGATATTTGTAAGTTAAGTGCTACTGCTGATGTATGGTTCAAACAGTTTGATACAATTACTGAATTTAGTGAGGAATTCGGCAAGCATTTGGTAGACTGGGGGATTCCGAGAATGGATTTAAAGCCTTATACCCCTCGGAATTTTCGGGCAAGTAAGAACTTTCTTCGGGACGAGTATGATTTTATTAGCAATAGACTCTTTCAAAGAATGACTCAAAAAGCATATAAAGGTCTTGCTACAAAACTTCAGAAGTACCAACAAGAAGGGAAATATAGTGATGTTGATTGGACTCTTTATGGATTTCATGGTTATGAAGATTTTTCAGAAATAGTTTTAGAATTTGCACGTGGCGAAAGGATCAAGGCGAATCAGGAGCGTCTTCTTAAAGCAGACTTTGCGATTATTAACGATATTTTGAAATTTAAGACGAAAGATCCTACACCTCATAAAGTTACAGAGACTTCAATCGCAGGGGACCCATTGGATGTTATTTTGAGGACGGCTATATATGCTTTGAAAGAAGCTCAGAGCAAACACAGAGATGACCTTGCATCAGTGCATTTTGATTTTAGTGGCGCAGTCATTGTCACAGGGTATACAGATACAGATGATGAAGATAAAGTTTCAGTTTTAGCGAATACTTGGAAAAATGTTTGTGTACATGTCAATGGGATTTTTGAGTTTATTGAACAAAATAACTGGAGACTTTTTGGTAATAATATAAGGTTCGTTTGTGATACCTCTGATTTCTTTGATCCCAAAAGAGTTGAAGATCAAATAAATAAAACTGTTACAGTAGCAACAGGGACAAACACTCTAAATAAGATATATTTCAAAGTACAGCTTGTTGACGGTAATGGAAATACTCTTCAAGAGATAAAAGAAGACGAATCCACGGACATTTATAAATGCTATGTTTGGAAATTTGATAATGAAGCATCATGGCTTTATGATTTCAAAGATATAACTGCCGATACTTCTTTCTCGGTAGAGTATGCAAAAATCATTCCAATCGGCGTTATGCATCGGCTCAAGAACATGATGGTCATTAAGAGTGAAGTTGAATTTTTTGATTTATATGATGAGGATTCACTTGAACTCTCATATAACCTTTGTGACTACGTCAAGAGTAGAGCTCTTAAATCAGATTCATATGAGATGAAGCAAATAGGAATCTTATTCGAAGACCTAGGGGCCGCATTCTGTCGTTTCATATCTAAAGTATCTTCCTGTGGATTCTATAGAACGCTTTGTGGTGATACGCTTACTGTATTGAACGAAAAGTATAATACTTTAGCAGACAAGATATTGTCTGTTATGTTTGCTGAAAATGACCAATGGATTAAAGATGCTTTTCTACAATCGTTTGTAATTCAGGATGGAACAAATTATATAGATGAGGAAAGTGATCCAGAATGCATTATTATACCACCGTGGCATCCTGCTGCCTTGCAGAAAATTGCAGCGCAGAAACGCTTTATGATTGATGGATTGAGTCAGAAAGTATATAAGCATGACAAATACGATGAAAAGTTTGACATTGATAAAGTCATGGACCGATTCATACGCATGACAGAGATACAGTCTTCGATAGATTTATTTCCTGCAGAAGGAAATGATTATATGGGGATTGTTGGTACATACGGTCATTTTTGTGTATATGGAAACGAACGTAACATAAGTTCAATAAGAACTAGAATTAAGGATGTGCTTAGAAAAGAGGCTATCTATGACGAGGAGTTCAAGGCAACTGAACTGACAAGAATGAACGATGATTCGAGAATGATCTATGATATCCTTAAAGCTTACAATAAAGCTATTCCATCCGTAGAGAGTTCATTAAGAATAGTTTTCATTAATCCTCCGGATCTTCAGCCAATAATATCAGCAGTTTCTAAATATGTGAGTGAACTTCGTATGAGTGAATCTGAAACTGTTATTAATATGAAATTAAGTATTTTGGTACGTCCTGAAAACAAAGGTGGAAAAGATTATTTGACATACTGGATGGATGAATATTTTTCGGAAGAGAAAGATGTCCATGTGAAACTATATTTAAATGAATGGTCTAATAAGAATGAGCTTGATAAACTGCTGTCAGATAATAATGACATTATATTTAATATGGATTTATTACATGCAGAAACATATAGGTTCATTCCTGATTTAGGTAGCTCTAATGCTAAATTAACGGATTGTAGATTTCCTATAGTATACAAACCGTCACCACTTTCAAAGACTTCTAAAAAAAGAAAAATAGAAATAACTCAGACACAGTTCAGCACCTCCTTTAAACATACTCAAATAGTTCGATATAAAAAGAATTCCGAAACACTTCCGTCAGAGAAGTTCCTAGCTGTAAGAGAGACAAGTGTGGAGTATGAGACAAAAAAAATAATAGATATGCTCCATACGAAGGCATACTGGGTAGTTTGTGTAGACAAGGTTATGGACGGGGCTCTTTTAAGATCTGATGAATCTGATAATCTTTATGCAGTAATTGGATTTAGCACCGGAAAAGGAATGTATGGCCAGTATAATTTGACTATCACAGCTAGACATTCAATTCTTGAGACGGTAGAAAAGAAGCTAAGCGACAGACTTTACAGGCTCTTTAAATGGAAACAGGAAGTGTTAGATTCTGCAGTAAAAATGATTATGAAAGAAGCTGGAAGCCTTGATGGTATCAGTGTACTTTCTGCGATAAATCCAAAAGGAACTAATATCAATGAGTTCATGGCCTATGTCATGACTTCACTTCGCGAAAAGCAATTCGCTATAAATAGTGCGCTTAAGGTTATAATTCATCTTGATTCGTATAGACATTGGTTTAATAACAATGATAAAGAAGCGCTTTCTCTGCGACCTGATTTCATGATGCTTTCTGTAATGCCGACGGAAGATAAAATCAAATTAAAAGCAACGATTATAGAATGTAAAATAGCTGCATTTAAGAACAGTGCGGGACATATTGAGAAGGCAAAAAAACAAGTTCGACATGGTTTAGAGCAGCTTCAAGGACTTTTTGACCCTAATTCAGATTCTATAGAAAGAAGGTATTGGTTCGCACAGCTTTATCGAGCGCTTGTTTTTGCACAGGTAACATTTTCTGATAATAGTGATGAATTCAGAGCTCTGACAGCAAAGCTTAGGACAATCCTTGATGGGGAATTTGAAATCGAGTGGGGAGGTAAGGTCCTTGGTTATTGGCTTGATCAGAACGGAGATTCAGAAACAGAAATTGTAGAAGAAGGGCTATCTATCTGTAGCATACCTCAGAATTGCATTCAGAGATTACTAACTGGGGATGCAATTGTTTCTTATGTTCCTGTTGATGAAGCTATTCTGGAAGAGATAGACGAAACCTCTGACGAGGAACGAGAGAGAGCGGCAGCACAGGCAGTAAAGGAAAAGAGGATAGAGATACTAAATCGTAAAAAGAATGCTATTGAAAAAAGACAGAAACCGGAACCATTAGTACCGATTGAAACATATCCGGAAGAACCATTGAATAAGGCGAAAGTAGAAGACCAAAAAGCTGGTAAACTAACGCAAGGAGATATTTCTGAACAAATAGAATCTTCATTAAATGAAAAAGTGGACAACAATCCGGTTGGAAAGGCAACAGTTTCATTAGAAGATTTAAGAGTTCTTATCGGCAAAGACCGTGGAAATAATAGCGTGTATTGGGAGTTTGGAAATAAGGGACTTTCTAATCGTCACTTGCTCATAACGGGAACATCAGGACAAGGAAAAACATATGGAATCCAGTCCATGCTATATGAGGTATCAAAATCCAACATTTCAATGGTTGTATTTGATTATACGGAAGGGTTTAGGACAGATCAACTTGAAAAGAAGTTCCTGAACAAGATGGAAGGGCGTCTTGACAATAGAATCGTTTACTTTACAGGAGTGCCAATCAATCCATTTAAGAGACATGAAATAGAAGTGGCTGGTATGAAGGCACCGGAAAAAATTTCTGATGTTGCACAGAGAATCGCTTCTACATTGGCGCATGTATATTCTTTTGGTGATCAACAGTTTGCTGCTATCTACGAGGCTTGTTATACAGGATTGTCAAAATATGGCGATAACATGTCCATGAAAATTTTAGAGAGTGAGTTGAATAATAGTTCTAACTTATCTGCAAAAAAAGTAGTCTCAAAAATGACACCATTTTTACATAGTGTTGAATTTTCCAATGAGTACTGTGACTGGAACGATATTTTATACAACGATACTGGAAGGCTCACGATATTCCAGTTAACAAGTTTTGTGCGAGAAATTCAAGTCATTATTACAGAGTTTATGTTATGGGATATGTGGCACTATACAAAAAAGAACGGAAATAAGGATAAGCCGTTCGTAGTCGTATTGGATGAAGCACAGAACCTGTCTCATGCTGATAATTCTCCAAGTGGTCTCATTCTAACAGAGGGGAGAAAATTCGGATGGTCTGCATGGTATGCTACACAGTCATTGAAAGTGTTGAATGATGATGAGGTTACAAGGCTGATGCAATCTGGTTTTAAGTTATATTTTAAACCTACAGCAGCAGAAATTATCTCTATGGCTAAGCAATTGAACCCTACAGATTATAATGAATGGAAAACACCTCTTACAGGGTTGAAGAAGGGGGAATGCATTGTTGTGGGAGACAGGATACAAAAGGATGGGCAATTCAAGGCGGGAAGGCCCACAGTTACTAAAGTAATTTCATTTGAAGAGAGGTTATGATAAGGACAGGGGAGCTATTATGGCTTCCCTGTTTAGGAAAACATTATGATTGTTAGTAATAAAAGCTTAGATTTTCATCAGACATTTAAGCCGGAACGGGATTGCTTAAGTAGTCTATTATCAGAGATAGATTCTTGCACAGAGAAATCGGCAATAGAAATATCAAAAATTACAGGAATACCAACCGGTTCTAGCAGTGGGAAAGTGGTTCCGACTATTTGTTACTTGGAATTCATGGGGCTTATTAAGGGTCAGATTGATAATAAGAAATATAAATTGGAATATACAAAATTAGGCGAGACTGTATTAGCAGAAGATCCTGGTTTAATAGAAGAACTATCATTGATGCTGCTCCATTGTATGATGGCAAGGAAGTTGAGTGGTGCTGATCTTTGGGGCTACGTCATATGTGATATTTTTCCAAAATATCATGGGAGAATTAGTAAGGGAAACTTAGAGAAAGAACTTCAGATGCATTTTGGGAAAACAGTAAATCTATCACCGTTTAATGGGTCATATACAGGCCTCTTCGAACAACTTGACGTTGTTAAGATAACTAACGATGAATATATTATGCAGCCACATTCTTTCAACTCGGAATTTATTTATCTCTATGGGTTGATTTTATATGAGTACTGGAAAGAATGGGTAAATGAATTCTCAGATGAGCAGAAAAGAAATGAAAAAGTGTCCGAGATAGAAATCACTGCAGATCAAATTGAAAAGACTGGATTCCGCAACGTTTTCAGTTGGTCAGAGCAGGAAGAGTATCAGGTCTTGGAGGAACTCCATGATCGGGGAATTATTCAACTTAATCGACAAATGTTCCCATTTGCAGTTAGAAAAATAATGAATGAAGAAGAGATAACAGAGTTACTATACAGCGAATTATGTTAGGAGACCGTTATGAGGCTTGGAGAAATCATTGAATTCCGTAAGGATTTGTATTTTGAAGGAGCCGTTCAGGCAGATTGGTTCTATGATAATCAAAAGGCGGCCAAGGTTGCTGAGAATTTTGTATTTCATAGTAAAAACTATTTTGGAGTAGATGCAAAGAAAGGCAGTATTGATACTGTTAGTTTAGTAAAAGCACTTGCACAAAAATTTGGTAAAGAGTCTGAGAATCCAAGGACTCTGGCGATAGCTGATTATGGTACAGGTAAGTCACACCTTGCGGTGACACTTGCAGTACTATTCTCAGGTCCAAATTTCATGCCTGAGACATATGAAAGAGTGTTGAAGAATATTAGGATGATTGATCGAGAGTCCGCGTCTCAGATTTCTTCCTTATGTCAAGAGCGGAACTTCGTCATAATGTTGAACGGAATTCGTGATTTCAACCTCCATTCTGAAATTCTTAAAGCTACACAACGCAGCCTGCGACTCTACGGCGTGGATGATACAGAACTTAAGAAGCTGAATCGTACTGTTGATACTGCGAGTCGATTTTTTGATCTTAACGCTGCTTCTCACAGTGAAGAATTTGAAAAAGCAGCTGCATCCAGAGGATGGAGTGAAAAAGGAGATGAGCTGCTTGCTAAGCTGTCCGAAGGAATCGGGGGAGATGATACTGCGTTTGAAATCATTAATGATGTCTATGAAATGATGACGGGACAGCGCATTCGTTGGGAAGAAGGTATATCCGCAAAAGCTATCCTTGAAATGCTTCTTGCGAAATACTGTGGTCTCAATGGACAGTTTGATAATGTAATTATCCTTTTTGACGAATTTGGTCGTTTCCTCGAATATGCTTCTGGAACCGATGGCGGAAAATGCGGCGACAATGCTCTTCAGGAGATTTTTGAAGTGTCTCAAAATGCAGCTGGGACATTACAGATTATTAATTTTATCCAGACAGATATTAAAACGTATCTTCTTCGTGTCGATCAAAGTAGGAATCTCAGCAGATATATCGGTCGTTATGATGAGAGTGAAAAGTACCATATATCGTCAAATCTTGAGACAGTATTTGCTAATCTTGTCGCAAGGAAGAGTTTATCGAATTTCAATGATAAGATAGTATCCTGGCAGGTCGGTAAAGAAAATGAGTGGAAGTATATATTTGAAAGTATTAATAAATGGGTGCAGACATCAGGTATATGGGCGGATTATTCAAAGTTTAGAAAAGTGATAGTTGAGGGTATTTATCCGATGCATCCACTTTCGGTATTTATGCTGACTCAACTTTCTGATTATCTTCAGAACAGATCATCCATGAATTTAATTAGTCAGTGCATATCTGGGGTATCTGATACAAATCTTGATAAAGAGATTCCTTTGGTCCTCCCTACTGCGCTTATGAAAGGAGACTTATTTGTTGAAATGTTAGCCGCGGAGACAAGCGGCCGACATAGATCTGATTACTGTATTCGATTTGAGAATATTCTCAAGAAAAACGAACAAAAACTGAGCGATAAGCAAATTGATGTGCTTCGTGCGAACTTGATTACAAGAACATTGCGTTTCAACACCCGGAGTTATGATGAGGCAAAAGCTTCATTAATGATTTGTTCCAACTTATCTGAATCAGAAGTTGACGAAGCGCTGACAATTCTTGTAGATGAGTATGCAGTAATGGCATTCGATGAAATGAGCGGATGCTTCGATTTTACTGAGGACGCTAAAGGTGCATACGATTACAAGATCTTGAAGAAAAGACTCTTGTCTAAACAGAGAATTGATCTTCGAGGTTTGTTAGGAACAGCATCAATACTTGAGGAAGGTGGATTTACGCAGAATCAACCAACCAACTTCGGTACAATTCATAAGATAAGAACTAATGAATGGTGTTATACCCAGGAAGTTGTACTTGCAGAAGATATGACGAATGATATTGCTGCGCAATATGTGAATTCTTGGAAAAGCGCTAGAAGTGTAGTTACACCGAAGGGTAGACTATTGTGGGTTTATGTCAACAAGGATACAGATTATCGTACAGTTGAGAAACTTCACGAGGTATCTAAGATCTTCAAAGGCACATCGATTGTCATGATGCTATTAAATGACGCAGATAATATGTTGAAAAATGTATTGTCAGAATATGATGTACTTAATCGTATGGATGAGTCTACGAGAAAAGCGTATAGTGCTATTTTTGTAAAAGACAGAGAGAGAGTAATCGAAAATTTGAAAAATGCTTTTGAAGCTCTCAAGAAGAACAGGGAACAGGTCACAGAACAAGGAACAATCAGATGGACTAAACGTATTGCAATTGCCTTAACTGATGTCTTTACAGATATCTATCCAGATGTAATCTCTTTTAATTTTGATGGACTTCTTACCAATGCAAATAATTTTACGGGCAACGGTATGAAGTATTATTGCCAAATACTGCGAATGTTGCTATCTAATAAAGTGAATTTCGATACGGTTCATGATTTCCCAAGAGATGTAAGAAATCGTATAGAAGCTTTATTTATGGTTGATAATGCATCATCGTGGAAATGTGTCACGAAGGAATGCACGGTTGCCGCTCCTTTGGATGAGAAAGCGAGAGCAATTTATGAAGTAGTTAATAATGAACTGGAAAAGAATGAAGAATACAATTGTGAATCATTCTTTACCAAATTTTGTGCGCCTCCTTATGGAATTAGTGAAGAAGCAGCTGCAATGTTCCTTTCTATAATCATTGTAAACCAATGGCATAATATAAGGGTGCAGTATAACGGTGCAAGAACAACAGTTACTGAATGGAAAGAAAGCATTGTAGAAGAAAAAAAGATTCATCTTGATGCGTTTAAGTTATCAACAATATTATGGGTCGATACAGGATCTGTTGAGGCTAAGTATCAGCAATTGTTCAAAAAGATAAACGACAACCGTGATATTGAAGAAGCAAAACGTCTAAATTCTGAATTGGATGCGTTAATAGAGTTTTATGGTTTGCCTGAAACATTAGATGTCAATAACCGCCTTGCAAGAATAAGATTTAAGGAGTTTGAAGAGGCTGAAAGAACCTGGAATCGTCGTATTGATGATATAACCGATACTCTTGAACAATCTATTGATAGAATGGACATTTTTAGTGCACTTGGTACTATAGAGACGATACATTCAGTATCAATAGCAGAAATTTTTGGAAGACATAACATCGATGTATCGGATGCGTACAAAAATGAGCTTAAGGGCTTACTTGATAGATGTAACAGTATTATCCGTGAAGGTTTTGAAACTTGGTTGGAGAGAAGTGTATATTGTAAATCTGTCGATCAGATGAGTAACTTCGAGCATTTCTATATACGTTGTTGTAATCTTCTCGTAGCAAATGGATATATTGATTTTTCGAACAGATTGAAATCTAAAGGAGAGAAAGAACTTGCAAATAAGGCTGAAATAAAGAGCCGCCAAGAGTTAGTCGCTGATGGACGTAAATTTATAGCAGATGCAGAGCATGTAGCAAAAACTAACTACTTAGAGATCAGAGAACTCATTAAGCGAGCAGATGATCTTGAGCCAAGGTTTGATAAGTTTGGTAAGGGACTGGGGAAAGAAGCGATAAATCTATCAAAAAAGGTAAAGAATATATCAGAAAAACTAAGGATCAGAAAGAAAAAAATGGACAATGACATGTCCTCAGTTTTTGATGCTGTAGCTGATGCAGAGACAGTAGATGGTCTTGAAGTGGCATTTGAATGCATTACCACCGTTTTAAGTTACACTATTCCAGAGAATGATAGGCAAGAATATAAAGAACTTCAAGCTCTAATAAAGGAGCTTCTGGATGACTGCAAGGTGATTATGAGTAAAGCAATTGACCGAAAAGCTTTTGAGACAATAGCAACGGAGATGACAGAGAAATATAGTTCCACCGACATCGATTATGATTTTATGCCTGCAGTAACAGATTGTATTCAGACTGCCAAAAAGAAAATGAATGAACTTGACGATAATTGGAGAAGGGAGAATGTAACCTTAGGCGATAGATCGAGACAAGCCGTACATTCATGGAAGCTTCGAATAGAAATTTTGCCAGCATTTTTAAGTGAAGGTACTATTGCAGAGGTGCGTAAATTAGATGCTGAAGCGGATAGGCTTATTAGTGAAGGCAAGATAGAAGATGTAATTATTTATTTTGATAGACTTAATATCGAAGAGAAACGTAAGTGCCTTGACTTGTTACAACAGAAACTATAAAAAATGTCTTACAAGATAATAATACCGTACAGCAAAAGCTAAGTATTGATATAAGACAGAAGAATTTTTGAGAACACTTGTTAGAGAGAAGTCTTGATGAAGGAAGAAATGAATCAAACAGTTTTTAATCTGAAAGACAAAAACATTATAGAATATGAGAATTACATACCAATATCCATACTAATAGATGACTTTTATTATTCAGTCATAAACTGGGAAGAAGTATACACAACCACATTAGATTATCTATATAGCAAATGGAAATACTCGTTAATTAAACATGAGAACGAGAGATTACGATTTGACGGAATAGACGATATAGTGCTGGCCAACAGCTTTCACAAGTATTATTTGCGCAAAGGTTTGCCTGTGGGTAAAAAACTATTTGCAGAGGCAGACTTTCCAACAGTATGCTTAATTAGGATTCTTAGATTCTTTAGTGCAGAATGCAATCCTTCATTTAATCCTTCAATAATATGTGTCACTAAAGATACTGTTGAAACAAGAAGCAACAAACCTCTTAACAATAAAGAGAATACACAAAACGAAATATGCGATAATAAGGCTATATTAACAAGACCTGAAGGACTTGGTGGTGAGGGTGAAAGTAAAGATATAGAAGCTCAGAAGACAAGCGTCAAGTTGTCTCCTTTGGGGGAGTATATAAAACGTAACTGTTCTTTTGAAAGAAAAGATCAGGGGACGCCTCCCATTAGAAACAGTAAATCTAAAACCAAGAATACCTTGTATGTGGCGGATAAATATAGTGTTAAAAAACTGTTGATCGAGTTTCAAGATATTCGCAAGGATCGTCTTGGTGTTGTTAATTCATCGATATACCCGGGACTAAAGAAACTGGTGGCTGAAATATATCCTGAAGAAGCACATTTTATATATGAACTTTTGCAGAATGCTGAAGATGCTCAGGCAACGAAAGTCAGATTTGAAATCAATCCAGATAAGCTTGTTTTCAGCCACAATGGGACAAGGTTGTTTAGTTTACAGGATATAGACTCTATTACAAATATTGCAAAATCGACAAAATCAGATAATTACATTCAGGCAGGAAAATTTGGAATCGGTTTCAAGTCAGTATATGTATTTACGGACACTCCGTACATATACTGTGATTCAGTGTGCTTTAAGATTGAGAAGTTACTATTACCGACTGTCATACCGGATCTGCCAAAAAGGGAAAGGGGATGGACAGTATTCCATTTTCCTTTTAAGGAATCGAAGACTGATTCAGAGGAGGTTCTTGAACTAATCAAAAACAGTTTTCGTGAGTTAAAGCCATCAACTCTAATGTTTCTCAATTCTATTTATAGTGTTGAGTATTCATACGATAGTAATCGTTACAAATTAGAATCGTTCAGAAATGAAAATCTTGTAATAATTACGCTAAGTGATAACGAAAATAATGTAATACAAACCAACGCAGCGTTGAAATTCAGTAGAGTGTCAACGCTTAATGGAAAAGCGATTTATGTTGACATAGCGTTTCCTATCAAACAAAAGAATGATATGACAGACTGGTCTTTTGTAAAAGGCGATGATAAAGTCTTCATTACTTTCTTTGCAAATAATGAGAGATCTCATTTGAAGTTCTATATCAATGCTCCATTCGGATGTACGCCTTCACGAGATACTATTAATAAATTCGATCATGATAACCAAAAGCTTATCGAGGAGCTATGTATTCTTATAAAGGACTCATTATCGAGTCTTCACAAGAGTCATCTACTAAGAGATGACTTTTTGGAGTTGCTTCCAGTCTCAACGGAGGCTGTGCCGGAATTTTATCAACCGATTGTCAGAACTATCTACAAAGAATTTCAAAATAACAAGTATTTGCTGTCTTTAGATGGAAAATATATCCAACCTGCAGATGCCATTATACAGTCGAAGAATCTGGAGAAAGCTGTTACGATAGACGATGTGAGGAGCCTATGGAATAATAAAAAACTACAATTTATTCGCAGTCGAGCAAAGCATTTAAGTGCTTATAGGTTTTTGGAAGAGATAGGGATACGCGAAATTACTTCACGGAATCTTCTTAACAGATTAGGAAACATCGGTAACAATACATTAAGAGGATTTATCAAATCAAAATCGGATTCGGCTTTAATGTCATTATATATTTACTTGAATAAAGGGATGGAGGAGTTTATTACAGAATACGATAAATATGTTTCCTATAAAAATAAGGCAGTAGCGAGGCCGTGGCGTTATAAAGATAAGGAGTTGATAGAATTATATGATGATTATTGTAAGCAGAGAAAAGTATTCGAGAAACTTGAGCTTATAAGAGATATAAATGGAGAAATAGTTTCATCTGAAAACACTTATTTTTTAGAAGATAATGTGGAGATGCCCGAGGAATTCCATATAGTTAAGCCAAATGTGTATGAGGATCCCGTTGCGAAAAAGTTCCTAATCTTATTGGGAGTTAAGTCTTTTACAAAAAAAGAGGTTGCAGAATACAGCTACAATAACGAAATCAATCAAATTAAGAGAACTCTTGAACGGGTAACACGTGACACCTGTCCTTTGGAGCTCTCAAGAAAGATATTAGCTTTTTTAGAGAAGCATCCGGAAACAGAAGTGGACTTTTCAAAGTATCATTATGTTAAGGCATTTGATAGTCTGACGAAATCATATAGATATATGAACGCAGGAAAATGCTATTTAGATGAACCTTTTGTATCATCGAATGGATTCAGGCAGCTTGTGAGAGTTCATAGAAAACTGGAGATTAGCGAGGAATACTTGGATCTTAAAGAAGTAGAATTAGAAAAGTGGATTGCTTTTCTGAAAAGACAGAAAATTTATTGGACTATAGAAGTTAGGAGACAAGAATGTAATAATAAATATAAATCAGGTCGAGATATTGATTATTATGTAGAAAATCTGGAGTCTTATATTCATTGTCAGATTTATGATTTTAATTTATTTCTCTGGAATTATTTTACTCAAGGTGATAATTGGGTTAAAGATGTTTACAAGTATCATTATACAAAAAGAACTTCGAGGGAAGAGGAAGCTCTGACGGCATCGTCTCTTTTATGTGTACTTAGAGATAATGCATGGATTCCGGATAAAGAAGGTAAATTTTATCGTCCCTCGGAAATAACCAGAAATGATATAGATATTAGTTTTGTTGTTGATGAGCGGAATGGTTTTTTAGCTGATATTGAATTTGAGAATCAGGCCCGAGAACGAAAAGAACAGGAAAGGCTACAAAAAGAGAAAGAGAGGATGCAGCAGGAAGAAAACCTCCGTGTACTGCACGCTCTTGGATTTGAGAATACAGAAGATGTTTGGGCTGCAAAACAGAGTGCGCAGCTATTTGCAGAGCTAATGTCTCTTGGTATCGATCCTAAAAAACTTCTCGAGAAGACAAAAAACAGAAACAAAGCAGAAGAACTTTGTAAGAAGGAGGAGATATTAAATCAGGATAACGTTAAGAGAAATGAGATAGATAGTCATCAGACAACTTCTTCAGAAAATGATGATTTACCGCTTATTGCCCCCGCAGAACCTCAAAAAAATCAATCTGAGTCCAAGAGGAATGCATCAGCAGAACAGAGCCGAAATTCGCTAACAAGTGACCAGGCGGATATCAGAGCAATAGATGATTTTTTGGAGGATATTATTCAGGAGACTGATGGTAGTGCCGAAACCATTCCTGCAACGGGAGATTCTGAAAGAAGAACTAAACAAAGCAAAATAAGCAGACAGAGAAAAAAGGTTGTCAGAGACATTCTGGAACAGACTTACAGGCAAACAGATGATAGTCCAAACAATCATATCGATTTTATCAACAAGGTGGATGAAGCAGACCATGATGAGTTTCTTCCAACGTTGGTCGATTATCATAAGAAAATCGAGCAGGCAAAGCTTAAGAGTGCTAGGGATATCGAGCGCATTGTACATATAGAGGAGCTACAGCAGACTGCGTGTGAAGCAAAGAAGTACACATATCTCTGGTTCAAGACCCTTTTGGAAATGGAAAGTTTAAATGCTGCAGATGCAAATGCTAACAGCAGAGAGGTGTCTATCAGCTTCTTAAAAGTAGAGCGAGAAATAGGGACCGAGCGTACTCTTGTTTTAAAGAATCCAAATCAATATATCCCACATTTTATGGAAGATTTGGCAGATATTCCATTAGTTCTTCATATAGGTGAGCAAAGAAAAGTTTTGCCGATTGAAGTTGTAAATATTAAATCATATACACTCCGTGTAAAAATCAAAAAAGGGACAGAACTTGACGACGTTGATTTGAATGCTGTAAGTCAGGCAACAATAGATGCAAAAAGTCCGGCATTTTTATTAGAGGAACTACGAAATCGGTTTAATGAACTGGGATATGCAGATGATTTTAATATGATGGAAAATCTGCCTGAAAATATTGAGTTCATTTTTGGACCGCCCGGAACAGGGAAAACTACATATATCGCAAAGAATGTATTGAGAACGATGATGGAGAGTCAGACACCATATAAGGTACTTGTCTTGACACCTACAAACAAATCTGCGGATGTGTTGGTACGCAGACTAATGGAGTCATTCGGAGAAGATACGTCTTATGAAAAATGGCTTGTTCGATTCGGTACGACCGGTGAGGAGATGATAGAGAGTTCATCGGTATTTCGCGATAAGACATTTGATATACGTACGCTGGAAAAGTGTGTTACGGTCACAACAATTGCCAGATTTCCATACGACTTTTTTATGCCGGATATTAATAGAATCTTTCTCAATGGCTATAACTGGGATTACATTGTTATAGATGAGGCATCAATGATACCGGTAGCAAATATAGTGTATCCTCTATTTAAAAAAACACCAACAAAATTTATCATTGCTGGGGATCCATTCCAAATCGAACCGATTACATCGATTGATTTATGGAAAAACGAGAATATTTATACAATGGTAAAGTTGGACTCTTTTGCGAATCCAGTTACAAGACCTTACCAATACAAGGTAGAGTGCTTGACTACGCAGTATAGAAGTGTTCCTGATATCGGATATCTGTTCAGTAATTTTGCTTATGGAGGAATACTTAAGCATTATCGAAGTTCAGATAGTCAAAGGAAACTGAATATTAATCCAGGTCTGGGAATTAAAACGGTTAATATCATAAAGTTTCCGGTCAGCAAGTATGAAAGCATTTACAGAGCTAAGAGACTGAATCACAGCAGTTCATATCAGATTTATTCTGCACTGTTTACATATGAATATGCTAGTTTCCTTTCCAAGGAAATTTCCAGATATAATCCGAAGGAGAATTTCAAAATCGGGATAATAGCGCCTTATCGAGCCCAAGCGGATATGATAGATAAGCTGTTGGCATCAGAGAGACTGCCGAGGGGAGTTGATATTCAGGTTGGGACTATACATGGATTTCAGGGTGACGAGTGCGATGTGATATTTGTAGTGCTTAATACACCTCCTTATATCTCAGCGTCTGGTGACATGTTTCTAAATAAGAGGAATATTATAAACGTTTCAATCAGCCGAGCACGTGATTATCTATTTATGATTATGCCAGATGATGAGACAGAGAATGTTGCGAATCTACGGTTAGTCAACTATGTGGAGGGTCTGATTAAGAAGACATCTTCATGGAGTGAGTTCCATTCTTCTGAACTTGAGAGGCTTATGTTTGATGATGACCACTATCTTGAAAATAACGCATTCTCGACGAGCCATCAAAGAGTAAACGTATATGGATTGCCTGAGAAACGGTATGAGGTGCGGACGGAAGAGGACGCGGTTGATATACAGGTGCATAAGGGCAGTAGGTTTTATTGAATGGAGTGGTGAAGATTTTGGATGAATTCTGTATAATTATGATTACAGTTTAAAAAAGAAAAGAGGAAAACACCATGGATATAATACAAACCATCGCAACCCGCCGCTCCCACCGCGCCTACAAACCTGAGCAGATTTCAGAGACCGAACTAAATCAAATCCTCACCGCCGCACTGCAGTCTCCGAGTGCCAGAAACCATCAACCATAGCACTTTTCTGTAGTTCAGAATCCGGATTTAATTCAGGAAGTACATGATGAGGCAGCCAAGATGCTGGAGAAGGATGGAGGCAGACGCTTTAACGATCCCGATTTTCAGATCTTTTATCATGCTCCGACAGTTGTTTTCATCTTTGGGGAGAAGGAATTTTCATGGACACAGGTCGACTGCGGGATTGCTGTCCAGACTATGGCTCTCGCCGCTGAAGGGCTTGGCATCGGAAGCGTGATTTTGGGTCTGCCTAAGGCTGCATTCAAAGGTGATAAAGCTGACGAGCTGAGGAAAAAGCTGCAGTGTCCGGAGGGATATGATTTTGTGATCGCGCTCTCGCTCGGGTATAGCACGGATATGAAGGAGCCGCATGATCTGCGTGAAGAAAAGATAAGCAGAATCGAATAAGAAGAAACGTGTAGCGAAGAAATAATCCGTTATCGATTTCTGGCGACTTTATTGCAGTATTGCAACAGCCGCAGAGATACATGAGAAACCAAATCATTAATTCTACAGAAAAAGGAGTTCTATATGATATACGGAAATGTAAACAATGAGTTTTTTGATCAGCAGGCCGCTCTCCTCCCGGCACCCCTCTGCGCCGCCCTTCACTTCTTAAAGGATACAGACCTGGCCGCCCACGAACCCGGCAGATTTGACATCGAACTTGAAGGTGTACTGATGATACTGCAGGTCCTTGATCTTGAGACATCTCCGAGGGAAGCCTTAAGACCCGAAATTCACAGAAAATATATTGACGTACAGTTCCTGGCTGCCGGAGGGCCGGAGGATGCAGGTTACTACAATGATGACGGCAGCGGGACCGTCGATGAAGACCTGCTGGCAACGCAGATGGATATTCTGTTTTATAAGAACCGACCTGCGTCTGAGCGGGAAGGCAGGATTGCCCTGGAGGTCGGAACGTATGCGGTTTATCTGCCATGGGATGTGCATATTCCTGCCGTATAGGTAAATGAGACATCCTGTCCGATTAGAAAAATTGTCCTCAAGGTGCCCATGGCTGCATGCCTGCCGGATGGAATGTGGGAATGGAAATAAAACAGCGCGACCTCGCCAACATAGATATCCTCCGGATAGGATATCTCCGAAAAAGAGTCCCTGCCGAGATCTTCAAAAAAGAGCAGCATCCCGGCAAGTATGTTCCGGGCAAGTATCCATGATCTATCTGTATAGTGATCCTTACAGGAAAGCAGATAGTCATCGAGGCCGGATTTCATCGTTTCACACAGACGGTCATATGTGGAACGGTTCAGGTATAAACGCCTGTCTGGGACAGTTCCGGTAGAACTTAATTCCTCGAACTGCTTCATGTACAGGTTCCAGATGCAGTATAACGAAGAAGTCTCTGTCTGCTTGAGTTGGGCTATCCAATCAGATACCACAGCGGGTTCCACTCTTTTTTGTGTTCATGCATGAATAGCTTGAACCTCTGATAACAGTTCCGGCGGGAATTGATGCTGCTCAGGCAGACGTCCCTGCTTTTAAGAAAACACAGCATGTCGTCTACAGTTTCATCATATGACTTCATAGAGCCACTTCCTTATATTTGATGGTTCTATGATGATGCATTTGATGATCGTTATCCTCATCTTTTTTCAGAGACACCGTTAATTTTTGAAGGAAACCTAAAACATGATGATAATAATTCTATGAGGATAAACACATACAATAACAAATTTGGAGATGCCATGGGCCTCATAAAGCATGGGAAACCACCTTTACCAATTCGATCGTCAATGTTTCTGAGACAGAAGATGATATCTGGATCAAAGATTTTTTAGTTTTGATGGTCACAGCCGGTTCTTATCCGGATGTCAGGATATCCTGTGCAGGTATCTCTGCAAAGGGTATAGGTGATGTCTGCATAACAGTCGCCGGCGGAAAAGAGGTTTTCTATGAGTGAGCCTCATTATAAGCTAACTTCCGTAGTTTGCGAAGCCAGTAGCAATACTGCTTGTCCGATATCCCATTGCCTTTGAGCCATTGCTTGGTAGTCTGACCTTTGGGACGGGACTGGCATTGCTCGATAATTGATTTCCAGTTAGAGATGTGCACGTCGTGAGTAGTTTGATCCATTTGAATTATCTCCCTTGATTACTTGAAAAAAACTATCTAGTTTTTTGAGTTTTTTCAAGTATGCCACAAGGAAGGTTATTACGGAAGGCGCAGGGTTTGACTGTTACGGTAAACGAGAATAGACTATGGTTCCTAATTGATATTGTAGAAAGAACGAGGATAGAACAGAATTCTCTAAATCACACAGAATTTGATTGAAGTTGCTTTGAATGATTAAAGTCGGAATATTGCATGGAGCAGAAACAATGCAGAAATTAAAGAGACAATTAATGACAGTATAATTAGGTTTGGGAATGTGGAGTCAGCGAATACAAAATTTCATAACGCGAGGAGAGAACATCATGGGTCCTATATCTTCCTTTGTTTTGAGCATGATAGCTGGTCATCTGTTTTCAAAAGGGGCTGATTTTACAGGAGATCAGATAAAAAACTATTTTAATGAGAAGAGCTTTCCGGAAATTCTTGATGAGTTTGACAAGCACTTCATTGATGAGCACGATTCAGAGATAACTCAATCCAATTGTGATATTCAATCTGTAATAAACAATAGGCATGTGTTGCTCGTATTAGCTGAGCGCTATCTTAAACAAGATAATACAAATATTGATAAAGATAGTAAAGGTTTGTTTATTGACGACGGATGCACGGAAATAGGTGAATCTTCAAAGGTTGTCAAAGTGTATCTCGATGGTTTCTTTGATTTGATTCTTATGAAAGAGATAAAAGAAATTCCAAGTGAGATTGTTTCCTTAATAAACACTTACGCAAATAGGCAATACCATATAAATCAGGAGTTTGACCAAAGACTATCACAACATGATGAAGCTATAGGGAATCTGGAGGATGCTGTTATTGAAATGCGATACGCCCAAACAATGCCTGTAGACTTCAGTTCCTACTATCAAAACGTTATAAAAAGCTTTATAGAAAAAAAAGAGGACGGGTATTCGGAACTCGTTGGGGATGAATCAGACGAAAAATCCTATATAGATGCTTTTATTACCACCGGCTCTAAACAGGTTTCTGTTTTACCATATTTAGATGAATGGTTTAGTCAAAAGAAGCATGGGACAATGCTGATTTGCGGTGAGCCTGGACATGGGAAGTCCTTGTTATGCAAAAAAGCTGTTGTCGATTTTTATAGGGGAATGTTCCTAAACAAGAAAGCCAAACAGGTAATTGCTGTGTCTTTGAATACTGGTGAAAACCGCAGTATTATTAAAGAGCGGAATGTGATACTTGAAAACGCCCTAGTCTGGGGGGCAGAAAACGAGAAAAAATTTACTTTTGAAGACTGCAATGAGTCGCTACTCTTTATGGATGGGTATGATGAATTTATCGATGACGCCAAACAATCAGATACAGGTATGGATAATATCTGCTTTTTTATGAAAAGATTGAATGCTATCTCAAAGTGCTATGGCATACATATTGTCGTTTTGTCAAGAACAACCGCTGTTTCGAATAATTTAGAGAATTTATCAAATATCTGTGAGCATCACGAATTATTACCTTTATCAGAATCTCAACAGGATGAGTGGCTAAATAGACATTATCAGTATGAAAATTATAAAACCCATTTTTGTATTCTTCGTAATAATAAAAATATGCACGAAATTATAGGCATACCATTATTGTTTCGATTAATTGTACATAATCAGTTTAACATATATAGCCCTAATATCGTTGAATTATATAATAATCTTTTTATTCATTTAATGAGTAAGAGAAATATTTTCGGTATAGAACGTCAACAGGTTAGTGATGGATTGATGCGACTTGCTTTCGAGGTTTATTGTACAGATGCCAATATGGCAGTTCCGGAGTTTATTAAGTGGGATTCTCGCTGGATTTTTGCGTTTTATGTAAAGACAGCCGATAAAGGGAAAATCGGTTTTTTCCATAGATCGTTTTACCAGTTCTTTCTTGCGAAGTACATATACCAGAATCTTATTTATTTAGCCGACGAAAACGCTGAAAACTTAATAGGTTCATTTGCAGAAAGGGAAATAGACGATACTGTTTGTAAATATTTGTCTTTGATGTTTGACAAGGAGGATATGTCTAATTTACATGCCAATATTGAAAAGCTTATTAATGCTCTAATCAGGTCAGAGGCATATTTGAATTTAACTCCTCATATTAAGTCTGAGTATACAGAAACCTCAAGAATACTTAGGTCAACAAATGTATATCGCAATACATTACATATAGCGGCAGCCTTTTCATATGTCATTCCAGTTCCTTTTAAGGGAAATTTGGAACTTATGATAAAAACATATAATAGTACCAATATAAAACTTTTTAGTAATAGCAGTACAAAGGTCAATCTGTACGGAATAGATCTAAGTGGTGTCAACCTACGTGGTGCCGACCTAAGTGGCGCCAATCTAAGAAAGGCCAATCTGAGTCGTGCAAACTTAAATGGTGCCAGATTAAGCAAAGCCGATTTAAGTGAAGCTAAACTTGAAGGTGCTAACCTATCCTCTGCTGATTTGAGTGGAGCTAACCTAAAAGAGGCAAACTTGGCATGGGCAAACTTATCTATTGCCACACTGAATGGTGCTGATCTGAGAAAAGCCAATTTGTTTTATGCTAACCTGGAAGGTACTAACCTAGGCAGCGTCTTTAAAGTTATATATGATCAAGTAAATAGTGAGGATGAAGGTTTCTTTGATATGGATAATATACTAGAGGATTTTTTTAATAAACCCGACCTAAGCATAGGTGAAGTGTTAAAAACGGATCTGCGAGGCGCATGCCTAAGTGGGGCGCTATTGAACTATACCAGATTTAGCAGTTCCGTTTTGGTTAAAAATCCTCTTACCAATTGTTCGGTGGGTTCAGAAGGCGGAAACTTACCCTATATTGACCTGTATAGAACTGACTTACATGAGGCTAATCTAAACAGAACGGATTTGAGCAGGGCGATTCTGAATGGAGCTATAATTGATATTAAATATAAAGAATTAATCGATCCAAAATTAAGTTTTCATAAAGGCATTAAGTGGGTTTCAGATGAAAATGATTAACCAACAACACGAATCGAAATATTGTGATGCTTATATAGCAAAGATAAAACTATCAGGAAAAGAAATTCTGATTGAGAGAGCTATGCAAACTTACATAGAGGGTTTTGGCTGTATGAATAGATGTGACAGTGAATCTTTGAGAGATGAGACTACAGCATAACTGTCACGGAGGGACGGCATGCTGTTCCGCTTCAAACGTAACAGTTAAATGCTACGACTCGGGTAATTAAAGTACCGCGTTTTCAGTGGCGCTTATAACACTCCTCGGGGAGTTTTTTAACTACGGAAGAAGATCGTCCAACTTTGAGGAATCTATATTTTCCTTTTCGTCCATCTGTTTTGGTAGCTCTGTCAGAAGATGTACAAAGTAATAATAAGGCTTCAAGCCGTTGTTTTTAGCACTTTCTGCCAGACTGTAACAGATTGCGCTGGCACTAGCCCCTTTATTGAGTTGATTAGAATCCAATGCATGGCTCAGGAAAGCGTTGTGTGATGTACAGCATTAACGAAACAGCCAAGCTGAACGGTTTGAATCCATATTATTACCTGAAACATGTCCTTCCCGAAATACCAAAGATTCTGCCTTCCAAGGAATAGGGATAAGAACAGGAAATGCTGGGCCGGAAATTCATGGAGCAGTTAATACCCTAGTCAGATAGCCTGCCTTAAAAGTACAGGGCAAATCGCCGCTGAACAGCGGCGTAAATTTATACCGAGGCGGGAGTTTTGATATTTACGCTATCTGCAGCTGCATTACATGGAAAGCATGGAATAACTGCTGGAGTCCATGCTTGCGATATTTGAGCATCTCGGCGGTCTCCCGACCGAATTATAGTACAATAATGACAATATCAGGGATTGTCGGCGCCGGTCAGTGTTCTGGATAATTTATTTACTTTTTACAAAGAAAAGAGGAAAACACGATGGATGTACTACAAACCATCGCAACCCGCCGCTCCCACCGCGCCTACAAGCCCGAGCAGATCTCAGAGACCGAACTGAATCAAATCCTCACCGCCGCACTGC
>OCVV011341999.1_pt1 | contig 35563 bp, 65 predicted proteins | sample 1539721 | NCBI WGS metagenome assembly OCVV01 (sample SAMN02144230, study PRJEB22623) | gut metagenome | biome: sheep rumen | host: Ovis aries | place: New Zealand | reverse complement strand
TTCTTTTATTCATTTCAGATATTCTGTCATATATTGCAAATTTCTTCTTAGATATTTGGAATTCATTACAGGGCTTAGTTTCTCAGTTGTTATCAGGAATAGGAACATTTATAGGCAGTGCCCTTAGCATAGTTGGCCGATTCATTAACAGCATACGATCTTTTTTAGCACAGATAATTGGTGTAATAATTCGTAGTGTAGCAAATGCAATTAGTACAATAATTAGTCGTGTAGCAAATTTCTTTACCCATATTTTGACCTCAATTCATAACGGAATGAGCAGGGCAAGAGAAACAGTATCAAATGTATTGACGGCGATTAAGAACAAGTTTACATCCATCTTCGATACTGTAAAAAGTGTAGTTCAGGGCGCAATAGACTACATTAAGGGCTTATTTGATTTTGAATGGAGTTTACCTCAGATTAAGTTGCCTCACTTCACGATTACCGGCTCGCTTGATCTCATGGCAAGCCCGCCAAAAGTGCCTTCAGTTGGTGTTAGTTGGTACAGAAAGGCTATGGATGAACCCTACCTGTTAAACGGGGCAACGATCTTCGGTGCAGCAGGTGGCAAACTGTTAGGCGGCGGTGAAAGCGGTTCTGAAATGATTGTCGGCACTAATAAGCTAATGAACATGATGCGTGAGGCAATGGGCATGGAAAACAGGCCTATCACGATAAATGTTTATGGCGCAGAGGGGCAGGATGTGAGATCCCTTGCAAAAGAGGTTTCAAGAGAACTTGAATACCTTATGAGAGATAAGGAGGCGGCTTATGGCTTATGAACTGGATAAAAGAATAACATTCGGCGGTGAAGAAGTACCGGCGTTTATAGCTGAAGTGCCTAAGAGCATTAAGCCTAAGCGCAAAACCCTTGTTACTCAGATTGCAGGCAGTAATCGTGAAGTAGTGGAAATGGAGGATGCTTGGGAAAGCTACGATCAGACTTACACCCTGTTTGTAGGCGATGGTTCGGAAGATTCAGTCCGAGGTGCTATTGACGAGGTAGCAAGGGTATTAAGCAAGACAGGGTATCAGGTGCTTACAGACGATTACGATCCCGACCATTACAGGATGGCTTATTTTGACAGTCAGGTTAGTATAGATAACCGATATACAAGATTAGGAAAGTTTGATGTAGTTTTTCATTGCAGACCTGAGAAGTTTCTTGTTTCAGGTAATACGCCTATGGGGGTTGCTAATAACGGCACCCTGTTCAACCCTACTGGTTTTGCCTCTAAGCCGCTTATTCGTATAACAGGTAGTGGTAATGGGACATTGACAGTGGCAGGCGTTACAATGGCATTTACGGGCATTTCAGACTATCTCAATATAGATTGTGAGAAGATGAATGTTTACCGCTTGCCGGCAGAGAATAGAAACAACCTAATGACAGGCGAATTTCCTGTATTAAAATCAGGCGAAAACCTGATTGCTTTTACAGGTGGAATATCAACTGTTACGATCACACCTAAGTTTTGGACTTTATAAGGGGGTTTTATGTTTCCTACATTATACGAGAATATAACTATCGGCACAGTACCGCAGCATCATGGTTTAGGCGTACTTTCAGACTGTATTTCCTGCGTAGTAGAACATGCAAGAAACGATATATACGAATTAACGATGGAATATCCAATATCGGGCATTCATGCCGAGGATTTAGCCGTTAGGCGAGTGCTCAAAGTAAAGCCTAATTTCACCGATGATCCTCAGTTATTCAGGATAAGCCGTATAGGAAAGGTTATGAACGGCAAGTTTACAGTCTATGCTAAACACATTTCCTATGATCTTTCAGGTTTTGAGATAACAAGTGGAACAGCCGGTAGTGCGGCCGCAGCATGTAGCTTGTTACAGAGCAAGGCTAACGGCTTTACTATTACCACAGATAAGACAGTTAATGGGACATTCAAGATTAGTGCGCCTGCTTCTGTTAAATCTTTCTTTGTAGGAAAAGCGGGATCTTTTCTTGATGTTTACGGCAAGGCAGATATAGTTTACGACAATTTTAATGTACGATTCCTGTTAAACGGGGGCGAAGATAGAGGCGTAACTATCCGTTATGGCAAAAATCTACTTGAATTATCACAGGAAATGGGCGAAAACAACCTTTATACCCATGTAATGTGCTACTGGAAACAGGATGAAACAGTTGTATCAGGTTCAAAAGTGGCAACGGGGTTAAGCCTTGATGTACCTAAGTGCCTTATAGTTGATGTTTCAAGCGAATATGACAGCGCACCGACTACGGCACAGCTTACGGCAAGGGCTACAAAGTATAAGAATGACAATAATCTTACAGTGCCTACGAATAACATTACCCTTGATTTTGTTCAGAGTGGAGAACTGGCAAACAGGGTGGATCTTTGCGATACTGTTTCAATTTACTATGAGGCGTTAGGTATTACGAGAACTCAGGTCAAGTGCATTCGCACAAAATGGGACTGTATCAAGGAAAAGTATATTGAAACTGAATTTGGCGATGCTTTATCGTCTGCGGTTGATACTTTTGTGGCAAACAATGTGAAGTTAGCTAATACGCCTACTACCTCATATATGGCCGAGGCTATTGCTCATGCCACAGAACTTATAACCGGCAACTTAGGGGGCTATGTAATTCTTCATGACAGTAACGGGGATGGCACACCCGATGAAATACTTATCATGGATAAGCCCGATATAAGCGAGGCTACAAATGTTTGGAGATTCAATCAGAACGGGTTAGGACATGCAACAAGCTATGACGGCACTTACGGGCTTGCTTTAACCAAAGACGGACAGATAGTTGCAGATCGTATAACCAGTGGAACACTAAACGCAGATATTATCAAAGCCGGTGTCATTTCTGATGCTCAGGGTAATTCGAGTATTAATATGTCAAATGGCGTAGCTAAAATGACTAACTTCGATGCAAAGGCGAGGTTTAGACTGCTATCATCGGGGGGTGCTGAAAAAGTTAAACTTGTGCATAATGTTGGTGAGGGTGCGAATTTTACTTTTTTGAACGAGTCTGGCGTGGACTGCGGCGGCTTGTCGTCAAGTGGTAATGGTTTGTTGGTTATGGTTAATAACAGCAATGGAACAAATGTGGCGCAACTCGCAACGGTAACAAACGGTGGGGCCGTATTTATTGGCAACAACTCGGGCGGACAGGTCGGAGGCTTTTACGCAATAGCAGACGGCGCACAAGTAAATGTTGACAATAATGCGGGCGCAATGGTCGGATATATGACCGCAAACAGCGCACAGGGAGGCACGATAGGGCTTACAAATTCGACCCCAACAATAACTATACTTTGTTCGGGCGACACGGGTAATGTGCGTTGTGTTTCGCTCACGCAGACTTCTTCACGCAAAGTAAAGGAAAACATAAAGCCTATTGAAGATGCAAAGAAGATCCTTGACCTGAATGCCGTGTCGTTTGACTATAAGAATAAAGAGCAGGGAACAAACAAGCGAGGTTTCATAGCCGAGGATGTAGCCGAGGTATTACCGAACCTTGTTACGCCTGAAACAGAGGAAACACCGGCTTGTCTTGACTATTTACAGATGATTCCTTATTTGCAGGCAGTTATTAAAGATCAGGAAAAACGCATAGAGGCATTGGAAAAGCGGTTAAAGGCTTTGGAAAATGCCGTCAGTTAAAGTATAATCTCAATAAAGGAGGGTTATCAAATGGAACAGATAATACTCAATCTAATACCTAAAGGCTTGCCGCCTATATGTCATGCTTCACAGTACGATAAAGGCAGGGCAATAAGGCTTGTAATAATGGATGGTTTACAGGGCTATTATTTCACGGATGAAACAGTAGAACTTGAAGTTAGAAAGCCTGATAATAATGTTGTTACAGCCGCCGTTGATGTAATTCAGGGCAATTCCTATGTAGATATTGTTACAACAGAACAAATGACAGCTTGCGAGGGTGATAATCTTTGCGAACTGGTTATTTATAAGGGCGATGTAAGAGTAGGCAGCCTCAATTTCAAGATGCGAATTGAGGAAGATCCTTTAAAGGACGGCATAGAATCAGAAACAGAGATACATAACCTCACTACGCAGATTCAGGACATTAACAACGAGATAGTACCTGATATGGTTGCCGAAGAAGTGGAAAACCAGTATGACAGTCAGAATGTCATATTTGACGACCACCCTACTGAGGGTCACGGCAGAGGCTATGCGGTAACATCGGAAGGTGTGAAGAATGCACTTGACGGAAAGCCTGATAATTTGAGCGATTTGGGCGATGTTAATATATCCTCACCTACAAGCAATCAGGCGCTTGTATATAACCCTACTACACAGAAATGGGAAAACGGCGAAGTATCAACAGTAGGTTCTATTGACGATCTTGACGATGTAGATACTACGGGCAAGGCAGAGGGCGATAGCCTGCGTTATAACGGCGCAGAGTGGGTAGCACAGCCTACTACTGTTAAACTCACCCTTGCCGAATACAACGCCCTTACAGAGAAAGCCCCTAACACAAGGTATATCATTACAAACGCACCTGCGCTTGAATACACAGCCGGAGATTTAAGCTACGATGGTGGCACGACTACCACAAAACAGAAGATAGACGAGAAAGCGGACAAGGCAACTTCTTTGGGTGGTTATGGCATAACAGATGCCTATACAAAAACTGAGATAAATAACACCCTTGCAAACTATCTGACAAATGCGATTTATAAATCAACTGCGTGGGGTTCATTTGCAGGGTTAGTTACTAATAATTCAACTTGGCTTTTTGTCGCCCAAAGACTATCAACCAACAATACTTATGTTTGTGTATTAAATCGATACAATAACAACTATTCAATCAAGGACATTGTAAAAGATTCGTCAATGTCAATAGTCACAAATGACCAGGGGACAGTAACATTTAATTATGGCGGCAGTCCCACGGGCGTTCATGTTATGGCATTAAAGATCGCACAATCATAACAGGGAGGTAAACAATGGCAAAAGAAGTATATATAGACAGTCAAGGCAACGAGATACCGATTAATTCAGCACCTACATACGCAAGTCAGATGCCTTTATCTCCGACAGATGATACAACAGTAGAAGAGGCTATTGAGGCTATATCAAGTGCAGATTTCACATTTACACCTGCAAGCGGAGTAACTGCAAGTTCAGTAACTGCTTGCAAAAACGATAAACTTTGCATTTTTTCAGCCGAGATTAGATTTACAGGAAATGCAAATGCGTGGACTGTTTTAGGTAATGTCGATGTTACCCCTGCGGTAAACCATATCGTTACGGCAGGAGTAAACACCTCAAACGGCACATATCTTGGAATGGTAGCAATAGAACAGGACGGCAGAGTTAGAATTTACCCGACAAGTAATGTATCTAACGGCTATGTAATGTTTTCGCTCAATTTCAAGACCACATAAGGGAGGATAAACAATGGCTAACTTACCGAACAGATACATAGAAAAGGGGTTAGACACTTTCCAACACGGGTAAACTCATTTGAATACTTTGTGGGGGTTACACTTTAGATATTTAGTTTAACAGGAGAGTAAACAATGCACATTGAGGTAATCACGGCACTTATATCAGGCTTATGCGTAGCGATTCCTACGATCATTGCCACTATTACAAGCAACAGGGCAAGGGATAAGGTAATGGAAGAACGGATGCGCTTTATGACTGAGAAAATAGACGATTTAAGTGCGAGGGTAGATAAGCATAACCAGTTTAATGACAGACTAATTATAGTTGAACAGTCGGTAAAATCGGCACATCATAGATTAGATCAGATAATGCAGAAAGGAGAGTAAATCTATGGACTGGAAAAGAAAGCTAACATCAAGGAAGTTTTGGCTTGCGATTGTTTCATTCGTAACACTGCTTTTACTTGCATTCCATGTGGAACAGGCAACAGCTACGCAGGTAGGCGAGATCATCATGGCCGGTGCAACAGTAATAGGGTACATTATCGGTGAGGGTCTTGCCGATGGTATGAACAAGGGGGACTAAACATGGCTTGTTATGCAAAAAGTGTAATAGCTACGGCTTTATCAGAAGTCGGCTATCAGGAAACACCAAAAGGCAGTAACAAAAATAAGTTTGCTGCGTATATAGATAAGAATTACCCTAATTTCTATAATGGGGTTAAGAATGGCTATGCGGCATGGTGCGATCTGTTTGTAGATTACTGCGTTTTGGTTAATTCAGAATCAGAGGCAGAGGCAGAACATGTATTATGCCAGCCTAAAAAGAGTGCAGGTGCAGGATGTAAGTATTCCTACGGCTATTACAAGAAGGCAGGCAGAACAGGCAAAGATCCTCAGATAGGGGCGCAGATATTCTTCGGCACTGGGAAAGAGCCTACTCATACTGGAATTGTAGTGAATTTCAATGATGAGAATGTATATACAGTAGAGGGCAATTCAGGCGATCAGGTAAAGAAGCACACTTATAAGCGCACTTCTTCAAAGATTTTCGGCTATGGTTATCCGAGATATACAGAGGCAGGCGCAGAAACCCCCGTAGAATCGCCAAAAACGCCCGATAAGAGCATCGAACAGCTTGCGAATGAAGTTATTGCAGGAAAGTGGGGCAACGACCCTGAGCGCAAAGCAAGGCTTATAGAACTTTATGGCGAGGACGGCAGAAACAAGATACAGGCAAGGGTTAATGAACTTATGGCCGCCAAAAAGCCAAAGACTGAAACGGCTAAAACTACAAAATATGTTGTAAAGACATATACAGGCGCACCGCTTAGATTAAGGGCAAAGCCTAACACTTCATCAGCTATCCTTGATTTAATGGCAAATGGCACTGTTATTGAGGTTACAAAAGTATCTAACGGGTGGGCAGAAACTACCTACAAGGGCAAGCATGGTTATTGTTCTTATAGCCGGCTTGTAAAAAAGTAACTTGAAATGAGTACGGCATTGTAATAATATAATTGCAATTCCTACTTAGGATAACTCCTTAAATATGAATGCAGAAAGCACCACATAGACGCCGTGGTGCTTTTTGTATGCCTATATTACATTTTTATTGCACCTGAAAATACATATTGATTTAAGCCCTGAAAATTTATAAAATAGGGTAATCATATTTTAGGAGGTAAATATCATGTTTACAAACAGAGTTAGTGTTAATGAACTCACAAGGCATCAGTTCACACCGGCAGAGTTAAGCGAGTGCGCATTTGAGTTTTATAGCAATTCTGATGAAGTGTTTTACACAAATTCAGAGGGCGTTTTCTATGTAGCCGATAACAGTTTGGCATCTTACGCCTATTTAGTCGGTGAGGATCTTAGCAAAGTCGAAGAATATTTACAGTGGGCAGCAGAGGGCTTTTTTGAAGATCCTGATTTTGACGAACAGCAGCGCATTGCAGCAGAGGAATTTGAGGATGATTAAGGGGGTAGTGGCATGTTGATTAACACGGCCGCAAGGCTAAGGCAGGCCGGTTATCGCTATGTTGCTACTTTCAATCAGAAAGAAAGGGCAGAGGCGAGAACGGCACTTCATCGCAAACAGGGCTATGATGCTCAGGTATGCGAGGTAGTGAATTCTAAAGGCGTTAAAACATTCAGTGTATATTTAAAGGAGGTATGAAAATGGATGTTGTATTTCTCGTAGGAATGTTAGGTTTTGGGTTAATGCTCATAGGTTGGTTAGGCTATTCAACCCTAACTAATCAGGAAATCAGAGATCAGGAAAGGGAAATCACCCGTTTAATCGCTGAGAATGAGCAGTTGAGAACGGCACTTCAGGGCAGGGTTCATGTAAGTATTCCTAATGCGCCTGTAAACCCTGAATGCACTGTTATTGAGAACAAAGAAGATCCTTTTAAGGAATGGTAAGGGGGTATAACATGTACGAATCACCTATTGAGTTAATGATGAAGCAGGTTGAAGAACGCATTGTAGAGCAGCGGGAAAATGAGGTAGTAGCTGCGGTTAATCAGGCGTTTGGGGTAAATGTGGATAAGGCCGAACTGATAAAGGCCTTAAATTATGATCGTAACCAGTATGAGAAAGGCTATTCTGATGGCGTACTGGCAGAGAACAGCAGGCACTTCAAGACAGATTGCGTGATGCAGGAAATCAGGGATCTAATCACTGAATACAAAGAGGTTGTAGCCGGTGCGAAATGCACCTATGTTAGAACCGAGGCGTCTAAGATGTGGCTTGCAGATGGCATTATTGAGTTGTTTAAGGACGAATTCAAGGAGGCAGAGGAGGAGATAGACAATGACTAACTACTTTGATAAGCAGGGCAACTACATTAACTGCGAGAATTTGAGCCTTGCAGAAATATATCACAGGGCATTCGCTTTAGGCGTTGAATTTGAAGTGAAATCACAGTTAAGTGAAGTTGACAATTTACCGAAGGTCAAATGTGAAGAATGTGAATTTCGCAAGTTTACCGAAACATTTATTGATGGCATTGTTGATGTGATGAATAAGAACGGCATTACAAGTGTTGAACAGTTATCGGAGATATTGAAAGGCGGTGCAGAATGAGACTAATTGATGCAGATGCTTTAAAAGAAGCAGTTAATCATAAGAAAGTAGTAGGTAGATTTAACACAATTCAACTTATCGACAACGCCCCGACAGTTATCCGTCCCGAATACGCAAGACCGACAGGGGCATGGATATACAAAGAATTTGATGCTGAAAGCGGTATATCTCGCTCGTATTGGTGTTCTAATTGTGGCGAGCCAAAATCTCAATGGTGTGATGATTTCTGTCAAAGGTGCGGTGCAGATATGAGGAAGGAGCAGAAGAATGACTAACAAAGAAATAGCTGACAGGCTTGATACTCTTGTTGCATATATTGCTAACGGTAAGGTAAACATGACGATGTTGAGAGATTCTATATCTGATATGCGGTATGCAATAGCAGAGTTAAGAAAGGAGCGGAAAAAATGAACTGTATTAGTGAAAAATGCAAATATGTACGTGTTCGAGAATTAAAACTTAATAGCGATATTTTACCGAATATAATTGATCATTATTGTGAAAAAGGCAGACCATGTATAACTTACTTTAACGATAATAACCAGTATTTAATATGTCCATTTTATGAAAGGAGAAATATATGAGATTAATTGACGCTGACGAATTGAAAAAGTATGCAATTCCTTGTGAAATTCATAACGGAGCATTAACAGATTTGTGCGTTCCATTATATCAAGTTGACAATGCCCCGACAGTTGAACAACTTGTCGGAAATTCCGACAGGTTGCCGATGCCACAGGGCGAGTGTAAAACTTGCACACACCGTGATCCCGAAGATAAGAAATGCGATTGCGGTGCATTGGAAAGACAGGGATGCCCGTTCCCTGTTAGTGATGATTACTTCTGTAAGTTTTACGAAAGATGTGATGAATAATGAAGATTGTAATTGATATACCCGAAATGGCTTACGAGGCTTATAAGGAATGGCATAAAAACAAGGTTGCAACGGTTGAGCAAACAATAATTGCAAACGGCACACCCTTACACAAAGGACACGGGGAACTCATAGATAAAGATATTGTGATTGATATGATGAATCGTGGAATACTGGAAGAATATATAACCATGATGGGTGGAGTAATCCCAGCAGATAAGAAAGCAGGTGAAGAAGAATGATAGTTCCTGCAAATCTTTACAAAGAAGAAATAGAAAAGCAATTCAAGGCTATTCAGTATTCTGACAAGTACCTTTGGTACACTGGTTCTATCGATAACTACGATATGGAAGTCAAGACCGAGGGCGATAAGTTTGCTTTTGCTATCGTAGATAAGAGTGATGAACTGTATGGAGATATAATCATTGGATATATCTCATTCAGAGTTGATTGGTATTGTTCGATAGCATACAATTTTTCGCTTATCAAGTTTGATATAACAGAGAATAGTCCGTGTTCAACACTAATAATGGCTTCTGCTATTAGGAAAGTAATGAGAATGATTGACGGTTTTAATCTTCATAGAATAGATTTTAGATGTGTTCAAGGAAACCCTGCGGAACAGAAGTACGACAAGATAGTAGATAGAATATTGGATAAAGGTGTCTATGATTGTAATATGCCGACATTCAAGGATAACATCAAAGATACACACGGCAAATATCATGATACGGTTTGCTTTGAATTGATAAGGAGAGAAGAATGAAACAGACAGAATTGCAGAAGATCGTTGAAAAGGTAAACAAGGTGCTTGATGGTATGGATCATCAGACTGATTTCTCGATGTATATTAGGGCAAAGCCTGATGAAGTGGTTAGCATTCGGTACGAGGTTACAGAGTTTATTATTCCTGATGAAGAAGTTTGAAATACACAAAAACAATGATATAGTAAGGGGGACGGCACAATGGAAAATAACGATAATATAATCATGAGCAGAATCGCATTTGAAAGAATGCAGTCAAAAGAAGAACGGGACAGTCATTGGAAGAACATTATTATTATCATCCTGATTGTCTTGTTAGTAGTAACTAATGCTATGTGGCTTGTAGCATGGAATCAGTACGATTATGTAGATGATTATTCAGTAGATATGCAAGCCGATGGCGACAGTAATGCAAACTATATAGGCAATAACGGGGACATAAACAATGGCAGCGAGGATAACAGTTCACAGGAGACGAGGCAGGGTTCACAGTAATGGGCGCAGCAGAGGTACACGGACACGGCGCAGGCGTTAATCTTGATGATATAAGCAACTCACAGCTTGAACATGCTATTGACGAGTGGATTCATTCTGAAAGAGATCGAAAGATCCTGAAACGCCGGTTAATTGACGGAATCTGTTTTGAACCGCTTGCAGATGAGTTTAATTTATCTGTTAGACAGATGAAAAGTATCGTCTCCAAAGCAGAAGCTAAACTATTCAGGCACATATAACACTAAAACAACCCCTGTTCTTCATTGTTCAGGGGTTTTTATTTTGCAAAAATTAAGGCATAGGAGGATAACCCTATGCCTTTTGAATTTTACAACCCTAACCCTAAGAATCAAAGAGTAGGAGATTGCGCTATCAGGGCGATCAGTAAAGCTATCGGCACGGACTGGGACGATGCCTATATTTCTTTATGCACTGAGGGTTTTGTTAATAAGGATATGCCAAGTGCTAACTATGTTTGGGGCAGGTTATTAAAAAGGTTTGGGTTTGATGAACATTTAATATCTTTTGAATGCCCTGATTGCATCACTGTTTCAGAATTTGCAGAAAGACACCCTAAAGGCAGATTTGTTCTTGCTACCCAAAATCATGTAGTAACTGTTATAGACGGCACCTATTTTGATACATGGGATAGCGGAAACGAGGTTGTTATTTATTTTTACAAAAAGGAGATATAAAGCATGGCATACAACTATTTCTATCCACAACAGTATTACGGCGGTGCTCAGATGCCCTACAATGCCCCTAATTTGCCCTCTAACGGACAGCAGGGACAAACTAATCAAATTACATGGGTACAAGGCGAGGCGGCCGCTAAAGCCTATCCAGTGGGCGCAGGGCAATCGGTTCTTCTTATGGATAGTGAAACATCCGTTTTTTATATCAAGAGCACAGATCAGAGTGGAATGCCACAGCCGTTAAGAACATTCGATTACAAAGAACGGACAGGAGCGCAGCCGGTTGCAGGTTCACCAAAGACTACTTCAGATGAGTATGTTACAAGATCCGAATTTGAGGCTTTTAAGAAGTCAGTACAGGTATTTGAGGAGGGCGAGGGATAATGCCTAACCAGTTATACAATCAGCTAAACAATAACGGCATGTTTCAGGGAAACCCGATGATTAACCGCCTATTGCAGTTTAAGAAAACATTTACTGGAAACCCGCAACAGATGGTACAGAATCTTATTAACTCAGGGCGCATTAGTCAGGCACAAGTAGATCAGTACGCAAGACAGGCTAACGAGATTTACAAGATGATGAAATAAAAATGCGTAATTTTAAAATATTACGGGGTTTTTTGAAATAAAATCGCAAATTTCAAAATTATATTTCAAATTTAACTCGATTTTAATTCAGTTTAACTCAATTAAAAAATCAGGGTTTAGATTTTAATTCGATTTCTAACAGTTGCAACGATGGAAATAAAAATTTAAAGAAAGGAGACAAAAGATATGTCTTTAACAACAGGCGAAATGTCAGCAGCAGATTTGGCAGCAGTCGTAGGTAACAACGGCAACGGCGGTTTTGGTTTTGGTAATGACGGCGGATGGTGGATCATCCTGTTATTCCTTTGCCTTTTCGGTAACGGCGGTTGGGGCAACGGCTTCGGCGGTGGAAACGGAAACGGGGGCGCCGGTGGGCTTTACCCGTGGATGAATCAGGCAGAGATTACCTCAGACGGGTTCAGAGATCAGATGCTTAATAGCAATATCACAAGCATTAGAGACGGCATAAGCGGACTTTCTACCCAGTTATGTAATTGTTGCTCCGATATGCAGATGGCTAACATGAACAGTGCTTTTGGCTTGCAGAATGCAATCAACTCAGGTGTAAACGGCTTACAGAGCCAGCTTGCACAGTGTTGCTGCGATAACAGGCTTGCTACATGTCAGACACAGAACATCATTCAGAGCGAGAGTGCGGCCACAAGATTTGCAGATGCGAATAATACAAGAGATATTATTCAGAGCCAGTCAAACGGCACTCAGGCTATCCTTGACAAACTTTGCCAGCTTGAACTTGACGGCGTTAAGGCACAGGTTGAGGCTAAGAACGATCGTATCGCAGAACTTCAGAGACAGCTTTCAGAGGCTAACCTTTCCGCTTCTCAGACAGCACAGAACGCTTTTATCGCACAGGGCTTAAGTAATGAAGTTGATGCGCTGTATAACAGGCTTAACAACTGTCCCGTACCTACAACCCCTGTTTATGGCAGAACACCTATTTTTACATGCCCTAACAGTCAGAATTCCTGCGGTTGCGGTTGCGGCGTAGGTTAAGGCAGGTGATACTATGGCAGAATATCTTGCTAACGCAGTACAGGCGGTTGCTTTAAATGCACCGATACTGTTTACGGCATCTATACCTTGCAATCGTGGTTATATTTACCACGAGGATGAAACGGGTATTTTTACTCTCCGAGGTATCACTAATAACTGTTTTGCCCGTTATCAGGTTACATTCAACGGAAACATAGCCGTACCTGAAGATGGCGATTTAACGGCAATAGCAGTAGCTTTGTCCGTGCAGGGTGAAGAAAGGCCTACAAGTAAGGCAATTTTTACACCGGCCGCCGTTGATGAGTACGGCAATGTAACCAGTACGGCTATTATCACAGTGCCAAGGGGTTGCTGTTTTAGCCTTGCTGTAAGGTATGTAGATGCAACAGTAGCAGATCCTACTGTAACACCTACTCCAAGCATTAATGTTCAGAATGCTAACCTTGTAATTAACAGAATCGCATAAGAAAGGGGGACAAAGTTATGCACATTTACTATGATGCTAAAGATATGCTTAAAAGGGAACTTGAAGAAATCGTTAAAAAGGGCGAACTGTCAGCCGGCAGCCTTGAAACGATAGACAAGATCCTTAATTCCATTAAGAATGCTTGTAAGATCATCATGTATGAAGAATACAGCGAGGATGGATATTCTTATGCCGATTCTGATATGAACATGAGTTCTTATGCTTATGCAAGAGGCAGAGGCAGAAACGCCAAGCGAGATAGCATGGGCAGGTATTCATCAGAGGATGTCTATTCTAACGCAAGAGGCGGCAGAGACGGCTATTCTCGCAGAGGCGGCTATTCTTATGCAAACAAGGATGAGAAAGTAGAAATGCTGCGTGAAATGATGGATGAAGTGTCAGGCGATGAAAGAATGGCATTACAGAAGATCATAAGGAAAATGGAAAACGAGTGATGTTCAGTAAAAGCGAGTTGTTAAATGCTATCGGAGAACTGGAGAAAGCGCCGGCAACTTATCAGAATGCAGAAAAGTTAGCGGTTTTTTACTTATTGTTCGATCATTTGTATGTAGAGAAAGAACCTGTAAACCGCTTTGAATCGGTCAGAGAAGTAACAATAGATAGATATGAAGGTTCAGAGTTTTACGAGGCTATCTCAGGGCAAAAATCGGCACAGATTTGGGCAGTTATGGATGAGTTAATGGCAACTTTGGAAGCATTACAACCGAAGCTGTATCAGGCCACGATAGACAAAATCAGGGGGCAATGATACAATTTTAGTGCCTTATTTGAAGGACGTTTGTGTTCACAAGAGGGGTGTTTGAGAAATCAAACGCCCTTTTTGTTTTAGGGGGTTGTTTTATCTTCTGATTCTGTTAATATTAAAGAGGTTGTATCGGTGTTGCGGTCGATGCGGCACAGGTACAATTAAGCAATGAAGAATACCCGATAGATCCGCAACTCTATCGGGTTATTTATTTAAGGAGGTACAGATGCAACAACTAAACATGTGGGAACAGATAGGCGAATTCATCCCTATAGTAGGCAGAATAAAAGATACTGGTTTATTTGATTAAGATTCAGGAGGTATTAAATGATCGTCAGAGTAAACAAGACTAAAGATTACACTGTAATGTCAAACTATCACCTAAAGGACTGTAACTTGTCTTTGAAGGCTAAAGGCCTTTTGTCAGTAGTGCTTGCCTTGCCTGATAACTGGGAATATTCAGTATCGGGGCTTGCTGCGATCTCCAAAGAAAAGGAAACATCGGTTAAAACGGCACTAAAAGAACTGAAAGAGAACGGGTATTTAATTATCACTAAGAAGATGCCTAACGAAACAAGTTCAGGTCGTATTGAATACGAGTGGGACTTTTACGAGAGATCATGTAACAGTGATTCTGTATCGGAACAAGAGGCAGGAAAACAAGAGGTAGAAAGTCTAACATTAGAAGTTCAAGGGTTAGAAAATCAAGGACAATTAAATACTAATATATTAAATACTAATATATTAAATACTAAAGATATTAGTATATTGGAAAAACCAAAGAAAACCCGTTTTATACCCCCTACTGTTGATGAGGTAAGAGACTATTGCGATGAACGGGGCAATGATGTAGATCCTCAAAGATTCGTTGACTATTACACTGCTAACGGGTGGAAAGTCGGTAAGAATTCCATGAAGGACTGGAAAGCGGCGGTTAGAACATGGGAACATAACTCATACGGCAAGCCTATAAACAAGGTAAGTTCAAACCCTTTTGCAGATTTAGCATTGAAGTACGAGGAAACCGGCGATGAATAAAAAGGAAACAGCACAGATATTAGCCATTGTTCAGGCTGCGTACCCGTACAACCCTAACAGGGCGAACCCTGAAAGCACTGTTGAAGCATGGATGATGATTTTAGGCGATTACGATGCTCAAACAGTATTGAGGGCGGCACAATTCCACATGAAAACATGTAAGTATTTTCCTACACCGGCTGATATTGTTCAGAAAATAGGCAGGGCAGAGTTGTTATATACCAGTTCAGGCATAGGTATTGAGGGCAAAACAAAGATGATCGGTGAAGCTAACGGCACTACTGAGGAATGGACTTTAGAGAAAACCAAAAAACTTTTTGAATTCTTAGGATATGAGGTGAATTAAAGGTTGCAAAATTTTATAAACATTTATAAAATAGGGTATTACCAAATTTAAGGAGGAATTTTCTATGGAAGAAAAAAACTACTTTGAGATCCTAAACGGCGTCAATGTTAACGACAAGGTAGAAAAGAAAAACGGCTTATCCTATCTGTCATGGGCGTATGCATGGGGCGAACTGAAGAAAAGATACCCTGATGCTACCTACACTGTTTACGAGAATGCAGACGGGTGGAACTACTTTACAGACGGCTTCACCTGTTGGGTAAAGACTGGTGTTACAGTTCAGGGCATAGAGCATATAGAATACTTGCCCATAATGGACTATCGCAACAAGTCAATACCTAAAGACCTGATTACTTCATTCGATGTAAACAAGGCTATTCAGAGATCCTTAACCAAGGCAGTAGCAAGGCACGGCTTAGGCTTGTATATTTACGCAGGTGAAGATTTACCTGAAGAATCAGACGGACAGGCTGAGGCAGCGCCTACTAAGGCAAAGACAGCTAACAAGACTTCAACGGCTAAGGCTACAAAGAAAGCCGGTATTAGTGCAGATGATAAAGAGGCAAGAAACAGGCTTGTTACAGTATGTCAGATGAACGGCATTGATATAAATGCAGTTTGCAAGAGATTCGGCCTGAATAATGACAGTAAGCCGGCTGATTTCAGAAAAGCGGCTGAATGTATCGAACAGGAGATTATATCTCAGATAGGGGAGGTATGACGATGATTGACTACTACGAGCAGGTAAAGGATATTCTTAAACAGCATCCCAAAGCAAGGGATGATGATATGGTGCTTTATGCGGTTATTTGCAGGCGCACAACGCATGTTTCCTTAAATGATAGCTTCTTTTATGTTCTGTTGCACCATAAATCATGTGGCTTGCCAAGCTATGAGAGTGTTACAAGGATCAGACGCAAGGTTCAGGAGAACGAACCTGATTTAAGGGGCAAGCACAGGGCAAGGCGCAAGGAACTTGAAGAAGAATATAGAGATCGTTACAGGAGGCAGTGAACATGGCAAGTTTATATGAGATAGATAGCAACATTCAGGCCTTTATTGACGGCATGTTAGATGCTACCGATGAGAACGGCGAGATCATAGGCGAGATAGACTATCAGGCGTTAGAGGCCTTGCAGGCAGAGCGCAGGGAGAAGTTAGAGAACATTGCCTTATACATGAAGAATTTAAGCGCAGAGGCGGCCGCAATCAAGGATGAAGAAGATGCCTTAAAAAAGCGCAGGGAGCGCATAGAGCGCAAATGTGAGCGTTTGGGGGTATATCTTGCACAGAGCATGGTTAATAACAATGAGGATAAACTGGAAAGCGCAAAGTGCTCAGTTAAGATCAGGACTTCAAAATCAACTGAAATAGACGATTTAAGCCTGATTCCTGTTGAATATATCAAGGTAACAGTGCCCGAACCCGTGAAGAAGCCTGATAAGGTAGCCATTAAGAAAGCTATTGAGGCAGGAAAAGAGGTAGCCGGTGCTCATGTAGTAATCAACAAGAAGGCTGTAATTGAATAAAGGGGGTATAACATGAATTCAGTAAACATAATCGGCAGAATGACAAGCGATGTAGAGTTAAAGACTACTAATTCAGGCAAGGCAGTTTGTTCGTTTAGGGTAGCCGTAGATGCAGGAAAGGACAAAGAGGCGTACTTTTTCCCTTGCACGGCATGGAACGGGACGGCTGAAACGATAGCCAAGTATTGCCACAAGGGCGATAAGGTAGGCATTGAGGGTATATTAACATCCCGCAACTACGAATCTTCAGACGGGCGCAAGGTAACTGTTGTAGAGATCATGGTGAACAGGATAGATTTTTGCAGCGGTGCTAAGAAAACCGAAACTCAGGCAAAGCCCGAAACTCAGGATGATTACGGCGATTTGCCATTCAGTGTTTAAGGGGGTGCAAAATGATTGATACAAAAGAGGTTAAAGAACACGAAACAGAGGCCTACTGGGAGAGCCTGATGGATGAAGAAATGCCTTACGCTTGCTGTTGTTCGGCATGTGGGCATATTGAAACACATACTAATAGAAAGGGGCATTGCCCGCATTGTCATGCGAGAATGTCCTGAAAGGGGGTTATCAGAATGAACAGAGGACGGCCAAGAAGCGAGAACCCGAAGAATTGCCCTGTAAAAATAATGTTAGATCAGGCTACATTCGATAAAATATCGGCAGAGGCAACGGACAAGGGCATTTCAATAGCAGAGGTATTTAGGCGATCATACGAGGCGGCCGGTAGGGTTACAACAAATGAAGATATTTTGTGAAAGGGATAATTACAAACTTTACGAGGGTTCAATGCTTGACATGATGCAGGTGTTGAACCCTTGCACTGTTGATTCTATCGTAACAGATCCGCCGTATGAATTAGGGTTCATGGGCAAATCATGGGACAGCAACGGCATAGCATTTCAGGTGGAAACATGGCGCAAGTGTTATCAGGTACTTAAATCAGGCGGCTATTTGCTTGCATTCGGTGGTACTCGCACTTTTCATCGAATAGCTTGCGCTATTGAGGATGCAGGCTTCGAGATTAGAGATACTATCATGTGGTTGTATGGTTCGGGTTTTCCTAAAAGTATGAATTTAGGCAAGGCTATTGAGAGCAAATTGGTAAATGGTAGTGCTAATACACAGGACTTTCGCAAGCTAAAAGGTGAAATGGTTGCCACAGGTAATTGGGGGTTAGGCAAACTCACAAAAGAACAGGGTTACAGGCCAGCTAACTATTGGGAAGATGAGCATTTGCGAGTAGATAAGGTTGATTATCAGACCGCAGAGGGCCAGAAATGGGATGGTTGGGGCACGGCACTTAAACCGGCTTATGAACCTGTTATAGTTGCCCGTAAGCCTTGCGAGGGTTCATGCGTTGATAATGTTCTTAAATACGGCGTAGGCGGCCTGAATATAGACGGATGCAGAGTTCCACATGATGAAGAATGTAAAATAATAAAAAAACAAAATGAAATTAATTCTATTATTCAACAAAGTGGAAGATATAAGGATACATTAGAATTAAAACCTAATGGTCGTTTCCCGTCAAATGTGATTCTAACCTATGATGATACTGATTTTCAGGAAGTATGCGGCGGTATGCCTGAAACATCCGAAGAAAGCGCAGCAAGGTATTACTATTGTGCTAAGGCAAGCAAGCGTGATAGGGATGAGGGGTTAGAGAACATACAGGCAACCGCAGATACAACAAAAGGCAACGGGTTAAACAGAATTTGTGAGTTTTGCGGTGCGCCTCAGTTAAAACCTGAATTGTGCCATTGCCCTGTTAAATCATGGGTATTGCCTAAGCGCAAGAACACACATCCAACAGTAAAGCCTGTTGACTTAATGCAATACCTTGTAAGGCTTGTTACACCGCCAAATGGCACAGTTTTAGATCCCTTTAATGGTTCAGGTAGCACAGGTAAGGCGGTTATGTACGAAAATAGGGACAGAAACGCAGGCTATAAGTACATAGGCATAGAATTAACTTCAGAATACTTGCCTATTGCAGATGCAAGAATCAAGTATGCTGCGGGAGACCATACGCCGGTTGAATATTCAGGTGAAGAAAAACCCTTAGAGGGGCAAATAACATTTTTTGATTTATTAGGAGGTGCGGAATGACAAATTTGGTTACAGCCTTGATAATTTGTTTGTTTATACCCGTAACAACGGCACTTAAAATAATGTTATGGAGACTAATTGATGAAGATAGTAATTGAAATAACCGAAAATTATTACAAGGCTTGCAAAGAATGGCATAAAAACAAGATGGCAACAGTTGAGCAGAGCCTTATAGCAACTGGAAAACCTTATGAAGAAAGACCGCTTCGCTGTAAAGATTGCAAGCATCAGAAGAAGTATTGGCATGAAGATAAGCGAATGAAAGAAGGCGGTTATTGGGTTTATGAATGTGATTTCATAAGCGATCCGTTTGAAAGCACACCCGTTTGTGGGGAGCCCGAGGAATATTGTTCAAGTGCAGAAAAGAAAGGCGGTGCAGAGTGAGCAAGAATAAGATCATAGCTTATGTTCATAGTTATACAGGCTTGCCATATTCTGTATGCAGGGCAAGGTTAAAGGCTTGTAACTGGAATATGTGGACGGCATGTGGCATTCCTGATGTGCAAGCGATATTAGATGCCATGCCTGATGTTATGAACGCATTAACAGAGGCCATTGCTAATGTAGCAGAAAACATAGGCAAAGCATTTATAACAACGGCAGAAAGTTTAAGAGAGGTGCAGTATGAGTGAAATTCAAAGCGAGATCCAAGATGATAGATTAATCAGATTTGTTCCATTATATAGTGAAGGAAATTGTATAGCCGGTCAGAATACAGTAGTAATCACCAAAGAAGAATTTTTAGCTTGTTTTAACGAGTGGGTACTCAAACCGATGAGAGAGAATAATGTATCGGCACAGACTGAATTTTGTATTCCTGTTGATAACACTGGAATTACGCCGGTATAGTTGAAAGGAGGTGGAAACATGAAAAAGTTAGCAGTATGGGGCATTGATTATGACATGCACAATGACAAGTGCTATGACAGACCCGTTTGTCCTGAATGTAAAGCCCCTTTTGGCGTTTACAAGGATGGCAATTATCGCTGTTATTCATGCGGCGATATTATCACAGTTGAAGATCCCGCAATGCTAAAGTGGTTAGAGGACAGGACAGGAACTAAGACAGAGAGAAGGGGCTGTATAGTATGCGGCGGTAAAGATTGCGTAATTGCGTACATGAGAAAGAACCCTGTTACACTGGAATGGCAGACCACCGGCGGACATTGTGAAAAGTGCGGATCACAGTTTATTGTATAGGAGGTAAAGTATGCCCGAGTTTAACGAATCACAGTTCAGGTATAAGTTGAGGCACAAAGCCTACTTATTTAACCTTGATAAGGTGGAAGACAAAGATTTAATAGAATGGTTAGATGAGCAGGAAAACCGTTCAGAGGCGATCAGAGAGGCATTAAGAGAGGTAAGGACTTCATGAAAGCAATAATCATTACAGCGATAATATGCGCAACTATCGTTATGTTGGCATGGATAGGCAGGCAGGGCAAAAAATGAGCAGTGCCGAGATCCTTTATCAAGCCCTGATTCCTTTAAACCCTAAAACCAAGAAGAACCACCAAAAAATCATTAAGAACCGGCGTACAGGGGCGTTTATGATTATTCAAAGCGAAGCCTACCGAGAATACGAGAAGGATGCAGGGTGGTTTTTGAAGAAGCCCCTTAAACCGATAGATTGTGCCGTAAATGTAAAGTGTATATTCTATCGGGACAGTGCAAAGAGGTGCGATCTAACCAACCTGTTAGAGGCCATAGACGATATTTTAGTCAAATATAAGGTTCTTGCAGATGATAACTTCAATATTATTGTTTCCCACGATGGCAGCAGGGTTTTTATTGACAGAAACAGGCCTCGCACTGAAATAACCATAGAAAGGGCAGAATTATGAACATCGTAAACAAGAAAATCAAGGAATTAAAGCCGTACAAGAACAATCCCCGTGTTAATGACAGTGCCGTGGACTTCGTAAAGCAGTCAATCAAGGAATTTGGTTATCTTGTGCCTATTGTAATTGACAAGAATAACGAGATAATAGCCGGTCATACCCGTTTAAAGGCCTTAAAACAACTGAAGATTCAAGAAGTGCCTTGTGTAGTGGCAGATGATTTAACCGAAGAACAGATAAAAGCATTCAGAATAGCCGATAATTCTGTTTCTGATGTAGCGCAGTGGGACTATAACAAGCTGGTACTGGAATTAAAGACCATTTCCTATGATATGGGGCAGTTTGGCGTAGATTTGGGCACTATTTCTACTGAAATGCCGTCAATACAGCCGGTTACTGAAGAAGAAGCAGAGGATGAGGGGTGGTACGGAGACGAGAGAGAAAGAACCTACAACGCCTATAACATGGATCTTGTAGATTATGTTCAGTTGACTAACGATAAGTGGCAGATGCCTATTATAAAAAAGTGCTCAGTAGTGCCAAGTGATATGATAGGCTTCAAGTATGTAATGACTAACAAAGGCGAAAAGTGCGGTATTCACTGTTTTATTGACGATTACCAGTTTGAAAGGTTATGGAACAGGCCTGATGAATACATAGACCTTGTAAAAGATTACGAGTGTTTTTGTTCTCCCGATTTTAGCCTTTATACCGATATGACTATGCCGACAAAGATATGGAATGTTTACAGATCACGCCTGATAGGCGCTTATTATCAAGCAAGAGGGGTAAAGGTGATTCCAACAGTCCAATGGGCAGAACCCGAAACATACGAATTTTGTTTTAAGGGCATAGAAAAAGGCGGGACAGTGGCAGTTAGCACTATCGGAGTAAAGGAAAATGCCGATGCACTGGAATTATGGCACTTAGGCATGAATGAAATGATAAAGCAGGTCAGGCCTAAAACAATTCTTGTTTACGGGGGTGCACTTGATTTTGATTATGGTAAAATCAAGGTAGTTTACTATACTAACCATCAGTTAGAGGCGTGGAGCAAGAACAAAGAGCAGGAGGAATAACCAACATGGGCAGTAGAGGATCAAGTTCAGGCCGTGGGGTAGGTAAGCACGGCGCTGGAATGGAAGGCAAGGAAACAGGCGCAACAGTCAAAAGTTCACATTACATGACTGATGAAATCGGCGAGGGCGGCGGTTCTTTCGTAAATGAGGTAATGACTACAAGAGATAACCTTGAACAGATTTACGGCGATTCTGTAAGGGATCTGAATTTGCAGGCAGCGACTTTCAGTGATGGTTCAGTTTTAGGTGCATACGGCGGTAACACCCTTTTCATGGCCGAGAGATATATCAAGAATACTGAGTTGACTAATGTAATGAAACAGGCCGCAAAAGACGGCTATCATCCGAGTATCGGTAATTTTTCAGGTGCAGAGGCAGTTACGGCACATGAGATAGGCCACAGGTTAGGCGAAGTTGCAGCGCAGAGAGCCGGTATTTCAGAAAAAGACATTGTATCAAGGGCGGCAAGCACTTTGGGCATTAAGACTGAAAACATGGGCGGCCACATTAGCGGTTACGCAAGAACCAACTACGGCGAAACAATCGCCGAGGCTTGTGCAGATGTTTACTGTAATGGTTCAGGCGCAGCAAGGGCAAGTCGGGCAATCATGAATGAAGTCAAGAAAGCATTATCATAAAGGAGGATAAGATCATGGCAGCAAAGAAGTACAACGCATCAGTAGGTTATTTCACCCCTAAAATGCAGGCAATGTTAAAGAAGGGTGAGATTAAATCAACAGCTAAGAAGCCTACTACAAAGAAGAAGTAAGAGGTACAGATCATGGGTAGCAGGGGCGCAACAAGTGGTAGGGCATTGCGGTCAGGGAATACGCCTACTACAAGAACAGCAAGCAACGCACAGGTATTTGACATGGATGCCACAATAAATGCAGTCTCACGAAAAGGTGAGGGTACTTTTATTAGGACAGATATACCTATCTTCAGGAGAAACGATGAAGTAGGGGGCATGGAAATCAAAACAGAAAAGGGCTACGCAACAGTTGTTGATGGAATGCCGGTATTTATTCAGAAAGTAACAGGCGGTTATCAGTATAACCTTTATGGCATGATTGCAGGCATGACGACTATTAAAACCCTTGCAGAGGCTAAAGACATTGACAAGATCCGTGAAAGAATTAACAGCCTTAGTGGGGGCAACCTTGCATTAGAGGGCGTAGCAGAGGTTTTTGAGGCGGCTAATCATGAGGGTGGTATTACTTCAGATGAGTACGCAAGACTGGTAAGAAGAAACAGACGGAGGTAAAACATGGGTTCAAGAGGTGCAAATTCAGGCAGAATGGCAGCAGGTTCAGGCAATAGCGCAACGCAAGAAAGAATGTTAAACGAAAGTGCGGCACAGGTACAGAAAAACCTTGTGGAATACCAGTATTACGCAAATGCCAAAAGGCAAACTGATGGCACATTCTTGATGCCTGATGGCAAGACAATGACAGCAGCAGAGCATGATGAGGCTGTAAAGAGTTTAAGACAGAAAACAAACAACGAGGCAGATATTCAAAAGGCATTAGGTGTTGATACCGCAACAGGCAAGATAGTTAAAAATGTGCCTATGAACAGCGCACAGAGCAAAGCAATAGCCCCGATAATTGATAATGTAAGAAACGGCACAACCTTAAATGGAAAGGCTGTTACCTATTCTAATTTTAATATTAAAAGCACAAGTGATGGACTTTCTGTTACATTTGACATGACAATCGATCAGGGTTCAACGAAAAATATCAAAACAAGAAAAACAACAAAGAACCCACCATTAACAGCCAAAGGTGGCGCATTGATTGACAAAAAAGGCAAAGTACACCCTTATAGCTCATTATAAAAAGGCAAGGCGGTGATTTTATGGGCAGCAGAGGCGCAGGTTCAGGTAGAAGCGCAGCAAAAACCTTTGAAAAGCAATTAGGTAATTACCTTAAAGAACATGACGGACAATTACCTAAAAGCATTGTGGCAGTTACAACCGAGCAAAAGAACATTGTCATGGAAGGCATAAACAAGTTGTATAAACCCAGCGCATTGGAAGAAGAGGTAGCCGAATTCGCTTATGTTGATGATGGCCGCCTTAAAATTCCTTATGGGGGCATGGGGTACAGCATTGAGGGTTTAACGCCCAGCGCAGTTGATGGCCTTAAAAAGTTAGAGGCCGCAAGAGTGGCAAAGAATATCTACGATCCTGAAAATAACCCCAAAGGTGCAATTCCTGAATTGAAGTATTGGAAAAAACGCAGGTAAGGTGGTGAGATCATGGCAAACAGAGCGGATAACTTAAAGCCCGCCGCACATAGCCTAACAGTCGAAGAACAGTCGAGAGGCGGTATTGCCAGTGGTAAGGCTCGCAGGGCAAAAGCGGACTTCAAAAAGAAGTGCCAAATATGGATGGATGAAACAGTTGTAGGGCATGATGAGAACGGAAACCCCTTGACAGGCTCAGAGTTGATGATAGCAGTAGCAGCAAGGGGCATTTCTGAGGGAAACACGGCGTTTTGGCAGTTAATGCGAGATACAGCAGGTTACAAGCCGGTTGATAAGGTCATGGTAGCTGAGGTAGAGCAGGAGACCATAAACGAGGTCGAAAACATGGTTTTAGGCAACGGCACTGAAGATCAGGAGGCAAAAAGTGGGAAGTAGAGGCGCAGAAAGCGGGAGAACAACAAAGGCGGCTATGAAATTTGAAGATAAAGACGGCTTTTTTGGTAATGTTCATAACAAAAGCAGTAAATACTTCATCCCTGAAACACAAGTTTTAGACAACGATAATATCATTGTTATTACAGACAATGTAAAAGTAGTTAAGGGCAATCCTGTATTAGTAGTTGGAAACAATCAAGCTGTTTATATCAAAAAAATAGTAGGTGTTGGTGTAAAGGATGCAGGAGGTTCATATATCGGGGAATCATACGCAGTAAGGCTTAATCGGCAGTATTTTAAGCCTTATACTTTTAAGAACGACTTTGAGGATATGTCTTTTAGCACACCTGATACTTTTGATAGCCTGAAAGAAGTTGCTAAAAGCCAAACAGGGAATCAATATCACACATATAATTTGGTGGTTATTAATAACCGATTAACGAAACGATAACAGGAGGCAAACAATGGGTAGTAGGGGCGCAGGTTCAGGCAGAAAAGGCAGTGCGATAGTAAGCGCAATCCCAAGCACAAGCACAAATAAAAGCATGGTAGATAATGTGAACGGATGGAAATATACGGGCATACAAAATTCAGTTGACAAACTTGAAACCGCATTAAACAACGCAAGAAGCACGGCGAGGGTAGCAAAGGTTTATTCTGAATTAAAAAAGCAGGATGAGATCATAACGCAAGAGATTCAGAGGCTACACGATGGCACGGCCGATATAATGGGCAATGAGAATGTCTTGCTAACACAGAGGCGCAGAGTTAGACAGATGATGCGAAATATAGGAAACAGACGATAAACCATGTTATCAAAGATACAGGCAGTTGAGTTTTTAAGAGACAGACCGGCTGAGTTTGGGCACTTATTAGGCTTTAACAAGCTAACCGATATGCACAATAACTGGATAAGGCAGATGGCATTCGGGCAAACAGATCATACATTACAGGGGCATAGAGCAAGTTATAAAACAACTTCGCTATCTATTGCCCTTGCTTTAATTATGATTCTATTACCTAACAAAAGAACACTATTCATGCGTAAAACCGATGATGATGTTAAGGAAATCATTAAACAGGTGCGCAATATCCTCATAAACCCTAAGACAGTTTACCTTGTTTCCTGTATATACGGGGTAACACTTAAATTGAATGTAGAGAATGCTACTGAATTGAGCACCAACCTAACCACTGATATTAAGGGTACTTCGCAGCTTGTGGGCATAGGTTCGGGCAGTTCACTAACGGGACGGCACTACGATTACATATTTACCGATGATATTGTCAATGTGAAGGACAGAGTATCAAGGGCAGAGAGAGAACGAACAAAGACAGTATATCAGGAACTTATAAACATTAAGAATAAGGGCGGTAAGATATTCAATACTGGAACGCCGTGGCACAAAGAAGATGCTTTTACCCTTATGCCTAACCCTGAAAAGTGGGACTGTTACAAGACAGGCATTTTCAGTAAACAGGAATTAGAGCAGATAAAGGCGAGCATGTCTCCAAGCCTTTTTGCGGCTAACTACGAGTTGAAGCATATTGCCAGTGAGGATGTTATATTTGAAAATGCGCAGGTAGGCGCAGAGGTGGAAAAGATCCTTAATGCTAAGATTTGCCATATAGATGCTGCGTACGGGGGCGAAGATTACACGGCGTTTACTATCGCAAGGAAAGCCGGTGGCAAGTATTATGTATTAGGCAAGCTATGGCCTAAAGCCGTGGATGAATGCACGGATGAGATCATAGAACTACGCCAAAAGTACCTTGTAGGCAAGATTTACTGCGAAACTAACGCAGATAAGGGGTATTTGGCGAAGTCCTTGCGAGAAAAGGGCGAAAGGGTTGTTACATACCCTGAAACCATGAATAAATACATTAAGATCGTTACGCACTTAAAAGGCGAGTGGCCTAATGTAATCTTTGTTCAGGGAACAGATCAGGCGTACATAGATCAGATATTAGACTACAACGAATACGCAGAACATGACGATGCGCCCGATAGCCTTGCTTGCATGATGCGATTACTTCACGACAGGAAAAACGAGGATAACACCGAGGCGGGGGCATTCGGTTATGAGGGGCAGGGCAAACAGTCATTCTTTGGCGTGTATTGAACACTTGATTAATTTGTTATAATGTGCTTATGAACGGCACAAAATAGGAGGGATAGCCTATGAAAACATATCAGGACTGGTTAGAGGTAGCAGAGGGCAGCGAGAATGAGCGCATGGCCTTTATTAAGGCCTTGATTGACGAGCACAAAGCAAGCCCTATATACAAGCAGGCTTTAGATGCAGAGAACTACTATAAGGGGCAGAATACCACTATCAAGAGGTACGAAAAGATCCTGTTTAATTCATTAGGACAGGCAGTGCCCGACTACTTCAGTGCTAACCACAAACTTGCTAACAGATTCTTTTATAGATCAGTTATTCAGGCGAATAGCACCCTTTTGGGCAATGGTATAACATGGCAGAAGGGCAAAGGTGGCGAGGCATTAGGCGATGATTTTGACAGAAAGATCATAAAAGCCGGCAGGAATGCTCAGGTAGGCGGTGTTACATTCGGCTTTTATAACAATAAAAAGGTAGAGGTTTACTCCGTATTAGAGTTTGCGCCCCTGTATGATGAAGAAGATGGCGCACTAAAGGCAGGATGCAGGTTTTGGCAGGTGGATAATAACAAGCCTTTAAGGGCTACCATGTTTGAACTTAATGGCTATACCGATTATCAGTGGGACAAGGACAATGTGAACGGCACTATCAGGACGGGAAAAAGGCCTTATATCATAGTGAAGCAATCTTCTCAGGCATTCGGCGATGAGATATACGAGTATAGGAACTATCCTACATTTCCAGTAGTGCCTTTATGGGCAAATGAGAGCAAGCAGAGTGAGTTAGTACCTTTAAAGGCTACTATTGATTGCTACGATCTGATTAACAGTGGTTATGCAAACAATATTGACGATGCAAGCCTGATTTATTGGACTATTACCAACGCAGGGGGCATGGATGATGTAGAGTTAGTACAGTTCATTGACAAGATGCGTAAACTTCATGCAGCGCAGACAGATGCAGATCAAGTAATACAGCCGGTAACAGTGGATGTGCCTTTTGCAGGGCGTGAAACCTTGCTTGATAGGCTTGAAAGGCAAATGTATCGTGATGCTATGGCACTTGATACCTATACGATAGCAGGGGGAGCGGTTACGGCTACGCAGATTCAGGCAGCTTATGAACCTTTAAACGAGAAATTAGACGCCTATGAAAATGAGATAACGGACTTCATACATAGACTGTTAGTAGTGGCAGGGGAAGAGGACGAACCTACTTATACAAGGTCAATTATCGTTAATAAGGCCGAAGAAGTAAGCATTGTTTTGGGCAGTGCTACATTTACAGACGATGATTATGTAACCGAAAAGGTGCTAACCATCTTAGGCGATAAGGACAAGATCGAAGAAGTAAAGAAGAACAAGGCGGCCACGGCCATGCAGAGAATGACAGGGGGCACGCCTGAAGAACAGGGGCAGGGGCAGGAACAAGCAAGCCCTGAAAACGAGGAAACGAACGGCATAAATGCGGAAGTATGACGAAAATTCAGATTATATGTCCCGTGAAATGGACGAGGAATTAGAGCAGTTAGAAGAAGAAATAACGGCCTTATATGCTAATGCCAGTAACGAGATACAAGCTGAATTTACAGACTTCATGGCAGACTTTGAAGAACGCAGGGAAAAGAAGTATGACGAGGTTGTTTCAGGCAAGATCCCTCAATCTGATTATGAGATTTGGTTAAGAAATCAGATATTTCAAAAGCTGTTATACAAAGAGATCATAAAAAGCCTAACTAATACCCTTGTTAATACCGATATAGTCGCTATGGCACTTGTGAGGGGTGATTTACCCTATGTTATCGGGCAATCTTATAACTTCATACAGTCGTTAGGTTGGAAAGCCGCAGACGAGGCCGGTTATTCAATAGGCACTTTTGAGATATACAACGCAGATGCGGTTCAAGCCCTGATTCGAGAGAACCCCGAATTATTGCCTTATGTTGATTTACCTATTGACGAAAAGTGGAACAAAGACAGGATAAACAATGTCATTACTCATTCACTGATTCAGGGTAATAACGCCGAACAGACCGCAGATGCACTAAGGCAAGTAGCGAAAATGGATGAGACAACGGCGATAAGAACGGCACGAACGGCCATGACTTATGCGGAAAACTTAGGCCGTGATGAAAGCTACAAGAGTTTGCGAGAGAGTGGTATTCCAGTACGCAAGAAGTGGAGCGCAATACTTGATGAGAGAACGAGACCAACGCACAGGCTGTTAAATGGCACTTATGCAAACAGTGAAGGGCTGTTTGGTGAGGGGATATTGGATAAAGACCACCTTATGCGATGCCCCGCAGATCCTAACGGAGAACCGCAAGAGATTTATAATTGCAGGTGCAGATTAGGTATTGTTTTTGATAATTCCATTGTAGATCATAGCAAAGACGATGAGTTATACGAGCAGTTTTTGAAAGAGAATTACCCTGAAGATTACAAAGATTTACTGAAAAAAGACTATTTCAGGCAACATTCAAGCAGAGCGAGGGGGTGAATATATGGCAAGGGTTCAAGGCGTTAAATTCCATAGTAACAAGGATGAGGTTTTAGCGGCGGCTGAAAACGATATACAAAAATGGTTAATCGCAGTAGGGCAGGATGCAGCGCACACGGCCGCAGAAAGGGCGCCGGTCGATACTGGAAACCTTAAAAACAGTATTTCATGGGCTACACAGATAGCAAGCGGGGGCGGTTCTATGCCTAATGGCAAGCCTGAAGAAAACACTGTATATATAGGCACTAATATTCACGATGAAAACGGACATAATTACGCAATAGATCATGAGTTCGGGACTGGTATATACGCAGGGGCGGCAGGCAGAAAAACGCCGTGGAAATACAAGGACAGAAAAGGCAGGTGGCACACTACTACGGGCGTAGCAGGTAAGCACTTCATAAGATTTGGGGTAACGGCACATTCAGGAGATTATAAGACATTACTTGAAAGCATATTGAAAAGGGGTTAAAATCAAACAAAGGTTCTGTCGATCATTTTCATACCTCACTTGGGAAGCGGTCATTTTGTGGCCGCTTTTCATTTGTTTTCATTTGAAAAAATATATTTTCATTTCCTTGCGAATGATTTTCATTTATGTTATATAATGAAAATAGAATCTAATTAAAGAAGTAATTTTAACCGAAGTATAGGAGGTTCAGATGGCATTTACAAGAAAGTTTTTGGCAGCATTAGGAATTGAGGCGGACAAGGTAGATGAGATCATACAGGCTCACACCGAAGTTACGGATGCCCTGAAAGAAGAAAGGGACAGATACAAGACTGATGCCGAAAAACTACCCGCAATCGAGGCTGAGTTAAAGGAATTCAAGGACAAGAGCACGGGTGAAGATCCCTTAAAGGAAAAGTACGAGAAGTTACAGAAAGAGTACGGCGATTACAAGAAGGATGTAGAGGCTAAGGCCATTGCAGCGAAGAAAGAAAGCGCATTCAAGGCTATTCTTAAAGAGATAGGCATACCTGAAAAGCGCATTGATTCTGTAATCAAGGTTTCTGATGTAGGCAAGATCGAATTTGACGATGAGGGCAAGGTCAAAGAGGGCGACAAGCTGAAAGAAAGCCTAAAAACAGAGTGGGCAGACTTCATACCTACCACAAAGACAGAGGGCGCAAAGACAGCTACACCGCCGGCAAACACAGGCAAGACAGGAACAATGACAAGGGAACAGATAAGGGCTATTTCAGATCCAGTCGCAAGACAGAAGGCTATGCTCGAAAACCCGACAATGTTCGGATTGCCTGAAACAAACTAAACACAAAGGAGAAAAAGATTATGCCAAATGTAGTAACAGACGCAGAAACTAATGTAATCAAGAAAGCACAGATCACTAAGGTTAGAGAGGTTGATTTCTCACTTCTTTTCACAGAGAATGTCAAGAACCTTATTAAGATGCTCGGTGTAACAAGAAAGTTGCAGGTGCAGGCCGGCACAACCTTAAAGGTTCTGAAGGTAACAGGCACACTGGCAAGCGGCGTAGTACCTGAAGGCGAGATTATCCCGCTTTCACAGTATGCTACAACTTGGACACCTATCGGTGAGATGAAGCTGAATAAGTGGAGAAAGGCTACAACCGCAGAGGCTATCTTAAAGGGTGGTTACGATCAGGCTGTAAACGATACTAACAAGAAGATGCTTCTTGACATTCAGAAGGGTATCAGAACAGATTTCATCACAACCCTTGGCACAGGTATAGGCACAGCAACAGGTGTAGGCTTGCAGGCCGCACTTGCTAACGCATGGGGCAAGGCTCAGGTGCTTTTTGAGGATGATGCAGTACAGATGGTTTACTTCATCAACCCTATGGATGTTGCTGACTACCTCGGTGCGGCTAATATCACAGTTCAGAATGCTTTTGGCATGAACTATGTTGAGAATTTCCTTGGCCTTGGCACTGTAATCATGACAGGCGCAGTAACAGCAGGTACATTCTACGCAACAGCTAAGGAAAACATCGTTTGCTATTACATCAATGTAAACGAGGCAAACGGCATCGGTGAGGCATTTGACTTCACAACAGATCCCGAAACAGGTTTTGTCGGTGTTCATGAGGATGGCAACTACACCCGTATGCAGGAGGAGACAGTGGCTATCAGTGGTATCACATTCTTTGCAGAAAGACCTGATGGCGTACTTGTTGGTACTATCGCAGAGGCAACCGAAGAAGGCGGCGAAGGCGGCGAGGGCTAATAAATGAAACTTGTGCTAACCGAAATATGCGATTATCTGAATAACTACTTTTGGGAAAAGAAGATCAGTGGCAACTTTGCTATTGTAGATGGTGCTATTGAAGTACCGGCCTTAAAAGAGGGGCAGTATTTCCGCATATTAGGTAGCACTTTCAATGACGGCGTATATCAGTACCCCGCAACCGACTTACAGGATGAAGAATTTAACGGCTATGTATGGGCAATGGCAGTCCCGCAGACTGTTATTGCCCTTGCAGCCGATATTGAACAGTGGCAGGCAATCAACGGCAAGGCCGATAGTGCCGCCCTTTCACCCTTTAATTCTGAATCTTTTAGCGGTTATTCCTACTCTAAGGGTAGTGGTAGCAGTGTATCAGGTGGAGCGGCTATGACTTGGCAGGATGCTTTCGCAGGCAGACTGAATAAGTATAGAAAATTAAGGGGCGCAAGATGAGTTTAGTCGATAATGCTATGGAAAAAACTATCATTATGGATAAGACTACAACCCTTGATAGTTATGGCTCAGTTAAAACAGTTTGGAAAGAGGGCGCAGAGATTAGCGCAGCTTATTCTTTTGACAGTTCAACAGAGGCAAGAGTAGCGGCACAGCAGGGGGTTAAGAATCGTTTTACAATTCTTACCAAAAAGGCAGTAGTATTACTGTTCCCTGATGTGATTAAGAGGGTATCAGACGGCAAGTATTTTCGTATAACCTCAGATGGCACGGACAATCGCACCCCAAAGGGCGCAGGGCTTGATTTAAGAGCCGTTGAAGCTGAAGAATGGCAGATTACTAACGATGAATAAACAGCAGGCTTACAACGCATTTTGGAGCAGTTTTGGGGTATTTGCGTTTGAGGAAAACTCAGTGCCCGATGATGAGGTTATACAGAGCCTTATTAACGCCGGTGTAGCACCCGCTAAATTTCCTATGATTACCTATCAGGTCATAATAGACGATTTAGGGGGCACTCTATACCCGACAGCTTCGATCTATGACAAATCAAGTTCATGGCAGAGAGTAGATTTACTTGCTAATACAATTTCACAGCGCATTCATGCTATGAAAACCTTAAAACTGGATAACGGCCGCATGTTTATCGTTAAAGGAACACCTTTTGCACAGCATATGGGCGAAGATGATGCCGACATAAAAAGAGTTGTACTCAATATAGGGGTAGAATTCTTTACAGAATATTAAACAGGAGGAAACAGGAATGAAGTTCACTAAAATTCCACAGAGCACTTTTGACGAGTTGCAGATCAATGCAGGTATTCTTGTTAAAGACTTCGATATTGAAACAGGTACTTTTCAGGATGCAGATATGCTCACAGCTACAACAGGGGGTATCACTGTATCTGTAAAGCCTACTTATGAGGACTTTGGCGATGATATAGATAATTGCCCTAAGAACACAATGGAGTTAAAGAGAATCACTGATACAGAGGTTTCGCTTTCTACAACGGCACTGAATATCAATGAGGATCTTTTGCTTTATCTTCTTGGTGCAGCCGATAAGGATGTTACAACAGGCGCTATTAAGCCCCGTGCAGACTTAAAGACCACAGATTTTAAGACAATTTGGTGGATAGGCGATCTTTCAAACAATGGTTATATTGCCGTTAAGGTATCTAACGCCCTTTCAACAGATGGTTTCGAGATTAAGACCACCGATAAGGGCAAGGGTAATGTATCTATTACACTTACAGGCCATGTATCAATCAATGCTCAGGATGTATTACCGGCAGAGTTCTACCTTGGTTCAGGCGATGGAGAGGGCTAATATATGAGATTATCTGATTACAAAGGCGAAGAAGCATTAGAGGTTTTGGCAGATATAATAGAGCCTTTAGCTGATATTTTTGCCGATCCTGAATTACAGGAGATAGCAAGTAACAAGGGGGCAAGTGCTATCAAGTACGCAAAACCTATCTTGAAGAATCACAAGACAGAGATTATCGAAGTTCTTGCGAGGCTTGAAAACACCCCCGTTGACGAGTATGCAAGCACGATTACATTGCTTACATTACCCGCTAAGTTGCTTGAATTCCTAAACGATCCAGAGGTTCAGGCGCTTTTTCCCTCACAGCATCAAAAAGAAGTGAAAACATCGCCCGCTTTTGGTGCTGTTACGGAGAATACAGGGGCAAAAAAGAACTAAAACCTTTTATCAGATATTACCTATCTAAATGTTTACAAGAACGGCGGGATGAGGCATATAAAACCTATATGTCAGATCTCGCTATTCTTTTATTAAAGGCAATAGCGGGCAAGGATATAGAACTAACCCGATATGCCGACCTGTTTAATGAAAATGAAGCATTAAACGAACCGCAGGAGACCGCAGAACAGGTGATCTCAAAATTCGATAGATTGCGGAGGAAATAACATGAATGTATTTGAATTGTTTGCGACACTTAGCTTAGATACATCCGAATATACAAAGGGCTTAAATGACGCCGAAGAACAGGGCGACAAGTTTTCAGGTTCATTAGGCAGGACAAGTTCAAAGGCAAGTATCTTCGGTGATGTTCTAAAGGCTAATCTTGTTTCAGCCGCCGTACAAAAGGGTATGGGCATCCTTATAAATGGCATGAAAAAGATAGGTTCAGCTATTGAAGCTAACATAGGTACGGCCGTTTCAAGGCTTGATACACTGAATTCTTACAGCAAGACTATGGAGGCTTTGGGCTTTACCGCCGATGAAGCTAACGAGGCACAAAGCAGATTAACAGAGGCAATAGACGGCTTGCCTACAACCCTTGACGGGATCATTTCATGGCAGCAGCAGTTTACGGCACTTTCAGATGATATACAGGGCTCAACGGATCTAACTATTGCCCTGAATAATGCCACTTTGGCAGCAGGAAAAGGTCAAGAGGCGGCTAATAATGCTATGGCTAACTGGTATGGCATTATTTCGGCAGGTGCGCCCGATGCTCAACACTGGCAGTCCTTGTATTCAACTATGCCCGCACAGATGAACCAGCTTGCAGAGGCTACATTAGGCGCCGGTGCAAAGTCCGATGATTTGTTTCAGGCGTGGAAAAATGGCATTGTTACCACTGAGGATGTAACTAATGCCCTTATTTCCTTAAATAGCGAAGGCATAAACGGGGTGGCAAGTTTCGCAGATCAGGCGCAGATAGGTGCTCAGACTATCGAGACGGCATACGGCAATATTAACACGGCTATCGGTAGGAATATCGCTAATGTTCTTGATGTTATTAACGGAGATACAACAGAGGGCGGCGGCCGTATAGTTGAATTGTTAATTAACATAAAAGGCCTGATTAACGATATAGGCAGTGCAGTATCTTCTTTTGTTAGTGAACATGAACCGCAGATCGCAGCTATAATGGATGCGGTCAATTCCATATTAAACGGCGGTGATTTGACCTCTAACCTTGAAACGATTAAGAGTAATGCTACAAGCATTATCTCAGATTTGACTAATTTATTAGTAGAAAGTTTGCCTGAAGTGGCTAATTTTGCTACTGGAATAGTTGAAGTTCTTGGAAAAGCATTAATTGAGAATGCACCGGCTTTGATAGAATCACTGATTGCCATTATCACTAATCTTGTTAATTGGTTAGCACAGCCTGATATGCTTTCCATGTTGACAGACGGGGCAGTTACCATTATTACAACCCTTGCAGATGGAATTTCCACGGCATTACCTGTCATTCTGCCTGCTGTAATGACGATTATATCTACCCTTGTAACTACCCTTTCAAGCCCTGAGAATGTCGAATTGCTTATGCAGTCGGCACTTACCCTTTTGGGCGCAATAGTTATGGCTATCGGTCAGAGTTTGCCTATCTACATTCAAGAAGTATTTGGCTTCATTACAAATGTTCAAGGTCTGTTTAGCGATGCTATCAGTTGGGTATCAGAAAATGTAATTGCCCCCCTTGCTGAATTTGCACTTAGAATAATTGAGGGTATAGTTGAATTCGGTGCAAGTATAATTGAGGGTGTAGG
>OCVV012861437.1_pt1 | contig 35587 bp, 26 predicted proteins | sample 1539721 | NCBI WGS metagenome assembly OCVV01 (sample SAMN02144230, study PRJEB22623) | gut metagenome | biome: sheep rumen | host: Ovis aries | place: New Zealand | reverse complement strand
TGAGAAGGGTATCAAGATGGGTGCTGCTAACTCCATCCTTATCAAGGTTAACCAGATTGGTTCACTCACTGAGACTCTTGAAGCTATCGAAATGGCTCACCGTCACGGTTACACTTCAGTTACTTCTCACCGTTCAGGTGAAACTGAGGATGCTACTATCGCTGACATCGCAGTGGCTACTAACTCTGGTCAGATTAAGACTGGTTCTATGTCTCGTACAGACCGTATGGCGAAGTACAACCAGCTTATCCGCATCGAGGAAGAACTCGGTTGCGTTGCTAAGTATGGTTACAAAAAGCTGAAGTAATTCATTGTTTTACTTCAATTTGTGAAAAAACTCAGGGCGAGTGCTGAATTTCAGTGCTCGCCCTTTTTTAATGTTTTTTTCCCACATTAGTCTATTGGTATTCGGATTTTTGTGTATCTTTGTCGCAAACTATTCAGCTAATCATCTTTTTGAGTCGCCTACGGCGAGAAATCTTTCAAATCTATACAAATCATACAAATAATATTATGAAGAATATTGAAAGATTTGAAAAGATTTGTGAGATTTCTGTCACGAAGTGACACTCCTTGATATTATTCGCTGAACTGTTACCTTCGTCGCAATGACAATCAAATTATCATTTATATGAAGACACTGAAATTTGTAGTACTTATGACTATTTCATCTGTAGCACTCAATGCAAGTGCACAAAATGCCCCTCAACTGAGGTCGGACAACATCGACGAAGTGATGGCTGCCATGACGCTCGAAGAGAAAGCGCAAATATTAGTGGGAGGTGCCAATAACTTCTTCTCGAACGGAGCCGTAGTGGGCGGAGCTGCTGAGACGGTGCCTGGCGCTGCCGGCACCACCGCTGCCATTCCTCGTTTGGGTATTCCTCAAACGATTCTCACTGATGGTCCTGCTGGCGTGCGCATCAATCCTACTCGTGAAGGCGACACCAAGACTTATTATGCCACGGCATTTCCTATTGGTTCGGCATTGGCTTCCACTTGGAATACCGAGCTAGTGGAGGAAGTGGGCAAAGCAATTGGTAATGAAACCAAGGAATACAAGTGTGACGTGATTCTGGGTCCTGGCATGAACCTTCATCGCAATCCGCTTTGTGGACGCAACTTCGAGTATTATTCCGAGGACCCTGTTGTGACGGGAAAAATCGCTGCTGCTTACGTGAAGGGTGTGCAGAGCCAAGGTGCTGGCACGAGCATCAAGCACTTTGCTGTGAATTCGCAAGAGACGGAGCGCACGAGCGTGGATGAACGAGTTTCGCAACGTGCATTGCGTGAACTCTATTTGCGTGGTTTCGAAATTGCTGTTCGCGAGGGAAAGCCATGGACTGTGATGGCTTCTTACAATCGCGTCAATGGACCTTTGGCACAGGAAAGCCGAGATTTGCTCACCGATGTGCTCCGCACCGATTGGGGTTATCAAGGTATGGTGATGACCGACTGGATTGGGCAGCGCAACACGGGTGCTCAGGTTCATGCAGGCAACGACCTCATGGAGCCAGGTCAACCTCAGCAAAGCGAGGAAATCGTTACGAAGGTGAAGAACGGACAACTCGACATCAAGGATGTGGATAACAGTGTTCGTCGTTTGCTGGAATATATCGTGAAGACTCCAACGTTTAACAAATATCAGGCAAGCAATGCTCCCGACTTGAATGCACATGCTGCCATCACTCGCCGTGCTGCCAATGAAGGAATTGTGCTTTTGGAAAACAATGGCGTGTTGCCTCTCGACAAGAAAATCCAGACGGTGGCACTCTATGGCGTTTGCTCCTATGAGTTCCTTTCGGGCGGTGTTGGTTCTGGTTGCGTGCATCCGCCATACGTCGTTGACATGGTGAAGGGACTTGCCAATGCAGGTATCAAGACCACGGAATCGTTGACCAATATCTATCAGAAATATGTGGAGTTTGCCAAATTGAAGTTCGAGACTGACCGCAGCCCTGCAAAGTGGTTCCAATCACTCGTGATGGGACAGCAGAAATATCCTGAGATTGATTTTAGCATTTATTCATTCATGAAAGAAGTGCCAAATGCAGATGCTGCCATCATCACGCTGGGACGTCAGGCAGGAGAAGGCATCGACCGCGAGATTGAGGGTGAATTTAATCTTTCCGAACAAGAGCGACAGATGGTGATTCAGGTCAGTCAGGCTTTCCATCAGGCAGGCAAGCCCGTTATCATCATTATCAATTCCGGTTCCGTCATAGAGACTGCTTCTTGGAAGAACTATGCGGATGCTATCCTCGTGGCTTGGCAACCAGGCATGGAAGGAGGAAACAGTGTGGCAGATATTCTGACGGGTAAGGCAAATCCTTCGGGCAAACTGACAATGACATGGCCTATCGACGTGGCAGACCATCCTTCCACGAAGAATTTCCCTAATGCTTCCGTGGACATTTTCACTTATACTTCAGCCGGCAACAAAATGCCAGGCTATCAGTTCACGAATCATGAGGAAGACATCTATGTGGGCTATCGCTATTTTGATTCTTTCCAGAAGAATGTCAGTTATCCATTTGGCTATGGTTTGTCATATACCACCTTTGCGTATAGCAAGCCAAGCGTGAAGAAGAGTGGGGAACAAATCGAGGTGAGCATCACTGTCAAAAACACGGGTAAAGTGGCTGGTAAGGAAGCCGTACAAGTGTATGTTGCTGCACCAAAGGGTAATTTGGAAAAGCCAGTCAAAGAACTGAAAGCCTTTGGTAAGACGCGTGAATTGCAGCCTGGTGAAAGCCAAACGCTTCGCATGACACTTCAGCGTCGCGACCTTGCTTCCTTCGACGAGGAACAGAGTGCATGGATTGTGGATGCAGGCACTTATCAGTTCCTCATTGCTGCTTCTGCTACCGACATTCGTGCCACTGCTTCCCTCAAGGTGGATGCGCTGAAAGAGCCTACCACTAATGCGCTTAAGCCACAAGTGAAGCTGAATAGGCTGAGTGTGAGGAATTAAAAGGCCTCAAAAAGCCTCACCCCCAGCCCCTCTCCAAGGGGAGAGAGGAGTAGAATGAGGAATAGCTTCGGCAAAACCGAAGCTTACAAAAAATAGAAGAATGAAGAATGTGGATTAACGAATTAAAAGATTCTTAATTCTACATTCTTCATTCTTCATTTATTTTCAAGCAAGCACTACATCCAGTACCATCATGAGGGCGAAACCAAAGGCGAAGCCGATGGTGCTGAGGTTTGAATGTGGCTCAGTGGAGGCTTCGGGAATTAGCTCTTCGATGACTACGTAGAGCATGGCACCTGCGGCAAAGGCGAGGGTGTAGGGAACCAAAGGAATGAGAATCGAGGAAAGCAGGATGACGAGAATGGCACCAATGGGTTCCACGGCACCACTTAGGGTTCCAATCATGAAGGAACGCCATTTGCTGTTGCCTGCTGCTCGCATCGGCATGGAAATAATGGCTCCTTCGGGCACATTCTGAATGGCGATACCGAGTGCCAAAGTCGCAGCCGCTACTTCGGATATGCCTACGGCTCCTTGCATGGCACCAGCCAATACCACACCCACTGCCATTCCTTCTGGCAGATTGTGAAGTGTGACGGCAAGGGTGAGCATGGCAGTTTGGGAAAGATGACTCTTGGGACCTTCTGGATTTTTCGAATCAAAATGTAGGTGCGGAGTCATCAAGTCGAGTAACAGTAGGAATCCCATACCAATGAGAAATCCTACCGTCGTAGGAACAATCGCCATCTTTCCCATTCCCTCGTTCAGTTCCATGCTTGGCATCAACAACGACCACACACTCGCAGCCACCATCACGCCTGATGAGAAGCCTAATAATAGTTTTTGCAGTCGAGTCTGCATTTCCTTTCGCATGAAAAACACGAAAGCAGACCCCAACATGGTGCCTAAGAATGGAATGAGAAGGATGATGATGATTTCTTGACTCATGGCTAAATGAGAAAAGGAAAATTAATGAAGAATGTAGAATGAAGAATAATTTCCTTGCTAATCCTCATTCTTCATTCTACATTCTTCATTTTAACACTGGTTTACTTGGCAATCTTATACATCACGAAGGTCTTTGCTGGAACGCTACCTGTGAGTGTTGGAGCGGAGATTGTGATGTTGCTGGTCTTTGGCACGTACTTCGTTGGAGCATCGAGGGTGTTCTCGCCTTCGAGCTTGTCAGCAGTGAAGGAAGTGAGCGTAGCACTCTTGCTGCCCTTCATACCCTTGAGGTTCACGCTGAAGTCCTGAGCCTTGTCACCTGTGTTCACAATCTTCACGATAATGCTGTTCGATGGCTTGTCATAGACAGCACTTGCAAAGAGACCGTCTTGGTCGTTATTGCCTGCCACAGGCTTTCCATTCATGGTGAGCTGAAGCACGTTCGTACCCTTGTTGAGTGAGAACATCTGCTGCACGTAGTAAGAGCATGAGCGGAACGAGCGGAGGTTGTCGTACCAAATCATGTCTGGGCGCCACTGCCAACCGTCGATGTGTGCGAAGAGAGGAGCGTAGGTTGCCATGTGTACGATGTCGGCATTGCGCTCCATGCCTGTCATGAAGGCTGCTTCAAGGAGGGCAGCATTGAAGTGGTTCCATTTCTTGCCTCTTCCGTGGCATGCATACTCGCCTGCAAACACCTTAGGACCCTTGCGGTCGTAGTTGTCGTAGCGGTTGCCCTGAGCAAGGAACCAGCTTTCTGGACGATAGAAGTGCTCATCCACGAGGTCTGCCTTCATCTTCTTCATCTCTGGCCAGAGGTACTCGAACTGCTTACCTTCTGAGTCTGGTCCCGAAGTACCGATAATCTTGATGTTAGGATACTTCTTGCGCACTTGATCCACGAATGGCTTCAGGTTCTCAGGGTAGATTTCGCCCCACTGCTCGTTACCAATAGCCACGAATTTCAAGTTGAATGGAGCAGGGTGTCCCATGTCAGCGCGAAGCTTTGCCCATGTGTTCTTGGCAGGGTCGCCGTTGGCAAATTCAATGAGGTCGAGCACGTCGTCGATGTAAGGCTGAAGCTGGTCAACTGGCACGTGAGCAGCACTGCGTTCTGCACCGTTCTGGAACTCGCAAGAAAGACCTACGCTGACAACAGGCAGAGGTTCTGCACCAATTTCCTCACTGAGGCGGAAATACTCATAGAAACCGAGTCCGTAGCTCTGGAAGTAGTCTGGGTAGAAGCGGTAGTCGAAGGTGTAGTGCCAGCGGTTCTCATTCAGCGGACGATTCTCAACTGGACCTACCGAGTTCTTCCACTGATAACGAGTGGCGAGGTCGGTACCTTCCACGATACATCCACCTGGGAAACGGAACACGCCTGGATGGAGGTCTGCCAAAGCCTGTGCGAGGTCCTTGCGCATACCGTTCTCATCGCCATTGAATACGTCAGCAGGGAAAAGGCTGATGTGCTCCAGGTCTAACACTGCACTGTTGCGGTCGAGCATCAAGCGGAGCGTACCCTTGTTCACCTGCTTGTTCGACTTAATCGTCAAAGTGTATTTCTTCCAATCCTTCGAATCCACGGTCAGTTTTTCTTCGGAGAACTGCTGACGCTCGCCCATCGTCGATGGGTCGCAGAGCATCACGCGGAGCACTGCCTTACCGCCATTTGGTACGCGTGCCCAAACAGAGAACTTATAGTCAGCATTCTGCTCGTAGCCAATGCCGAAGTAGCCTTCGTTCTCCAATCCCGAGAACTTGTCGCGGTGTCCGCTGTCGCCGATACGCACATAGTGAGGATTCTTGTTGAATGGACCGTCATTCTTCAGCTGGAAGTTGCCGAAAGGCACCCAACCCGTGAAGTGATCAGGGAATTCAAACGAGCGGTTCTTCACGAGTTCACCATACAGACCGCCATCGGCAGCGTAGTTGATGTCCTCGAAGAAAATACCATACATGGTTGACTGAACAGGTGCACCCAGCTTTTTTGTGTTGAGTTCCATCTGATGAGTTTGCGCCATTGCGCTGACTGCAATAACGAATGCAGCAAGTGTTGTGGTTAGTTTTCTCATTTTTTATTAGTAATATATTAATTGGTTATAAAATGTTTTTTCTTGTTCTTGATATAGATGCCACGTTGAGGCTTGGTTGAGATTTCACGTCCTTGCAAATCAAAGATTTTCGCTCCACGCTCCACGCTCCACGCTCCACGCTCCACGCTCCACGCTTCACGCTCCTCACATTCCACGCTCTCAATGCCAAGAGCCTCTTTCGAAACGAACTTCATCTGGAAATGGTCGGCACTCCACCAAGCAGAACCCGAGCCTATCCCCTTGGCGCTAATCGTGATGGCACCACCTTCTTTCACCTTGATGGTTGGCAAACTCAGGCGCATCCATCCGTTCTGATATTCACTGCCTTCCACGGTTTTGTTACCTACACCCGTCAGACTCTCTGTCAACGTCTCTGCGCCACACTGAGCCGAAAGCGTCAACGTCACATTCGTGCCGCCTCGGAGCAGAGCGCTCACTGTGTATTCACCTTCTGGCAAGTTGGATATGGTCTGAGTCATCGTCGAGTTGAGCCCATTTCCCTTCCACTGGTTCCAATACGTGTTCGAAGCCTCTCCATCGAATGCTTCGCCCGTGTTCGTACCGAGGTTTTCGGTGGTCCATTCGTTCAAGCCATCGTTGCAATCAGGATTCTTGATGAATCCGAGGTCGGTTTGGCTCGATGCTTCGTCGCCAAAGGTACGAACAGCACGCAGGCGGAAAATGTCCTCACCGAGCGTGATGCCCGTCATCGGCATGGCATAGCTGAAACTCGTTTCGTCAAACAAATACCGGTCCGTCACTTCATACAGTGTTTCCCATTCGCCCGTTTCCTTGTTCTGGTGCTCAAGGACGAGACGTTCTGTGTAGTCGCCATTGTTGTTCGTCAAAGTGAAACAGATGGAGTCGCCGCTGAATTCATAGCTGATGTTCGGAGTCTTGATGCCAGGCTTCCACCACGTTGGCACTTTCTGGTAGTTCGCGTTGTAGGCAAAGGTCGATTTGGTGTCGCGATACACCTTTCCTGCTGGTGTCACCCATCCATCGTCGTTGATGAATCGACGCGAAGAAGTGTCCCATTGGTAATAGCTATAACGCTCCACGAAAGGACAGCGTTCCAGCATATCCACGATTTCCAGGATGGCAGCGCGGTTCTTCTCCAACTGCTCACCATAGTTAGAAGGCCAGCTCTCCTTGGTCCATGATGCACCGTAAGCCCATTCCGTAATCCAGATAGGTCGCCCTGTTTGGTCGTAGATGCTTTTCAGTTGGTTGTACCAAGCCGATGCACCATCTGCCTCGTTGGGACCCCAATAGGCATGGAGGGCAACAAAGTCGCAGCGGTAAGACATGTCATCCACATGTCCGCAGTATTCGGTCAACCAACCTGCATCGGTTGGAGCAGGCGAACCGATTCGCATGCCCGTTTGCAAGAAGTCTGGTGTCTTGGTACAAGCAGTCCATGAACTGATGACACCGCCGCAGGAGCATTTGTCCGAAGTGTGCTGTTCGGAGTGTTCGGGCTCGTTGAACGACAGCACATGGCTCGACCCCGTCAGTCCCGAAATCTGACTCCACGAAGGCCAGTACAGATGCTGCTTGATAGGCACGTATTCGTAGTCGTTCGTCGAGTAGCGGTCGGCGCTCCATGTGTAGTACCAAGTGGCGTCCATCTTGCTCATGCCACCCCAAATGCCGTTGTTCGACTGAGTGGAGCACCATCCCTTCTTTGAAACGTAGTTCCAAGGACGGATGCAAATCGACGATACACGCTTCTTTAGTGCGTCGGGCATCGATGGCACAAGCAGGTCGTGGTGGTCTGCCACATACACGCGGCTGTATCCTTCGCCGTTCTCGCTGCTGGCAAGCACAGCCATGTAGCCGCGCTTTAGCACAAAGCTCGACAGCGTGTTGTTGTATTTGTTCAGCGTCGAATAATTCCTGTTCTTGAATGTCACGGCATCCCCTCCGTAGAGTTCGTCGGTATAGCCAATCAGCCCATTGTCGGTGGAACGACTTGCCATCACGGCTGTACCGTCTAAGTAGATGGCAACACGCACATTCGACCCTTCTTTTGCTGCATTGCCGTTCACCTTGATATAAGGGAGCCACGAAGCCATCACCTCGCTTGGTTTCTGGTTTTCAAAGATAATCCACGACTCCTTATTAAGGATATTGATGCTTCCCTCGCCTGCAAATGGTGTCTCACTGATGATATGCAGGTCGAGTGTGTCATTCAGTTCGATGCTTTCATCCACTTGGTAATAGTCCTTCTCAGCTCTCTTGATGTCGTTGGTGAAAACATCTGTCTTTGCCGCCAAGAGTGATGCCTCAAATCCGCCTTCCACGACTGGAATCACCGAGAAACGTGCCATGGATGCAGCTGCTTTGTCGTAATACACAGGCACGTACTCGTCCTCGCTCCAGTCGCATCCCAGTCGTTTCTCCGTATTTTTCTTGCTGACTATCTTCTTACCAAATTGTACGTCTAATGCCCACAAGTATTCGTTGCCTGAACCCTTTTTGTCCTGATACACCAAACTCCATGAGTCGCTCGTGCTGGCAGCGAGATATTTGCCTGTACTCTTGTTCTTCAGATACACATACCCTTCCGTTGCAGATGCCTCAGCAATAAACACGTAGGAATTCGCATCAGCATTCGTACCTATAGTGGAGAGTCGAGGCTTCGTACCGTCAGCAGTCAGTCCCAGTACCTTTTGGTAATAGTCGCTCACGATGTAGTATTCACCCTTGTCCTGAATGGCAGCCCAGCTATTTTGGCTCATCCCGACAAGTAGTAGGAGCAAGGTGCATATATTCAAAAGAAATGTACGAATCCGCATCATTAGTATTGGTTAGAATCGTTAATAGTAAGTTAAAAAGCTATGAGTCAAGAGGTCAGATGCCATGCAGATAATGTGTCCTTGATCCTTCTTGGGTGCTTTGTCCCAGAGTCCGAAGGCAAGGACACGCTTCTCTTCACCGTATTTCTTTGCAAAAATAATGATAATTACCGAAATTCTCAAATTAAAAAGAAAAAACTTATCAAGTACAAAGTACAAAGGACAAGGAACAAAGGACAAAAGACAAAGGACAAAAGACAAAGAACAAAGGACAATGTACAAAGGACAAAGGATGAAAAGGAAATAAGGGGATTTACTGAGGCGCTTTATGGGATTATCTGAACCTTATATTTGGGTTGACTGAACCGCTCCTTTGAATTCAACTAGTTGCCGAGGGCTCGTTATCGAAATGGCGAGCGCTCGGCAACGCAACGCCGAGCGCTCGCCGTGTTAACGTTGAGGGCTCGGCATTTCAGTAAAATCAAAGGAAATCTTCAGTAAATTCAAAGGATTAATTCTGTAGAATCAAAGGGGAGTTTCGGTGCAATCAAAGACGAGTGGCAGTACATTTGGCAGAAAAATGAAAAATAATGACGATTTGTTTTTCAAATCATGGAGATTTTGTAAATTTGCGACTTGAAAAATAAAAGGTTGAAAAACAATAGTGAAAAATAACATTATTCATTTATAATTCATTGTAATATCATGGTTATCACAATCATTGTTATCTTAGCCATCATCTGTCTCGGCTATTTCATCGCTACTCAGCGCTCGCTGGTGAGTTTGGACGAAATGTGTAAGAACGCTCTGAGCCAAATCGAGGTTCAACTTAATTCCCGTTGGGATGCCATTCTGGCACTTGCCAAGACTGCTGCACAGTATGCGAAGCATGAGTCGGAAACACTCATCGAGGTGATTCAGCGTCGTCGTGGTGAGAAGATGGACGACCCAGCTACTGTGAATGCGCAGATGGGTGAACTCTCGCAAGTGATGGGGCGCCTCATTGCTATTGGTGAGGCTTATCCCGACCTGAAGGCTGCCAGCGTATATCAGGAGGTGATGAACGGTGTGAACAAGTATGAGGAGAATGTGCGCCTGAGCCGTATGGTGTATAACGACACCGCTACAAAGATGAACCGCATGGTTCGCCAATGGCCTTCGAGCATCGTTGCTTCAATCTTGCATTTCGCTACGAAGGATTACCTCAAGGTAGATGAAGAGCAGAAGAAGGGCTATCCAAACATGGATGAAGCACTGAAAAAGTGAGACAAATAATTATAAAACGAATACTTGGGAATATAATAAACCACGAATTTCACGAATTTACACGAATATAATATTTAATTTTTTCGAATTTCTCTAATTTGAAAAATGCTGACATTTTTGTTCGTGAAATTCGTTTTAATTAATAAAAAAAATAATTCGTGTAAATTCGTGCAATTCGTGGTTGAAAATCGTCCCATGTTATTGCTAAAGCCTATGAGGTTTCGTCATTGTTTGCCACAAAGATTCTTTGCGGTGCTCGTTGTTTTTCTCTTGTCTGTCATCACTGCTCTTGCGGGTTCTAAACTCAACGACCTCAACATTCATGTGGTGCTGGATAGCAATGGTGATGCACGTATCACGGAAACACGCCTGATGCATGTCACTTCTGAAGGTACTGAATGCTACATCGTGCTTCAGAACCTGAAGGGGCAGACCATCAGCGACTTGGAAGTGAGCGACGAGAGTGGCATGTCATTCAATAATATCGGTGAATGGGATGTCAATCGTAGTCGTTCCGCGAAAACGGGTAAGTGCGGCATCGTCACCAAGAGCAATGGCTACGAGATTTGCTGGGGATTGGGCGAAGGAGGAGAACGCACCTACATCACCAGCTACACGGTGCATGGCTTGATGAAGAGTTATGAAGACTCCGACGGATTCAACTGGATGTTCGTGGCAGAGGGTGTGAAACCACGTCCTCAGCATGTGAAACTCACCATTGAGGCTGCCGAAGGGGATTCGATTATTACTCCCGATAACACTCGCATCTGGGGCTTCCGCTATATTGGCGACATCGTGTTTGAAGGCGACAGCATCCACGGCTACAAGATTGTTGCCGAAAGCAGCGAACCTTTCAAAAATGGGAGTGCGATGGTGGCGATGGTGGAGTTCGACAAAGGACTGTTTAGTCCAGAACTAAGTGAGGCTCGTGGCTTCGAGGACGTGAAGGGAAAAGCCTTCGAGGGAAGTGACTACACGGTGGAGCACAAGAAGTTTAGCTTCAAGGATTGGCTGTTAATCATCTTCGGATGTCTCCTCGTTCTTTTTGTTCCTATCGTTTTGATTTGGAAACTCATTCAGTTTTTACGAATGCGTCGCGCGACGAGAAAGGATTTGCTGTGGTATCGCGACATTCCTTTCGGAGGTAACCTTCAGGAAGCCAACAAGGCAATCAACGCATTCAAATGGGTGTCGTTAAACAACGACAACATGCTCTCGGCTTGTGTCTTGAAACTGATTCAGATGGGTGCTCTTCATATCGGCACAGGTCTGGACAAAAAGGGACGAACTGTCCAACGGTTTGAAATCAAGGAATTGCCCGACACAGGCACACAACCAGAACTTTTACGCAAAATACATCACATTTTCAAACTTGCCGCTGGCAACGATAGTGTTCTCGAACCTAAGGAACTGAAGAACTACATGAAGGCAAAGGAAAATCGTCCAGAGATGGACAACTTCGTTGATTCCCTTCATAAGACCAACAAACTTTCGTATTACAAGGACAAGATAGAGGAAGTGAGAAAGCTCAACGGCTTGAAGAAGTTCCTTAAGGAGTTTACGCTCCTCGATGAACGCGGTGCCCAAGAGGTGGGGCTGTGGAAAGACTATATGGTTTATGCCACTCTCTTCGGCATTGCCGACCAGGTGATTCGCGACATGAAGAAGATTAATCCTGAGTACTTCTTGATGGATGACTTGGCAAAGGAAATGGCTGACGACATGACGCTCCCTGTCATCTACTCCACATTCCGAAGGAGTACCAATAGGGCTATCGATAACAAGGCTGCCCGCGAGGCTCGTGCTTCGGGTCGAGGTGGTAGTGCTTCCTGGGGCGGAGGCGGAGGCTTCTCGGGCGGTGGCTTCGGCGGTGGCATTCGATGAATGGCTAACTTCAACGAAGACGAAAACGAAAACGAAAACGAAGGCTTTTCCATCCGGATGGCAGTTTTCGTTTTCGTTGTCGTTATCGTTCTTTTCATTTTATTTGGTGCAAAAGAAAATTCTTGTTATCTTTGCGGTCAATGAAAAGAATCGTTGTGTTGACAATGTGGCTCATAGGGGCATCGGTAGCCTTGGCGCAGCAATGGCCAAGGACAGTGATGCGTGGGGATTTTGAAGACCCAACGATGGTGAGGGATGGGAAGGATTTCTACATGACTCATTCCTCTTTCTACGACTATCCTGCTTTCTTGATTTGGCATTCGACCGACTTGATGAACTGGACACCGCTCTGCCGAGTGGTGGAAGATGCATGGAGTGGGGTAGCGATGCGTCCGTTGTTGCAGAAGGAAGCAGACGGTCGTTTCAGTCTGTGTTTCGAGGTGGGTGATTCGCTATATCGCTATGAGACGGAAAAGCCGAGAGGACCGTGGCAACGTGTGTCGGTGAGCGATGCCAAGGGCAGAAAGAACTTCCATGATGTGTTTGGTGCGCACAAGGTGGTGCGGGTGAATGATGCGAAAGGGCAGGACTACGTGGTCTATCATGAAGCGCTGAAGGGATATGGGAGTTTCGGTCTGCAAACGATGGTGGAACCCGTGAAGAAAGATGGTGGGACATGGAAGTCGATGGCAGATGAATTGAACCGCAAGAACAGAAAACGCAACGGAGGTAGGTTTTGGCGCGAGAGCAGTACGAAGAAACTGCCCGAGATGCGCATAAGGATGAATGATAATTTCACGAGCAAGAAGCTTGGTTTGCAGTGGTCGTTGTGGGGAGAAAGCTCGATGAATTCGGTGAAAATTGAAAGAGGAACGCTCCATCTCACGGCTTGCGGAAAGAGTCCAGCAGATGGCAGAAAACTGATGACGAAAGCCATCGACAAGAACTATTTGGTGCAGGTGCAAGTGGTGCCAACTGCGGGAAATTGGTCGGGCTTGACACTCTATGCAGATAGCCGAAATTTCTGCGGCGTGTTAACCGATGGCAAGGAATTCGTGATTTATCAAGATGGTCGGGAGAAAGTGCGGAAGAAGAACCCTTACAAGGGCAAGAATTGCTATTTGCGCATGGTGAGCCATCGTCAACGCGTGAGGATTCAGGTGAGTGAGAACGGCAAGCGTTGGGAGACGCTGGAGCAGGGTATGGACGTGAGTGATTACTCGCAAACGGGGAAGATGGGAGGAATGGCAGTACGTCCTGGATTGGTGTCGTGCGGACAGGGAGAAGGAATGTTTAGGAAGTTTAGATATGCGGTGAAATAATTCACAAAAATGTAATTTTATACATTTGTGAAGAGGAGAAGGGAAGGGAGTCTTATTTTTAACAATTTTGTTTTGCTGCTATATTTGGTTTTTCTTACTTTTGCAAAGCAAAATGAGGTGAAAGCATGAAAGTGAATCCTTTCACACCCTTTCCCGAATGATTGATTTTATTTAACTAATTATACTATTCATGAAAAGATTTATTACAATGATGCTGGTGGCATGGGCTATGGTTTCGACAGCCTTTGCTCAGCGTTTTTCCGACAAGTTGGACCGTGGACTCGTGGCAACGATTGCTGCGAATGGTCAAGGTAATTTCGTGAGCTGGAGAAAATTCGGTGAGGAATATTACGATGTGACCTACAATCTGTATGCTAACGGTGCTTTGTTGGCGTCGGGACTGAAGCAAACCAATTTCCTTCACTCTACAGGAAACTCATCGACTTCGTACCAAGTGTCTGCTGTGGTGAGAGGTGTTGAGGGTGAGAAGTGTGCGGCTGTCAAGCGCTGGACGGAGTATTTCTATGATAATGGTGTGACGAGAAGGAATACGGGTTATTTGAGAATCACGGGTCCTGCTGCTTACGACCGTGCCGGCAATGATATACGCAGCCAATATGAATACAACGATGCTGTGCCTGCCGACGTGACGGGTGATGGTGTTCCAGAACTGATTGTGAAACGTAATTTTACGGGTGGAACACTGCGTGAGACGAGCAACACGACGGCTTTCAACCGCATAGAGGTGTTGACGCTGAAAGGTGAACTGCTTTGGTGGATTGACTTGGGACCAAACATGATGGCAGGTCCTGATGAGCAATGGGATGCCATTGCTTTCGACTGGGATATGGACGGCAAGGCAGAGGTGTTGATGCGTGGTGCAGACAACATCATTATTCATCATGCTGATGGTTCGACCACTACTGTTGGTGACACTCCAAACTTTGATGCTCGAAAGGTCTATAACACGCAATACACTTGTGTGGGCGCTGAATACTTGCTCTATATGAACGGCGAGACGGGTGAACTCTATCCAATTGGTGAGGGCGGCAAGAAGTGGATGACTTATCCGCTGAAGCGATTCGAAAGCAATGAATTTTCAGGAACTGATGGTACTCCTGCTTATGAAGAGGCTTACGTGAAAGTTTGGGGTGGCGCTTCGAATGGAAAGCACGACGGTGGACACCGTTCGATGAAACACTATTTCGGTGCTCCTTATCTGGATGGACATAAGCCAAGCATTTTCTTGGGACGCGGTTGCTACACGCAGCATAAGATGACAGCCTTCGACGTAGATCCTGCCACTCATAAGTTGACACAACTTTGGTATTGGAATAACAATGCGGGATGGTCGAACCCTTGGTTTGGTAATGGCTATCATAATTTTGCCATTGCCGATGTTGATATGGATGGAAGAGATGAGATTATGTTTGGTTCGATGACTATCGACGATAACGGCAAGGGACTTTCCACGACAGGTTTGGGACACGGCGACGCTCAGCATTGCGGTGATTTGGACCCTTATCGCTGGGGATTGGAACAGTTTGCCTGCAACGAGGATGAGCCAAATATGAACTATCGCAATGCCACCACTTCGCAAATGTATTACCGTTCGCAAGGAACGGCTGACGACGGACGTGCCTTGATGGGTAATTTCACGAACAGTTACCCTGGCTGCATCGGACGCAGTGTGAATAGTGGTATGATTAGTTCTGTGGCTGACAAGGTGATTAGCAACTTGAACAATGCAATAGACTGGGGCGACTTGAACTTCCGCATCTATTGGGATGGTGACCTTTGCGAGGAGATTCTGAATAGTCCTGGTACGGCAAAATCGCCAAAGATTGACAAGGTGGGTACGGGTAGAATTTTCCTTGGAATTGGAAATATGAACAACGACTCGAAGAACAACCCATGTCTGTCGGCAGATATTTTGGGAGACTGGCGCGAGGAAATCGTGATTCGTAGTGGTCAGGACATGGTGATTTTCACCACCAATTGGCCAAGCGACTATTCGATTTACACGTTGTGGCACGACCATCAGTATCGTCAAGGCATGGTTTGGCAGACTATCGGTTACAACCAGCCTGTGCACACGAGTTTCTTCTTGGGAGAGATGGAAGGTATCACAATGGCTCCTCCTCCACTCATGACAACAGAACGTGAAATCGTTGGCAATGGCGGAAGTATCGGTGCAAGTTTGAATGACAAGCATGTGTTGCTTTGCGAGACTGGCGACATGAATGTGTCGGTGGATGAAGGTGTTAATCCGTATATCCTGACGGTGAATGCCAGTTCATGGGTGCAGGGAACGAATAGTAGCAGCACCACTAATCCTACGATTAAGTACGAAAAATCGCAAGTGACACTGACTGGCGGTGCTTTCTCGGGTGGCATGCGTTTGGTGAAGCAAGGCGAAGGTACACTCGTTTTGCCTGCAGTGGAGCAGAAATATACGGGAAATACAGATGTATGGAACGGTATCTTGAAGTTTGACGGCAAGTTGAAGAACTCTGCTCTTTGGCTGAATCGTTTTGCTCAGCTTCACACGAATGGTGGTGAGTTCCGCAGTATCAAGATGGACTATGCATCGAAGTTGTTGCCAGGTGGTGAGGACCAGATTGGTACAGTGACGGTTGATACGTTGAACTTGGGTTTTGGTGCTCGCCTCGTACTCGATGTGAATGCTGATGGCACAGCTGACAAGCTCAATGCTAAGTGCGTGACTATCGAAACGAAAAACTGGCAGTTTGGTCCTGAGTTCTTAGCACCAGTTGTGGAAGTGGTTCCTCATTTTGCTGCTGGCGAAACGAAGATGACAGAAGGTGAATATCTCCTTGCTGAGTTCGACAATGTGGCTGAGGGTAGTGTGGACAACTTGGTGCTGAAAGGTACAGTTTCAACCCAGAAGAGTGTGCTGGAATTGCGCGACAACAAACTATATCTTGTGGTTTCGGGTGTGCGCGACAATGCAACGATTGCTTGGTTTGGAGAAGAAAGCGCTTTGTGGAATGCTTCAGTGGATGAGAACTTCCTCATGGCAGACGAAGCATCTACGATATTCGTGAATGGCGATAATGTGCTGTTCAATGATGATGCTGAGAAATTTGCGGTGGAAATCAGTGGTGAAGTGCTTCCTGACACAGTTTTCGTGGATAATGTTTCCAAAGCATATACCTTCAAGGGCACAGGTGCTATTGGTGGCGAAGCAGTGCTCTACAAGTCGGGCGCTGGTAAGTTGACTATCACGAACGACAATACCTATACGGGTGGAAATCACTTGACAGAAGGTACCACAGTGGTGAGCTCCCTCTCGAATGCTACGCAGGCGTATGGCAATTTGGGTGGGGTAGTGAGAAACTCCAACAACTTTACCATTGAAAATGGTGCTGTATTGCAGACCACGGCAGAAGTTACAAACGGTTCGGTGATGAAGATGGTGGGTGAAGAAGGCGGTGTGCTCAATACAGGTGCTAACTTCACACAAAATATGGCTCTCTATGGCACTCAGCTCACGAAAAGAGGAAATGGTTCGCTTCGCTTGACAACTGCCAACAATTCGTTGAACAAACTGGTGGTTGCTCAAGGAAATGTGAGCATGATTACAGATAACAGTCTGTCTCCAGCCAAGACCCTTGAGTTCCAAGGTGGTTCATTCAGTGACTTCAATGGAAACGGTTCTTATAGCAACTATACTTATAATGTGAATGTGGTGGAAGGCAAAACAGGTACTTGGAACCTTGATGCCCGTGCTACCTATAATAATAAATTGACAGGTGCAGGAACGCTCACTGTGAATGTGCAGACCACGATTCAGCGCACGCAATTGCAAGGTAACTGGTCGGCATTCGAAGGCACCATTAAGGCAACCACCAGTAGCAATGCTGTGTTCCCATTCGATAATGCGTATGGCATACCAAAAGCTACCCTCGACCTTTCTTCAGGAATCACGGTGGGCAATACTGCTAAGACATTCAAAATTGGCAAGGTCACGGGTTCTGGTAATTTGGGCGGTACCATTGGATTTGGCAATAGTGTGAGCGGTTCGAACACTTGGCAAGTGGGCAACGAGGACAACTTCACTTGGAGCGGTGCTGTGACAGGTACGGGAACAAATTTCACGAAGTTAGGCACTGGCAAGATGACCGCTACTGGTGCATGGACCACAACGGGTGCAGTGCGTGTGAACGAAGGCGAAATCCATATCAATTCCAATACCTGCTTGGGTACGGGTGCGTTGACGGTGGCAGCAGGTGCCTCACTGACAGGTGTGACGGGTAGTCTCTATTCTTCGCCTGGCAATCTCACCAATTCAGCATATACGATTAACGGAACGTTGCAAGTGGGCATTGGACCATCGAGCTCATCTGGCTTCATGGGCTTTGGTGGCAAGAATGTCACGATGGGAACTAATTCAGTGTTGCGCTTGGGTGTGAGCAGATGTGCCAACGGTACCAGCTCCAATGGTGGCGCTTGTTTGACAAATATTGGAAACATGACCATGAACGGAACCGTTTCAGTATTCTTGGGTGATAGCTATTCATTGGTGGAAGGTGACTCAGTCATTCTTTGGACGGCAGAGAAAAACCTTGGCGCACCTAAGTTGGAAAACTACATCATTGATGAGGCGGCAGGTCTATATTGGGATGATAGCCAACTTGCTCGTGGTGTGCTCTACGTCACGAAAGAGATTCCAGCCGGCATTCATGGCATCTATTATACGAATGATGAGGATGCTCCGATTTACACCCTCGATGGTGTGAAGGTGGCAGAAGCCGGTGCCGACCTCAAGACGCTTGAACCAGGCATTTATCTCAGAAACGGAAAGAAGTTCGTTTGGAAAAAGAGAAAATAAGTCGATGAGATAAAAAGTTAATGAGAAAATGAGAAATTTACCATTCGGATGGGAATTTCTCATTTTCTCTTTTTTATTGAAAAGCAATTTTTTACTTTTCACTTTTCATTTTTCACTGAAAATGTCGTACCTTTGCAACTTATTGATAAACAAAACGAAATAAACAGTTTAAATATACATCAATTTCTATGAGAAAAGTTGCATTAATCACTGGTGTTACAGGTCAGGATGGTTCTTATCTTTCCGAGTTCCTTCTTGAAAAAGGTTACGAAGTACATGGCATCATCCGCCGCTCGTCAGTCGATTATCGTGAGCGCATCGCTCACCTCGAAGGTAAGCCTCATTTCCACTTGCATTATGGTGATATGGGCGACTCCATGTCGATTCTTCAAGTGGTTAGTAAGGTACGTCCAACTGAAATCTATAATCTTGCTGCACAAAGCCACGTGCAGGTGAGTTTCGACTCCCCTGAATTCACAGCTGACGTGGATGCAACAGGTGTGCTTCGCATCCTTGAGGCAGTTCGTCTTTGCGGTTTGTCAGACACTTGCCGCATCTATCAGGCAAGTACATCGGAGCTTTATGGAAAGGTGGAGGAAGTGCCTCAGAACGAGAATACGCCATTCCATCCTTACAGCCCTTATGCCGTAGCAAAGCTCTATGGCTTTTGGATTGTGAAGGAATATCGTGAGGCATACAACATGTTCTGCTGCTCAGGCATCCTTTTCAACCATGAATCAGAGCGTCGTGGTGAGACTTTCGTTACTCGCAAGATTACGCTCGCTGCCGCACGCATTGCTCAAGGTAAGCAGGATAAACTCTATCTTGGCAACATGTCGAGTCTTCGTGACTGGGGCTATGCCAAGGACTATGTGGAATGCATGTGGCTCATCCTTCAGAACGATAAACCAGAGGATTTCGTTATCGCAACAGGTGTTCAGCACAGTGTGCGTGAGTTCTGTTATTATGCCTTCAAGCATGCAGGCATCGAACTCGAATTCCAAGGTGAAGGTTTGGATGAGAAGGGAATCGACAAGGCAACAGGCAATGTACTGGTTGAAGTGAGTCCTGATTTCTATCGTCCTACCGATGTGGTGAATCTTTGGGGTGACCCAACGAAAGCAAGAGCCAAACTTGGTTGGAATCCGTCCAAGACCTCTTTCGAGGAACTCGTGAAAATCATGGTGGATCACGACATGGCAAAGGTTGCTGCCGAAAAGGCATCCGAACAGGTGCTCCGTATGAACCTTGCCGAGTATCTGGAGAAGGGTATTGTGAAATAATACAACGGAAAAAACGGAATTATTCGGAAAAACGGAAATAGGTTACATTTTTTTTCTGTTTTTCCGAAATATTTCTGTTTTTTCCGTTATAAAAGTATAGACAAATGTTAGAAAAGAATAGTAAGATATATGTGGCAGGACATCACGGTTTGGTGGGTTCTGCCATTTGGAACAACCTCAAGCAGAGGGGTTATACGAATTTGGTGGGTCGCAGTCATAAGGAACTTGATTTGCTTGACCCAATTGCCGTGAAGAAGTTTTTCGATGAGGAGCAACCAGATGCCGTTGTTTTGGCAGCTGCACATGTGGGTGGTATCATGGCAAACCTTCAGTACCGTGCCGACTTCATCTATCAGAACTTGCAGATTCAACAGAATGTGATTGGTGAGAGTTGGAAACATGGTGTGAAGAAACTGTTGTTTCTCGGTTCCACCTGCATCTATCCTCGTGAGGCACCACAACCCATGCCAGAGGATTGTTTGCTTACCTCTCCACTCGAATATACCAATGAACCATACGCCATTGCAAAGATTGCGGGTCTGAAGATGTGCGAAAGTTTCAATCTTCAGTATGGCACTAACTACATTGCTGTGATGCCAACGAACCTCTATGGTCCTAACGATAATTTCCATTTGGAAAACTCCCATGTGCTGCCAGCCATGATTCGTAAGATTCACTTGGCAAAATGTCTGAACGAAGGCGATTGGGAGGCTGTGCGTAAGGATATTGGTTTGCGTCCTGTGACAATGAAGGTGAAGGCAACTGGTGAGGTGAAGCGTGTGGATGCTTCTTCGTCTGAGGCTGACATCCTTGAAGTGCTTGCTTACTATGGCATCACACCTGAGGCTGTTACTCTGTGGGGTACTGGTTCACCATTGCGTGAGTTCTTGTGGAGTGAAGAAATGGCTGATGCGAGCGTACATGTTTTGCTGAATGTGGATTTCAAGGATACTTACAAGGAAAACTACAACGCTGACCATATCAACGAAATCCGCAACTGCCACATCAACGTGGGTACGGGTAAGGAAATCAGTATCAAGGCGGTTGCAGAACTGATTATGAAGGAAATTGGTTTCAAGGGTGAACTGCGTTGGGATACAACCAAGCCAGACGGAACACTGAAGAAGCTGACTGACCCAACCAAACTTCATGAATTGGGTTGGCACCACAAGATTGAAATTGATGAGGGTGTGCATCGCCTCTATCAATGGTATCTGCAAGGCATCTGCATCAACCACCAAGCAGAGTGAAATGTAGAATTAAAAATGAAGAATGAAGAATGAAAATTACTCAAGTGATGAGAGTAAAAATCATTCTTCATTCTTCATTTTTCATTCTTTATTTATACTATTTCTTTCTATCGTTTTCACGAATCTCCACACGACGTATTTTTCCGCTGATAGTCTTAGGGAGTTCTTCCACGAATTCAATGACGCGAGGATATTTATAAGGTGCAGTTTCTTTTTTCACATGCTGCTGCAATTCCTTGATGAGGTCCTCGTCTGCTCGTGATTTCCATTCCTTTGCCAATACGATGGTGGCTTTCACGACTTCGCCACGGATTTCGTCGGGCACACCCGTGATAGCACATTCCACAACGGCTGGGTGCGTCATCAATGCACTTTCCACTTCGAAAGGACCGATGCGATAGCCTGAACTCTTAATGACATCGTCAGCACGACCGATGAACCAGAAATATCCATCCTTGTCGAAATATGCCAAATCGCCTGTATGGTAGAGTCCATCGTGCCAGATGCTTTCCGTGAGTTCTGGATTGCGATAGTATTTGCAGAAGAGTCCAAGCTGTTTGCGCTTGTCGGTACGAATGCAGATTTCGCCCTGTTCACCGGCTGTAGTGACAAGTCTTCCGTCTTTGCTTCGCAGTTCAATGTCGTATTGTGGATTTGGCACACCCATCGACCCAGGCTTTGGTTTCATCCAAGCGAAGGTGCCGAGCGTACAAGTGGTTTCTGTTTGTCCGAAACCTTCCATGAGGTGAATACCCGTCGCTTCGAGGAATTTCTGATAGACAGCACCATTGAGTGCTTCACCAGCAGTGGTGCAGTATTTGAGTGAAGAAAGGTCGTACTTGGTGAGGTCCTCGCGAATCATGAAACGATAGATGGTTGGAGGTGCACAGAACGATGTCACCTTGTATTGTTCCATCTTCTTGAGTATGTCAGCAGGTGTGAATTTCTCGTGGTCATAGACAAATACCGCAGAGCCCACTATCCACTGTCCGTAGAGCTTTCCCCACACGGCTTTTCCCCATCCAGTATCGGCAACGGTGAGGTGCAAACTGTCGAATTTGAGGTTGTGCCAGAAAGCAGCTGTACTGAGATGCCCGAGAGCATAAGTATAATCATGAATCACCATCTTGGGTTCGCCGCTCGTTCCGCTGGTGAAGTACATGATGGAATAGTCGGATGCTTTGTTCAAGTTCTCTGGTCGCTTGAACGGTGCTGCCTCTTTGATACCTTTTTGGAAATCTTCCCAACCTTCGCGTACTTCGGGACCGATGCTGATGCGTCGCTTCACGGAAGGGCACTTAGGAAAGGCATGGTCCACGTGGTCGAGGATTTCCTCGTCACCACAAGTGACGATAGCCTTGATGGTCGCCTTTTCGCAGCGGTAAATGATGTCTTTGGCAGTAAGCAAGAACGTTGCAGGAATAACGATAGCACCAATCTTATGGAGTGCAATGATGCTGGTCCAGAATTCGAGTCTGCGCTTCAGAATGAGCATCACCATGTCGCCCTTTCCAATGCCGAGGCTTTGGAAATAACTTGCCACCTTGTCCGATTCTTCCTTCAATTGCTTGAAGGTGAGACGTCGTTCCTCTTCTTTGTCGTTGGTCCAAAGAAGTGCCAATTTGTTGGGAGCTTCTTCTGCCCATGCGTCCACCACGTCGTAAGCAAAATTGAAGTTCTCAGGTACGATGAATTCAAGGTTTTGTTTAAAATCCTCCATCGAGGTGAAGGTGCTCTGCTTCAGAAAACGTTCTAACATATTGTGTCTGCTCTTATTCTACAGTTTTTTACAACTCTTTTGCACACTTATCCCTTAGTATGTGAAATAATTGCACACTAAGTTAATTTGCCTTTGAATTTCGTTTCAAAATTACAATTTTTTCCTCCTCTTTACAAATAAAAATAAGTTAATTTTCACCAATTTACACACACTTTTTTCCTATGTGCAATCTTTTGCTATATTTTTTGCACACTTCTTGTTTTTTCTGTGCAAAGCTCATTTGTGGCATCCTAAATTCACCAATCTATCTCTCAAAAAGAACACCTGTTTCAATGAAGAATGAAGAATAAAGAATGAAGAATAAGGACGGAAACGATAACGAATGCTCCCATCCGGATGGAATATTCTTCATTCTTTATTCTTCATTTCGGCAAGGCCATCATTCTTCATTCTTTATTCTTCATTCTTCATTTTACTTGAGTCCCGCTTTCAAGCATCGAATCACAGCAGAGTTGAAGCCTGAGTGGTCGAGTTCGTTGAGACCCTTAATGGTGGTTCCGCCAGGAGTGGTCACCTTATCGATGGCTGCTTCAGGATGCAGACCCGTTTCGCGAAGAAGAGAAACGGCTCCTTGCATGGTTTGCAAGGCAATCTGTAGGGCTTGGTTTGAATAGAATCCCATTTCCACACCACCTTCCGACATGGCACGAAGGAAACGGAAAACGTAGGCGATACCGCAACTTGCCATCATCATACCTGGACCGATGAGGCTTTCTTCCGTCACAAGTGTGTCACCATCGAGTTTGAAAAGCGCTTCCACCCTTTTCACGGATTCTTTGCTTGTGCTTTCCGTGCATGAAATGAAGGTCATGCTCTCGCCAAACTCTGCAGCGATGTTTGGAATGCAGTAGAAGATATTGGCAAAAATAGGCACATAGTGGAAATACTCAACAATCTTTTCGGTCTTGATACCTGCGGCAATAGATACGATAGTCTGACGACTGAAATCAATCTTTTCGCGAATGTCGTTGACAACCAGTTCCACGAGCCAAGGCTTCACAGCAATCACCACGATGTCAGCACCTTCCACAGCTGCGGCATTGTCGTTTGTCGTGCGGATGTCAGGGTATTCTGCTTTCAACTTATCGAGTGTTGCTTGTGCCTTGTCGGCAACACAAATATCGGAAACGGATGATAATACACTCTTGTTCGTCCTTTTTTGAGCTGCTTTAGCCCATCCTCTTGTCAATGCGCCGCCTATATTACCAGCGCCTATAATTGTAATCTTCATTGTCTATTCTTGATTTTTCTGCAAAGTTAAAGAATATTTGACAATTTATCATTAAAAAATGACGATTTTGATTAACTTTGCAATTGAAAAGTCGGAAAGAGATTGTTTTTTGTTTGTTCCTTTCCAATATAAATCATATCAAGCAAATTCTTTAACACCATGGTAGCGAGCGAACAGAAAAAGATGAGCGAACAGAAAAAAGCAGGTAAGAAGAACAGAAAAAAGAAGGTAGTGCGCGTACCTTATTACTATTGTCCCGAAAAAATGACAATGGAGGAGTGGCAGATAGCACTTCGTCGGCAGATGGCACGCGATGAGAAATATACCATTTCCAGTGTGGATGAAGACAAGTTTCCAGGTGAATACATCGTGGAAAATCCCAAGTCTCGTCGTCAATATAAACTCGTATATCGTGGTGCAAGAAGTCCGTGGAACTATTGTTCGTGCATGGATTTCAAGACCTCACAATTGGGAACATGCAAGCACATCGAGGCACTGAAATTGAAGGTGAACGGTAGTCATCTGAAAGTGCATACAGAGATTCCAGCATACACCTCTGTCTATTTGGATTACAGTGGTGAAAGAGCGGTTCGTATTCGCATCGGTTCCGATTATCAGGAAGAGTATCAGCAATTAGCAGCCCATTATTTTGATACAGACGGTGTGTTGTTGCCATCTGCTTACAAGAATATTCATCAGTTCATTCGTGCAGCCAAGGCTATAGACGATAGTTTCCGATTCTATCAGGATGCACTCGATTTTGTCATTGAAAAGCGCGAGAAGAATGTACGTGAGCGCATCATTAGCAACTATTCCTACGTGGAATTGGATAGTATTCTCCAAACATCACTCTATCCCTATCAGAAGGAAGGAGTACGCTTTGCCTTTGCCAAGGGAAAGAGCATCATTGCGGACGAGATGGGATTGGGAAAGACTGTTCAAGCCATTGCCACTGCTGAACTGTTTCTTCGTGAGCATCTGGCGGAGAGCGTATTGGTCATTTGTCCCACTTCGTTGAAATACCAATGGAAGCGAGAGATAGAGCGTTTGTCGGGGCAAGAAGCACACGTGATAGAAGGGTCTCATTTGCAGAGACGTGATCAATACAATGCCTCTCAACCCTACAAGATTGTTTCCTACAACAGTGCTTGCAACGACATCAAGATTCTCGGAAAACTGCAAACGGATGTCTTGATAATGGATGAAGTGCAACGCTTGAAAAACTGGAACACACAGATTTCAGCTGCATCCCGTCGCATTCAGTCCGACTATTCAGTGATTCTCTCCGGCACACCTTTGGAAAACAAGTTGGAAGAACTCTTCTCCGTCATGCAATTAGTTGACCAATTCTGTCTGGCACCTTACTATCGGTTCCGTGCACAGTGCATTCAGACCGATGAGTTAGGAAAGATCATTGGCTATAAGAATTTGAATCGGGTGGGGGAGATCATCAGAGAAAGACTGATTCGTCGGAGAAAAAAGGATGTGGCTCTGCAAATGCCGAAACGGCAGGACAAGAATCTGATTATTCCCATCACTCAGCAGCAAATGGATATTCACGAGGAATTCCGTGCAGGAGTGGCTCGCCTCCTTCAGAAATGGACCGCTAACCATTTCCTTTCCGAGAAAGACCGCAAGCAATTGCTTTTACTCCTTTCACAAATGCGAATGGTGTGCGACAGCACTTACATCCTTGACCAGAAGACACGCTATGATACAAAGGTCAACGAAGTGATGAATATCCTGCAAAACGTTGTTGACAGTGGCGACGAGAAAGTGGTGGTGTTCAGTCAATGGGAGAGAATGACACGTCTCGTGGCACAAGAACTTGACAAGCGAGACATTGGCTATGAGTATTTGTATGGAGGAGTTCCTTCTATAAAGCGCAAGGACTTGGTGAGCAATTTCTCCGATTTGCCAGAAAGTCGTGTCTTCTTGTCAACCGATGCCGGTAGTACAGGATTGAACCTGCAAGCTGGCTCCATCGTTATCAATCTCGACTTGCCTTGGAATCCTGCTGTGCTCGAACAGCGCATTGCCCGCATCTATCGTTTGGGACAAACCAAAAACATACAAGTCATCAATCTGGTGGCAAAAGATACCTTTGAGGAACAAATGATAGGGAAACTTCGTTTCAAGACATCCATGTTCGAGGGAGTTCTCGACGGAGGAGAAGATTCCGTATTTGTGGAAGACAACAAGTTCAGTCAGATGATGAACAGCTTGAAAGAGACCATGGATGTGTATGAAGAAGAAACAGCGGATGAGTCTGAACTGGAACCTGTGGTGATGGAGGAACCCGAAGAAGAAAAAGAGATGGATTCCTCAAAAGAAAACGATGATTCCGCAAGTGATGTGTCTCCAGACCTCATTGTGCCTCAAGATGAGGACGAGGAACCATTCAAGCCTACGGCGTCATCCAATTCACCACACAAACCATCTGTTCAAAGTCCAAAAGACTTAGTGGCGCAAGGCATTTCCTTTATGACCGGACTTGCAGAAACGTTGAAATCGCCAGAAGCCACCGAAGAGCTCATCAAGTCCATTGTGGTAGAAGATGAGAAGACAGGCGAAACCAGCATACATATTCCGATTGCCAGCAAGCAATCCGTGAAGAACCTTCTTCAGTTGGTAGGCAAACTCTTCGGATGATTCAACAACCTTTAGCGTAGCCAAATGAACACAAGTGCTCGCAAAAAATCAACAAATCTTCTATATCTCTATTTTTCGTTGAAAATGAAATCGAGTCCTTGACGAGTGTAGTAGGAAAAGCGGGTGTCACTCGAGATGAGTGGCATCTTCAATGTCATGGCATGAGCAATGATAACATGGTCAGAAGGATCTTTGTGATTCATAGCTTTGTTGATACGCATACGGGAATAAGTTCGCATCACTTCCTTTTGAATAGGCAGAATCTCCACAAAAAATGTCTCTTCTATGTCGCGCACCATATCTTCTGCGGTTTTCCATCGCTTGTTGCCCCATCCCTTGGCATTGAAGGCAACAATCAGTTCACGAACTGATTCAGCACTCATGCAAATTTGAGCATCAGGTTCACTGAGCATTGCCACCACATCAGAACTTAGCATGTCCTTATCTGTGGACAAGTAAATGTATATGTTTGTATCAATGAGATACCTCATAGCAGCAACATAGGGTCTTTTACCCAAGTCTCTCCTCTATGTTCAACAAATGCCTTCATGCTTCTGTTTTGAGGAACGATAGCAGCATTCACCTTTCTTCTCTCCTCAGGTGAGAGTTTCTTTTTTCTTCTTCTTGTTTTTGTAGTCGTGGTTGTTGTAGTCATATAGCCTTCCATTTCTTAGTTAGTTTGCAAATATACACAATTTTTACAATAACAGAGTTCTTTTCAGAAAAAAACATCACCACCATTCCCTTCTTTCAATCCGTAGAGTTAGCAAATCTCCATTCTTCAGCCACTGTTCGCTTCGGTTTTGCCGAAGCCATCCCTCATTTTCCCCAGTCCCCATCCATGAAATCAGCGCCTCCATTTCTATTCTACGGAGCCTTGGAGTATAGGAGTCATTGTCCTCCTTCCCTCCAATCCTTCATAAAATACACCCTCATCCGTTCATCTGCATCAATGTTTAAAGACAACTCATGTTGTTTGTTCCAACTGATTATCATTACTTAGAATAATGGAATCGTAGTGAAAAAACATATAGGAAGACTTTTCCATCACTCACGGAATAAATCATTCTATGTTCTTTTGTGATTCTTCTTGACCATTTCCCTTGGAGTTTCCCTTTCAAGGGTTCTGGCTTGCCGATTCCAATAAATGGGTGTTGTAACGTATCATTGATTAGCGCAGTTATTCTCTTCATGATACGTTCATCTCCTGTCTGCTTCCAATAGTCGCGATCCTTTTTAGCTTGTTCAAGCAAGACTAATTCCATAAGTCTTCCACCTTTGTAGTTTCAAAATCTCCCTTTTTAATCTCTTCATCCCCTTTTTCAAGTATCTCCATCATAGTTGGCGAAGACATAATATAGTTTGTTTCGTCCTCGGCTTTTTTTTCAGCCGTGATTCGCCGAAGTGCCTTAATAGCCTTCTGCATCAACCCATCATCAGTTACGATAATGTTCAGTTCACGAAACAATTCTGCGTTTAGTTGAGTTGTAGTCATATAGCCTTCAATTTATTACTTTGTTTGCAAATATACACAATTTTTACAATAACAGAGTTCTTTTCTGAAAAAAACATCACCACCACTCCCTTCTTTCAATCCGTAGAGTCAGCAAATCTCCATTCTTCAGCCACTGTTCGCTTCGGTTTTGCCGAAGCCATCCCTTCATCTCACCCAGAATCCATCCAAAAAATCAGCGCCTCCAGTTCAATTCTACGGAGCCTTGGAGTATAGGAGCCATTGTCCTCCTTCCCTCCCATTCTCCGTAGAAACAAAAAACATCATCAATCCTTTGCTTTTGCTGAACTAACAGCTCGTCGCAAGCCTATCTTTCCTTCGACTGAACACAACCGTTAGCTCAGCACAAGTCAATCAGTCCTTTGATTGAATAGGCTTTCTCCTTTGATTGAACTGAAAAACCGAGCCCTCAACGTTAACACGGCGAGCCCTCGGCAACTAGTTAAACCTTCAGCTCGGCGTAAGCCAATCCAAAGGAACAGTTGCTTCAGTCGAGCAACAAGCTCAGTCAATCCCCACAGCCGCTTCCGCCAATCCCCACAAGCCCTTCAGCCAATCCCCTCTGGCGCAGCCCAAAAGCTTAATTCCTTCTCTCTCCTGTTCCTAAATACCCCATCATCCCCATTATCCCCAATAACCCCATCATCCCCAACTCCTTCTGCCACCATTGCAATGCGTCTCCCTCTTTTCCTTCTCCCTTTTCCCTCTGAAAACAAACAAATCGGAGCGCAAGCGATGTGCCTGCGCTCCGAAGAGAGAGAAAGTCTATGAAACTTGCCGTTTGTTCAAAGAGAGTTACGATTACCAGATGCTGCCCCAATCAGAGCCACGTTCTTTGGTCTGAGTGTTAATCCGTCCGTAGTCGTTTGTTGCTTTTTCTGGGGTGGTGAAAGGACCTTCATTAGCAAACTTATTACCCCAGTTGGAGTTAACTTCGCCATCGATACTTTGACATATTGGTCTCTCCATCTCGTATGGCAATGATGCAATAATCAGCGGCTGTATATAATTCTTTTTCATTTTAATCGTTGTGTAATCAGTTGAACAATTATTTTACCAAATACTTCTTGCCATTGACAATGTAAAGGCCTGAAGGCAGGTTCTCAAGACTTGCATCACCCTTCTGTATCAATTTACCATTGATGTCATAAACAATGTTCATGTACTGAACTGGGAGATTCTTTTCTTCTGCTTCTTTCACAATCTTTTCGATAGCCAATGCATCTTCTGAAATGAAATCACTAAAGTCTATATCGAAGCTCTTAACGTAGTTGTCAATAGCAGATGTGTTATTATTAAACATCTTCATCTCAAGTACTTGGTCAGAAAGCAAAATTGCAGAATACTGTGACCAGAGACCTCTATCTCGGTCTTGTACCTTACTGCTTTCTCTCCAGAACTTAGGATAAATCTGGCCTTCTGCTGTACCGAGGAAGTAAGCACCGTATGGAATCACTTTCTTCTCACTTGAAACATTACCCTGGAAAGTGAACGTTCCTTGAACACCTTCATAGGAATCACTTGACTTAACCACAGATTGTCCTAAAATACTAGCTGAGCCATCACCAACTGACACGTTTTCTGTTTCTTCATCAATCTCATTGATACCAACAAATGTGCAGGTGGCAGGTGTGTTCAAGGCACTTGGACCGAGATTTGGATGTATCATATAAGGATGATAAGCTTTGGTCATGAATCCATCTGTTTCTGTTACTACACCAGTAAAGTGGAGTGTGATGGCCTTGTTTGTAGCATCTACGGTTACTCCACTGAATTCGCAGATTTCATATTCAGGATTGAATGCACTGTTAAGCATATCTTTGGTAAGATTGAATGGGAAGCACATCGTGTACCAAACATTCTTGTATGCCTTTTCAAAAGTCTGTTCAGTTGGTGAATAACCCGAAGATATCAAGAAGTTCTTAGTACCATCATGATTTAATCCATCAGGAGAAGGCAATCCGGTTCTTCTCAATGCTTCACCATCTCCCAACCAACACCACAAATCTTGTTGGCACGGCCAATTGCCTTCAACATTGTGTTTTGCTTCAGGAGTATCTTCTCCTACCCATACGCCACCATAAGTGGCATTTCGTTCTGGAACAGTGTAGTATTCACCAAGAACGTCGTCACTTCCTTCAACTGTACACAAATAGTATGTACCACTAGCAACCACGTCTTCTGCATTAACTTTGGTATATGTATCACCATCCTTCGCGTAAAGAGAAGTTTGCTTCAAGATGATTTGGTCAATAGTTGCAGTAGGAACCTGTGTATATGCATACGTTGTGTTCTCGTAATAGTATGTTTGGTCAAATTGTACTGAAGAAGCTACTGTACTACCATTATTGTCTGTATAGTATGTTTTTGAAGGGTCATACTCATTACCACATGCAGAAGTATAATTTTTGGTTTTACCTGTAATATAATAATAAGCGTTGTTAAAAGCTCCTCCTGGCCATGCATCGGTTCCTATTGTTCCATTGTAATATTCAGTACCATTTTCGTCAGAATAGTATGTGGATACTTCAGGAAGCCATTTGTCGGTAGAATTATATGTGTAATATATTTCTGTTTCGTTTGTTGGGTAATAATATTGCCCGTTAAATTGTATATTATCTACAACAGTATAACTACCATTATTTAATGAATAATAAGTTGAAAAACCACTTACAAAAGAATTTGTTGAAGAATAATTCGTAATAGTCTGGTTCTCATTGTAGTAATATACAGAAGACTTGAATGATATATTATCAGGTATATAATAGCCTTCTACGTTTTGATTCCATCCGTATGAATAATAATCAGAAACGCCATCAATAAACACAGAAGTACTCTTCCATTCATCATTAGAATCTTTATAAAAATAACTACTCCAAAATTCAGGAGTTGCTATTGTATTTCCCTCATCAGAATAATAATGTTCGACACCCTGAATATGTTGACCTGTTGGAATCCAATGAGATTCTGTCGGATTATAGTAATAGGTTTGGTAGAATCCTGGAGTAGCTTCAGTTAAACCAGTGTTATCAGTATAATAATGTTCTACACCATCAACCAAAGACTGTGTACTATTATATTTAGTTCTTTCATGTTGAACTTGATTATAATATTTTGTCGAACTAAAGTACATATATGGTGACTCAATATACTCACCTGTATTATTATCTTTTGTATAGTAAGTAGTTACCAATTCACCATTATATAATTGTGGTTCATATACAGCGTCACTCCACACATCCTTTTTTCCATCTTCTAAATAATACGATGTACCATTGTTGCAACTAACAAAAGGTGTAGCAGCAGTACCATTTTGATCAGAATAGTACTGGGTGATGCCAGGCTCAGATGTGTTGGTAGAAGTATATGTACCTGCACCTTGAGTACTACGTGTGAAATAATTCACTCCACTTGTTGGTGTTCCATTCAACTTTTTATAAGTTACACCATTGTCTTCTGTATAATACAAATCAGGAACGGTAACACTTTGTGCATCGATATACGCCTGAACGTTGTTTATTGGATCAGTAGAATATTCAGCATCCCTTGTTACTAAAGGATAGTGAAGAACTGCTGCATGATAACCAGCTATAGCATCATTCGATTGCCAACTATCCCAATCTATACTATATTCTTTTTGAAGAGATGAGGAAATATTCTCAGTATTTACTCTTGACAAATCGTAGTCACCATAATTAGTGTGATCGATGGCTGTTATTTCACCATAGCAAGCATTGTTAGCATTGTAAGCTTTGGTATCAAATGCGTTTGCTGGTACAATAGGAATATTATTTGGGTCATCCCCTAAAAAATACACATCAGTCAAGTGATTGCAATTAAAGAAGCAATTGCTTCCAATTTGCTTAAGATTTTTAGGGAAAGTGATTGTTGTAAGATTATTGCACTGACGAAAAACATTATCCTCAATGTATTCCAAGGTACTTGGAAGGCGAATACTTGCAATGTTAGTCATCTCAAAAGCACCATTTTGAATTCTTGTCACTCCCTCTGGAAGAATAATACTTGTGATTTTCTCACAATTTGTGAAAGCATATTCACCAATATTTGTAAGTCCTATAGGAAGAGTAATTGTTGGTAGGTTACTGCAATTATAGAATACATTTGAAGACATTTCAGTCAATCCCTCATGGAAAGTAAGAGAAGTCAATCCCGAACATCCGCTAAAAGCAGAGAGACCTAATTTTTCTATATTTCCAGGTATATCAAGAGACGTTAATTTTGTGCAATCTAAAAAAGCTGTATGTGGAATCAAAGTCGTTTCTTCAGTTTCTGGTAATAAAACTGATTCCAGTGAATTACTTCCATAACGAGTACCATAGATAAACATGGTCTCTAAAGCATTAGTATCTTCTTGCTTTTCTACTGTCACAGTCTGTTGAACCCCTGTTGAGGTAGTAATCTGAACTTGAATTGTATATGTACTAGTTATACCATAATTAGGGAATTTGGCATCTGTTAGATCAAAATTTTTAAATTTAAACTTGTAACCACCACCTCCTGCTGTTGCAAGAAGAGTGAAAACAGTATCATAATAGCTTATGCCATTTTGTTGAAGAGTAGTGCTGCTATTATGAGAATAAATACCTACCAATGTACAATTAACTATTGCATCATTCTTGAATCTGTTATCAAAAGCCAACAATTTTTCCATTGTCTTAGCGCTATTTGGGTCAGAATAAGCTAAAACAGAACCAGTAGATTGATTAATAGCCATTACTTCCATCACACTTTCAGGATAATCTGAATCTGCAGAAGGAATAGATGTTGTGTTATCTGGAAGTATTATGTATTTAGCTAAAGTGGAACTGGAAAGATTTGCAATGCTTACATTATTTGAAAATGTTGCACCAGAAAAATCGAAATAGACATCATAGCTACTACTACCAAAAGAAGCATCTAATTTAGCCAAATCAGCAGCACTTAACTCACCTGTGAACACAAAATAAGTTCCAGTGTTCATATTTGCCTTATTGTATTCATTACCAGCTTGAGGGATAGCCGTAATGTCTGCAGAACTCAAGTCACCAGGATTTTCAACATTAATTAAATAAGTCGTGTGGTCATAAGTGAAACCCTTGCCGTTACTTGCTTGCGAATTTGAATCTGCAAGTTTTGTCCAAGTCACTCCAGCCCACGTCCCAACTGAGACTGTGAGCAAAACGAGAAACATGAGTAATTTTTTCATTCTCATAATTTGTTTTTTTTAAAAGTTAATATTGTTGTATTTATCTCATTTCGAATCTTTTCCATATAAAGGGGGCGCGATTCTCATCGAACCCCATTCGGTGGAATGCAACTGCCATTGTATGTCGATGCCAGCGCATCCTTTGCTATAATATAAAACCATATTTCTACTGCCTTTACATTGCAGCAGTATGTTTGAATTTTCTCCGTTGTTATGGTGTATGGATTTCAACTATTGAACAATTTTTCCTCTCACTCCGTACATACATACGCATTGTGGCACACATTTTTTTACATTACATATATAGTGTGCATGTGCACAACATAAAACTCGGTGCAAAATTACTTCAATTTTTTACAAAAAAGCATCTTGGTGTGTAGCGAGTGTTTCCACATGTCGCGTCATTCGCTACGTTTCTTTTCTTCTGTCAACAACCTTTAGCTCGGTGTAAAAAAATATTTGAGATAATTTGCAGGTAATAGATTAATTACCTATCTTTGCGGCAGTAACAATAAAAGAACAAAAGATTATGCCTGAAATACTTAGAATGTTCGGCATGAGATTCTTTTTCTATTCTCGCGAACATGAACCTATACATGTGCATGTGAAAAGTGCCGATGGCAATGCCAAGTTCGAGATATTGCCTGAAGGTATTGTGTTGGTGAAGAACGAAGGATTGAAGCCGAAAGATATCAAAGCTGCTGAAATGGTATTGGAAGAAAATAAAGAACTTGCTATTGAAAAGTGGAACGATTATTTTGGAAGGAATGTGACAAATGAAGATTTCTAAGATTTGGTTTGATAATGACCGCATTTATGGCCTGACAGATGACGGTAGGACGCTGTGGCAGTCCTTGCTCTACTACCGTCGTCTGCGCTATGCGTCTGATGAGGAACGTGCAAGCTACGAAATGGACGATGAGGGTATTCATTGGCATCAGCTTGACGAGGACGTGTCGTTTGAGAGTTTTGAATACGAAGACCCTGAACCATCTGGTGTTTCTCTTGTTTTCCTCTCTCATCCAGAGCTGAACGCTTCTGCTGTTAGTCGCAGGTTGGGCATCAATCAGAGTCTGATGGCTCAGTACATTAATGGCACAAAGAAGCCTTCGAAGGAGCGTGAACGACAAATACTGGAGGAAATTTCCCAAATAGGTAAAGAGCTTCAGGCAGTTAGTCTTTGATGATAACGAAAACGATAACGAAAAACCCATCCGAGTGGCAGTTATCATCTTCGTAAAAAATATTTGAGAGAATTTGTGTTAATTCGTTGACCACCAAAAAAAACATTGGCATTAGCTTTTTATCCGGATGGAAAAGCTAATGCCAATGCCAAAGCTAATTATATTTGTTTATTCTTGTTTCTTATTGAGGGTATTGTCGTACTCTTCGGATAGGAGTTCGAAGAAATTGAACTTCAGGATGTTGGATATGCGCATAAGCAAAGAAAGGTCGATGGACGACTTTTCGTAGATACGATAGACATTAGTTCGGTCGCAACTCAATTCTTTCGCCAACCAGACAGTGGTTTTTCCCTGTCGTTTCACTTCTTCATAAATCTTGTTGCCTATATGCATAGCGAGATTGTTTTTTGTAGCTCTTTCCCCCTAAAAGCCTTGAAAATAAAAAGACGTGGGGAACCCACCGTCATAATCTTGGCTTTTAGGCTCTCGCTAAGCCTTCGTAGAAAGATTATAGTTTCGGTCTGCCCACGTCTGTTGTATTCTAATGAAATACCTTGTCTCCATGTCGGCACACACTTTCCATGTGGAAAAGATGTGTGACGCATGGAGTTGGTATGCCATTGAATCATACCAATGGACATTTCCTAACTGTTATTTTTCTTCTACAATTTGGATTTGCGAGATTCAAAAGCCAGAAGAATAACGTCTGAAAACGTCTTTAATCAAAGTCCTCGGCCCTTGCTTTCAAAGAAAGCTTTCTACCGAAGCGTATGCAAAAGTAATAATTTGCTATCGTAAAAACAAACTTTTTCAAAAAAAAAATGAAGATTGAGTCAACAACCTTCATTTCGGCATAGCCAAATGCGCACAAATGTTCGCAAAAAAATCAATGATTTACAACCACAGTTTATGCAAATCCATTTTATTGATTTCGTCCAATCGCTGCTGATTCAGTTGACCTGAATCCCAGAGCCTATTCAGTTCTGCTTCCATCTTTTCAGAATAGAACTTATACAGAACGTTCTTAAGTTCTTCAAGAGCGTGTTCCGTATTGCTCAACTCAAACATCTTCAGCAAATGGATTTGTATAGGATTAAAAACGGTTGCTTTCATCATAACCACTATATTTGTGATGCAAAGATACACCATTTTTTTATAATGAAAGCAATTCTTTCAATAAAATTAGGTGTGTTCCAAAAAATCTGTTTTAGAACATAACTTAAGGTGGGTTCTATTAATTATGTCGGATTGTTTTTTGATTTTATGTGAGTAGATTTTTGTTAGCTTTTGAGGGAGCATAGCGAGCTATGTGACTGAGAAAGATGACAAAAAGATGCCACAG
>OCVV012848354.1_pt1 | contig 35598 bp, 29 predicted proteins | sample 1539721 | NCBI WGS metagenome assembly OCVV01 (sample SAMN02144230, study PRJEB22623) | gut metagenome | biome: sheep rumen | host: Ovis aries | place: New Zealand | reverse complement strand
GGAGTACTTTATATACCATAACCATATGTATTCTAATGCTCTACGATTTCATATTAACAAAAATTATGGTACATCATATTGGACACCCTAATATTATTATACGAATAAGCACCCTTGTTGAAATGGCGATTTTGGGCGTTTTTGACGCCTTCTATGCAAAAACGCCGCAGAATGGAGGGTAAAAAATGCAAGTTTTTCTGTTGCAAATGTATAATCTTCCTACTTGTACATGAAGTACCTTCCTTCGAATTCGGATACATCAACCCCTATTTTTTTTGCATTTTCTATTAACGACTCCCAATAAACATATTGAATATTCTGTATATCATCTTTCAAATAAATCTTTTTAAACGAGTCAAATGATTCTTTTAAATCATCTCTATCTTTAGGGCAAATAAATAACACATAATCGTTATCCTTCCTCGCTCTTATTACATTACGGAATAGTTGAAAATAATGGTTCATAAAATCATCTTCCTTCACTTCTGTTTTCCATAAATGAGAACATTCGTCTATCATGCCAGAATACTGCTTTTGAAAATGGTTTTCAGTCTTTGTTTTACATTGTTTCGCAAAATCTTTTTCTGTATACTTAATCTCACAGTAAATCTTAATTGAGTTTGTGTGTAGAATGAAATCAAAGTTTGTTCCTTCCCCTTCTTCTTGATACTCAAATCTTGCAATAGAACTCCTGTCCAACTCAAGATAAGGACATATAAAATTAAAAAGTTTAATTAGCTGTGGCGTTGGAATCCCCTTTTCATTAATAAGTGGTCTAAAAAAATTGTAGCACATGATCTGAGATGAAGTAAGATGATGAGCCAAAGGGTGCAAATGACCGTCTAAAAAAAAAGGATAAATTTTGGCAGGAGTAATCAAGCCAAAATTAAATACAATTTCTTTTTGCTTTTTTATAAAAAGTTCTTTGTCTGTCTTGCATTCCTCTGGCAAATATAAGATGTGCTTATATCCACCCTTGTTACGATACCAGCCATCATTACCTTTATTGTACTTACTCAAATGATTTCGTACTACTTCATCAAACTTTTTTTTCTTCATTTGGGAACTAATTTATATAAGCTAAACATATTGTTAATTCTCTCTTTCATTTCTTCTCTTAACGATGTAGGTTCCAACACCTCCACCTTGTCTCCCATTGCCAGCAGTTGGGTAATAAGTTCAGGGGTGATGCACACTTTGTAGATGAACTCTGCAAACTCCCCATATTTCGACCGGCCTTCTTTCTGCGTTTCATGCAGAGGCAAGGAACGGAGATACTCCATTTGGGTACCATACGCACGAATTTTCACTTCCTCTATAGGCAATTTGTGGTCAACATATACCCCAATCGTATTGGCATAATATTTCTTGGCATCAAAATCTTCGGGCATGGTGAAATGCTTCTTTGTGATGTTCACCTCAAGCATCCTATCCAATGCCAGATGACGGATTTCCTCCCGTTCCTTCACATATCCCAGCAGATACCAACGGCGATGATACACCTTTAATAGATATGGTTGTACTTGGAAGGTCTCACGATGTCCTTCATGCTTCTGATAGTCAATTTCTAACTCCACATTCTTTTGTAAGGCTTTGATGATAGACTTCAGATAGTCAGGGTTAGAACGAACTTCTTCCAACATGATCCTGTCTTTCATCGCACTATAGGTGATGAAGTCCTTAGGAACATTGCACTTGTTAACCAGCCACTTGGCAGGTTTGTTGTTATCCAATACACCCGCATTCTTCACATAATATGTATATCCAACGTATTTGTCGCACACAATATCCACACCAAACAATTCCTTCACTCCCTTCCTGTGTTCATGGAAAGTGCGCAAAGGATAACTGTCGCCACCATTCGGATCTTTCTTCCACAGTTCGGCTATCTCTTCATAAGTAAGGGCTTCACCTGGAAGTAGCACGTTCAGCAACCAGATATAACGATAATAGGTTTTGCTAATCATTAGGCAATAGGTTTTAGTTAGTCGCAAAGTTAAAGATTATTTCCCAAAAAAGTATTTTTCCCGACAAAATTTTTCAAAAACGTTGCATTATCTTACCCCCTTTCTGCGGTGTTTTTGCAGAGGAACTTCCCAAAAGCCCGAAAAACGCCCGATGTGTGAGGCTGCTTTTTCGGATAATAATATATAGCCGACTCGAACTATATGTTTTCTTAAGTTAAACAATTACAATTTTCAAAACTATGGACAATCAAGCATTTTACAAATGGCAAGAATCAGTAGGTTATAATGAGGCCTACAAAATCAAGGAAGCAGCACAACATCTTTTGAATTACAATGACTACAGGTATGAGGAGTGTCTGCCCTACATTCAATTCATCATCAATGCGCCCGATGGAATCTTCGAACCTTGGGAGAAGCGTGAAATCATGTCTGCATATAGGAAATATAATGATTCAAAAGATAGCATGTCAGATTTTTCAAGTTTGAATGACCTGATGTTCCCTTGTTTGCTATCCGTGAACAATGAACGTCGTTTTGCTACTGGCAGCAAAACGATTCACAATGAAACTGTACCCACGCCTTCTTTGCCTAAAGGATTCAACGATTCCAATGTCTATCTGCGTCATCTCGTCAATAAGGGAGCCATCAACCACTATGGTTGCATGGTTCCCAAAGATGTGGAGGAACGAATCAATCATGAACTTTCCATCATAGAACAAAGGGGAATGGCAGATTACATTCTCTTCGTTTGGGATTCCATGAAAACAGCAAGGGAATCGTTGGAATCGTGCCTCATTCTCAGCCTTAAAGGCAGAGCCTTATGCTGTATGGTGAATTATTTGCTGGACATCACCATCGTCAATCCCATAGAACATCATCTTCCTTTTGAGATGTTTGTCAATGAGACAACGATGGGTATTCCCAACATCTGCATGGATGTGGATAGTGAACACGCAAATGGGTTCATCAATCTGCTGAAACAGAAGTATGACAACCAAATGGCACCTTTGTTTTTTGAATATGAGAGAAAGGCTGATGGTCAGAAACGAAGAATGATTCATTATGACCAATGGGCTATCGCCAACAAAAGCATAGACAGTTTGATGTCCATGTGTGAGGTGTATGACGAAAAGAGAGGTGAAAACATTCTTTGTCCCATTTATAGCAAACGGGGTAAGATGAAAGAACAAATCTACGAAAAAGGTGTGATGATACAATCCATCATGGATTGGTGCCCACTTTCTACTCTCAACAGTATGCTGGATAAAATAAAGCCTCATTCGTCGAATGCCGAAAAACTGAGATTCTTGAAAGACATCCCATTAGATGATCCAGTCACGATGGATTTGTTCCGTGAGGGTGACACAAAAGACATCTATTTATTTGAGGCACCAGACATGCGTGAACATCTTATATCTCTGCATCCAGATACCCTGATGGATTTGATGACGCTTAACGCACTGCGTACTCCATCCAATCGGAACAACCCATTACTTCAGGAGTTTCTACGTAGAAAGAAATCGGGTGACGTCATCAATTACCCCATCCCAGAAATAGCAGAGGTGCTCAATGAGACGTGCGGTCTTCTTCTCTACTCAGAACAACTCATGCTTTTGGCTCACAAACTGGGCAATCTGTCCCTATCTGATGCATATATTTTAAGTATCTCTATGGGCAGAATACGCAGAGATCATGATTTGGTGACGAACCACTATCGGCCTTTGTTCATTAAAGGAGGTTGTGAAAAAGGCTTTTCCAAGGACCTTTTGGAACAAATCTTCACCTCTTGGTGGCAACACGGAGGCTTCGCAAAGATTTTCCCAAAATGTGTTGATTGGGGGTTAATCCTGATGAACTATCAAATAGCCTATCTCAAGTCCCACTACCGCAACGAATGGACAGAACTACAAATCCTCAAAAACATCTTCACCCGCAGGTGAAAGCGTCTTTATTGCACAGATGGTATTCTCAGATATAAATACGTTTGTCTATACCATCATGCTATTAGAATTTGCAGGAGGTCGCCATCAACAACGCATCGAAGCCATCCCCTGCAAATAATGCTCTGGCAGACTTGTACTACACATTTTTACAGGAAAAAGCCTCTGAAAGAACTTAAAAGTTCATTTTTTAGAGGCTTTTTGTATTTTATTAGTTAATCTTTGTTAAACATTTGCAAAAAGTACAATATTTTTTTGGACATATAAATAAATGTGTGTACCTTTGCAACGTGTTTTTCATGGTATTAGATTTATTTTAAGGTTAGTAAAGATTGCTTGTCGTGAGATAAGCAATTTTTTTATTAGGGTACCCCGTCATTCGTGACGAAGTACCCTAATTTTTGTTTTTGCCTCATACAAAAAACAGCGAACGCTGAAAATTGACAATTAGAGTTTTGTGCGTGCCATTGGCACTATCTCGGAAAGAATGTGAGAGTCGAGTTTTTCTTCAGCGGATTACCACAACCCTCATTTTTCCAGAATCACCATTTCGGGTGTACATTCATACATGACACGAGCATGGTTGGTGCGCAGCAATTGTTTGTCAAGCAACTGGCCTGTAGTGCGGTCAATGACATCACGATAAACTTGTCCGTTGCGATAGACTATCCCTTCTTCACGTGAAAAGAACTCGTTTTCTGCATGGATGTGGAAGGTGTGAAGCATGGGGTCGGCGGCTCTTAGTTCGCCACATAGGTATTCACCATCGACCATGACACGCAACTGATAGGTGTTGGAGGTGTCGTTCTTGACACGATAATCAATGTAATTGTAGGATATGCTGGTGCCTGTGCCGAAAGGGATTTGTCGTCCGTGGTCGGGGAAGAGGTCGAGTCCATCATGATGGTGATGTTCGGTAATGGTGAGGTCGCTGTGGAGCACCATCCAGTGTATGAGGTTGGAAAGTTGGCACATTCCCCCTCCGATGCCTTTGGATGGTTTGCCGTGAGCAATGGTAAGCCCCTCTTTGTATCCTCGGCTGGCAGTGGTTCTTCCGATGAGTTTCCAGACTGAAAAAGTCTCGCCAGGACGGATGAGCACTCCATCAATGTGGGTAACTGCAAGAGCGAGGTTGACGGCTTTGTTTTCCTGTAACTGCATATCGACATTGCCTAATCGGCGACGAATGAGAGAGTTGTGGCGATAGACAACGACTGGCAATGAATCATGTGACCTCTGTTGGGCGAAACGGATGCCTTTGACGCAATCTGTCAAATGGCGTTTCAAGATTTCTTTTTCTACCGAAAGACGATATGTGAAAGGGGATATTTCACAAAACAGTTTTCGTGCCATAACTCTTTACGTTCTTATTGTTTGAATTTACTTGATGTGGTCACCTTTTGTACGAACGAGGTCGAACAGATAGGTCAGTTTTATTGAGATGGTTTGATTTGCTGAACGCCCGAAATCTCCTCGTTTACTGTTATCATAGAGGTCGCCCAAACCATAATAGTAGCGGCCATGCAGAAGGATATGTCCGATGGGTGACGAGATTTCTAATCCCACACCAGCCGTGATGCCATAGTCAATCTTGTTGTCCGGGTCTTTCCCGTATTGATAGACAACCCCATTCGGACGGTTGGCGGTGTTCCATTCACCGCTTCCCCCCCTGTGTTCTTTGCCTGAAAGGTAAAGCCCCACTTGCGGACCTGCTTCAAAGACGAACTTCAAACCTCGGCGTTCACGTCCCCACCCCAACTGCATGACTATCGGCATCTCCAGAAAATGCCAGTCGCGCTTGTAGGTGTTGTCTGAACCATCCTCTATGACCTCTTTCCAACCCAAATTGTTGTACTGCAACTCCAACTGCACGGCACAGATAGTCGTGAAGTATTTTTCACACACATAACGGGCCGCGAACCCCACCATTGGGGAACCCTTGAAGGATTGCTTGATAGTTGGCTGAAAGTCCATCTTGTTTATGGTGTAGCCACCCGTGAAGCCGACAGAAAAGTCGTTGCGACGCTCCCCCACTTGAGCCAACGAGGCAAGTGGAACAACTATACAGCACAAAAGCAGTATGACACGTTTGATTTTCGCCATTATATTCTTATTTGACAGATACGGTGCCATCTGTTTTATAAGTCACAAAGAAAAGTGCCCTGTTCTGATAGCCAGAGGTTTGGTTTTTCTTCTCGAAGTTAAGCGGGAACTCAAGAGACGAATAGGAATAACTATGGATGTTCTCGTAGAAAGCCGACCCATACTCCTTCAGGCCCTTCAAGAAATAAGCCGCAATGTCATAGCCTAATTCCCCATAACGAGGAAAACCGTTGTACTGGTCTTGATTGAACCAACGGCGGAAACGGGAATTAAACTGCTGAGTGCGAGATGCTCCGGCATTGCTATAGAAAGAAGAAAAGAACTGGCAATGATACTTGCTGAGGTTCGTGTTCTGCTTCGGGGCAAAAGTTTGCCATTCGGGGTAGCCGAACAGTTGCACGTTATATTCTTCTCCAATTTTCATTCCATCAAGTTTCTTGCAAAGAGTTTCGAAGGCATTCAAAGAGCCGTTGGAAGGGATGATCACGTTTCGGCCACTGGCAACCAGCATATCCTTGATGCTCGCAATTTCTGCTATGCTCACCATCTTGTAAGGGATGGTCATGTCACTCAAAGTCTTCTTAAAGTCATTGATATAGACCATGTTATCGTCTCTGTCGTTCATGCTGACAAAAATAATATTTTCATTCCGATGCGACACGACAAAACGATTATACACCTGGTTATACAACTGTGAATGAGGCAGATTGATTTGGAACAATGTGGGGCGGTCGTTCACCAACGAAAGGTCATTAGACAAGGGGACGACATGGGCAATCTTGTTCTCTTTGGCCAAATTAGCCACAGAAGCGATGTGATAAGGGCGCATAGGCCCCACAATAAGATGCACATCTTTCATGGATGGCTTGTTCAGCATGGCGTTGAAAGCCTCGTCGCTTCCCGATTCGTCGTATGCAAAAATTTCGACAGAATAGCCTCTTTGCTTGAGCGAATCGACCGCAAGCAGAAAACCTTGATAAAGATTGGTCATTTTCTGCGATTCTACGCTCATTTTCTCTTCCATGCGCGAGAAAGGAAGAATGACCGCAACCTTTATGGTTGAATACATTTGTATTTTAGGCTTTTTTGCCTCCTCTTCCATGCGCCGCTGTTGTTCTGCATACTGCTGATTTTCGGCTTCCGTATATGGGATGTTCAGCACCGTTCCTTTCTTCAGTTTTCCTTCGCGAAGGAACGGATTTGCATCAACAAGTTGTTTTTCTGTTATGCCATACTGGCGTGAAATGGAATAAATGGTTTCCTTTTTCTTCACTTCATGCTTGGTCTTAAATGTGGGTCGTGCAGGAGTTTGAGGATGCTGAACAGTTCCTTGCCCTGCTACCACGGGGTGTTGAGCGGAAGCAGGTACATTGATTTTCTGCCCAGACATGATGTAATCGGCTTGCAGACCGGGATTTAGTTCCAGAATTACAGAAACGGGAACATTGTACAGTCGAGCGATGCTGTAAAGCGTTTCTCCCGATTGAATCTCATGTTTTTGTGTGGATACAGTTTGTGCATGAAGCATACCTACAAGCACAAGAGCCATGAGAAATGATAGTATTTTTTTCATCGATTCTTTTGTTTGTTCGTCATTTTAGCGCACAAAATTACTAAAAAAAAGCCATTCCAAACAAATTAAAATGGTCTGTTCATCGTTTTTCTCTTAAAATAAAGTGTTTTTATAAGACAAAACGAGTAAATTTGCACTAAAATCTGCGGAAGCAATGAAGAAGAAAACGATTCTATTTTTTATTTTTAGTTGCATGATTTTCGCTTGGGCCTGCACTCAAGACGATGAAGGCACACCCGGCAACATCACGACTTCCAAACAGACAAGAGCCGAAGACAGTGAGGAAGGCGGCGACAAGGAAAAAGGTTCTTTGTCCGATGATGAAATGGGCGCATCGCCTATTGTCGAGTTCTACTCCATCGACGAAGAAGACGACGTGACCGTTTCTCCAGGAGAATCGGCCACTGCACAAGCCCCCCTTGCTCTGACCCTGACGGCCAAAGTGAGCAATCCTGATAACTACAAATACATCTGTGAATGGCGAATCTGGAGCACGAAAGACAACGGCAGTGAAGCCAATCCCCTCATCACACGCTTTGAAGAGAACACTACATGCACCCTGACCCAATCGGGAGGGTATGGCATCAAACTTTACGTCACTTTCACTCAAGACGAAGACACGGTGGAGTATGAAAGCGACCCTATTTCCGTCGTCATCAGCGAATCGAAACTGACCAGTCCCGATGGTTTTTCGCCCAATAATGACTCCATCAACGACACATACCGCATCACGGCACAATCCATCGTGAAACTCGATGCCAAGTTCTTCAACCGATGGGGTGAGAAACTGCATTCCGCCACGCTGGAAACAGCACAGCACGTGGAAGGAGAACCCAACAAACTGGTCTTGTGGGATGGAAAGCACAAAGGGAAAGTCGTTCCCGACGGAGTTTACTTCCTGCACTTGGAGGCTACGGGTAGCGATGACGTGAAATACAAATACAAAAAAGCCATCAATGTGCTGACTGGATACACAGAACATGATGGAGAAAACGAAGGAGGAGGCGGTAGCGAATGATAAAGATTGAAGGCGCGAGGGTACACAACCTGAAGAATGTAGATGTAGAGATACCTCGCAACAGTTTGACAGTCATCACAGGATTGAGCGGCAGCGGCAAATCATCGCTGGCATTCGATACCATTTTTGCTGAAGGTCAGCGACGATACATCGAGACCTTCAGTGCCTATATCCGCAATTTCTTAGGCGGCATGGAACGGCCCGATGTGGATAAAATCAGCGGGCTTTCTCCCGTCATCAGCATCGAGCAGAAGACCACCAACAAGAGCCCACGCTCCACGGTGGGAACGGTGACAGAAGTCTATGACTATCTGCGATTGCTCTATGCCCGTGCAGGCGAGGCTTTCAGTTATGAGACAGGCGAGAAGATGGTCAAATACACCGAAGAGGACGTGATGCACCTCCTACTGGAGCAATACAACGGCAAGCGCATCTTCCTCTTGGCACCACTCGTTCAAAGCCGTAAAGGCCACTACCGCGAACTCTTCGACAGCATCCGTAAGAAAGGCTATCTCTATGCCCGGGTGGATGGCGAAATCGTGGAGGTGACCGAGGGCATGAAGGTGGACAGATACAAGAACCACGACATCGAAGTGGTCATCGACAAACTGGCTGTTAATGACAAGGATGAGGAGCGGCTGAAGAAGAGCCTCGAAGTGGCCATGAAGATGGGCGACGGGCAAATCATGATACAGACCCTCCCCTCACCCTCCCTACAGGGAGGGAGTAGTATCCCTGCAAATGAAAACTCCAGCGAGTCAAGTAACCGCTCCCTCCCTGTAGGGAGGGCAGGGGGAGGGTCTGTTCGTCACTATTCCAAGAAACTCATGTGTCCCACCACAGGACTCTGCTACCGCGACCCTGCTCCCCACAACTTCTCGTTCAACTCGCCACAAGGCGCCTGTCCCCACTGCAAGGGACTTGGCATCGTGCCAGCCGTCGATGTGGATAACGTCGATTATCAGGAAATGGCCAACTATGTGCAGGGACTCAGCATCGACGAGCAGAAGGCATGGGCTGAGAAATGGGCAGAATCGGTCGATAAGATGGTCGTGTGTCCCGAATGCGGCGGCAAACGTCTTAACAAAGAGGCACTCTACTTCCGCATCGACGGCAAGAACATCGCCGAGGTGTCCGACATGGAACTGCAACCGCTCTACGAGTGGGTGACCACCGTGGAGGAACGGATGGACAAGAAACAGGCAGCCATCGCCCATGAAATCATCAAGGAAATCACCACACGACTCAAATTCCTGCTCGATGTGGGACTCCACTACTTGAGCCTCTCGCGCGGCTCGTCCACCCTCAGTGGCGGCGAGAGTCAACGCATCCGTCTTGCCACACAAATAGGCACCAAGTTGGTCAACGTACTATATATATTAGACGAACCCAGCATCGGTCTGCACCAGCGCGACAACGTGCGGCTCATCAATTCCTTGAAGGAACTGCGCGACGAGGGCAACACCGTCATTGTGGTGGAGCACGACAAGGACATGATGCTCAATGCCGACTACATCGTCGATATGGGTCCCTTTGCGGGTCGCAAAGGTGGCGAAGTGGTCTTTCAGGGCACTCCGAAAGACATGCTGAAGACCGACACGCTCACTTCACGATTCCTCAATGGCAAGGAGAAAATCGAGGTGCCGCCCACTCGGCGCAAGGGCAACGGGAACCTCCTCCGCATTGTTGGAGCCAAAGGAAACAACCTCAAGAACGTGAGCGTTGACATCCCTCTCGGCATGCTCGTCTGTGTGACGGGCGTGAGCGGTAGCGGCAAGTCAACCCTCATCAACGAGACCTTACAGCCATACTTGAGCCAATTCTTCTATCATTCTCACCAAGAGCCACTTGCATACGACAAGATTGAAGGAGTGGAACACATCGACAAGGTGGTCAATGTCGATCAATCACCCATCGGTCGCATCCCTCGCAGCAACCCTGCCACCTACACCGACGTGTTCACCGACATCCGCCGTCTCTTCGTCGAAATGCCCGAATCGAAGATGCGCTCCTACAAGCCCGGACGGTTCTCCTTCAACGTGGCTGGCGGACGGTGTGAAGTGTGTGGCGGCAACGGCTACAAGACCATCCAGATGAACTTCCTGCCCGATGTGCTGGTGCCCTGCGAGGCTTGTCACGGCAAGCGATACAACCGCGAAACACTCGAAGTGCGCTTCAAGGGCAAGAACATAGCCGATGTGCTGGGCATGACCATCAACCAGGCCGTGGAGTTCTTCGAAAACCAACCCAAAATACTGCAGAAAATCAAAGTGCTGCAAGAGGTCGGGTTGGGATATATCAAACTCGGTCAACCCTCCTCCACCCTCTCCGGCGGCGAAAGCCAGCGCGTGAAACTCGCCACCGAACTGGCGAAGAAGGACACGGGCAAGACACTCTACATCCTCGACGAACCCACCACAGGACTGCATTTTGAGGACATCCGCACCCTCATGGTCGTGCTCAACCGCCTTGTCGATAAGGGCAACACCGTCATTGTCATCGAGCACAACCTCGACGTAATCAAACTCGCCGACCACATCATCGACATGGGTCCCGAAGGAGGACGGGAAGGCGGCACCGTCGTGGTGACAGGCACCCCCGAAGAGGTGGCAAAGAGTGGCAAGGGCATCACAGCAACATTCCTCCAAAATGAACTATAGAAAGTGATGAACCATAACTCTTCCACTCCCGTCATTACCTCCGCGCCGTTCCCGTAATTACCTCAACGCCACTGCCGTAATTACCTCCGTGCCGCTGCTCCCCCTCGCTTCATTTTCAATCACGCTGCAAAGGTACGACACCCTCATTGCGGTGTACGAATAAAACGCATTTATTTATGTGACAGAAGGGGAGACTGTTACACTTGTTACAGTGTTACAGTTCCCGATAGGCTTTTCCACACCCCATAAAAACTTCTATATTTATAATAAATATAGAGTTATTTTTAGTCTTCTCGCCACTGATTTTGGAACTGTAACACTGTAACGCTGTAACAGGTGTAACACACATAAATTGTCAGGGTAAAAATGATGTTTATTTGGGTGAAAAGATGAAGAAGAAATGGTGAAAAAGCACTTTGAAGTCGTAGGCACTTAAAAAAAGTGGCGTATCTATTGACTTTCCATTTTATTTTTCGTACCTTTGCAACTGCATCTGCCATCAAGTGCCGTCCCATCAACGGGAACAACTGATGTACAGAGCACTACATATCAAAAGGCGTTACTGACGCTTTGTTTTTGGTTGTTCAAAACTTCCACAATCGAACGGTAATTCAAAAACAATGCTGGGTGACTGCCACGGGGTGTATCATATACTCTCCGTAGTGTGCTGCGAGGCTTTGTATGGCCTCAACGCACACTTTACGGGGTGGCTATATACTCCAACGTGGATGTTTCTCTGTCTGTTTAATTACCAAGGCTGTGGAAGGCCATGAACAACGAACAGGCGATAGTAAACATCCACGTTATTTTTTTGTGTAGTTAGCCATTTTCCCCAATCCGTTCGCTCTGGATGTTGGCGAACTGCTCTTATTTGTGATGGCTAAATACAAGTTGAGCACTTACATAACCTAATAATGAAGAAGACATTTAGACTTGGAGAGTTGTTCTGTGGTCCAGGTGGGCTTGCCTGTGGTGCCATGCAAGCAAAAGTGGAAGGTGTTAATATGTCTATAGAACATCAATGGTCTACCGACTATGATCAAGACACTTGCAACACATATACCCGAAATATATGTCCCAATAACCCGCAGTCTGTAATTTGTCATGATATAAGAACATTAGACTTGAACGAATTAAAAAAGCAAGGTGAAATTGATTGTTTGGCATTCGGCTTTCCATGCAATGATTTTAGTGTAGTTGGAGAGCAGAAGGGCTTCAATGGCAAATTTGGACCTTTATACACCTACGGAATAGAGGTTTTGAAGATGTTTAAGCCTAAATGGTTTTTAGCAGAGAACGTAGGAGGTCTGCAAAGTGCAAATGAGGGAAAAGCCATAAGAACAATCTTTGAAGCCATGCGCAATGCTGGATATAACATATACCCTAATCTATATAAGTTTGAGGACTATGGAATACCACAAGCACGGCATCGTGTAATCATTATTGGAATACGTACAGACTTACCTTTCACATTCAAAATACCAAGCCCTGCACCTTATAGGACAAAGACATGCAAGGAGGCGATAGAGAATCCCCGAATTCCCAAAGATGCAATGAATAACGAATTAACAAGACAAACTCCTTCAGTTGTTGAACGACTATCATACATAAAGCCTGGTGAGAATGCGTTTACAGCAAACCTTCCTGAGCACCTTAAATTGCATGTAAAGGGAGCCACGATAAGTCAAATATACAAAAGGCTTGACCCCACTAAACCTGCATATACGGTTACAGGATCTGGTGGTGGAGGCACTCATATTTACCATTGGTCAGAAAACAGAGCGCTAACTAATAGAGAACGTGCTCGATTACAAACATTCCCAGATGATTTTGTGTTTGAGGGAAATAAAGAATCTGTTAGGAAACAGATAGGTATGGCTGTACCTTGTGATGGAGCAAAAATCATCTTTGAAGCCGTGTTAAAAACATTGGCTGGTATTGAATACGAATCTGTTGAACCCAACATCACCGAATAAAATGAACAACATAAAAGTTTACCTCCTTGACAAGGATGGAGAAGCCCAATATGGTTTAAATTGGGGACAAAGGATTGGTCGAGAACCCAATCAAGCATACCTTCAACTTGAAAGTATTGTATACAATAGTGACTTCTTTCCTATAAAGGGAACATATTTTCTTGTTAACACTGATGATGCGGAAACTTTTGTTATGAATAGGGCACAAAAGACCGATGCAGGGACTGCTATTCAAACTCCAGAAAACAATTCCATTATTGGATTGTATTTAAGAAAAAGACTTGGAATAGCAGAAGGCAAGGAAATAACGAAAACAGCCATTCTCAATTATGGTAGAATTGACATCTCTTTCAAAAAAGTTGACGACAGGCATTATTATTTAGATTACTCTAAAAATTGGAAAAGCAACGACATTCCCCACATATTCAAGACTTATCTATTGACAGAAAAAAGAGAACTCCCATATACTATAGTTGAAAAATATGTGAAGAACGTGGAGAGAGGAGATACCACAAGCATTCAAACACTTTATAATGAGTTTATGAACTCCGACTTCTTTCACAAACATTATTTGACAAATTCAAATACAATGAAACATATAGACACACCGTCTTCTTATCGCCCCTTCATCACCGCCATCAAATCCAAGCCATTCCTTCTTCTTGCAGGCATTAGTGGCACAGGTAAATCACGCATTGTTCGCGAGTTGGCTCGTGCTTGCTGGGATGTGGATTCCGAAGAATACAAAGCACAGAAGCCAAAGAACTTTGAGATGGTGCAGGTGAAACCTAACTGGCACGATTCAAGCGAGTTGATTGGTTATGTGAGCCGCATCGATGGTGTGCGTTATGTGGTTGGGCCTTTCTTGAAGTTTATGGTGAAAGCCATACAAGACCCTGAAACTCCGTATTTCTTGTGTCTTGATGAAATGAACCTGGCGCCTGTAGAACAGTATTTTGCGGAATACCTGAGTGTGGTTGAAAGCAGAAAACGACAGGAGGATGGAACAATAACCACCGACCCTATTGTGGATTATTCCAATACGGAAGAATATCAAAGTCTTATTTATCAACTATTCCCCGATGATGATGATTTGCGCAAGGCATTTTTGACAGAAGAAGGTGGAATGCGATTGAGCATCCCGAACAACCTGATTGTGGTGGGCACGGTGAATATGGATGAAACCACCTTCTCGTTCAGTCGCAAGGTGCTTGATAGAGCCATGACGATTGAAATGAATGAGGTGGATTTGACAGGAGGGTTGGAAAGTCGCCACGAAAACATTGGAAAATTAGGAACAACTGAACTGATAGGAACGGCTGTGGAAGGTGTTGATGTTTATGGTGAATATAAGGATGTATGCGATACTGCCATTCATTATCTGCAAGCCATCAACGACAAGTTGGAGGGTAAACCTTTCAAGATTGCCTATCGTACAAGAAACGAGGCTTTGCTCTATGTAGTTAACAACCTACCTTACAATAAAGATGAAAAGGGTGAAGAGTTGAGCCAAGAATACATAATTGCTCGTGCGTTGGATGAGATAACAAACATGAAGATACTCTCTCGCATCGAGGGTGACGAGACAAAAGTGAGCAAGGATTTTCTTGAAGGATTGGAGAAAGAAATTAGAGAGAGGTTGGAAGCTGTATGTGAGGATATTTTTGGTGATGGTGCTTTATTCGGTGAGGCTTATTCATCCGTCTCTCTATCCAAATTGGACGAAATGAAGAAACGTCTCGGTTCTGGTTATACAAGTTTCTGGAGCTAACAACGAATCTGACGAATTGTATCATGGAGTTGCTGACGATACATCACGAGGACTTCACTTTGTATGTGGAGTGCTCGAAGTATGAAGCCATTTGGGGAAAGGCTGTAAGGAATGTAGGCAGAGAGAATCTGCTGACCACTTACACATGGACGGATGGTGTCAAGTCGGCTATGCTGAATGAAGAGCCTATCGAAAACGGTGGAAAGGCCAGAGCCGTATTCTTCGATAATGCTGAATATCCCATTTGGGTTGACTTCGGCACTCATGTCAGCAAGGCTCAGTTTGGTTCGATGCTCCAGGCAGACAATGACCGTTTCAGTTTCAGAGGACACACGTTGGCTGGCTTTATCAACTATGGTAATGAGATTGGCAAGAGCGAACTTCAGTTGGTGTATCATGTCGGTAAGGAGCAACGGCATTTCAAACTCAGTTATGAGGTGCTGAGCACAAAACTCAATTACCACGAACATTGGAAGAAGATTGTTGAGGACATTGAGGCTGAATACCGAATGTTAGCACTCGACTATCTGAAACGGACATTTCATGGGTTCTCACCTGACATGAAGGGCGATACACCAGAATTGATCTGGTGGAGCATCTTTGCAGGGGAACAGGAAAAGTTTGTGAAGGCTTGCCGCAGTATCATAGAAAGACCTCGACGCAGATTGCGTGGCTATGAGGTGTATGTGAGAGCCGACAAACTGAAGCGGGTGCCAACCGGCATTGAGAATGAACTGGCTGAACATCGGAAGGAGCAGGCTCATCTTTATCGTGTGGAGGAACATGTGCAGTCGAACGATACTCAGGAGAACCGTTTCCTGAAATATGCGTTGGGGCAAATTGCCTCTAAATACGAAGCACTCAAAAAGCGCATAGAGGCCATTAAGAACACTTCTGACATTCCGAGACAGGAAATGGAAACGGTGGCAAAGACGTTGAAGCATCTGCAACGGAATCCGTTTTTCAGAACGGTCGGCCGCTTTAAGGGGCTGACACAGGAAAGCCTTGTGCTGCAAAGGGCAACGGGTTACAGTCAGATATATAAGACATGGCAATTGTTGAGACGTGCTTATTCGCTGCATGACAATATGTATCGCTTGCAAACGAAAGACATTGCCACGCTTTACGAGATTTGGTGCTTCATAGAGGTGAGCCACATTGTCAGGAAACAGTTGGGCTTAGGTGTGGATGTTGACCATCGTAACCGTATGGAAATGAATGGTGTGTTTACATGGGAATTGGGCAAAGGCGAACATTCTCGCATTCTGTTCCGCAAAGATGGCGTGGAGTTGGCTGAACTTGTCTATAATCCCAAACATACAGAAAGGGAGAACGACAGTATCAGCATGCAGAACTTGGTGGTTCCCACTGTTCCGCAAAAGCCAGACATTGTGCTGCAACTGACAAAGGATGACCTTGGAAAGGGCATGAAAATGACCTATCTCTTTGATGCAAAATACCGCATCAACGACAGAACGGACACTGGTGTAGATACCCCTCCTGATGATGCAATCAATCAGATGCACCGCTACAGGGATGCCATATACTACAAAGACAACAAAAATGGTGATTCTTCGCTGAAGAAGGAAGTGATTGGTGGCTACATCTTGTTCCCCGGAAATGGTGACCCGCAAGAAGTGGCGGATGCTAAATTCCAAAAATCAGTTGACGAAGTGAATATCGGGGCTTTTCCGTTGAGACCCAACGATGTGGCGAACAGAAAACTGCTTGAGGATTTTATTTGTGAACTGATTGGTAGTAGTGCTACGGATATTCTTGACGACAGCATTCCTCAAAAGGGATTGCATTATACGGAGGGCGAACCAGTCTATTTCGTCATTTCAGGAACTAAGAAAGAGAATCCTGATGATTGGGAGAAATTGAAGCACGGTGAACCTTGCCGATTCTGTTGTGGCGTGAAAGGACCCAAGGAGGATGTGAACCTTCAGAACATCTGTTATCTCGCACCCTTGATTGGGCATGAGTTCAGTGGTTATTATAAGGTGAAATCCGTAAGAATCAAAGAACTGCCCGATGACCCATATCCTGTTCGCGTAGAGTTTGAACTGGGTGACTATACAGCATTATCCTCACCTGTCATCTATGGACTCCTTGATGCCCCTAGAGGAAAGGCGTTTACACATGAGACCTTTGTGGAATATTGTAATAATCACCAAGTTGTTGAAAATGATTCAGATGAACCAAATCTGTTTGGGTGACAAAACATTTTGTTATTTTTTTGTTTTTTCAAAAATTAGAGGCAAGAACTGTAAGGCAAAAATCATTTTTATAAAAACCGTACCCCTCGGGTACGATGTGCCGTAGCCGAGGGGTACGCCACTTCGTAGTCGAGGGGTACGTTTTTTTTATGCACCCATCAGCAAGGGTTCTGTTCGCTCCGCTCACGCCACCGCCTGCCTGTGGTCTCATCGTCCCTTTGGAACTTTGATGGCACGGTTGCTGATAATCATAAAATATGTTGTTTTTTTCTTGTTTTTCAGAAATTATATGTACCTTTGCATTTGAAGTAATAAAAAAGGACTATGACAGACTATCTCAACAAGGTGAATGGACTGGAAGATTCATCTATCGTACAGGAATCCGTTGTATCAATGAATGTACGACAAACGATGGATTTATTTGACAGGCATTATGATTCTGATGCAACGATTGAGAATGGCGCTCCACTGCATGAGGGGTTTGACTTGTTACGTGCAAGAATAGAGAAGAAGATATAAGGAAAGCGTTTTGTTAATAATTGTCATTAACAAACTGAAATAGAAATACAAGTTTTGATTTACCCTACTACATACGAACAGAAGATTGGCTTTGACCAAATCAGGAGCAGGCTCACGGCACTTTGCCTCTGCTCGTTGGGCGAAGGACTGGTGAAGGACATGGCTTTCTCGGCCTCTTTTGATGACATCCGCCGTCAAGTGAAGCAGACGATGGAGTTTGTGCAAATCCTGCAAGAGGAGGATTTCCCCGACCAGAATTTCTTTGATGTTCGACCTTCGCTGAAACGCATCCGCATTCAGAATGCTTGTCTGGACGTGGAGGAACTGTTTGACCTGCAACGCTCACTGGCTACCATCAACAACGTGGTCAAGTTCCTGCAGCGTTGCCAAGACGAGGAGAACACGATTCCGTCGCATCCTTATCTCTATGCGCTGACGGCTGACGTGAAGACTTACCCCATGCTGGTGAGGCGCATTGACCAGATTCTGGACAAGTATGGACATGTGAAGGACACGGCATCCCCCAACCTGTTGCAGATTCGCAGGGAACTGGCTGCAACGGCGGGCAGTGTGTCGAGGGCTTTGCAGAACATACTCAAGTCGGCTAAGGGGGATGGGCTGATTGACAAGGATGTGTCGCCCACCCTTCGCGATGGCCGTCTGGTCATTCCCGTGGCTCCGGCGATGAAGAGGAAGATTCGGGGCATTGTGCATGACGAGTCGGACACGGGAAGGACGGTGTTCATAGAGCCTGCCGAGGTGGTGGAGGCGAACAACAAGATACGTGAGTTGGAGAATGAGGAGAGGAAGGAAATCAACCGCATCTTGATGGAGTTCACGCAGACGGTGCGGCCAGAAGTGGAGGAGATGCTGGCAAGTTATGAGTTCTTGGCACAAATCGACTTTATCCGTGCGAAGGCAAGGTTTGCCATTCTGACGAACAGCACGGAGCCACGCATGGAGAACAAGCAGGTGCTTGACTGGGCGATTGCGGTGCATCCGCTGTTGGAATTGAGACTAAAGACCCAGACCCTCCCCTCACCCTCCCTACAGGGAGGAAGTAGTATCTCTGCCAATGAGGATACAAGCGAGCAAAGTAACCACCCCCTCCCTGCAGGGAGGGTGAGGGGAGGGTCTATGTCTTCCCGTCATGTGGTGCCGCTCGACATCACGCTGAACCAGAAGCAGCGCCTGCTGCTCATTTCGGGACCGAATGCGGGAGGAAAGTCAGTGTGTCTGAAAACGGTAGGACTACTACAATATATGTTCCAATGTGGTATGCCGGTGCCTGTGGCGAAGAGCAGTGTGTTCGGCATCTTCCGCAGCATCTTCATCGACATTGGTGACGAGCAGAGTCTGGAGAATGACCTCTCCACCTACTCCTCGCACCTGCTCAACATGAAGAACATGATGAAGCATTGCGACGGGGCGAGCCTCATCCTCATCGACGAGTTCGGAGGGGGTACGGAGCCACAGATTGGCGGTGCGATGGCGGAGGCGATGCTGAAGGTCTATAACAAGAAACATGCCTTTGGAGTCATCACCACCCACTATCAGAACCTGAAGCACTATGCGCAGGAGACGGAGGGCATCGTGAATGGTGCCATGCTGTATGACCGCCAACAGATGCAGCCGCTCTTCCAACTCTCCATCGGCAATCCGGGCAGTTCGTTCGCCATCGAGATAGCCCGCAAGACGGGCATCCCCGAAGAGGTCATCCGCGATGCCAGCGAGATTGTGGGCAAGGACTATATCAACTCGGACAAGTATCTGCAAGACATCGTGCGCGACAAGCGATACTGGGAACAGAAGAGGCAGAGCATCCATCAGCACGAGAAGCAGATGGAGCAGACCATCCAACGATATGAGGAGGACATCCAGAAGGTGCATGACGAGCGCAAAGCCATCATCGCCCGTGCGAAGGAAGAGGCAGAGCAGATGCTGAAGGATTCTAACGCCAAGATTGAGCAGACCATCAAGGACATCAAGGAGGCGCAAGCGGAGAAGGAACGCACTCGAATGATACGTCAGGACCTTGCCGACTTCAAGCAGGACATCAAGGAGATTGACCCCGACATTGCTGACGAGAAGATCAGACGGCAGATGGAGAAGTTGATGAGGAGAAGAGAAAATAAAAAGAAAAAGACCCTCTCCCCGCCCCTCCCCCGTAATGGGGAGGGAGAAAACCATCCGGATGGCTCTCCCCATCATGGGGGAGATGTCCGCCAGGACAGAGAGGGTCTTCTGGAAGGGTCTTTTGTCCGCCTGAAAGGTCAAACCACCATCGGGCAGATTCAGAAGATCAGCGGCAACGAGGCAACGGTCATCTTTGGTCAAATCACCACCAATGTGAAGTTGAGCCGCCTCGAACCTGCCGAAGCACCGAAGAAGGAGAAGAATGTGGCTGCCACGTTTGTGAGTGTGCAGACACGCGATGACATACGCAAGACGACGCTTAACTTCAAGGAGCAACTCGATGTGCGCGGCATGCGCGGCGATGAGGCTGTGCAAGCCGTCACCTACTTCATAGACGATGCCCTCATGGCACGTGCCTCAAGAGTGAAAATCCTGCATGGCACTGGCACGGGTGCCCTCAAGACCGTCATCCGCCAATACCTCAACACGATGCCTCCTGTGGCTGACTTCTACGACGAAGACATCCGCTTCGGAGGGGCAGGCATCACAATTGTAGAACTTGTATAACCAGCAAACGACTCATGAAGAAACTGTTTACATTTATAATGATAAGTGCGGCTTTGACAGCCCATGCACAGAACGACAGCATTGTGCCATCTGAGGCACAATCCTACCCTTTCCTCTCTCCCATTTCGTCCAACGAGGAACTGAGTGCTGACATGATGCGGCTCAAATTCAGCAAAGCGACTGCCGCTGCCAAGAAACTCATCGCCACTGCCAAGCGTCGTCGGCAATCGACCACAGACTATGACCGCGTCGTCGGAATGAGCCAAAGGGGAGAAAGTGGACTCAGAGGTGTCGATAGGGTCACCATCGTGGACAGTGTGGTGGTGGACAAGAAGGACTTTCTGAAAGCCTACCCCATCTCGGCCGACCTCGGCACCCTCACCCTCTCTGAGCAGGGCGACATTGTGCAGTATCAGACACAACTGAACGGCATGGTGTTACGGCCAGAAGGCACCGACAGCACTGAACTACAGATGACTCGCTACTATCTGGAAGGTGAACGGCTCTCTGAAGGCGAAACCGTAGAGGGACTCGGAATCGAAGGTGACATCAACTACCCCTTCCTCATGCCCGATGGACAGACCTTCTATTTCGCCGCACGAAGCAACGAAGGTCATGGCAACTACGACCTCTACGTCACTCGCTACGACAACGACTCCAAGCGTTTCTATCAGGCTGACAACATGGGGTTCCCCTACAACTCATACGCTAATGACTACATGCTTGTCATCGACGAGACCGCTAACCTCGGATGGTTTGCCAGCGACCGCTACCAGCATCAGGGCAAAGTGTGCATCTACACATTCATCCCCAACGAATCGCGCCAAACCATCGACTACGAGACCACTGACCTGGCCGAGGTGATTGCTGCGGCATCGCTTCGTTCTATAGCCACCATGCCCCTGACCGACGAGCAGAAGCAGGCAAAGACGGCGGCCCAAAGACGGATGAAGCAACTGCACTCCACCGCTGCCGCCACCCGACAAAAGGACTTTGAGTTTGTGGTCAACGACCAGAAAACCTGCTACACCCTATCCGACTTCATTTCGCCCACAGGCAAGAAGAAAGCAGAAGACTGGCTCCAGAAATCGAAAAACCTCTCGGCCCTCCACGAACAACTCCAGCAGATGCGAGACACATCACCCTCTGCACGTCAGCAAATACTCAACCTCGAAGCGCGCATCATGGAACTGCAGGCCGAGGTCCACACCCTCGAAAAAGACATAAGAAAAGCCGAAGCAGAACAACCGTAGTTCCATCCTCAGTATCTCTGTAGAGGTACTGGCTATGCAACGTTATACTTCATTCATACGAAAAACGACATGAAAACATTTCCACCCTCCGAACTCATCATCAACGCTGACGGTTCAGCGTTCCACCTCCATCTGCGCCCCGAACAACTGGCCGACCGAGTGATATTGGTAGGCGACCCAGGCAGAGTCAGCACCGTGGCTGAACACTTCTCCGAGAGAGAATGTGAAGTGAGTAGTCGCGAGTTCCACAGCATCACTGGCACCTACGAAGGCAAGCGCATCACGGTGCTCTCTACTGGCATCGGATGCGACAACATTGATATCGTCATGACTGAACTCGATGCTCTTGCCAACATCGACTTCAACGCTCGTACTGAGAAGGATGAACACCGCACACTCACCATCGTGCGCATCGGCACTTGTGGAGGTCTGCAACCTTTTACCCCTACGGGGGCTTTCATCGCCTCGGTGAAAAGCATCGGTTTTGACGGATTGCTCAACTACTACGCTGGCCGCAACGAGGTGTGCGACCTCCAGATGGAAGAGGCTTTCAAACAGCACATGAATTGGAACCCTCTCAAAGGTGCGCCTTATGTAGCCATTGCCGACCCTAAACTGATTGAGCAGATTGCCCAAGACGACATGGTGCGCGGCTACACCATTGCCTGCGGTGGTTTCTATGGTCCGCAAGGTCGCCAGATTCGTCTGAAAATCCAAGACCCCGACCAAAACGAGAAGGTGGAAGCCTTTGAATATGATGGACTTCACATCTGCAACTTCGAGATGGAATCCTCAGCCCTCGCCGGCCTCTCCTCCCTGCTCGGCCATCGTGCCATGACCTGCTGCATGGTCATCGCCAACCGCTACACCACCGAGATGAACACAGAATACAAGAACACCATTGACACCCTCATTATAAAAGTGTTAGACCGCATCTAAATGAACAACTTTCAATCTTCAGCCCCTCAAGAGGACACCATCTGTGCTTTGGCAACCGCTCCCGGTGGAGCCATCGGCATCATCCGCATTTCAGGTCCTCAGACCTTCGCCGTGGTCAGTAACCTCTGCTCACTAAACTGCGACGCTGTCGCTGCCAACACCATCCACTACACCCACATCACCGATGGCACCACTATCATCGACGAGGTGCTCCTCTCTGTCTTCCGCGCCCCCCACTCCTACACAGGCGAAGATTCCGTCGAAATTTCATGTCATGGTTCCTCCTATATACTTAACAAGGTATTAGAATTGCTGATGCAGAACGGATGCCGCATGGCAAACCCCGGTGAATACACCATGCGTGCCTACCTCAACGGAAAACTCGACCTCTCGCAAGCAGAAGCCGTAGCAGACCTCATCGCTTCCACCAACAAGGCAACCCACGACATCGCCATGAACCAACTGAGAGGACACTTCTCTTCTGAACTCGCCACCCTACGCGAACAACTGCTCAAACTCACCTCCCTCCTCGAACTGGAACTCGACTTCTCCGATCATGAGGACCTCGAATTTGCCGACCGTACCGAACTCCTGGAATTGGCAAAAAAGATTGATGACCACATCACCCGCCTTGCCGACACCTTCCATGCTGGCAACGCCATCAAGAACGGCATTCCCGTTGCCATAGTCGGAGCACCCAACGTCGGCAAATCCACCCTCCTCAATGCCCTTTTGGGTGAAGAACGCGCCATCGTCAGTGACATCCAAGGCACCACCCGCGATGCCATCGAAGACACCATCCAACTCGGCGGCATCACCTTCCGTTTCATCGACACCGCAGGCATCCGTCACACCGACGACAAAATTGAGAATCTCGGCATCGAACGCTCCATCTCAGCCGCCCAACGCGCCCACATCATCCTTATGGTGACAGAGCCAGGAATCCCCTATCCAAACATTCCCATCCGCGATGACCAGACCCTCATCCGCATCGAAAACAAAACCCCCACTTTCCAAGCCAAACATGGCATCGGCCTTGACGACCTCCGTCAACAACTCATCGCCGCTGCCCCCAACACCTCCGACTCCGACACTATCATCACCTCCGCCCGCCACTACGAAGCCCTCCTACGCGCCCATACTTCCCTCCTCCGTGTCCTCGAAGGCCTCCACACCAACCTCCCCGGTGACCTCCTCGCCGAAGACCTCCGCCTCACCCTCCACCATCTCTCCGACATCACCGGCGGTCAAATCACCCCCCAAGAAACCCTCAACAACATCTTTAGCCATTTCTGCGTGGGAAAGTAAATAGCAATTAGCATCGATTACAATCAATCACAAAATATCACATAAGGCGTTCATAATGAGCGCCTTTTCTTTTTGCCCTCTTTTTAAGTAAAGTCGATAAAAATCGTTTTTGCTCGATTTTTTGTACCGCTCTTGTACCACTGACTCCAACAACAGCCATTATAATAGTGGCGGAGGTTAGCGAGATAGTAGAGGAATTTCACGATGGTTCACGATGATGCACGATAAAGTCCGTTGTCATTGTCCATTGTAAACCACATATTATTAACAAAAAATTGAGTAAAAATGTCAACAAGTAAGTTCAGAGTCCTAAGGACATGCGAATTCTGTGGTAAGGAGTTTTACGCACAGAAGGTCACGACTCGTTTCTGTAGCAGGGGCGCTGTAATGAACTGGCCTACAAACAACGGAGACGACAAAGACAAATCACCGAGGCAGAAGCAAGAGTTCTGCAGAAACCTATTGAAGAGGTTGGTAATAAGGAATTCCTTTCTCTTCAAGACACTTCAGTTCTGTTTGGCATCACCAAGCGAAGCGTGTATAACCTTATATATAATGGAGTACTCCAGGCATTCAAACTCTCCAGTCGAATGACATTAATTCGAAGAGCAGACATCGAACGGATCTTTGAAAGTCATGTTTACACTAAAAAAGTGAAACCAGAACGAAAACCCATCACTGAGTTTTACACCACTGCTGAAATCAAGGAAAAGTTTGGTGTGTCAGAGTCATGGGTATTCAAGATCGGCAAGGAGAAGAATATTCCGAAGATTCTCCATCATGGTAAGACCTACTGGAGCAAGCAGCATGTCGAAAAGCATTTTTCTAAACACATTGAGAACAATGCCATCGTTGAATGGTATTCCGTCCAGGAGATGATGGAGAAGTTCAACATGACCACTTCTGCCGTCTATTGCTTCGTTTCGAAATTCGGAATTCCCAAAAAGAAAGTTAAGTCATCAGTTTTCTACAGCAAGCAACATGTGGATGCTGCCAAGGGCATCAAGGAGCCACCGAAGGAAGAGTTCTACACGATGAAGGAGGCCGTCGAGCATTTTGGCATGACAGAAGACCAAATATACAAATATGCCAAGAAAGCCAAGGTGTCTAAGCACATGGAAGGTCGTATCGTGTTGATGAACAAACAAGAACTCGACGCTGCTTTGGCTCCTCCATCAATATGATACAGCTCTTTTCCTTTGGTTGAAAAGCAGTTAACCGTATATTAACTTTTTCACCCAAAACTCACAAGGTACTTTTGTACCACATTTCAACATCCATCAGTAATATTATTCACCATTTAATAAATACATTCATTATGAGTACAGCACATACATTTGTAAAGGTGACGCTTCGTGAGCGTCTTTATGAGAAAACTGGTCACATCGCACTCTATCTGGATTATTATCCTCCTATCCGTAATCCCAAGACAATGAAACAGACACGTCGTGAGTATCTTGGTTTGTATCTCTATGCCAAACCTACTTGCGATGCACTTGTTGCCTACAACAAGGAAATCCGCGAGAAGGCTCTTGCTATCTGTTGCATGCGCCAAACGGCAATCATCAACGAGGAATTCGGATTCATGGATCATAATAAAAAGAAGATGGACTTCTTGCCATACTTCAAAGAACACTCAGACAAGAAGGGCGACAAATGGACTTCCGTTTATAAGCACTTCTACAATTTTTGTGGAGGCAAATGCACCTTCGGCGACCTGACTGTTGAGTTCTGCCAGAAGTTCCAATTGTACCTGATTGATGCAGCTCCTCTCAAACGTCCAAACGAGAAGATGTGTAAAAACTCTGTAGCTGCCTTCTGGGCAACGTTCCGTGCGATGTTGAAGAAGGCTTATCATGACAAATACCTGCGTGAAAACATCAACGACTACCTTGATGCACTCAAAAAGGAAGATGTTCACAAGGAGTATCTCACCCAAGAGGAGGTCATCAAACTTGCCAATACACCATGCGAACACCCTGTGTTAAAGCAGGCCTCTCTGTTTTCTTGTCTCACGGGCTTGCATATCAGTGACATCTTGAAGTTGATATGGGAAGACATTCTGTTGGCTCCAGATGAAGGCTATTGCCTCCGCTTCACTTCTCAGAAAACCGATAGAGATGTGACAATTCCCATCGGCTTTCAGGCATACGAACTGCTCGGAGAGCGTGGTTCAGGCACGGTATTCAAAGGTCTCAAACGCTGCTGGACACAAGGTCCATTAAAGAAATGGATTGCAGAAGCTGGTATCAAAAACAAGCATGTCACATTCCACTGCTTCAGGCATACCTATGCAACGCTTCAGATAGCAGCCGGTACCGACATCTATACCGTTTCTAAGATGCTTACCCACAAGAGCGTTTCTACAACTCAGATATACGCCGACCTGGTCAGCGAAAAGAAAAGGGCAACCGTCGATAAGATTACGCTGAAGTAGCTCTTGTTATCCGTTTTTCATCGTTTTTAAGGGGCAAAGATGGCAACACGTCATTTTGCCTCTTAAATTTTGTTAAATCTTTATTTTGAAGGATTTTGTAAAATGTTAAAAATGAAAACAAGTGAAAATAAATTGACCTCGCAAAAATCAAAAAAACTCATTCTGCTCATTTAACGTGCAGAATGTGAATGTTTTAGAATGTTAACGTGATTTGGTCGATACGTAATTCTGAACTAACTTTGTACCGCTATTCAGATTAAAATGTATCGCAATATATGAGAAAACTAACAGTCATAGACCAAGTCGCACTCATTGCTCTTGCTGGCGAATCAACAGTCTGCTATATTGGTTTGCACAATGTTGTCCAACTCGATGTCGTTGCCTCATTGTTGGGGTTAGTCTTCAACTCATCGGTTCTTTCCTTTCTCTATTGCCATAGCTTCAGACGATTCCTATCAGGCTTATTCGGATCCAATAGGAAAGAAGCGTTGCTGGAAGCAGACGGCCAACCTATCCCTGAGAATAGCGACCACATTATTATATATAAAGAAAGGGAAGAAAAAGACTTGAAGACCATCGATGCGGTCTTCAACTATACGATGCATTATATCGGTAGATACCTAACCCTGGAAGAAAGAGTTCTCCTCCGAGAAAACATCATCATCTTCTCCTTCGACAAGGAAGAAGAACTTCACCCTGTTATAGAAAACAAGTTTGGTGATTTCAACCTCTATGACATCACCCATCTGTGCCACGCCATCGGCAACCACACCGTCTCCAGGAAGAATATCTATCAGATAGCGTCCTTTGCCAAGGCATGCTTCCCAGCATACACCAATGGGCAGCATATGCATTCCATCGCTGCCAAGCTGACCAATACAGACCATGCTACAATCATTCCTGTGCTGCGAAGGAATGACCCTCTTCCCGATTTTAGTGAAATGTGATGGATTCTTACTTGTGAATTGTGGTTAACTGGTCGTTCACTTTTTCACCCGATAATCACCCGCTACTTTTGCGGTCGATTTTAACAAACAATTCACGATATGGAAAATCGAACTATCAGTTTTGAGGACCTTCCTCAGGCCACTTCCGCACTTCAGGGGGAAGTGAAAGCTCTACGCTCTGCCGTAGAGCAACTTGTTGTAGAAATCAAGTCTTCTAAAGGAATGGACACCATGGAGGACATGATAGGCATTGAAGAAGCTTGCAGGATTCTTGGATTAAAGAAACCTACTGTTTATCACAAGGCGCAGAAGCGTGAGATAAAATCCTACAAGCCCGAGGGCACAAAGAAACTCATGTTCAAACGCTCTGAACTGTATGAGTGGCAGGAGAGCAAGGGCATGAGCAAAGAACCTGCTCCAGACGTAGAGGCCATTCTTGCCACCTTACAGAAAGGTGTTCGTCACAAGCCAAGTTCAATCAAATAAAGAGAATTGGTATGGAAGACGAAATCAAATACATGCGCATAGGCACGTCCCTGTATAAGGTCGTGCGCAAACCAGGACTCAGCGGTTCTATGACAAAATCCATCATCCAATGGTCATACGGTGCTCTTCGTCAGGATGAATCGAAGGAGTATATCTTCAGCATACCCAAGTATGATGGATTTTGCATCGTTCCCGATAACATCAACTACAAAAGGGTTGTCGGCAACTTCTACAACAAGTACGAGCCTATCAATCACATCCCCACCGAGGGTTCGTTCATTCATATCGACTCACTCATGCATCATATCTTTGAAGAGCAATACGAACTGGGGATGGACTACATCCAACTGCTCTATACTCGCCCACTCCAGAAGCTTCCCATTCTGCTGCTTGTCTCGCAAGAACGTAACACAGGTAAATCCACATTCCTCAATTTCTTGAAAGCCATCTTTCAGGATAATGTCACGTTCAACACCAACGAAGACTTCGGCAGCAAGTTCAATGAGGACTGGGCCACAAAACTTCTCGTTGTAGTGGATGAGGTGATGCTGAACAAACGTGAGGACACCGAACGACTGAAGAACCTCAGTACGGCTCTCAACTACAAGGTTGAAGCCAAACAGAAGGACCGCCACGAGATCGAGTTCTTTTCTAAGTTCGTCCTGTGTTCCAATAACGAGGCGTTCCCTATTTTCATCGACCCCGAAGAAACTCGCTTCTGGGTTCGCAAGATAAGACATCTTGAAGCAGACGACACAGACTTCCTCAAAAAACTCAAAGTGGAGATTCCGGCCTTTCTATACTTCCTGCTGCATCGCCAGATGCGCACCCGGGTACAAAGCCGCATGTGGTTCTCTGCAAACGACCTTCGCACAGCTGCACTCGAAAGGATTATGAATTCCAGTCGCAGACGCTTGGAGCTGGACATGGCAGAACTGTTTAACGAAATCATGGATGCATCATAGACAGGAACAACACTACTGGTTATGGAGAGGTTCGACGTGTCGGACGATTCTACACCGTCTGTCGTAACAACATTTCTCACCTCTGCTAATCATTTGTTGAATTGTTGAGAAATATGGTAAAAGGTACTATGAGAAAGGTTGTTAGTCATTCAATAAACACTCAACATGCCTTCAATAAAAGAAAAAGTATAGTGAGGAGCGTTTGCTGTCTTATCTGGCAAGTTGATGAAAAACATCTGTTCACTCACATGGCACGTTGAGAATATCATTGCTGATTATCTGACGTTTACAATCGAAGCTCAACATTTCATCAAATTCAACAGCAAAATCGATTCATTTTCTTTTTGACAGAACAATAAATTTCTTCATTCACATTAACATTAAAATTTTAAAACAATGGATCAGATTCCTTCAAGCAACCAAGCAGGTGCTTCTAATGCACCAAGCAGACCAACGTACAACAATGGTACAGGGTATCAAAACAACAACCAGGTTTCACAACGTCCCAATGACGCATCTATCCAGCGCCCAGGCGATGTAAATCAGAATGCGACACAACCTGCAACAACGTCTGTCTCCACAGAACGAACAGACTGGGTGCGCTTTAACACCATCTGCAACAGAGAACTTGTTGACAAGGTTCGTGCTATTGCCGATCGCAATCATAGCAGCATCCGTGATGTCGTAGAACTGATGTTCCGTAGGTGCATCAACGCCTATGAGCAGAAGAATGGTATCATCACTATTGAGAAGAAGAAACCGCTGGAAGAACTGTTCTAATAGTGCTTCTGTAATCACATCCGCCATTGCTTCATTTGTGCCATATCCCACAATGGAACAATGGCATTTCTATTGCTAAATGGCCATCATTAGATAAGTCCCAACTACTAATGTCACGTCATAGTCTCAATTCTTTTACACAGTCCCAGTAAGCAAAAGGGCTTGCCCTTCGTGCCACATTTTTCAAGCCCGGGGAAGCCTAATTCCCCTACCTACTTCGTTAGGTGGGAGCACTGACCAGATAAACTGCAAGCAGAGGTCATGATGTCTCTCTTTTTTGACCGCAGAAAACAACCTGACAACATGAAAAAACAACGCAATATCATAACTGTAACAATCACACTTTGCTTTCATAACAGACACTGTACTTACTAAGGAAAAAGCAACCTTATGAATTGTGATGCTCTGTGCGATTGGTTCTTTTGTGCCAAGTAGCACAATGAAGCAATTCTTTAATAGAAAACATCTGGTCTGATGCTAAGCGTAGTTTCACTTCCAGTTACTATGAACATTGACCGAAGGGCTTGCCATTCGTTTGCCACATTTTTCAAGTATCGGGAAGCTCACTACCCGCTCTCCTTTTCGGAGTCGATAGCATTGACCAGATAAAACTGCAAGCAGAGGTCAAGATTTCTCTTTTCGCAGAACGAATAAGAGCTTCATATCACGTCTGTTTTGATTGAAAAGCATAATGTCGAACTTGAAAAAAGCTACAGAGACTACAAATGCCACAATTGAGCATTTCTATCAAAGCAACGAATAGCACTCAATAGGGAAAGAAGTTACCAGATGCATTTGGGCAAGTGCCGCAACAATACAGAATATAGCATTGTGCCTATTGCGTCAAGGTTATACTTTATTAGTAAGTTGTAAACTTACATTTAGGGTAATTGGAACATCCGTAGAACTTTCCATATTTCCCGTTTCGCCGCACGAGTGTCCCTCCACATTGTGGACATATACCCGATGCTATTATTGAGTCAGTTTTGAACTTTGCTTCCTTCACATTGCGAACATGTGTTTTGTTATCAACAATCTCCCGTATGTTCTTTGAAGAAAGGCGCGCCACAACATCATTTACATCAGCATAAGAGATGTACGATGTTTGATATGCTTGAATTGTGGAAAGAAGTGAGGTGTCATAAATGACATGATTTTGTGACGAAACCTTACTAATATCGGCGTTCCCGGTAAACACGACAATAGGTATTACTTTTAGGTAAGGCCATTCTTTCAGATTATCCTTAATCCTATACATGTGTCCCACTGCCTGTTTAACTGGATTATAAAACTGGTTCTTTGTAACATAGGTGTATGTCTTCCAAGGCTTCTTGGGATATGTCACTTTAGTAACAATTATCTGTTTCCACTCCTGAGAGTTGTCGTTGCCATATATTTCACCACGATAGTTCTTTGTCTCTATGGCAAAGATTCCATACTTAGACACCACTATGTGATCTATTTGTGTCGTTCCATTTGTTGTCTTCAGCATGACATCATCCATCACGTGGTATTCGTCTGGTAGCTGCATGAGAATGTCATGAATCCTCATTTCGCCTCGTTTCCCCTTTTGTTTAGGTGAATTATACCACCAGCCGAATATGGTCAGTGATATGATGGCAACAATTAGAAATATGGAAAAAAATGACTCCATAGCTCACCCATTACTAAGCTACATGTTGATGTACTTCACAGGATTTTGGCTCTTGCCATAGAAAGCAGAGACATCTTTTCCAATGTATGTGGTATGTTCGTCTTCAACGCCCAAAAACTCAGTCCGTCCAATGTGTTTAGGGTCTTTGGTATGTTTCCTGTCAACAGGATTATAGACCTCTTCTACAATGCCATTAACGATGGCAAGCACATGAGTTGCCTTTTTTGCTCGCTTTCTATCATATTGACAGATTAAGTTAAGCCTGTTCAACAGGGTCACCACCATCCGGATCATCATTAAGATTTTTCAACCGCTTCACAGCCTTGTCAAAGTCACTCTCCAGCATACGCATCTCTCGCTCACGGTAGATCTCATACTCACGTTCTGCTTTCTCAATAGCCTCTTGATGCGACACGGTACCATTCCCTTCTAAGATATTCTTTCTAAGTCGCAATATCTGGTCATCAAGTGCGGCAATCCAGTCGGCCATCGTCATAGGGTTCTGCTCCAATGCCTGAAACTCAGCATAGTCAAGGAATTGGGAGGTAAGCAGGTTCAGCCGTTGTAGTTCCAACTCCGACAGATAGTTCTTGGCTATCTTCACATCATCGCGTGTCACATAGTTACCCTTGAAGTTGGTCATACCCACAAAAGGCTTCTCATTATCCACACGTTCATAAATCAGCTCTGCTGCCGTATGTTCATGCACGGCATAGTGCATTTTATTCTGCACAGTAGCGAAAAACTGCTTCGTCATCGTGGCCCTTGGGTCATAGTCCGTCGATGTGGCATAGATGTCCGTCACCTGCTGGTAGAAGTTGCGTTCGCTGCTGCGAATATCACGGATGCGCTGCAAGAGCTCCTTGAAGTAACGATTACCACCTTGCTTCAGTCGCTCATCGTCCATCGTGAATCCCTTCTGGATGTATTCGTGCAACCGCTGAGTAGCCCAGCGACGGAAGCGTACGGCAATAGGCGACTGTACACGATAACCAAGGGCGATAATCATGTCCAAATTGTAATAGGTTATATCTCGCTGCACTTGACGTTTGCCCTCCTGACGAACTGTCAAGAATTTCTTTACAGTTCGATTTTCCTCCAGTTCACCATCAGCCAAAATATTGTCAATATGCTGACTTACATTCTGTTTTGTTGTACTGTAGATTTCAGCCAGCTGCTGCTGCGTCAGCCACACGTCCTCGTCGGCAAAGCGTACGTTCACACTCACCCTGCCTTCCTCATCCTTATACAGTATCAGTTTATTCTCTTTGTCCATATTTTGTATAACGCATTTAATCCGTTCTGTTTTGATTGGCCTTTATATTGGCCTTCCCCTTTTACTGGCTTCGGGATCTGGATGAACATCAATCTTTGTATAGGTCTCATATTCTCTCCAAGTATCCCTTATCTTATGTTTCTCTTCATAATACTCATCTAAGAGTTTATCAACCTCTTCCATACTGATTTCACCCTCTATATTTCTTCGGGCAAGTTCCAGCAAATAGTCGGATACTTTCAGCCCGTCCACGGCCTGCAAACCGATGGCTACGCGCCAAGCCTCGGCCCTCTCTTTCTTCTGAGGTTCCCCCTGACGAATATACTCGTCAATGTTTAAGTATAAATCCTTATCGTTATTATCGCCCATATCTCGTCTTACTTTATTCTTATAACACTTTTATTGCGACCTTATTTCATAGGTACACGAAATTTGTATGTCGTTATTCAATCTATATCAATATGTCAGTCACCCCCCGTGGCACTGCTTCCTTAGTCATCACAAAGCAGTCAGCTATCACTACAGGTCGTGGATATTTATAGGTGTACCCCATATCATAATTATATATAAAGAAAGATTATACTATTTGAAAACAAACTGTAGAATGACAAGTATTATTATTCCCGCAACAATCAACCAACGGTTTATGTTTGCTTGTTTTAATGTTTGTGTCTTGGATTCCTGTATTGCACTAATTACTTCATCCTTTACCTTATTAATTGTCGAGGTGATGCCGTTTGTAGATGATTGAACCAATGTGTCAATGTTTTGACATATGGTCGTCAAACTGGCGACATTATTTGCCAGAGCGTCTGCTTTACCGCTAACGACATTTATCTTTTCATTCGTTTGATGTAGAATGTCAGAAAGAGAGCGCTTGGAATCTGCTATGGCGTGCAATACAGTTCCTTTGCAGCTTTCTATCTTTTCATTGAGCCCCGAAACTTTACCTTTCAGATCCTCCAAGGTGGCATCCTGCTCGTCTTGTGAAACTTTCAGTTCCTTCAAGATCTCATTTAGAGTGCCTTTTACGGACTCTATCTCACCTGTCGTTTTCTTTATCTCGTCACGGAGTGCGGTCAATTCTCGCACATGTTTTTCAAGTTTACCGATTTGCTCTGCAAACTTTTCAACTACGAGATTCGTTTTGTCTTTGAAGTCTGTACTTGTCTTTTCTAGTTTAGTTCCGAATGATCTGATAATTTCATTACAGGTGGTATTTACTCGACCTATAGCTTCTTCATATTCATGAGAGAGAGACCTTTCGCGTGCTCTCAAATTATCCTCCCATGACTGAAGGCTTACACAGAGGGTTTTAACGGCTGAAACATATTCTCTGACTTCCTTCTGCAATTCTGAGCTTGCATTAACAGTTGACTCTACCTGCTTTCTTGCAGACTCAACTTCATTCAGGCTGGCCTCCATTTTTGCCAACGATGCTAATAGTTCATTTGATTCCATATAACTAATATATTTGTTATTCAGATAAATAATTGTTCTTAAATCCATTGAGCCATTCATTGTGCAAATCAACTTCACACAGTATATCCCAATTTTGCATTTGTATTATTTCTTCTTCAGTGGCGGCATTACGTCCATCAATTGTAAATGCGCGTTTGAATTCTTCCATTTTCTGATAGAAGTATTGCTTGTCGTCTGTCCTACTATGGAATTCCCGATAACCACGCATATAACTATTTTTCAATTCTTCTTGTAGATTACGATTACCTCCCACTTTGAGATATGTGAGGCAATAAACATTCAAAAAGTCCAATGTCGGGTTTGGCTCTGCTATAGCTCTTCTAATCAAACGTACAGCACCTTGCAAGTGTTTGATGTTATCTTTTGGGGAGCTGGTGCCAACGACATCATCATCTATGACCCTCATATATTTGAATAGAATATCATATGATGACTCTTTTCCTTCTTTTGTGTCATAGGTAAGAGAGAAGTCCTGTCCACTCTCAGGTTGGTAATCTCTACGAGCAAATTTTGAATTGAAATAATAGTAAATGTAGTCTTTAAGAGCTTCATTCGCTTCTTTCCAATTATCGCCATAGCTGACGCCTTCCATACAGAAAGAACGGATGTCATCAATAGCCTGTTTCCGCTTTACTGCAATTTTTTCATATATGAACTCTGTTAGGTAACCCAAACATTTGTGAACTTCATTATCACCTCTGTAGTCTGGAACTTTATTGATTTCCTGAATAGCTCTTTCCTTCGTATAATACCTTTCTAGGAAAGATTGCAATACTCGGTAATATGAACCATCTTTTTTCCTTGTGGCTACAACACGATAGACCTTCCTACCATAATCTTCTGTAAAATCATCAATGAGGCCAATACAACACATTCTATATATAGCCTTGGCTATGTCACTCTTATCTCTGAGAATTTCAAGACTATCCTTATTTGTATAGTACTCTATTCCTGTCTCAATATTCCTTACACGGCGTGATGCACCTTCTTTCCATATCAAATAGACTTTCTCTTGTATTCCACCATTATTAAACAGATAAATAGGGATGGAAGATATGAAGGCAACCACCTCGGTTCCTTCTTTTGCTTCAAGTACCTTCTGTAAGAAATCAGAAACTTGAACAGTGTCCTTTAGTTCTGCATCGTTCCCATAGAAAATCTGAGTTTTAGAGCGACTTAAGAGTTCAAACATTGTCCTCTTTTCAACGAGTGTACCTTTAAAGTTGTTATTATAAAAGTACATTACTGTTTCAAAGTCAACGTTCTGGTATTCAAAAGCTCTTGCTGGGATGGATAGCCCAGCTTGCCGGAGCAACTCTTCCAAATCGTTTTTATAGACATACCCTCTTCCTGTATCAGGAACATTCCTTAATTTACACTGATTATACACGGAACATTCCCCTTCACAGGGGCCTTTATTACAACGATGGCAATCTTGATTACATAGACGGAAGGCAAAACGTTGGTTACAAACATCGCAATGAAGCTTTACCATATCCTTTTCCGGTGTACAATAATCAAAATATCGTTCCTCAATGGAGAGTCCATAGTGATCTAATATCTCCTGTAGGTCTCCATCGTAAAACCATTTGTTTCGGATAATGGACATCGGGAAATTATTG
>OCVV011099923.1_pt1 | contig 35671 bp, 22 predicted proteins | sample 1539721 | NCBI WGS metagenome assembly OCVV01 (sample SAMN02144230, study PRJEB22623) | gut metagenome | biome: sheep rumen | host: Ovis aries | place: New Zealand | reverse complement strand
AAACTATCCGCTATCAAGGCTTTGCTGACCTCAGCATTCTCAGGCAGTCCCAGCTCCTGCCGTATCGCTCTATTGATATGCCTGCCGCCAATAGACCTTTTGCATTTCTTGCAGTACAGCCGAAAATCGTTCATGCTGTGACTGTAACTCGGTATGAACACTTCGTCGCAGACACCACAGTACACGATACCACGATAAGGGCATTCAGGAGAGTTCTCTCTTGCAGCTTTTCTGGCTGCAATCTGTTCCCTCGCCTTGTCCCATATCTCAGGCGGAACAATCACAGGAACGGCATTTTCAAATCGTAGCTGCTGTTCTTTCGGAATGTGCCTCTTCTTGCCGTCTTTGTAGATCAGTTTCATGGTCTGCCTAAGAACGAGCGTACCCTTGTAATACTCATTTTTCAAAGTACTCCTCATTCTCTGAGCAGTCCATGGCGGGTCAAGCACCTTTCTTTTATTCAGATCAAGTCTGACATCATTGGGCTTTTCTCCGGTCGCTACTCTCTCAAATATTTCAAGTACAATGGCTGCCTCCGGTTCAAAGACTGTCAGCTTGTGCCTATCTTTAGGATCACGTCTGAAGCCGAACGAACACCTTCCGCCGACAAACTTTCCCTGCTCCTGCATAGCGTGCTTTGACATAGCCGTCTTCTGTGAAGTTTCCATAGCAAAATGTGCATGGGCAAGGTTCTTGAACGATGCCATAAAATATTCTTCCGGCTGGATATTTATATTATCATATCCGTCCATGATAGAAATAAATCTTATCCCCAGAAATGGAAAGATATTATTCAGGTAATCCTCAGCGCCTATATGCTCTCTTGCAAAACGGCTCAGGTCTTTCACTACAATGCAATCGACCTTGTGTTCCCGAAGATCTTCCATAAGGCGTTCAAACTCAGGTCGGTTGAAATTAGTTCCGCTGTAACCGTTGTCAGCATACACACCTACAAGTTCAAGTTCTCTGCGTTTCGCCAGATAACTTTTTATCAGCTCAATTTGAGCATCAATAGTTTCGCCGTCCGGGTTTTCTTTTGACAGTCTTGCATATATCGCTGTTTTGTAGGTTTTTACCGCAGTCTTATTAACAGCTGCTTTATTCTTCCTTGACATTCGTGCCATAGCTATTCACCGTCCGTTTTGAATAGGTCACTGTATCTGAAAAAGATACGTATCTTGTCTTTGCTTATGACTTCGATTTTGTCTATGAATGTAGCAACTACGCCTCGTGTAAGCTCTGTCATGTCAAAATACATACGATAACGTTCCTTTATTTCCTCCGCAGCATTAAGCATATGCAGCCTATTACGGGTCATCGTATCTATCTCATACTGTATTTTAGCGATCTTATCTTCATAAAAACATTTCATTTCGCTGTAATCACTATCCGAAACAATGCCTTTATCGACCTGTTCTTTTAAGCACTCCTGTGAATGTTTCATGCTATCAAGCTGTTTTCGGCATTCAACTATCTCAAGATCTTCTCGTCTGATATTTTTCATATAATCTTCGGTACTCACAGGCTCAGAGTGATTTACAACTATGTCCATGTGGGTCTTCAACGTGATATATATAGCGTCTGCGAGGGGCTTTTCAAGCATTCTTACCTTGCAGCTGCACTCCTTGTTTTTACATACCCAAACCGAATTTCTTTTAGCATCTTGCGTATGATAAAGCACATTACCGCAGTTACCGCAGTATGCAAAGCCCGAAAAGAGATAAGACTTCTTATTGCCCTTTGTATAGCTATCCTTATTGAGAAGATCCTGCACTATCAGAAATGCCGTTTCCGACACGATAGCATCATGTGCATTTTCAAATGTCACCAGCTCCGCAGGATCTCTTTTGAACCGCCTGCGATCCCTATAACTCACAGATGTGGTCTTTCCCTGAACCAATGTACCTATGTAAACAGGGTTCTCCAGTATGCGCTTGATAGAAACACTCTGCCAGAGCGCCCTATCTCCATCTCTGAGATGTTTCCCGGTAGCGCCAACACCTTTTGCCAGCTTATACTCTAAAGGCGATAAAATACCCTCCTCGTTGAGCAGATCGGCAATTCCCTGATTGCTCAGCCCGCTTATCTTCATGTCGAAAATGCGGCGCACATTTTCAGCAGCCTCTTCATCAACTTCCAGATGCTTATCTTTGATAATATATCCGTAAGCAGCATGATTACCAATGAATTTGCCGCTTTGCCTGTAATGCTCCAGCACACTGCGAACCTTTTGCGATGTTTCCATGACATGATATTCGTTCATGAGGTTCATTATGGGGTTAGCCAGTCGTTCTATCGGGGACATATCTCTCGAACTATCAAAAGAATTCGTCACCGTCAGAAAGCGAATACCCATTTTCGGGAAAATACGCTGTATGTATTCCTCCGTCTTCTGAAAATTTCTGCCTAGTCTGGAAAGGTCTTTGACTATAATACAGTCTATATCGCCATTTTCAGCAGCGGTCATCATTTCTTTAAAGCCGGGACGGTCAAAGTTATAACCGGTATAACCGTCATCGACAAATTCAGCTGCTAGTTCAATGTCATCGTGTTCGGAAACATAGTTCAAAAGTAACTCACGCTGATTAGTAATGCTGCCGCTTTCGCTGTCAGCTTCATCATCTCTTGAAAGGCGCATATAGATCGCTGCCTTATAGATCTTGTTCATTAAATCAACTCCCTTGTACATTTGTACCACCAAAGTACAGGAACATGAACACAACCTAAAAGTTGATACATATATCAACTTTTACTCACATATCATATCTGTGAGCATTTTTGTCAGCTGCATATCGCCGTACACACATTCGACCTCGATCGTGCCTACCTTGTGCTTAGTGCTGCTGCCGACTTTCCCGACATACTCCTTTTTCTTTTCAGCCGGGTCAGATGCTATCGGCTGAAAATCTCTGATTTCCTTTGGCGTAATGTCACCTTTAAAGCCTGTTTCCATAACGTACCTCCTTGTCAGATAATTGTTTTCGTCTTAAACGGTTCATGCGCCGTCTTTGACGGTATCTAAGGCGAGGTATGCGCCCCGCCTTATACTTATCTGAAAAGAAAAATATGTGCAGCATATAAGAGCCGCACTATAGAAAACCGCCCATTAACGGTTTATTGTTGTTATTCTTATGATTGCACGTCTTACCGCAGCTTTCGCCGCAGATCTTGCAGCTCGTCCTCTCGACGATCCACACAGGGACTCTCACCCCGCCCACCTTCGTCCGTGGAAGTCGTATTCCAACGCCGAGCTGTACCTCTTCCCCGCAGGGAACAGTCTTCAATGCACAGTCTGTTGATATATGTATCAACTTTATTGTAATATCGTTACAACGTGACTGACTATGCCCGGTATATATCCATATATCTCCGAGATTTTTCAAGCTGCTTGCAAATGCGACAATATTCACATTTGTACAATTAAATTTTAGCACTTTACCGCCCATTTGTCAAGCCATTTAGCAAATATTTTTATTATATTTATTAGTAGTACACTATAACGGACTCTAAATATCAAAACCACATTATTTAAATTGGTTTTTGCTCAAAAATACAAATGTTATTTTCTTAAAAGTTGATACATATATCAACTTTTTCATATCCCATATATTATTTGGAAAGTTGATATATATATCAACTTTTTTACATCAAATATATAGAAAGATAGTTGATACATATATCAACTTTTTGCTTTATGCGTTTTTCAATCCGTTGGGAATAATATCCGACTCCCTTTTTTCACGCTCTTCGCCCACAAGCGCCTGTATATATGTACCACCCAGCAGCTTTTCCATCGAGGTATATATATCGGCTGCTGCCGACAAATCAGCTCTGGCGTTTGCAAGCTCCTGCTCTGCCTTTGCGGTTTTCTCTTTTTCCTTCTCGATAAGATTATCTACCCTTGTATAGTTATCTTTATTTATGCTGGGATATTTTTTTACTGTTTGCAGCGCCTGTTCTCTGCTGTATTTTGTCGAGGGCTTACCCTCATATATTATCTGCAACTTTTCTTTTAGTTCACAGTATGAAACTAAATCTTTTTTAGACTTTTCCAGTACATCTTGTTTTGCGGCAGCTATGCTTTCCTTTTCACGGAATTCGCTCCGAACACTTTCAAGCGTAGCACCAGAATTTATTCTCGCATTCAGCGCAGTCAGCTTGTCAAGTTCTTTATCATTAGTCCACGAAAACGGTTTGTTTATATCACGCTTTTTCATCGGCAAAGCATTTCGCTGAAATGCAATAATATAAAATTGCATCGTTCTTATCACCATATATTCTGCTGTATCCTTTTTCGCATTGACAAGTCTGTTCTGCAAATTTCCCTCATAGCGTTTTCTTGCGTTGATCCTGTTTCTCAGTGCATACTCACTGTAATTCTCGCCAAGCGACTTTAATCTTATAAACTGTCCTGCACCCTGCGGCTTCACCGAAATATACTTGCCCTGCTTTACCGTGTAATGTTCCTGTTCCAATCTTGCAAGCAATTCGGTCGTATCTTTACACTGCATTGCAAAACGGTCTATATCATCACGCAGCTTTGTTCGTGCAGATACCTTTTGCGGCTTATACTGCTTTTCTGTCAGCCGTATCTGTTCGACAAAACATTCCTGAGCTTCAAAACCATTATCTGTTTCACGATATGGTATAGACATTTCATCGAGTTTTGCTTGTACGAAAGACTGCTTGTCCGGATCTGAAAAGAAAAATGATTTGTAGGGTGACAGCTTTTCCGTTTCAAGTTTATCGACCTCACGCTTTAACGAACGCACCTCGTTTTGCAGCTGCCTTGTCTTTTCTTTGTGAAGATTTTCGGGCGAGATATTTTTATGTTTTCGCAGCGCCGCTATCATCTGCTCTTCGTCTTTTTCTTCTTTGTACTGCTCAACTGTTTTGTGTGCATAAGTCGCATTCTTATCATCACGGGATATGCCATGTGCGTTCAGTATTCTCTCCATAGCAGCACGTTCGCTTTCTTCCCAAGCAACTAATCTGTTATTCTTATAGTTGCTTGCAGAAAATCCTTGCTCATCAAGTGCTGATTTCATCGACACACCTTTACTCAATCCATTTTTTCTTTCAGCCGTGTAAAAAGGGATGAAGTCAAGATGTATGTGTGGTGTTGCTTCATCCATGTGCATTACTGCATTGAAAACATACAGGTTCGGATTTCTTTCAACGAACTCCCGCATATATTCATCCAACATTTTCTTGCACAGTTCTCCGGTCTGACTCCCGCATGGTGCCGTCTTTATATCACCGTATTGTATTATCGCTTCATAGAAAGCCTCTTCTCGCTTGCCGGACGATATATGCGCATAGTAATTCTCGATCTTCCTGTCACTTCTCTTCTGCCTTGCGTTGTACTCTGCAACAGCTTTGCCGAACAATTTCTCATAGGCATCTTCGATGAACTCCTGCTTGTATATCACATTATTCTGCACCTTGTTTTTATCAACATTGCTTGCTATATACTCCCTGTTATTGTGTGCAAGATTTGCCTGTTTCGGTACACTTGCTTTTCCGAGCGTAAAGCTGATACTCAGTTTCTGCATTTTCTTCACCTTTCTTTTTCAGTTCAGTGTCATCACCCTATGTTCGGGCAACTTCTGAGGGCATTTCTCAGTAGTTTGTCTTTTCGGGTAGTGTTTACCCAATACCTGTTTTGACAAACCCCTTCGGGGCTTATCAAAACAGGGCATTCCACTTCGTTCCATTTATTGGGCAAGGCTCGCCGCCTTGACTGCTTTTGTCCCGCCGTCATTTCTCATATTTTCTCCGAAAAAAATATGCCGGCGGGACACACAGTCTGCTCCGCAGATCGGTGCATATCCCCGAACCCCTTTTCATATATGCTGCATTTATGACCTATCGTGCCTTTCTCTGACCGCCCGATAGTAATCTTCTGCTGCACCCTCAGTGGCGCTTATATATATCGCACATAGTTTTATCAGGGTAGCAGCTTCATCTTCATAAAAATATATTGCAGCATTTTCTGTATCGTTGTGAACAAAGCAGCGGGAATATTTCATTATCTTATTTTTTAAACGTTCAGCATACACGCCATATTTATTCCCCTCGCCTGCTTCAACGAAACTTGATAAAAGCGATACCAGCGAATTGAAGTTATCCTTTTTCAGAAAAACTTCGACCGCACCTGTTTTCTTTTTACTCATCGTCTGCCTCCTAAAGCATTGAAGATCGGCTGTCTTGTATTTTCAAGTTTTGTGCTTTTCTCAGATATGTTTGCATTAGAACTTGCGCTTTTGAAAACCAGCAGTTCATTCCAGTCCTTAAAGCCCTTTTCGTCCAGCAGCTCTTTTACACTTTCCGGTCGATTGAAACCATTGGCTGCTTCAAATAATCTGCCCTTATAATCATTATCCACGCATGATATGATCGTTACACCCTCTGCCTCTAAGCGCTTTGGGATAGAAGGCTTTAGTCCAGCCATTGACACCAGCAGCACACCCTGCATCTTTTCTTTCTTGCAGAAAGTGTAAAAGCTCAACAGGTCTATCGAGCTTTCAAATATGTATGCCTTTTTCGGCTTTCCGTCTTTTGTAGGATATGGCTGATACATAAAAGCGCTTTCGCCCGTACCGCCGACAACACCTTTAAATCTCTTGAAAGAATTACAGCCCTGAACCTCGCCACCTATCACATTCCCTTTCTCATCTTTGTGTACAAAGACGGCATTCGCATTTTTGAAATGCTGCTGAACTCCATTTACATTTACCGACACTTCATTCACTGTCTGATAAAGAAGTTTTGCATGAACAAGTTCTTCAATTATGCTTGCCGGTATCTTTCTAGACTGGCAAAGATACGCAAATATATTTCTCATGTTTGCCGACGGTGGAGGCATCACAAGTTCTTTCTTTTCCTTTGGTTCGTAGTTCTGCTTTGGAGGAGAAGTGAACTGCGGTTTTTCTTTTTTGGGAAAGTCGGTCGATCTCGATAATGAAACATCTCTTCCGGTCAGTTCGTATACAGCCTGATTAAAATCTTTATTCAGAATAAGTGTAAGGCAGTCAATGGAATTATTGGTTCTTCCTGTGTTAGTGTAATGGTTGTACCACTGATTTTTATCCGGGCGTATGCACAGCCCGGGGAAATCTTTGATATAATAATTGTCGCCACGCTGATCTATCTGATAACCGCTTTCTCTGAAATATGAAAGCAGATCGGCTTCTCTTGCCATCTGTACCAGCTGCTTGAAATCTTCTTTTTGCATAAAAAGACTCCTTTCATTTTATGAATAAAATTGCATCTGCCCTCACGAAATTTGTGAGGGCATTCACAATTTAGTAATAGTTTTTATCTGCCGTTTGCAGGCGGGATATAACCATTATTATCCGTTGGCTGATAGTCATCATCATCGGAATTATAGAATTCTTTTCTCGCCTTGTTTTCTTCTTTTGTTTCCTCATAAGGTTCTTCACTGGCATCTATGATATCATCTGTCTGCGCTGATAAGCCACTCAGTTTTCTCTCCAGCTCACTAAGTTCTTTCTCCTTTGCTGCCAGTTCTGCCTCCTGAGAAAACGGCTCTGCTACTCTCTTCTTCGCCTGTTCAAGATCCGTTTCCATCGAAGCGATATCTGCTTTCAGCTGTTCCTCTTGATGTGGAAGATTTGTTATGAAGTTCATGATACGCTGGTAGTTATCCTGATTTTCGTGTGTTCCTGCCTCAAAAGAATATGCTGAATTTCCCTTTATTGAAAAACAAACACTTTCACCGCCGTTATTGTACGCAGATACTCTGAACCCGCATATATTAAGCTCTGTTTTGTCTGTGTTTTCTATATCGGTCTTTGCCTTTGCCAGTGCAAGCAGTATCGCATTTATGGATTTTCTTTCCGTAACTTTGCTGCCGTTTTCTCTTGTTATAACAAGCTCTTTTATCGAGGCGGCATTAGTGATATCAGCCTTGACCTTTTCAAAAACTGCCTTTTTCTGCTCGATATATTCAGGCAGCCTCTCAGCATTCATTCTGGTAACAGCTGTTTCATGCTGATATTCATTTTTCAGCATAGTCAACTCAGCAATCTCATTGGAAAGTTCGATACGGCGCTTGAAGTCAGGGTTGCCTTCCGCTGCTGCCTGTATCTCGCCAAATGTCAGCACCTTTTCATCACAGTCCTCAGAAACTCTTGCGGGGCATTTATCATCAAGCAGCTGTGCAATGAACCTAGCCTTGTCGGTCACGGTCTGATACAGATAGCTGTCCAATGTACCCTCGGTCACATAGTTAAAGATCTCAACTTCCTTAAAACTGTTACCCTGCCTCAGAATACGACCCTCACGCTGTTCAAAGTCAGACGGTTTCCACGGAACATCAATGTGATGCAGCGCATATAAGTGTTCCTGTATATTAGCGCCTGTTCCCAGCGTATTTGTGCTTGCTATGACTACTCTGTATTTACCTTCGTTTATGGCTTTAAAGATATTCTCTCTTTCCTTGCTGTCAGATTTAGGCGCAAATATTATCTCGTTCTCCGGGATACCGTATTTTTCGTTAAGCTGCTGCTTTATATAGTCGTACACCGAGAAATTTCCGTTATCTGAATTGACAGCAATATCCGAGAATATTATCTGTACTCCTTTTTCTTTTTCAGTTTGCTTGTACAGTTCTGCCACTTTATATATGCACATATCGACCTTGCTTTCCTCTGTACTTACAAAATCATCCGGCAGTTCCTCACCTCGTTTCTTATATAAAGCCTCTATCGCACGATTACCCAGACCGATCAGTCTTGCCTCTCCGGTTATTTTCAGCAGATTATCCTCATAAGGCTCAACTTCGCCGTTTGCTATTCTCTCCGCCCTTGCAGCCAGATCTTTGACATACGCTTTCTGCTCAGGTGTTGCAGGCGCTTTTACGATCTGAGGCTTGCCGGTCTTTAAGGTTGGTCTTGGCAGGTTCAGCTTGTCCGCACTCTGTACATCTGCAAACTCTTTATATATAGCCATCAGCTCAGGCAGATTTGCAAAGCTGGCAAAACTTGTACGCAGCTTTAATGTTCCGTCAGCTGCCTGCTGGTTCTTGGTCACTACATTCCCGAACGTAGCTGCCCAGTCATCGAACCTTGAAACACCAGCCTGCTCCAGCAGATCAGGACGCAGATAACGGGTCATAACGTACAATTCTGTCATGCTGTTCGATACCGGAGTTCCGGTACAAAAAAGTATATGACCTTGTCCCATTTTCTCGTTGAAATAATCCGTTTTCATCTGCATATCTTCTGCTCTGCCTGATGGTCTTGTAGTAACGCCTGCCACGTTTGTCATTTTGGTCGTTACAAATCCATTCTTGTAAGCGTGTGCTTCATCGACCACAAGATAATCAAATCCAAGCTGTTCAAATTCAAGGAGATCATCTTTAGCCTTTGACGCACCCTTTGGGTCGGTCAGCTTCTCGATCTTCGTTTTCAGCTTCGCTTTAGCTTTTTCTATCGCCTTTACAGAGTAATCTCGCTTTCCCTTGCCCTCTATCTTTTTCTCTCGCAGCATATCCTCAAGTTTATCCAGTTCCTGCTGCATAAACTGTATCCTGTACTCCTTTGACATAGGTATCTTTTCATACTGCTCCTGTGAAAGAATTACCGCATCATAAGACCCGGCTGCTACTCTTGCAGTAAACAGATTTCGCTTTTTCTCGCTGGAAAGGTCATCATTGGTCACAGTAAGTATCTTTGCGTTGGGATAGAGCGTTCTCCACTCATTAGCGACCTGTTCTGTAAGCGGCTTTGGAACTACTACACAGGCTTTATTTATAAGCCCAAGTTCCTTTTTCTTCATAACGGTCGAGAACATGACCGCAGATTTGCCGGCACCCACAACGTGTGCTGCCAACGCATTTCCTGATATAGCCCTTGCAACACAGTTCTTCTGATGTGGACGCAGTGCGAAATCATTTTTCAGTCCGGGGAATGACAAGCGGCTGCCGTCATACTCACGCCCCACAAGACTGTTAAATATATCATTATATCGTCTTTCATATTTCTCTTTGCGGTACTGGTCATCAAATATCCACTGTCTGAATTCCTCCTTTATCTTCTTTGCCTTTTCCAGTGCGATCTTTGTCGCTCTGGGATCTGTTCTTGTGACCACCTTAGTCGGATCCTTTTTGCTGGGTACTTCCTGCATAACAGCTATACGGCGCTGGTTAAGCACCTTTTCGGCAAGCTGATACATATTCAAGTCCTTAGTTCCGTAGGTTGTAGTTTCATTTACGTTCAGATCTTTTTTGCTGCCTGCATTCATTACACTGAATTCACCCGAAAGCGGCGAGTATGAAACATCACAGTTTCGGGTATTTGCCTTTGTTCTGCCACTCAGATGTACAAGGAACTCAGTGTAGTCCTGCGGGTCTATCCATGTACAGCCCATCTGCACCGAGATTTCTTCTGCCCTTATATCCTCCGGTACAACCTTTTCAAGCGCAGCAATGTTTCGTTCAAACCTCTTGTCAGACTTAGCGTACTCGTTCGCCAGCGTTAGTTTCATGCGAACATTTCCCGAAAGATACTCGCTGCGTTCCACAATGCCCGAATACGGAACATCAGGCATCTGCTTTTCAGGGTCAATATAGATAAGCCCTTTTTCAAGCAGTTCGCTGCATACTTTCTCTGCTATCTCGTTAATTTCCGACTCAGACTCGCTGTTCTCCAGCAGCATTGACATATATATCACATCTACTTTGCCCTTACGGTCAAGTGAGATCTGTAATGCCTGTTCTGCCGTTTCAACATTTGTTATCTCGATTTCGGGATTTACGGTTCGCCTGAAGAAGATATCGGCTTTCTCTCCGTTCACCTGCTCCAGCGACTTGATTATAGGGTAGTCACTGTCATTTCCAAACAATTTGCTGACGGACTTCTCGGAAAGCGTGCCGTACTTGCTCTTATAACTGTCATAATGCTCGTTAAGCTGTTTTCTAAGCGGCAGCAGCTCATCATCTGAAACCGAAGTCTTTTGCTTTTCAAGCAGCTCCCTTGTGGTATCTCTTAATGTACAGAGCATAGTCATTTTTTCGGTATCTGCCTTGCTCAGACCAAGCTCTGTCATTATCTCGCCCTGTCTGTAATACGCTTTTCCGTCCTTTATCTGGAAAGTAAAGTTTTTTCCCCAAGGCTCGATGTTCCCTCTGATCTCGTTCATCATTCTGTTTCGCCTGCTGACAGTTATTTTCGCATTTATGTTCTTTATAGCCTCATTCAGCTGTTTTTCAAGGTCTGCACCCTCGATAGGCGCACAGGTGAGCCTGTCATAGTATGTGGTCTTCTCCATTTTCCCCAGAACCATCTGCGGATTATCTACAAAATAGGAGTTTATCCTCAGACCGTCCTCGTTAGGAACTGTATAGCACCAATCGGGCTTTGGTTCATGCGCCGCCAGCGGAGTTTCACGCTTTTTAAGGAATATGATGTCAGAGGTAACAGGTGTTCCTGCATCCTTGAACGTGTTGTTGGGCAAACGTACTGCACCGACAAGCTCTGCCATTGTAGCAAGGTACTCTCTTACCTTCGGACTGCCCTTGTCCATCGTGCCGCTGGAAGTTACAAATGCCACGATACCGCCCGGCGCTACCTTATCCAGCGCCTTACGGAAGAAAGCGTCGTGGATAAGCCAGTCTTTTGCATGATCTGGGTCATTCATATTATAATCGCCAAACGGTACATTACCTATGGCGAGGTCAAAACTATCATTATTTAGCCCTGAACGTTCAAAGGCACTGTTGATTATCCTGACATTCCTGTCATCGTGGTTCAGCCATTTAGCTATCTTAGCAGTGATCCCGTCCAGTTCCACACCGACTATCTCAGCATCGGAGAAACTTCCCGGCAGTCTGGTGATGAAATTGCCCGAACCGCAGGCGGGTTCAAGTATTCGTGCATTTCTGGGCAGATCCATATTCTTAATGACCTTGTACATGGCATCTATAACGATCTGCGGAGTATAATGTGCATTCAGCGAACTAGCCCTTGCATTGCTGTATTCTTCATCGGTAAGCATTGAATGCAGCACATCTCTGTTGCGCTGCTGCTGCGGGAAACGTTCATCGAAAACTTGTGACAAACCTCCCCAACCGCTGTATCTGCGCAGCCTTTCATCAGAATTCTCTCTGGTGTCTGCATACTTGCCACGTTCATCGTAAAGTGCCTTGCCGCTGCTTTCTGCTTTTTCCAGCCTCAGAACCTCTCTGATAGCGGTTATATTATCACGTATTTTTTGTGAGGGCTTGTCTGCATACTTTATTTCGGGCAGATCCTTTTGCACTTCGGGTAGTTCAGACATTCCGCCGTGTACTCGCAAGTCAAACTCTCTGCGACCGATCGTTGCCATATCCCTTTTATAGCGCTTGTTTTCTTCTTCAAAGGATATAAGCGCTTTTTCAAGAGTTTGTGGATTGAAAGGCATATCGTACTCGATGTTATAAAGAGTACCCAGCTTTGTTTCTGTTCCGTCCCTCATTTTTTCTTTCAGCTGCCAGAAGCTATGCTCGCCCGGTGTAACATTAAGTTCTCCCAAACCATGTTTTCGTGAGAATTCATTCAGCACTGCCCTCAGTTCAGGTGTCTTGTCATTGTTTTCAGGTTTGCTTACATACATTGTTTCTTCACTGTCATTCTGTTTCTTAGGGTTTACTGATATTTCAGTGTAATCACCGTTCCTATCTCTGAACCTCGTCAGCTCTCGACCTGCTCTTTCGGCTTCATTGAGGTTCTGCATGAAATTCTTTTCAAGTGCCGCCAACAGCTTTTCATCAGCGCTGCCGTTTTCGTCAAACACATTCTGATACACACTGCCTATTCCCGGTACGCCGTCCTGCTGATATTCAAGTATTGTCAGTGTCTTTTGTTCACGGTCTATCCTGAAACTGAAATCAGGATCTCGCATTATATCGCCCAGCTGCTCATAGTATGTCATAAACGCATAAGTATCTCCACCCAGCGCCTCAACGGACAACGGTTCATAGCTGTCACCAAGCTCACCATAGCGCTCATATTCATGCTCACCGCTGACTATATCCGGGAACAGCTGTTCAAACTTGTCATACAGCTTTTCAGACATTGTCTTTCTATGCCGCTTTTCGGCAGGCTGCTCTGTTTCAAAGTTGATATATGTATCAACTTTTTCACTCTGGTGCTTTGCAGCTATCTGTTTTTCATCGTCTGAAAGAGAAACAAGTTCATCGAACTTCATTCCCTCCAGACCGTTATCACACATATCTTCAAGGGAATTATACAGTTCTTCTTTTACAACAGTATGGTCATATTCTTTGACTATCCTGAATGTTTCCAGATCTGCATATACTTCTATCGCCAGTTCTGTTTCTTCATCTGTTGTGTATGCTATATCGACATGATCTGGATTTGAGAAATTAGCAGCGCTGTCATACTCGCTTTCACAGAACTCCTTTATAAGCCGCATAGCTCTGTCCATACTGTCTTCTTTCTTTTCAGAAAGGTCATTCTGCTCCGCCGGCAGCATATCAAAACTGAGCTGTTCACCGTTATCCGGCGCACCGTTCTCTTTATTGCTATAATCACCGGAATTATCGTTTACCGGCGGAACATCGTCATTACTGAATTTTCTGAAATGAGGGTCAGAACCAATGATAAAATCAGCTATTTCACGGTTGCGCTCAGAACGTTCAGAACTCGTCACAGTTAGGTCATATTTTCCATTAAGGAAATGTTCCTTTTCGCTTTCAAAATCCTCTGTGTCGCCGTCTGTGAGCGTCTGAGAGCAATTCTCCGTTATGTTATCAATAAATGCCTGATATCCCTGTTCATTACCACCGCCTGCGCTATTCATCGCTGACACGGCAGCTGCAATATCTTCGTGAGTAATGGTTATCTCAACCATCTGACCCTTACCGTAATTACCGTCTTCATTGAAGAAATCCCAGTATACAATATCACCGTTGCGGTTCAGCTTGTCGATGTTCACTAAGTCTGAAAAGTTGATATATGTATCAACTTTTTCAAGCGCTGCCTCAACTGTTCTTTCTACAGCTATTTCTTCCAGTCGCTCTTTTCTTCCTATAGCTTTCTCATTCTCAAAAAAATTACTATCATAAATCTTGACAATCTGATACAGATGTGATATACTAATTATAGCACCTATTGAGGTATCGGCGTTGTCACCTTTAGTGATAGCGGATGTTGGGCTGAAAACCCTGTTAGCCTCAATGGGTGTTATTTTTATGTCCTTAGCATTATAAACACGTTTTGAAGTATCATTTTTATTATCTTTGTCTGAGAATAATGTTTCTTCCACATAAAGTTTTGCTAAATAGTAATCATCACCTGACTTGACCGGCAAATAAAAATGATGCATAAAAAGAGTGTTTTGAGTTTTACTTGCTCCGACTTCGGATATTACTGTATCAAAGCAAATAGCATTCTCGATCAGTTTACGCATATTATAAAGAAGTTCCATACGAACGTCAACATCTCTGCCACGCCTATTGTCCTGAATTGCTTTAGCTACTGTTTCCTCGATACATCTTTTACCAAAAATAATTGCGCTTCCGGTATCGTTATTAACATAAGTCCCACGTTCGATAGTTTTATCTTTTCTTACATCTGTGAGTTTTTCTGGCTTGTCAGCTACTTTAATGTTAATGATCGGAACAAGTTTACTATCATCATCTCTCCAGTCATTTCCGCCCTCTTGCCGCATAACGAATGCTGATTTTTCACCCATTTTCTCTGCCTGCTGTGCTTCAAACTTCGGAACTTGTGCTATCTCTGTTTCAAGAAGGTTCTGCACACTCTTTCTTTTTGGCTCTATGGCTCTGAGATTTTCAATGTCGGTTAGGCTGATAGGAAGTTTATTGATCCTGTTCTTCAAGTCTTCACGCTGCTTTTCAAGTTCACTTAACTCTTCCGAAAAGGAACGAATATCATCAGCGGTCATATCACCTATATTCTCTGCTAACTCCTTTTTCTTCCGGGTTATCTTGTTTACTATCTCTTCAAGCTCTCGCTGATATGTATCTTCATTAACAACAAACCCGTCAGCCGAATTGGTTGACGGGTCGTTATTTATATCAACTTCTACACTCTCTGAAAAAGAAATACTGTCGCCAGTTACGGTCTTGTCACCGCTACCAGCACTCTCTCCCTCATCACTGTGCTGTCCGTATAGAACATTCTTGCTCTCTCCCATTCCAGCGCTGCCTGATACTCCGTTGGACGAGGGTTCTGCTGCTCGTACTGACTGTCCAGCAGTTCTCTGTACTCCTGTGCCGATCTGTCCACCGATCTCGCTGTTGTCAGATACCTGTTGTACATCTGCATCTCCGCTACCAGATGAGGATAGTTCTTCTCCATGAAGTCCATCCACTTCAGACCATAAGTCCCTATCGGTTCTTTCTCCATCGAGGGTTCTACTCCTGTCAGGTTCATGCTGTACAGTCCCGTTGTCGGATCGAATTTGTACCAGAACGTCCTGCCGTTCCTCTGCTCCGCTGAGTATTCCGGGAACCACATTTTCTCCGTTTTCCCCGCTATCTCCTGAACTGTTTCCCAGCCCATCACTCCGTTCTGCCTTAACGCTCTCGCTGATATTATACCGTTCATCAGCTGCTGAACCGGTATTTCCGGCAGTTCGTCCTCCACTGCCAAGTTCTGCTGTTCCTCTGTCATTTCCAGCCACTTCTCGTAAGTCATTACGCTCATTCCTTTCTTTGAATTTATCGTTCTTTATGATAGCCTCAACTCTGAGCAGCGCTTCTCTTGCAGAAATGCTTGCAGCATTAAGGAATGTCAGCCTAGCTGTATTGCTACCAAGACCTTTGAATTCCTCTATACCGGTCCTCACAGATAGTCTTTCTGCATCGACCTCAAATCTGCCTGCGATTATAGCAGCCGTTGCCGCCCTCAAAGCCTTGCCAAACTCCTGCCGCTTACTTGTCGGGATATTCAGCGCTCTCATGCACTCTGTTATTCTGTTACTGTCCATGCTTTCCACTGCAAGGTGCATTATAAGGCTCTTGTTTTCAGCAATTCCCAGCTCGTTCTTTACAAGTGCAGCGTGCTTGCTGTCCATCACCCACACAGGTGGCTTGCTGCCGCTTTCTGTCTGCGCAAGCGTATAGTAGTCACGTTCCACACCGTTCTGCACTATATGCAGCCCTTTTTCACCCTGCTTGACCTTATATTTCGCAGCTTCCCACTGCTTTATTGTGCCAACATAATCAGCCTCCTCATGCTGCGCAGAAAAGCTAAGGGCTACAATGACCGGGTGCTTGTACAAACGTCCCTGATACTTTAGCAAACGGTTGTATTCTACCGCATTCCCGGCGATTTTCTCCAGCTTTTCTGCCACACTTTCGTTCAATTCATTTATTGGTGTTGAATAGTTATAGTTCATAAGCAAACAATCTCCTAATATACATTATATAGCAAACTTTTCGTTTTGTCAAGACTTTTTTGAACCTTTTTTATCTTCTGCTGTCAGACTTTCAGCCGCAATGTGCATAATAGCTGACAACATCTTATATTCTGTATCTGAAAAGAAACTGATGAAATCGTCCTCCGGTCTGATCGTCATTACGGACAGCGTGATAATATCTGTAAGTTTATCTTTGATAAGCTGAGATATGTCATTTTCGCATATTTCAAGTGCTTTATCAGTCACAATGTAATTTCGCCCCGGGCGATAGACTAGCACCCCTGCGTTTTTCAACGTTCTAAGAGCATTCACAACTGTTGTCGAACTCGCATTGTTTTCTTTACACAGCCTGCTGACAGATATTATTTCATCATCAGTTTTGTATACGCCCGATACAATACCGCATTCGATAGAAATAATAATGTTTTCCTTTAAATTCAATCATTTCACCCCTTTGCCGTTTTCCACTGATATGATACTTTTCCTTCATATTCATGCTGCTCTATCTGAGGCAGCACTACTGTTCTTTTGCCTTTTGAGGCAAAGCTGATCTGTTTTCCCGAAAGCAGTGTTTTCAGTTGAACTTCTGTAAGTTCCTTGCCGAACACCTTGCCGGGGAAAAAACCGCATTTTCCTTTGCAGTAAAATCCGTATTTTCCAAGCGTTATATCATTGCCGCATTTCGGGCATTTTCCGATAGGCGGGTTATCCACTTTTTCAGGCAGCTTGATACCTATGCTTTTATCCTCTTTCATCACAAGAAATGCCGAAAACTTATTCCCGGTCTTTTTGCTCACAAAGCCCTCGATCTCGTCTGTAGAACCTTTTTCAAGCAGTTTTTTGAACTGAGCTTCTGAAATGTTCTTATCCATTATTGTCTTTGCAAGTCCGAAGCCGCAAGCCTCTTTGCCTTTTTCACAAAAGTATGCTTTAGGCGCTGAGTAAACATTTCCTCCACACTTTGGGCATACTCCCACCACTGGAAATCTCCTTGCAAGTGCTGCATTCTCTGCTCTTTCACTGTAAGTGCTTACCAATTGGCGAACAAAATCTGTTATTCCCTGCATAAATACATCACCCGAAAACTCTCCACGCTCTATCTGTTGCAGCTGCATCTCCCAGTCGGCAGTCAATTTCGGTGACTTTACTTCATTGGGAACGACCTCGATCAGACTTACGCCCTTTTCGGTGGCGATTATCTGCTTTCCTTTTCTTTCAGCATAGCCATGCTGCACAAGCCCCTCGATAGTTGCTGCTCTGGTGGCAGGCGTACCCAGTCCTTTCTTCTCGGTATCGTCATCGTAATTTTCCATGCCTGCGTGTTCCATAGCCGATAGCAGCGTATCCTCTGTGTAAGGCTTAGGGGGACTTGTCCAATGCTCAGATTTTTCCGCAGCCTTTACAGCATATTCCTTGCCGTTAGCGCAATCAGACAGGTTATTTTCCACACTTTCATCGTTCTCGTCAGCATCGGTATTCTTATTCTTCAGCTTTGCCTTTACTTTCTCCTCAATGGCTTTCCAGCCGTTCTGCATTATAGTCTTGCCGCTGGAACTAAAGCCAACACCACCGCAATCAAGCGTGACCTTAACGCTTTCATACTTGTGTGGGTCAGCTGTTGCAAGTATAAGTCGTGCAGAAATAAGCATTAAGATGTTTTTCTGACCGTCAGGCAGAGAACTAAGGTCAGCACCCGCTATATTTGATGTAGGTATGATTGCATGATGTCCTGTGACCTTTTTATTATTGATGCAGCGTTTTATATCTACCGTTTCAGGTGCTGTGCCGAAGTCAGGGAAAACGCTGTACACTGTCTTGACCATATCAGCAGCGGTCTGCTCCATGTCATCGGAAAGGTACTGGCTGTCCGTTCTCGGATATGTAGACAGCTTTGCTTCATATAGCGCCTGCAAGTAGTCAAGTGTCTGCTTTGCAGTATAGCCGAACTGTTTGTTTGCATCACGCTGCAATGTAGTTAGGTCGTACAGCTTAGGTGGATTGACCGCCTTTGTTTCCTTTATTACATCGGTAATTCTCGCAGGCTTTCCTTTGACCTTTTCCAGTATCTTTTCCGCAGCACTCTCATCATCAATGCGCTCTGTTTCTGCACTAAAGCTGTCACAATCAATGACAACGGTATAATACTTCTGTTTTACGAAGTTCTTAACATCATGGTCACGCTTAACTATCATGGCAAGCGTAGGGGTCTGCACTCGCCCGGTGTTAAGTTGTGCTGCATACCTCACCGAGAACAGTCTTGAACCGTTCATGCCCACCAGCCAATCAGCTTTGGATCTGCAAAATCCCGCAGCGAAAAGACTATCGTATGCAGCACCGCTTTTCAGCTTTGCGAAGCCGTCTTTTATGGCACTTTCTTCCAGCGATGATACCCACAGCCTTTTTACAGGCTTGTGGCAGCCTGCCATGTTGTAAACATAGCGGAAGATACACTCGCCCTCTCGGTCGGCATCGGTAGCACAGATGACTTCATCAACGTTTTTATCATTCATCAGTTTTTTCAGTATGCCGAACTGCTCATCGCAGTCCTTGTTGATCTTGAAAAGCCATTCATCGGGTATCATGGGCAGCTGGGCAAAACTCCACTTACCAGCCCATTTCTCACCGTAGTCATTAGGAAATTTTAATCCAACTAAATGCCCGAAGCACCACGACACAATGTAGCCGTTGCCCTCTGTGTATCCATTCTTCTTTGTTGCCGCCCCCAGCACAGGTGCTATTGCCTTTGCTACTGAGGGCTTTTCTGCTATTACTAATTTCAATTTTATAACTCCTTCCAAATTCTTCTGTTTATCCTAAATTAAGGAACGAGTTACTAACCGGAATAACAAGTCTTGGTGCGATAAAAAGTCCTCCACCAACAGGAGAATTATGAATATAGTCGAGCATCTCATCATTAAGTCCAAACAATTCACCGATACATTTACGATCACTAATGTTCTGACAGGACATACATCTTATAAATCCTGCCTGTTCAAAAAAAGCGTTACCTTCTTCGTTCTTTTTGAGTTGCTCAACACTTTGCGTTATCAAAGTCACTATCCCGCCGTAACATCTGCTTCGTTTAAAAAGTCCATACACAAGTTTAATAGTGTTTACTGTGTCATTACCAAGTAACGAACCAAATTCTTCAAGGTATATCCATAGATATTTTTGTTCTTCACGTTTTTTAAGAAGGCTGTTCCATGAAAACATCACACACCCTGCATAGAGTGCTGAATTTAAATGCGGCTCATCTTTCCATGTCAGAATAACTGCTCTGTTATCAGGAATAAAAGTTTTATAAGAGAAGTATTCTTTTATAACAGTTTCTTTTTCACGAAGTTCATATAAAAGCTCCGCTTTTTCTTCCGACAAGAGAAGTTCTGCGATATCCGAAAGTGTAGGATTATTCACGTAGTCGCACTTAACTTTATGTTCTTTCAGCCTCTTTACAAATGGCTCAAATAATCTCATTACTCCGTTATCCACAACACATCGCTCAGCGGGTGTCATAGATCTACAAATGATTTCTTCAAAAAGCATTATAGTGTTTTTAGCAACAACTGAAATTGCCGCACTCGCATTTTCATCTTTATCCGTAATATACAGATCCAGAGGGTTTATGTGATACGGCGAGATGCTGTCATACGGTGATATAGATACCACTCTGCTTTCATCAGACAAATAAGCATCAACTCTTCCAATGATGATCACACTGTCATCAGTTTTATCAAGCACCTGCTCGATTTCTTGAACTACTGCAAATGTCTTGCCTGTGCCTGCACTTCCAACTATCAGACCGTGTGGCGGCATTGAATGCTTTCTGTCAAACAGTATATCATTATCGGATATTGCATTCTTACCGTAATAAAATCCGTTTTTATCTGAGCTTTCATCATTATCCGCATTAGATACCATTTTGGTGATTGCATTTTCACATTCTTTTACTTTTTTTCTCTGTATCATCTTGTATGCTGCCATTACAGCAAACGCAGATACAACGCCTGCGAAATATTCTTTCATTCGTTTATACTCCTTTCGATTTTATTGACTTTCATAACATCATTTGTGATGGACGCTTCTTTATAAGGTGATAGCCATACGCCGTTGACTGAGCATTGACATTTGCAGAAGTATCAAATATCTCAGGGTTTTCTGTGAGAACCTTAATGAAATCTTCTTTCGATATAGGCACATTTTCATTCAGGGGTGCGCCGAAAAGTTCACCTTTGCGAACAGATTTGTAAAAACAAGTCGCCTTATACTCTACATGATACCTACTGTTTTGGCTCAATTCCGTCGGCTGCATGATATAACCTTTTTCACGGTCATAGTTACAACTGTAATACTCATTTATATCATGTCCATCCAGCAGCTGAACTACAGGTTCATCGTTATCTTCACAGGTAAAAAACATTTCGTCACCTGTGTTCTTATCGAACAATCCGTATTCAAAATACACGCTCATACCCATTATAACTTCATCACCAATGTTAATACCGTTTCCGGAAGCTATAAACAGCTTGTCCATTTCAATTCTGTATTGTTTCATTTTTATTCCTTTCCTATTCTATCTATTATATCCTCTATATCGTCATCATCAAACAACATTTGTGTTTTCATAGCTTCATCATAATAATCTGTATACTCTTCGTCTATGGCTGCCCCCTCTATACACTCTATGTTTTTAAGGATAAAACCGAACAATTCATCATTACTCTTGTTTTTCCATTCTATAAAGCCAACATAGCCTATGTGTAAAATCCGGTCCTTGCAAACATATCCAATGTGTATACAACTATCTTCAAAGCCGATCGCATAAATTATATGCCTGTCTAAACATAGGCTTTCGCCCCAAAATAAAAGTCTGTTATCGTCCGTTTCACGAATTTCAAAGCCGCTATCAGACAAAATGTTTTTTAGTTCGCTTTTGATATTTGAAAGTAACAATTCACCTTTTGGGTCATGTATTTCTTTATCGGTATACTTGCTTTCATCGAATATAATTGTTTTACTCATTGAGCAATCTGAACATTTATAAACTAAGTCATCAATTATGGTATAGCGTAAATTGTTCATAGCTATTCACTATCCTTTTTATCTTTTGGCACTCTCTTCTGCCTGCCAAGTTTGAACCTCACTATCTTTGCATCAATGAAATAGTCCATCGGCAAGCCGCAATTAAGCCTTATCTGTTCCAGTCTGCTGTCATTGGGAATATTCCTGCCCAGCTCCCACGCTGCAACGGTAGTCTGAGATACACCCACCATCTTTGCAAACTGCATCTGCGTGCAGCCTTGCCAAAGTCGTATTCGCTGCAAGCGAAAACTCAGCGGCATTCCTCTTATCTCCTCGGCACGTTCTTTAGGTATCAGTTTCCACTCTTTTATCTCAGAATTCATACCGACCCTCCTACATCACCGGAAGAATTTGTGATATATGTATCAACTTTTTCTTCCTGCTTTTCCGTCTCGATAGTGTTTACAGCCTTAACTATCGTTTCAACATCAAGAACATCTATCTTTTCTTTCAGCTGCCTGCTCAGTTCAAGAAACTTAGCTATCTGTTCTCCTGACAGCTTTTCCTCCTTGAACCACGCATCAGCTATCTGCTGCTGGAGGCTCTCATTCTGAAGCTGGTCATAGGTATTTTTTAGTTCTTTCAATCTGGCATTGTCTGACTTGATCTCTGCATTCAGCTCTCTGACTTTTTCTGTCTTTTTATCACGCTGCCTGCTGACACGCTGTATCTCTGCCATTACGGATCTCAAATTATGTACACGCTCATTATTTTTCTCACTCATTATTTTTTACCTCCTGATTATCTGTATTATCTTCCTGTTCAACTGTTTTTTCAAACAGATCAGCTATCTGTGACGGATAAGGCAGGCTGCCGCTATCGCCGCCAAACGTTTCACTGCTGCCAAATTCAAAACTGCCTGTATATATCTCTCTGGGAGTATTCGGATTTGCCGAACTTGCATTGATCACATTAAGGATCGTTTTCTGATAGTAAGCATAGTCGGGTGCTATTCTTACTGTTTCATCGTAGCTCGACTGTGTCTTGCTGCCGATAACACTCAGGTCAGCCGGCGATACAGTATTCATAATATAATGCCCATGCATACCGCTGTCAGTTCCGATCACGCCGCCCTTAACACCTAATCTCACAGGTACAGTTCTTTCATCGTCCTCATATATCCCTACCTTGAAATCAAGTTCAGTGCAATAGCTGTTTGAGATAATGGCTCTTTCATCGACGTTGTTGCCGCCCTCTCCGGCTATTCCTCCGGCAGCCTTTTCACTTTCTATGATTATTTTCCTTGCAACACAGCCTTGTATATTCCCGCCGTAATAGTCCGGTAATTCCTGTCCCAGCTGGTTATACATTCGTGCGCCGGAACAGCTGCCTGCTATTCCGCCGGCATTGAAAATATTACCCTGTGCTGAAAAGAAATAAACTGCTGAATTTACCACGTTTGCAGGCTTGCCCGAAATACCTCCCACATCAAGGAAATAGCTGTCTAAGTAAGCGTACACGCCGAAATCGGTAACATAACAATCCTCGATCTGACCGCCGATACCTGTAACAGCACCGATGTAATGCTCTGCTTTCTTGGTTACAGGTGGTTTCTCTTCTTCGTCCGCAACAGTGCCTTTTGTGACATTGACAGTCCTTTTCTTGTTCTCGTCCTCTTCGGTCTTTGGATATTCAGCTCTGATAGCTGAATGTGAAACGGTACAATGCTTGATGAGCGTTTCGCCCGTTGTGAATACGTTCGTGTTCTCCACAACATCTTCATCGTCCGTTGTTGCATCATCGGAAATCTTGAACATAGGCGGTTCATCTATGCTGTATGAATAGTTATAGGTTTCGCATACGATGAAGCCATAGTTCTTATCAATAGTCGTGTTGATGAACGAATTAGTGACATTAACGTTCTCGATGACAGCGCCCGAAACCTTTCCGAACAAAGGATTATCAAGCCCTGATATCCTATACCCTCCACCGTCATAGGAAAAGATCTCACTCGGCTGTCCCTGCTCCAGTTCCATTACAGTGTCTATGGAGTTATGTGTAGCCCATTCGGGAAATTCCAGATCGGCAGTCTGCTTAAAATATCCTCTGGCTTTTTCCTCACTCATAAGCTCCAGCTGGTCATAGTAGTCAATGATATACGGATCTTCTTTTGTACCGGACCCGCCGCCATATTTCACAAGTACACGATATAGCTTTGTATCTCGGTCAAAACTGTACGTCTGTCCGCCATAGTATTCTATCCTGTCAGCATTCTGTTTTGTGCTGAACCCCCATGTGTATCCCGGTACATGGGAAAAGAAATCCGATCTATCAAATTCAGGAAGAGTTATCATTGCAGCACCGTTCTTCTTTTCGCCTTTAAGCTGGAGATCCTCAGTCGGAACAGCAAGATATGACCTGTCTATCATTACGGTCACCTGCTCCGCATCAGCAGATATGCTTTCCTGTTTCGGGATTATCATACCGTCCTCATCAGAAGTACCAAGTTCATCTATCATTGCTTGTTCAGCTGCTTTGGCTGCTTTGTTCTGCGCTAACTTCATACCGCCGCCGGCACCTATAACTCCGACTACGAGCATTCCGCCCACAAGCCCGACAACTTTTACCGGAGATATGCGTTTACGCCTTTTCCCGGACAGCTTATCCCTAGCACAGTCGATGTTTAATTCAGAGCTTGCGACACGTTCAGCCTGCTTATTTTCTATTATTTCTTTCAGATAGTCTTCCTGACTATCTTCGCTTATCTTCTCATCAGTGGAATATACTGTATACTCAGCAACGACGATCTTCGGCTTTTTATACATCTCTATAAAATCAGCGTACTGTTTACTTTTCAGCAGTATCTCCTTTGTAAGATTAGGCGTTTCATTCTCACCAAAAAGGGACTTGTCCAAAATGATATATGTATCAACTTCCTGATCCCGTTTCGACTGTAAATGTACGCTGCAAAAATAAAACATTATAGTTTTTCCCTCACTTTCTTCTTCTCCTGAATTATCTTTATCAGGCAAAAGCCCCCGACTGATACAAGTATCACAAGATCACTCCAGTAAAAACGAAATTCCAAAGGCTCTCCCTCAACATTCTCTGTCTGTGATGTTTCAGCCTGTGATGACGGTTCATCAGGCTTGTCCTTACCTTTACTGAAAAGAAAATTCGTGATAAGGAATACTACTATCGCCATAGCGATCACCGTAAACAGTTTGTTCTTCTCAGTAAAAGCCCTGACCCGCTGTACACGTTCTTTATGCGTTCCTATTTTCATTATGCAGCTCCTTTCATTCAAGTCCAAGATTATTAATAAATCCCTGCTCTGTGAGCAGCGCCCACTGCTTTTCCTGATCGGAAAAATTTAAAGCGTCCATTACATGGTATTTATCGTAAAATCTTACTGTAACCGAGTGCATTGTATGCTTATGTTCACAGTGCCAATCGCTATCGCCTTCTTCATAAGCACAGTGTCCATCAATACAAGGCTGATCTTCTTCTACTACATCTTCTATACTTACGCTTTCCGCAACGACCGTATCAAATACATCCTGACTATACGAAACATCATGTATTCCATTTACTGTCCCTCCGGCAGCCTCTTTCTCAAGATAAACATAAGCTATGGCAGCAGCTTCAACATATTCCAGCTGCATAGCGAACACTTCACCTTTAAGCTGATCTTTCCAGCTTTCTTCCGCAAACTCACCCCATATCAGCGTAGTCATACCGCCTTGATCATCAGGTACTTCCATAGTGGCACACCATCTTTGATCCGGTTCTTCTCCGTTTGGCATATATCTTTCTATAAATATAAGGTCACTTTGAACCTTATCAACTGAGTCATAATATAGCTCATCTATTATTTGAGTATAACCATCTCTATAATAACTGACAGAGCTATTGAAGTATTCTTCGCCTTGATGATATGCCTCTGCTACATCACCTAAACCTTTTCCACTTGCCATCTGATATTTACCGGTTGCACTTCCGCCAACAGTACCGCTAATAATAACTATGAATGGACTTATAGTCATAACTATAACAAATAATAATACAATAATAGTAAGTACAACAGGATTTAACGCCACCGCTGCTATATGCGTAAATACCGTCCCGGTTACTTTCGCAGTAGTGACAATAACCTCTTTAGTGACCGCAACCGTCTTATAGGCTGCTTTTGCTGTTCCTTTTGCAACATCTTTAGTCGTGCGTATGGTATTCTGGGTTGTCTTGACAGTGTTTTTAACTGTCTTGATAGAGTTAACACCCTTTTTTATACTACTATTTGCAAGCCTAAGACTTTCCGCACCTGTGTCAGATATATCATTGCGGTCTATCTTTTGGTCGAGAGGATTGACCTTTGAAGCAACATCTTTTACTGTTTTAGTTCCGAAAGACAGCGGCGCTTTTACTGCACCCTTTACTGCATTGCCGACAAAGCTGCCGCCCTTGACCTTTTCGGCGGATAGTTCTTCTTTTACCACCGTAAGATCATCGGTGGAGTTCACCAGTTCAGCATTGTTTTTAGAAATAGCCTCCGTTATTCCGCTTTTCTTTTTTATGAGGCTTTCCCGCTTATCCAGCAGCTGGTCACGCTGATCTCTTATCTCGTCCCTCAGATAGTCATCGTCAACTATAACTTCTTCACCGTCAAGTCTTTGCAGTTTCTTGTCAATATCAGCGATCAGCTTGTCTACCTCATCGACTTCTTTTTGGAGTGAAATATTGTCATCTTTTAGGTGGTCTATCTGTTTTTCTAACTGCTCTATTCTTTTTTTCAGCGATGTATCGGAAGTCTTGATGTCCTCCGGCTTTTTGGTAGTTTCGTGTATAAGCCCTTTATCATGTTTAACGACCTTAACATCACGTCTGTTTTTGACAGTTTTAATATCTGGTGCTTTTTTGGTATTATCAGCACTTGCAGCAGTCGAAGATCTTTCTTTGGGCTTAGATGATGTCTTTTCTTTAACCTCAGAGTTTTTATTCTTCACCTTTATATTCTCCGACTGCTTACTGCTTTTTTCCATACTATATCACCGCCTTTACTCCACTGAAAAGAAAATTTTCAGGTCTTATCTTCAAATATCTCACCGAACTTAGTGGAGATTATCTTATACAGTTTCGTATCTGTCGGGAACTTATTCTCAAATGGTATCGTTCCGTATTCATCAGCATATATCAGTCCGCTGCCGGGACTTGCATTTGTAACATATAGCATTGTTTCTCTAGATATATTAAGTAAGTGTGCAAGCTGATCCCTGTCCGTAGCATTCTGAGATAGCATAACTACAAACTGTGTGTTGGACAACATAGCCCTTGCCAACTCCGAGCGCAGCAGATCTTCAACGTTCTGGGTGATACCGGTTGGTATTCCACCCCATTTTCTTGCACGCTTGTACAGCTCATAGAAGAAATTAGCTGACTGCTCCGATTTGAAGAGCAGATACATTTCGTCAATATAGATCCTTGTACCGATACCTCTAGCCCTGTTCTGCGCCACTCTGTCCCACAAGTTTTCCAGCACTATCATCATTCCGAGCGTCTGGAGGTTCTTGCCCAGTTCCTTTATATCATAAACAACTATTCGTTTATGTATATTGACATTAGACTCATTTGAGAAAACGTTCATCGAGCCGTGAACATAAAGGTGCAGAGTTTGTCGAAGGTATGAAGCTGCTGATTTGGTTTCGTCAAATACAGTTTTCTCATACTCCTCCAGTTCCTTGTAATACTCTTTAAGCGTAGGCTTTTCATATTTATCGTATGTGATGTGCATTACATTGTCGATTATAGTTTTCTGAATTGGGGTTATCTCCTGATTACCGAGTATCGCTGAGAAAAATGAAAGCATGAAATCCAGCTTAGCCTTTATTGGATTATACTCCTTATCGTTTTTGTCAGGGTTCTCGGTAAGATCCATAGGATTGATATGGGTTTGCGAGTTTTCTGATATATATATCACTTCGCCGCCCAGAAGTTCCGCCAAAGCCGTATACTCTCTTTCAGGGTCAAGAATGAGTATCTCGTCCTGCGTAGACAGGATAGAGAATATCATTTCCAGCTTTGCCAGAAAACTTTTACCTGAACCGGGAACACCGAATATAAAGCCATTGGGATTTTTCAGTTTCTTTCTGTCAAACATAATGATGTTTTTAGTCATCTTGTTTTGTCCATAATAAATGCCGCCCTCATGCAGCAGTTCTCTTGCATTAAACGGCACAAACACAGCCGTACTTTCAGATGATAGCGTTCTTCTGACTTGTATGTTTTTCTCTTTATCTATCGAGAATGAATTTCCAACAGGCATAACGCTGCTAAATGCCTGTTCCTGACGATGCGGCGCACTTATAGGCTCTATCTGGTGTTTTCTGAGAATTATAGACAGCGCCTCAGTGTTCTTTTCAAGCTCCTCATAGCTGTCTGACATTATCATAACTATGAACTGACAAAGTGTCATCTTCTGATTTCTTTCCCTCAGATCTTCAAGGAATTCCTGTGCCTGTGCCTTATCGACCGCAAGCTGTGTTCCCTCTATCGGATCTACAAACGCACCTCTCGCTGACTCCGCCGCTTTTCTTACCTTAGAAATCTCCTCCTGCTTCATGTCTGTGATCTTTCTATTAAGCAGCGTCAATGCCTCAGTCGGATCAACAAATTCCACATTCTTACTTATTATAACAGACTGGTTCATTTCGATAATATCCTTGAATATGGTATCCTGCACAGACTGCGGCAACCTTTTAAAGTAAACGCATCGTGCAAACTTATCATTGAACATGAAGTAATCTTTTTTGAACTCAAAATAATCGGGGCAGCACAGCATTTTTTCTGACTGCCTTGCAAACTCTGCCCTTGAAATAGGGCTTATGCGGGTATCAACATCACAGAGAATATCCGCCATAAGTCTGACCCTCTCATTTGCATTCAGTGTTATCAGCTCTGTTCCCAAACGTCCAAGACAGTTGATAAGATGTGTTTCAATATTGAAAAACCTCGTGCTGGCATTATCAAAATTGATAGCTGATACGGTTACTGTAATGAATTTTCGGCACTGTAAACCGTTCTGACCATTCATTATCCTGTCATGGAGTATCTCGTTGAATTCATGCCTTTCTTCATCGAGTCCGTCCCCCATATCCTTTAACAACAGTCTGTTTTCAAAGTCCTCTTTATTTATCTTGCTGTTGACCAGCGAGATCTGAATACTTGTTGTACTGTCAAATCCGTTTAAGAGGTCAATATAAAGTTGAAGTTTTTCTAGCTGCTGCTCTCTTGTAAGCGCAGAATAGTTCACATCAGGTACAAGATACGTTTTGGAATAGAGATTAGTCGTTTCTTTCCCGACTTTTACATTGCTTTTCAGCAGCATCACATGGTTGCTTACGAAGCACTCATACGGCATGGTCTGCAAGACCGTTCTCTTGACTTTGCGCCTGACCTTTTCAACTTTTTCTTTCTTCTTTTTCTGTTTCTGCTTTGCCTCACGCTCTCTATCCCTCGCTCTGGCAGATTTTTTACTTTCTTTTTCAGTCAAGCTGCTCCCTCCTGTCTTCTTCAAACTCATAATCATCATACTCACCGTTTTCTATCCGCTGCTGCAAAATATCTGTTTCCATTATCTCTTCACTGAAAGAAAAAAATATATTATCAGCCGTATCTTCATAAACTCGCTTTTGCGGCAACAAATAAAAAGATAAAAAGGCTTTAGCAAAGTCCTCAAACCTCATATCTTCAAAAGATAAGAAACCGAAACCAATAAAAGGAACTACCATAATGATGATCAACCACATCAATATGTCTTCCGGAATATAATGCCTACCGATCACTCCGGTCGGCACACCCAGTATAAGCGCACCACCTATTGATACAACTTGCCGTGTTGACAGTCCCAATATAAGTTTGCTTTTGTATTCCCGTATTTCCGACGGGATCTTCACCTCTATCATTCTCTGTTTTCCTCCTCATATATAAAAGTTGATATATGTATCAACTTTTATGCTGCACCACAGATTTTCTTAGCCCATGTTCCGCTTTTGAATACACCTAATCCAAGAGTTATGAGAACAACAAGCTGTATCATCTTCGTTGAGGAAAAAAGTTCCACAACATACTGATTTAATGCTACATATACAATGAACATCGCAACAATTACAGCAATCTGTATAACGGTAGCTACATAATTCTTGATAAACCCTTTTGCTATATCATGTGAACCTTCCGAGGCAAATGTAGCTAATGGCAGAGGAGCAAATAGAGTATATACAGCCAATTCAAATACTCGACCTGCCACTATTACGAAAATGAAGTATGCTAATGCTTTCATTCCAAGAAAAAATGGCTGTAGTTTAACTATTTCCAATGTTGGCATAAAATTAGCTTTGCTTGTAGGATTTTCTAATAGTACACCATCAAGGCTTGCATCATCGGGAAACACCGCATTTGGATAAAACATTTTTACTGCATCCTGAGAAATCGTATAGGTATATGTATTTACATTGCTACCTGATGCTCTGTCTTCCCAGAAGTCCCACCAGCCTTTATGCAGCTGTTCTACAAAACTCTGTTCCTTGCTCCAAGTATAATCATAACAGTTTCCACAAGGCAAAAAGTCAATCGTTACACTACCAGATGTTATCTTATTCAGAGCAGCTGTATTGATATAGTTGAACCCTGCATATATATAGCCTATGATCACATCAGCATTTTGGACTACCTGTTTTACAACGATTATCTTTACCAGAAATATCAAAACATTTTCCCATTTTGATGACCACTCGAAATTGATAGACTTCCTGAAAAACTCTACCATCAATAGCAGCACTGCAACGATCAATGCCATATACTTTGAAGCTGTGATTATTTCTGCCGCAACATTTCCTTGCGGTGTTCCGGCTATTTTATTAACTACTGTATAAGGTGAGGTCTGACTGAATTCAAACGCATCTCTGAGTATTTCATTTGTTTCTGATACATTTTCTGTAATATCAGCATACACGTCCTCAATCTCAAAACCTAAAATATCACCATGTGCCACATAGGGGAAGAAAATACATATCCAACCGAAAACAATGACGAAAATATATGCTCTCTTATGTATCTTCTTCATTTTCTCTACCCAGTAGATACTCGCACATGGTGTTCTAGTGCCTGTCATCTTATCCCTCCTTTACACCATTGTGGGCAGCAGAGCCGATACCGAGGCTACAATAGCTCCTGCCGATATAGTTTTCAATGCCGAAACCTTGCTGTTGGCATTGCTTTCTCTTGTTGCAAGCCCAAACATGACTGCCCCTATAAGCATTCCCAAAACTCCGACACGCCGTGTCCACTTTTCAATGAAATTCATAATAGCAACGAACTCGGTTGTGGCGCTTGTAGGTGAGGTGCTGAACAGTCCCATGCCTTTTACCGCTGATTTTATCATAAATCCTGATACCATTATCAAAACAGCCTGCAATTGCTCACGGGAACTTTCTTCTTTTACGGCAAGCCCGAATTTTATAGCGCCGATAAATGCTACAAACCCGCCTACACGACCTATCCAGAGTTCAAAGAAATCAAGCCCATTCTTTGCTATCTCTTCAGGTGTTCCCGTTGGCGGTTCGGGCAGTATCGTTGAAAGAATAGTAAGTAAATTCATTATTTACCTCCTTTTATGCTGCATTTCTGCCCCGGCATTTTTCCGGGGCAGGCAGCAAGTCAAAAGATCAACTAAAGAGATTAAACATATCAACGCCGATGCATATAGCAGCCACTATAAAACCGGCAACCATAGTAAGTATACCTTTTTCCTTCTGTTCCGCATCGCTATTCTTTATGGCAAGAGCGAACATGATCGCACCGACAAAAGCAACCAGAAAACCTACTCTCTTGATCCACTTTACAAAGAAGTTTATTACCGTCTGATAAGTGTCATCGCCAGTAGTATCATTTGTACCTGTTCCTGTATCCGCTGTTGTATCAGCAGCCATCAGCATTACCTGTGTAGTATTATCCTTTGCATTAGCTGACACTGAAACCGAATAGTTCTCTGTTTCAATTGCCGAAGCTGATGCAGTTATCTCTGCCGGGCTGAAAGAAAAAATAACAGCAACAGCAATAAGTGCCATAAGTACCGCAGCGGCTCTCGCTGCAAAGGATCTGTTTCTTGTAATTGTCATAAATATCAACCTTTCTGTTAGAAGTCTTCAAATATTCCGTAATCGTCCTCGTCAGGGAACTGAGCTGCCTCTGAGTAATACTCAAATTCTGCAAGCTCTGCCTCCACCTCGTTTTCCTCGATGTCACTGATATTTTCTGCCGGTTCTTCCGGTTCAGAAAAGAAATCATTGACTATATCATCTATGGAAATATCGCTGTCAGAGTCATCATCATAGTCTTCCACCTCCGTTCGCTCTCTTATCGGTTCACCCAAGTCAAATGCGTCCAACTCCGACACATCACCAAATGCGGGTGCGTTTGGTATATACTCCTCAAAGATGTCATCATCTTCGGAAATATCTTCATCATAAAGTTCAGCTTCTTCATAGCTGTCATATTCGATCGTTTCAGAGTTGATACATATATCAACTTCATCTTGCTTGAATATCACCTCTATTTTTTCTTCTCTTTTCTTCTCCTCTTCCAAACTTTCCTTAGAATTGGCTCTCTGAGCATTCGTCTTTTCAAATTCTTCCATTGTCACGACCTTGATTTTCGTGACATCAAAAGCATTTGAACTATCATAGTCCTCCAGGAACTTAAAATTAGGGTGTTTTTCAATAGGATATTTAGCACAGTAAAATGGATTATGCGATCTTATCATGACTATACAGTCGCTTATCGGCATTACTTGCAGCTCGTTAGGCAGCATAAGCTCTCTGCCGAGAATACTGTTGTTTTCTGATGTGCTGGACTGTCTGCCCTTTGTGCGGTTATGCCCTCTGACATCTATTGTTTCCTTGCCGAGAGCTTCTGAGATCTCTTTTAGCGTGCTTGCCTCCTTACCACCGAGAAAAAGAGTGCTGTCACAGTTACCTGTGATCACTTCCCATGTTTTTTCATATCTTGCTTTCAGCTGCGCCATGTTCTGTATGATAACATTAAGCGACATTCCCATCGATCTTACAAAAGCTATGACCTTGTCAAAATCAGGTATCTGCCCAATATTAGCAAACTCGTCCATTATGCAGCGCACATGAACCGGAAGTCTGCCGCCATACTTGAAATTAGCTCTGTCAGACAAGACATCAAACATCTGCGTATACAGCATTGCAGCCAAGAAGTTATATGTAGTATTTGTGGCGGGAATAATTAGGAAAAGAGCTGTCTTTTCATCACCTATCGTTTCGAGGTGTATATTATCGCAGCAAGTCAGGTTCTTGACATTGCTAAGATTGAACATGAATGTTTTTACATTTGCTGAAGAAAGAAATGATTGACCTGTTTCTTCGGGGGCGTTTCTCACTTCCTTGTAAAGCCTCAGTGCCAGACTGTCAGGCTTGCGCTTCTCCAGTTCGATAAAATCCTTATCAAGAGGACAAAGAAATGCACTAGCCTGTCTTTCTCTGAATTCTTCCTCACTTTCGTCAGGCGCTCTTTCAAGGAAAAATCCATCAGGCAGCTGACTTCCTCTGGGCGGATATATCAGTTTACGCATTTTTTCTGTTACTGAAAAGAAATTAAGATGTGTCAGATCTCTTGTTTCGGGTTTGATATGACCATTTTCATCGTATTCTGCATTATACTCGCTTTCCTCAAATAGCAGGAACGTTATAGCCTCCAGCATTGACTGTCCCTTTTGTGACCAGAAATCATCTTTTTCACCTTCGCCTTTTGTGTTTTTGAACAACACATCGACCATTTTCTTTATACTGTCCTCAGACAGTTCTCCGTTATAGTCGTACACGTAATGAAAAGGATTGTAGTTGTTTGAGTGCTTCATATCTATCAGATTGAAAACTCTGATCTTGTATCCTGCTCCTTCCAGCATTTTGCCGCAGGATTTCAATATTTCACCTTTAGGATCTGTGAAAACCTCGCTTGTGTTCAACTGCATAGCATTTGGTTTTGCAAAAAACCTCGTCTTACCTGCACCGCTGCCGCCTATTGCAAGCACATTCAGATTGAGCAAGTGCTGCCTTGCATCAAGTGACAACATGACATCTTCCGTCAGGATAATATTGTTATCCATCGTATAGACAACAAACTCACCTTTATCATCAAACATCTTTTTCCCGTTTTCATCACGCATTGGCAGCTGCTTTGGCTTTACTTTCTGATCTGCCAGTTTCTTCTTTTCGTTGGTATCGCCCCATTTTGCTGAGCCATGTTCTACGCCTTGTCTGTGCAGCCTTTTCTTGCCCTCAGAATACTTGTAGAGGGCATAAATGCCTATGACTATGACACCCATAACTATCATCTTAGGTGCATAGCCATTCTCTACTGACAAGGCATTCAGCATCAATTTCGGATCACCCGCAACTATGCTAAAGCTTTGCTCTAAAAGGCTGGCATCGATCTTACCATCGGGCTTAACCGCATAGTCAAATGCAGCGCCTACAAACCAGCAAGCGATAAGTATTATAAGTGCTATAACAATGTAGATAACGTATGTGGAAAGCGAGGTCTTTTTCGGACCCGGTGCATTCTTGCTTGCCATTATCTGCTCCTTCCCACCGGAACATCTATCTTGGGGAGTTCGGGTGCTTTAGCCCCCGGCAAAGCAGCTCCTCTTTCCATAGCTTTAAAGTCTATGCTGCCCGGTTCATACTTTGATGGATTGATATAGCTAGGTATTTTCCAGTTATTATTAGCGATCTTCTCTATCACTTCACTTGCCTCACCCACAGTCCAGTTATCCACATTTTTGAAACCAAAATGCTTCAGCACATCGCTCTGGCGTTCCGTTAGCAGTACATCTGCCTTATCGACTGCGGCTGCCACTGCCTCCTCACTGACACCAAACTTATCCGCAAGCTCATTCTTTGCTTTTTCAGCATCGGTAAAACTGATAGTTTCTTTTTTGTTTCCAACCTTGAAATCAACTTGCAGTTCGCTATTTTCACCGTAGTACGGCTTATCTCCACGTATTTCTTCAAGCAGAATGACCTTTTCGGCACTCTGGTTCTCAGCTCTGTTGAAGCACTCCTTTGCTATCTGTACAGCATTGCTCTCAGGCACACCCTGCTTTTTAAGCATATCTGTCAACTCTTTTAAAGCATTTTTCTTGTCTGAAAAAGAAAGAACAAGGGTCTGATTTTCAATGTGGTTGAATGCTGTACCGTCTGCTGATTTTTCTATCGACTGCACTGTACTGTTGACTTTAAAGCTGTCTTTGCCTGTTCTTTCAAGCTCGCAGTCTACACTGTCAACAGGCAGCGACTTTGCAAAAGTATTACCGTTTTCATCGGTGCGGTACATATTCTTGTTGATCTCAGGGTCTGACATATCAAAATCATCTTTTGCAAATTGTTTGCTGAAAATATAATTCTCATCACCTTGTCTTGCATAGTAATCATCGACCTTTACAGCCTTATCGACCATAGCATCAAGTGTTTTCTTGTCTGTTATGCCCATTGCTGCTGTTAGTTCTTCTTTCATCTGTGCAGCAGTCATTTTACCGGGGTCAAGAATTGCAAATCTGCCGTCATCGTCCCTATAAACGATTTTGGGAACTTCATCGGTTTTCGGTGTAACTCGCCAGCAGGAGTAGGGTTTTACAAGCAAGTTCTCGCCCTCCAGCTGTACATTTGCCTCGATCTTTGAGAACTCGTTCTGAGGTTCACTGCTGAAAAATTTCTTTTTGTCATCGCCTGTGAGCATTTCTTCACCGAACTTTGCGCAGACTATATCGGCTTTGCTCAGGTCATTATAGCCAAACTTTTCGTTGATCTGAACCGCCAGCTGCTCTTTTGAGGGTATCTCGTCAAAAGATATCTCTTTACCCGATTTGAGGTCTTTCAGTGTTATAAATCCCTGTTCATCACGGTCAAAGGCAATCGTCGCATTTATATCCTTGCATTTTTGAATAAAAAGCCCTCTTGCTATCATCATCGTCTTTTCTGCACTTTTATCGTAAAGGCAGAAGTATTCTCCTTTTTCAGTCCTTCCGAACTGAGCCGGCAGATCGTATTTATTCAGTTCCTTAGTCAGGTGAGATATCTCCCAAGGCTGGACTTTGAAATTTCCAAGTTCCTTTGGTCTTTCCGCCAGCTTGTCTTTCATAAGCTCTGTACACATACGTTTG
>OCVV011350288.1_pt1 | contig 35698 bp, 30 predicted proteins | sample 1539721 | NCBI WGS metagenome assembly OCVV01 (sample SAMN02144230, study PRJEB22623) | gut metagenome | biome: sheep rumen | host: Ovis aries | place: New Zealand | reverse complement strand
CCCCCCCCCCGCCAATGCCACCCCCTGGGCGGATTTGCCTGTCAGGCCTACGGCCTTCCCGGGCGGCAAATCCGTAAGGTATGAATTTTTGCTCCCGGATGGCAAGCTAACCTCCGCAAAAATTCTCCTCGGCCCGGCATAGCCGGTCCTGCGGATTTCCCTGAAGGGGGCGCAGCCCCCTTCATAACCCCCTTATCTGTTTCCGATGGATCTGCATCATGTGATGCTTATACCACGATTGCGTTTACTCTGGATTTTGTTATTCTTTTTGGCATAAGCCGTTAGCTTAAAAACCCGTCAGCCTGAACACCCGGTCCACAGGGTGGACGGAGGGTTTGGCGGGGTTCATGTAGGTCTTGGCGGCGGACTCGAATAACACATAGACGGATCCCTCCGCCGTGCACAGGCACTCGGTCATCGGCGGGCACATGAGGGCGTCCTCCCGGACGGCGCTGTCCAGAATCCAGAGAGGAACCTCCCGGCCGCTGAAATCGACCGACTGGGCGGGCGGAGAAGAGAGCACGTCCGGGTAGCGGTAAAGGACGGAATCGTTCCTGCGGCCGTAGGACTGGCTCAAATAGATTTTTCCGTTCAGCGTGGTCATTCCCTGGATCCGCTCGGTGATCGACAGGATGTAATCCGGCGCGGAAAAATCCTGCCCTTCAGTCATGCGGTACCCACAGTTCCAGGCCCGCTGGAGCCCGTCTTTGGTGCTGACGCGGTGGGAGGCGTCGGTCGGATAATCGCCCGCGTACTGAAATTCCCCCACCCAGAGGATCCCCTCCGAATAGCTGCAGTAGGAGGCGTTGACCGGCACGGGGATTTCCTCCTCAAACGCGCAGGAAGCGTCCGCGGGAAGGGCTTCATATTTGTCCAGGGAGAGACGGAACAGCTTCCCGGCGTTGGACACGTAGATGTCCGTCTCCGTGGCGCAGACGCCGCCGGCGTGGCCGGTATACGCGCTTCCGTCCACGTTGCACAGCTTCACCTGCCGGGTCAGCTCCCCACTCTTCCGGCTGACGGCCAGCAGGGCGCTGTTATCCTTCCCCCCGCTGTAGCCGGCGAACAGGAAAGCGTCGTCCCGGGGAAGGTAGGTGATCCCCTGGGGCACGAAGCCTTCCTGAAGGCCGGGGATCAGGACGGACAGCTCCCCCGCCTCCTGAAAGCGGGCGTAAGCCTCAACGGAGACCTCCGCGTCTGTGACGGAAGCGCTGGTATAGACCGTCTTCTCCGCCGCACACCCCGAGCAGAGGACCATCATCGCTGCGATCAGAACACACAGTTTTCTTTTCATGTGAATGTTCCTTTCCTCATTACTTATCGTAACTTTTCAGTTCCCTCATTTCGATAGCTAATCCGACGCTTGGCAGAGGGGATGATCAGGGGGATTCTTCCCCCTGATTCAAATCCGCAGCGGCGGCATGTACGCCGCGAGGAGCATTTTTGCGCAGCAGAATGATCGTTAGGAAGAGAAAACCTCTTCACTTCTGCAGAGCAAAAATGCATTCCTTGCGGATTTGCCGCCCGGGAGCGTCGCAGACGCGAGAGGCAAATCCGTCGGGGGGTTCCGTAGGGGGGTCGCAAGACCCCCTTGCGGTCATTATATGACAATTTTGATGGAGCTTCCCCCGTTTCTGTCCTTGCGGACGACGACCTGGCGGTCGATCTGGCGGCGCAGCTCCGATACGTGGGAGATGATGCCGATCAGCCGGTCCCCCTCGGCCAGGCCCTTGAGGGCGCGCATGGCCTGGTCCAATGTGTCCTCATCCAGGGAGCCGAAGCCCTCGTCCACGAACATGGTATCCAGCCGGATTCCTCCGGCCCCGGCCTGGATTTCCTCGGACAGGCCCAGGGCCAGAGACAGGGAGGCGATAAAGGACTCGCCCCCGGACAGGGTTTTGACGCTGCGAACGCTGCCGTTATAATGATCGATCACGTCCAGCTCCAGCCCGCTCTGGCTGCGCAGGTCGCCCGCGGCGGAGCGCCGTCTCAGGTCGTACTGCCCGCCGCTCATCCGCATCAGATGGACGTTAGCCCGGCGCAGGATGCGGTCGAAATACGCCATCTGGACGTAGGTTTCCAGCGTGATCCGCTCTTTTCCACGGAGGGCGCCGTTGGCCGTCATGGACAGGGCCCCGACGGACTGCAGCTCCTTTTCCAGGGCCGTCATCTTCTCCGCTGTGGCGCTGATATTGTCCCGCGCGGCCTGATTGGTCGAAAGGCGGTGGGCAGTTTCCTGCCTTTGGGTCAGGAGGCTCTGCTTCTTCCGCAGATATTCGTTTTTCTCGGCGGTTTTTGCCTCCGCGTCCACTTCTTCCGCGTTTTTCAGAAGGTCCCCCATCTGCTCGATCTTCGCCTGGAGGCCGACGATTTCCTCAAAGCACAGGCGGTGCTGCTGTTCCCGCCGCTCCGCTTCGTTCCGGATGTCCCCCGCCTGACGCCGGAGCTCCCGGATCTTTTCTTCCGCCGTCTTCCGGTCGGGGAAAAGCAGCCTGCCCTTGAGCTCCTCCAGGCGTTTTTTCTGCTCGGCCAGAGAAGCCTGAAGCGCGGCGGCCTCCAGCCGCATCTCGCCCAGCCGTTTTTCCGTCTCGGCTTCCTCCCCCTCTTTTTCGGGGATCTGCCGGTCCAGCACCTCCCGGCGACGCAGGTTGTTGTTCTCCGTCCGGATCTTCTGCCGGGTTTCTTCCAGCCGCCCGTTCAGTTCTTTCCAGTACAGAGAAAGCTGGGCTTCCCCTTGGGCCAGGGTGTCCGAATCATACTGTCCACTTTGGCGGTAGGGCTCCGCCAGAAATTCCTCCAGCGCCGCCCATCCGGATACCATCTGCCCGGCTTTTTCAAAGACCGCCTCTTCCGCCGCCAAGATCCTGCCCCGCTCCTGGGCGGCCTTCCGGCTCCGGCCGTTGGCAAGCTCCTGGGCTTCCCGGGCGGCCTTTTCCGCCAGGGTCACCTGGGCTTCCGAGGGAACGTCGTCCGAACCCGGCGCTTTGTGGGGGTGCACCGTAGACCCGCACACCGGGCAGGGCTCCCCTTCCTTCAGCTCCCGGGCCATGATCCCCGCCTGGCCGCTGTTGAAGGCCCTGCGCAGGGCATCCGCCCGCTCTTTCTTCCCCGCGGCTTCCTCCTCCGCCGCCAGATAGTCCCGCTGGATTTGAGAAAACGCCTGTTTCTGCCCCCCCAGCGTCCGAAGCTCCTCCCGGAAAGCGGAAACCTCCTTGGCCCTGCTATCCAGCTGTTCCGCTTCGTGCTGGAGGCGGGCCCTCAGTTCTCCCGCCCCGGAAAGCTCCTGCTGGTCCCGGCGCAGGGCTATAAGACTGTCCCGAAGGGCGGTGAGCCCCGCTTCCAGTTGGATCAGTCCCTCATTCTTTTCCTTCAGGTCCTGTTCCGCCTTCCGGTACGCGGCCCAGCCTTCCTCGAGCCCTCTGTATACGGGCAGCTCCGCCTCCAGCTGATCGGCCTGTTTTTCCCTGGCCTCCGCCTCAGGCAGACGGGCTTTGGCCTCCTGCTCCAGGAGGCCAAGCTCCTTTTCCTCAGGCAGCTTTTCCGAAAGCGTCCGGTTGGACAAAGTCAGGGCCTCGTGGGTGCGCCGCCTCTCCTCCGCCTTTGAAAGAACGGCCGTCAGGCGCTCGATGCCCTCCTCGGTTTCCCGGAGGGAGGCGTCGCACTGTTCCAGCCGGGCTTCGTCCTGCGCAATCAGTTTGTCCAACAGGGCCGTGACCTCCGCCGTCAGCATCACGCCCTGTCTGGCCTTTTCCACCTCCAGGCTCAGCGGGTCCGTTTCCCCGCAGAGAATCCCGCCGATGTACTGGCGGACCCCGCGCGCCTGCGCCTCCCGTTCCGCGTCCAGGGTGGCGGCTTCTGCTTTGAGCCTTTCCTGAAACGCCTGGCAGATGCCGGTGCGGAAGATCTCCCGGAAGTGCGCCTGCCTTTCCTTCGTGTCCGCCAAGAGAAGCCGCAGGAAGTCTCCCTGGGCGATCATGGCGATCTGGGTAAACTGTTCCTTATTGACGCCCAGGATCTCCGTGATCTTCTGGGTGACCAAAGCCGTCTTCGTCTCAATCCGGCCGTCGGGGAGGTAGAGCTCCGCCCCCGCCGCCTGCTTCGTTTCGCCGCTGCCCCGGCTTTTTTTCCGCATGTATTCAGGATTGCGGCGCACCCGGTATTCCCGGCCCCGGTGAAGAAAGGTGAGCTCCACCTCGGTGGGCGTCGCCTCGTCCGCGTATTTAGAGCGCAGCATGGACGGCTCCCGGTTTTTCCCGCTGGCCTCCCCGTACAGGGCGAAGGTAATCGCGTCGAAAATCGTGGTCTTCCCCGCCCCGGTATCCCCGGTGACCAGGTACAGGCCGCGGCTGCCCAGCAGGCCCAGGTCGACCTCCTGCCGCCCGGCGTAAGGACCGAAGGCGGACAGCACCAGATGAACAGGCCTCATGCGTTTTCCTCCTTGAGCCGCTCCAGAAGCGACAGGGACAGCTTTCTCTGTTCCTCCGTCATCGGCCGGCCGTTCTGCTTTTCATACAGCTCGGCGAACAGCTCCATTTCCGTCTTCCGGCCTTCTTCCTCCGCGTTCTCCGGGCTGCCGGAGGCCCGGGTGCGGGTATTGTCGTAATCCAGCTTCATCAGGTTGGGGTAAACCGTCCGAAGCCTCGCCACGGCGTCCGGCACGTCCTCCTCGTCCGTCAGGATGATGTGAAGATAATCCTCCCTGGCCGTGTTTTCCCAGCTGGCCCTGAGGGTCAGCCCGTCGTAGGTGCCCCGGATTTCTCGGAGATCGCGCCGGGGCGTCAGCTTCACCGTGCGGACGATGAGGTTTCCTTTTTCCTTCAGCTCCACGACCGTGACGGATTTTTCGTGATCCTTTTCCGAAAAGGAGTATTTGAGCGGCGACCCGCTGTAGCGGATCCGCTCCCCAGCGGCGTTCTGGGGCTTATGAAGATGGCCCAGGGCCACGTAATCAAAGCCCTCGAAGACCGAGGCGTCCACGTTGTCCGTCCCGCCCACGGAAATCTCCTCGGATTCGGACCGCTCCGCGCCGGTCACAAACTGATGTGTAATCAGCACGTTCCGCACGGAGGGATCGACCGCCATATGGGAGACGGCTGCCCCGATTGCGTCCGTATAGGAAAGTATTTCTTCCTCGGGAAAACAGAGACGGGCGTGGGCCGGCTTGATGAAGGGCAGCATCCACACATGGACCGGACCAAAGCCATCCTCCAGCACATGCGGAGCGACCGTTCCGTCGTACACCGGGGACAGGTGGATGCCGCTCAGCTCCATCAGCCGGCCGCCGAAAGCGATGCGGTCCGCCGAGTCATGGTTGCCGGAAATCACGAAGACCTGGAGCCCGCGCCCGGAAAGCCGCACCAGAAAATCGTCAAACAGCCGCACCGCTTCCGCCGGCGGCACCGATTTATCGTAGACGTCCCCGGCGATGATCACGCCGTCCGGCCCCTCGTCGTCGATAATTCCGAGAATCTGCCGCAGGATATATTCCTGATCCTCCAGCATGGAAAACTCGTTGACCCGCTTGCCCAGATGCAGGTCGGCCAGGTGAATGAACTTCATATGCCCTCCGGAAGCAATCCAATATGGTCCCTGTCCTTATCATACCACTTCCCGTATGTTTCTTTCAACTATATGTTTCTTTCAACTATATTTCAAAAGGGGCCGCCGCATCGTTTGCGGCAGCCCCTCCGAAATCGGAATATTATAAGTGAACTGTTTTCTCTGAGCAAACTTCCAACCCGCTCAGGTCAGAAATCTCCAAGCATGTCGTCCTCGGGGATGACCTCTTCTTCCGGTTCTTCCACGGTCGCCACGGGGACGAACTCGCTTTGCCAGACCTCCTGAGGAAGGCCGGCTACCAGCTCCGGGAGATTGACGACGATGCCGTCCATGCCGTAGGGAAGCTTTATGGATACCGGGATGATCTTGGGGTCGTCCCCCTTGTTTTCGGTTACTTCCAGCTCCATTTTGAAATCCTGGCCGATCCAGGTGGCCATGCCGCGGTCCCGTTTGGAGAGCTTGGCCATGCGCTCGCCGTTCACCGTCACGTTGACCCGCTGGAAGGCGGAATACTGCGTGCCGTTGTACTCGGCGGTCTTGTTGTCAAAGTAGACGGTATGACCACGGCCGATGACGAACATCACGGCGGCGATCCCCAGCAGCACGGCGACGGTCAGGATTCTGGCGATCCATTGCTTTTTGTTTTTCATGCCCGCATCGCCTCCTGCTGCTCCGCCTCCAGCTGCCGGCCCATGCTGGCCCTGGCGCGGCGCTTCTTGGTCTCGTACATGATCAGGGCGACGGTGATGACGCCATAGGATACGAACACGCGGAAGTACTCGCCGATCATGCTGTCCCCGGTGATCTTGGTGCCGGCGTTCGGGGCGACGATGAACATGGTGTGGAACAGGATCACGCCCAGGAACACGTTGCCGATGCTCGCCCTGTCCACCGAAGCGCCGCCCACCAGCAGGGCGGCGATGCAGAACATGCCGACCTGGGAATGGCTGCTGTAGGTGGAAAGATTGCCCATGTTCTGCAAGTAGATGATCATGCCGATACCCGCCAAAACGGTGGAAATCACAATGGAGATGATGCGGGTGCGCTCCACGTCAATGCCGGCATCCTTAGCCACCTGCAGATCCTGGCCGACGGCCCGCATGTCCTGGCCCAGCTTGGTGCGGCGGAACCAGACGATCAGCAGGCACATGGCGGCGATGATCAGCAGGGTGATGACCGGAATCTTGACGCCGCCGATGCGGAAGGACACGGCGTTGTCCAGGCTCTGGCGCATGTTGAGCAGGCTCACGGTATTGCGGATGCCGTAGCCGCGGGGCAGCTTGATGCTGGAGTGGGCGATGGGGATGATGGGCCCCATCATGTACAGCACCACCAGCTGGTACACGCCGTTGATAAAGAAGCTGATGATGTAGCTGGTGATCATCTCCCGGCCCTTAGCCATATTCAGGATCTTGCCGCAGAACAGGCCCAGCAGGACGGAGAAAGGAATGGAAACGATCATCGCCAGCACCATGCCGGGAATGCCCCAGATTTGCCAGTCAGAGACGAAGATCAGGGCGATCTCCCCCGCCATGGCCCCCAGGGTCATGCCAAAGTTCAGGCCCATGCCCGCCATGATGGGAATCAGCAGGCTCAGGATGAGGAAAGCGTTGCGCCCCAGACGGCTCATGATTTCATTGAGCAGATAAGGAACGGAGAAGCCCGAAATCGGGATGCACACGGCGCAGATGAGAATGAACATGATCGGCACGGAGTTGCCGGCCAGGAAAGCACCGATGCCCTTCCCGGAAGAGCGGCCGGATGCGGGTTTTACGAGCTGGCTCATCTTCTCACCTCCGTTTTCCGGGTCAGGGCGTAGAGAATCATGCCGTTGGAGGCGATCATGCGGATGACCTCGCTCATGTCCATGTGAATCATATTGTTCATGACCGTGGGCGTCATCGTCACGATGCCCTGGAAGAGGAAGGTACCGATGATCACGTTCATGATGGACGCCTTGTTGACCGACGCACCGCCGATCAGAATGGCGGAAACGGCGGGCAGGGCCATGTAGAAGGGGGCGTTATACAACTGGATAAAGCCGAAGCCCTGCTGATACACCAGGATGCCCACGGCCCCAAGCCAGGTAGACATAACCACGGACAGCAGGCGGATCTTATCCACGTTGATCCCGGCGGCTCTCGCAAAGGTGGGGTTGGAGCCCACGGCCGTCATGGCCGTGCCGGTCTTGGTATGCAGGAAAGCCCACATACAGAAGGCCAGCAGGGCAAAAAAGAGGAGCGTCCCCACGGGGATCGAAAACTTCCCGATGTTGATCTGCAGGAAATTGGCCAGGGCCTTATCATAGTAGCCCTCCAGGGAGATCGTGGTGCGCAGCCCCTTGCCGGACAGGCCCCACACCATGTTGGGGCTGTGATAGGGCAGCAGCAGCCACATCATGCACATGAAGGAGACGGATGAAAAGCCCACATAGGTGGCGATCATCATCTCGCCGCCCTTGATGTGGTTCAGCAGCCACCCGTAGCCGACGCCGAACAGAAGGGCGAAGGGGGTCGCAATCAGCACGCTGGTAAAAAAGGACATCGGTCCCCGAAAGCCCAGCTCGATGGACAGGGTGCCTCCCAGCAGGCCCGCCACGATGCCCAGCGGCAGACCGAAGTTCAGCCCGCAGCCCGAGTGCACCATCGGCACCATGGCCAGCACCAGCACCGCGTTCCAGCTGAAGCGGTTGATGGTGTTGGTAATCTGCATCGGCAGATCGGCGTTCACAAAGGGGGCCAGAATGAATAAAAGAAGCAGGAACCCTGCGATGATCAGCCTGGGCAGGCCAAAGCTGCGAAGGGCTTCCATCACGCGCTCCCGGAAGGTCGTAGGGGTTTTGTTCACCGTTTCACTCATGCTCAGTTCCTCACTTTACCTGACTGACCATCAGCATACCGAAGTCCTCGGAGGAATCGGACGCCGGAAGGATCCCGGCGATTCTGCCGCCGGAAACGATGGCGATGCGGTCGCAGACCTGCCGCAGTTCCTCCAGCTCGGAGGAAATCATGACGATGGTCACGCCGCTTTCCTGGTTGAATTTTTTGAGCGCGTTAAGCACCAGGGACTTCGCGCCCACGTCGATGCCGCGGGTGGGTTCGGACACGAACAGGAACTGCGGCTCCAGGGCGAACGCTTTCGCCAGGCAGACCTTTTGCTGGTTGCCGCCGGACAGTTCCTTGGCGTTCTGCCGGGAGCTGGTGCATTTGATGGCCAGCTCGTCGATGTATTTTTCCGTCACGTCACGGATGGCCTTTTCGTCGCGCCATTTGATCAGCCCGCCCAGATAGCTTTTCAAGAACTTGTTCTGAATCTGCATCGCGGGGAAGGCGATGTTCCATTCAAGGCTCTCGTCCAACAGGAGACCGACGCCCCGGCGGTCTTCCGAAACGAAGGCCAGGGAGGCGTCCAGACAGCGGCGCGGAGCGTTCAGGGCAATCTCATTGCCCCGGAAAGTCACCTGCCCGCCCGCTTCATACAGGCCCATGACGCCGTTGGGAATGCCCAGCTTGCCCTGGCCCGCCAGGCCGCCGATGCCCAGAATCTCGCCCTCGAACACGTCGAGATTGACGTCCCGTACGGTTTCGCCGGGCATATCGACCCAAAGATGGCGGATGGACATGATGACGTTTTGATGGGCCAGCTGCCGGTGTTTGTTTTCGCCGGAGCTGATGTTCCGGCCCACCATCCAGCGGGTGATTTCCTGGACGCTGGTGTCCTTCGCATTCACGTTCTGCACCAGGCACCCGTCCCGCATGACTGCCACCTTGTCGCAGACGGACAGGATTTCCTGCAGGCGGTGGGTGATGAAGATCACCGCGATCCCCCGGGACGCCATGCCGCGGATGGAGTCCAGCAGGGCGACAGCCTCATGCTCGGTCAGCACGGCGGTGGGCTCGTCGAGGATCAGCAGCTGCAGCTGCTCCTTGCTCAGCTCGCGGGCAATCTCCGTAAACTGCTTATGGCCGACCGGCATGTTGTTGATCAGCATGTTTTCATCGATCCGGACGCCCATTTTCTCGATGGCGGCTTCGGACTGCCGGTCCATCTCCCTGCGTTCCAGGGTATTCATCCTCTCGCCGAAGACCAGGGAGACCACGTTTTCCTTCTTGGGTTCCCGGTTCAAAAGGATGTTTTCCGTGGCGGTAAAGCCGGGAATCAGGGAAAATTCCTGGTGCACCATGCCGATGCCCTTGGCCAGGGCGTCAAAGGGCGAGGAAAAGTTCACCTTTTCGCCGTTTAAGAAGATGTCCCCCCCGTATCCGCCCGTTTCCCGGATCTCGTCCATCCCGAACAGGATCTTCATCAGCGTGGTTTTGCCCGCGCCGTTTTCGCCCACCAGGCCCAGCACCTGCCCGGCCTCCAGCTTTAGGTTGATATCCGTCAGCACCTGATTGCCGAAAAAGTTCTTTTTCACATTCCGCATTTCCAGCAGCGGGGCGCCCGTTTGTTTCGCTGTCGTCATCCGTTTCACCACTTCTTTAGGCATTAGGGATTAGGGATTAGGCATTGGGCATTTTGCAGCAAGCAATCGTCTTACTACTGCCTATTGCCTATTGCCTACTGCCTCTTCCCTCAAAAAACAAAGGGGAGGGATGAACCTCCCCTTTGCGTTTATCCGTTCTTGATTACTTCACAGTGAAGTACTTTTCAGGCACTTCGATGTCGGTGGAGCCCATGTAGCGGCCGGGGTCGCCCATGATGTAGGTATCCTGATAGACCAGGTAGATGTTGTCGGACTTGACGCCGGTGGTGGCGTCGGTGTAGCTGGAACCGTTCCAGTTGGCCTTGGGAGAGAAGACTTCATATGCCTTGGAGATATCGTCGATATCGTCCAGCTCGCTCTCGCCCTTCAGCACGTTGTAGGCGTGCTGGGCCAGGCCGGCGGACACGGTGTAGCCGTAGGAATACGCCCAGGTGCCGAAGCGGCCCGCGCCGCCCTTTTCGACGACCGCGGCTTCCACGGCGGACAGGATCTTCTCAAAGTCGCCGCCGGCTTCGGTCAGGTCCAGACCCAGAGCGCCCGGATAGCCCATCAGCGGGGAGGGCAGGTCCGCTTCGATGAAGAAGCCGCCGTAGGCCAGCAGCTGCTTGAGCAGGGGCTCGGTGTGGGCGTCGTTGGTGCAGAAGTAAGCGGAGTTCGTGCCGTACTTCTCGATCCATTCGGGCGCGTGCTCGAGGATGTAGGCCTGAGCGCCGGGGGTGCCGACGTCAGACTGGGTGGGGTCGGGAGCGGTTTCCAACACGAAGTTCATGCCGAACTCTTCGCAGGCGGCCTTCATGATGGCGACGCGGCGGCTCATGGTCTCATAGCCCATGTGACGCGGGAAGGAGATGTGCACGAAGGTGTCGCAGCCCAGCTCGTGAGCGGTGCGGATCATCAGATAGCCGCGGGCGACAAAGTCGTTATTGCACACCAGGTCGGCCGCAGAGCCGATCTCGGGCAGGTCTTCGTGGGCTTCGCCGGCGATGCAGAGGATGTCCGGGCGCATTTCCTTGACCTTGCGGAAGGCTTCGGTGGTGCCGGGCACGGCCTGGTTGACGATGATGGCCTTCATCAGCGGGTCATCGGCAAAGTTCACGATGGTCTGGATGGTGGTTTCGATTTCTTCGGAGAAGTTATCGGGATAGATGGCCAGCTTCACCATGTCTTCCCCGTACATCGCCTGGAAGGCCTCCGCGCCGCGGCGGTCATCCTCGGACTGGGAAACGGAACCGGTAACGATGCCGATATGGAACTCTTCCTCAGCGGAAGCAAAAGCCGCCAGAGAAAGCACCATCGCGGCGCAAAGCAGCAACGCAACAAATTTCTTCATGTAAGATGTGCCTCCTTGATAGATTGTTTAGGAAAACATGTATTCACGAATACAAATACACCTTTCCCTAGGTCGAGTGAATTATAGCAAGGCCGTATATAGGGTGTCAAGCAAGGGGCCCCCGCGGAAGGCAAACGCGAGTAGAAAAATACACAGAAAATACAAAAACGCGGGGTGGCTGCCTTCTTTCGCGTCCGCCCCGCGCCGTTTCATGCTTTATATCAGAGTGCGGAAGGATCAATCCTCTTCCCCGCCGATCTGCACGCTGACGCCGTTGAGTTCGACCTCTTCCTCCGCCCGGATCAGGATGTACTTTTTGCCGTCGATGATCCGGGTCTCCACCAGGTCGCTGAACTCGGGGTTCACGTGGATCACCACGTTCGGCGTCCTGACCTCCATCTGCCTGGTGTTGACGATGTTGGCGGCGCTCAGCACCGTGCCGCGGCCGAACTGCTCGTCAAAGCGCTCTCCAAAGCTCTCCAGCTTTTCCAGCGGCAGGCCGCAGTCCGAAAGGATGCTCTTCATCTGGGACGCGGAAATCACCGGCGCTTCCGCCTGTTTTTCCTGCTTCTGCCCCTCCACATGCTCGATCATGCGGTCGTTCACGGACTGGACGACCTCAAAGCGCATGTCCTCCTGCAGGGCGTCCTCCAGGACGTTCACAAAGGCCTGCTTCTGCTCCGGGGCGGACATAGGGAGCTCCGTATGGAACACCGCGTCCGCGAAATCCTCGTGCATCTGGTCGGCGCTGCGGACATAGTACAGGGCGTTATAGATGTTGGAGGAACGGTCGTCAAACGCCGGGAACATGAAACCCAGTTCCGGAGAGCCCAGCGTCTGGTCCGGGCCCTGGTCCCGGAAATCCATCTCCGAGGCGCTGTAGGAAAGGCCGGTCTTGTTCGGCTTTACCGGGCACACGCAGCAGATGAAATACTGGAAGACGTTTTCCTGCAGATCGCTCTTCTGGCCGTCCGAATGATGGTGGGGCACGTCGTAGGTGTCGCCCGTCAGCAGGATCACGTAGTTGGTTTCGGAGTGATACTGGTCGATGATTTTCTGGTACAGGGTGTTGACGGCCGTATCGTCGTCCGCCCGGACGTCGCGCAGTTCCATCAGCAGGGCGTGCTCTTCCCCGCTGAGCATTTCGTCCGAGGAAAAAACGACGTCGATCCCGGTTTTCCCGGGCACGCCGCTCAGCACCTTTTTAAACAGGGAAAAGAAGGCGGCACATTCCCCCTCCGGGATCTCTCCCAGTGGCCGGCGGAAGACGGAAATGACCTCTCCCTTGGCGCTGACATAGCACCCGCGGATGCAGGAAATGCACCCCTTCTCCCGATCCAGTCTGCGTTTGATTTCTGCAAGTTCTTTCCGGTTCATGTTGGTTTAATCTCCTTGATGATTTATTCATACGGGAGCTGTTGCGGCACAGGTCCGCAACAGCCCTAAAATGAATTGCATTTTCTGGTTTTAACAAGTAAATCCCAGGTGGTTTGGAGGGTGGAACCCTCCAAATAAAATCCGCAGCAGCGACATGCGCGGTGTGGGGTTCTGAGCGCCCGGAAAATGTGCCGGTGGCACATTTTCAGCGAAGAACGGGCCGGCAGGCCCTGGGCAGGGAAGGAGTGGGAAGGAGAAGCATTCCCCTTCCCATTTCCTGCGAAGCAGGAATTACTCATACCACGCATACTGCGTAATCGACCCGCAGTCCAGCACCGTCAGCCAGGTACCGTCCGGCAGATAGAACCAGTTGGTGGTCTGGATCTGCTGGAAGGTGGAATGGGGGGCTTCCTTGGGCAGCATCCCGATGATGGAGACGCAGACGCCGCCGTCCGTCACCGTCACCCCATGGTAGCGGGGCGAGCCGTTCCGAAGCAGGTCCTGAAAGCGGGCGGCGATGGAGGCGTTGACGGAAGAATGGATCACCAGCGGATAATCCAGGTATTTTTTCAGCTCCGGCGCCTGCTTTTCCGTATAACCGAACTGGCGCAGGGTGCCGACATACATGGCGATGTGGTAGCCCGGATGGGTCATGGCGAGCAGAGCCCCGGGCTTCAGCACCGACGGAAGGTCTTTCCAGTCCGGCATGGGCCTGGAGCCGCTGCAGAACAGGGCCGACTCCTCGGAGCGCAGCAGGAAATCCGAAATGGAGCCATGGGGGGCCCTCCCGCACTCGGTATAGACCCACCTGGTAAACCCGCTGCAGTCAAAGCCGTAGAGATAGTTGACCCCGTTGCGGTAATACAGGCTGTTCTGCCAGCTGGCATATACCGTGTACTCCGGGATGTGATGGGCCAGCGTGTCATACTTGGACCCGCCGATAAAATACGGCACCCCATAGGGAAAGCGGGGCTTGACGTCCGCCCCGGTCAGGAGGTTATAGCGGGCCACAAAGGGGTTGCCCTCCTCCAGCAGGGAAAACGCCACGTCCAGATAGGGGGAGCGCTCCATAGACCCATGGTTTCGGATGGTGATCCGCTCCGTGATGGAAAACTCCTCCGCCGGCCCTGGCATCCGGACCGCATGGCCGGACTCGTCCGTGACCGCCAGCGCGTCCCATCCTGAAGGCCTTAAAACAAGGAGGGCCAGGAGGGCGGCAAAAAGGTACCGCAGGCGGATCCCGCGGGCTCTGTCACCGGGTGAACAGTATCTCAAACTCCTCACTCCTCACTGCCTTCCGCTTTCGGAACAACGATGTACGGGTCCTCCATCGTGCCGGAACCTCCCTCGATCGAAAACCCATCCGCTTTCAAGTAAATAGCGGGGCGGACGCCCTCGTTGTCCCGGCCGGATTCGATGTGGCCCAGGACGCCGGTGGCCTTGGTGCAGCGGCCGTGGCGCTTGTCCGTGGTGCTCTGGTTGCGCACCCAGTAAGGGCTGTGGCTGCCGTATTTTTTCAGATAGACGAACAGGCCGTTGGCGATGGCATAATCCGTCCCCCAGGCCCGAAGCCCGGCCGACTTGTTGATGTTGGTCTTTTCCCCCATGCCGATGTCCTTGTTTTTGAGGTCCGCCCCGTCCAGCAGGAAGACCTTGCCGAAGGTTTCGCAGGGCAGGAGGGCCGCCAGCTCTTCCTCGGAAAAGGCCTGGGCGGCAAATTCCCCGTTCAGGTAGGCGCACAGCTCCGTCTGCCCAAAGTCCGCGCCGATCTTCTTGTATTCGGTCAGCGAGCTGTGAAGCTCCCGCGCAAAGAGGATGTACTCGCTGCACAGGTAGGCTTTTTCATTGTCCATCGTCAGCACGCGCCAGAGGATGGGCCGGACCTCCCCTTCTTTGGTCTGGGGATATTCCCCGAAGGTCAGATAGACATAGCCCAGGTCCCGGTCATAGCCCCGAAGGGCCGGTGCTTCCGCCGCCGCGAGCAAGGATACGGCCAGCAGCGCCAGGACGCAAAAGAACGAGAAGATCCTTTTCATCGTTTGTTCCCCTCTTTCAGCTTTCCTCCGGCGTCTCAAACATCACCGTGGCCGGCAGGCAGACGATGTCCTCCGCCGTCACCCGCAGCAGGGGCACCGGGTCCGGTAGGGGCAGGCACATGGCTTCATAGAAGGGTTCCGGACCGGTGATGGGCCAGCTCTCGTTCCACTTCGTCTTATAGTGCATCGGGATCGTCACCTTGGGCGAAACGGCCCGCACCAGATCGGCGGCCGTTTCCCCGTCGATGGTGAAAAAGCCCCCGACCGGGACCATCAGGATGTCCGTGCCGGACAGGAAATCCAGCTGTTCCGGGGAAAGCGGGCAACCCAGGTCGCCCAGGTGGGCGATCGACAGCCCGTCCATCCGGATCTTGGTGATCAGGGTTTTCCCCCGCTTTTTTCCCTGGCAGTCGTCATGATCCCCCAGGATGGATTCGACCGTGATTCCGTCCCCCAGCTCCGTGCGGCCCGGAGCGTCCAGCACAATGGGATGCCCGTCCACCTTGTCCAAATAGCTGTGGTCGCCGTGACCGTGGGAAACCACCACCGCGTCCGCCCCCGGCCTGCGCATGGGATAGCCGGTATTCGGGTCAAACGGGTCCGTCAGGATCCGGTAGCCGGAGGCGCTCTCCAGCAGAAACTCAGAATGACCGTTCCATTCAATCAGCATGAACAAACCCTCCCTGTCAGAATATGCCCCGGTTCATGGCCCAGGTCAGTATCCAGCCGGCTGCTTCCGGCATCGGCTTTTTTTCCCGAAGGAGAACCGCCAGATACGGCGGAAAGAAGCGCAGCACCGCTTCCGCCTTCCCGCTGTCCAGTGCCTTTAATAAAATCCGCAAAGGCAGAAGAGGCTGATCTTCGGCGGGCACCGGCGCTTTGGTCAGGCGCTTTGCCAGCGAGTACAGCTGCAGGGATGCCTCCATCGGGTCCGGCCCCTCTTCCCGGGGGACGGAGCGGATGAAGCTCCGCCATCTGTCCTCCCCAAGGTCCAGCCGCCAAAGACCTCCGACGGGACGCACGTCCCAGCCCCCTGCCTCAAGCGCGGTCCGCGCCTCATCCGCAGCATCCGACAGCCTTTTCGGGGCGTCCGTCACAAACAGACTGTCGTCCTCACGGCCAACCCGCAGCATGCAGGGGCCGTCCAGCTTTTGCCTCAGCTCCCCGCGAAGATCCTTAAGCAGAATCACGATTGTCCCGGGTTTTTATCCGCAAAGCGGATGTGCAGTTCCCTGTCCCCCGTGTACTGGCCCTGAATGTCCAGCCGGTAGGAAAGGTCGATCTCCCCCTTCTTTTCCTCCAAGCGGTAGGAGACCAGGTTGGGGAAAACGCCGATGCTCATATCGCCGTAAGGGGTCTGATACATGCCCTCAAACCGCCTGCCGGGGGTAAATTCCATCAGCGTCTTTTCCTGCCCGTCCCGGGACATGGAGACGCTGTTTTTTTCCATTTTCAGCGTGATATGGCTGCGTTGGCTGGTTTCCGGGTCCGTCTCGGTATATTTGAGACGCCAGCAGCCACTCTCCCCGCTCAGATAACCGGTGGTGAACAGCTTGACCACGTCCTCCGGAATATCCCCGTTTTTCACGCACCCCACAACCGTCATAATGACATTCTTTCTCATCTACAAATTCTCCTTCCGGAGACCCCAGTGCCTAATGCGTAATTCGTAATGCCTAATGCCTATTGCCTAATCCCTAATCCCTAATGCCTATTCCCTAATCCCTATTCCCTAATCCCCTACTTCCCCGCCATCTTCTCCGCCTTTTCCATCGCCGCACGGGCGGCTTGGATCACGGCGCTGCGGAAGCCCGCTTCCTCCAGCTTCGCGACCGCTTCGATGGTCGTGCCGCCGGGGGAACAAACCATGTCCCGAAGGGCCGAGGGGGCATCCCCCGTACCGATGGCGAGGCGGGCGCAGCCCAGCATCGTCTGCTCGGCCAGACGGACGGCCTGCTCCCGGTGAAGGCCGCCCAGCACCCCGGCGTCCGCCAGGGCGTCTAAAAAGACGAAAAAGTACGCGGGCGCGCTCCCGCTGACGCCGATCACGGCGTTCAGCTGGTCCTCCCGGATGACCTCCGTCCTGCCCAAGGCGGAAAACAGTTCCAGGGCTTCGCCGAATACCTTTTCAGGCACCGAGGGGTTTTCGCACACGGCGATCATGCCCTCCCCGATGACCGCGGGGGTGTTCGGCATGGCCCGGATGACGTGGAAGCGGTTTCCGGTCATTTCAGCAATCTGCCGGACGCTGTAGCCCGGGGCAATGGACAGCAGGCAGGCGCCTTCCCTGGCCGCGTCCCGGATTTCCGGCAGGACTTCCCCGTAGCGCTGGGGCAGCACGGCCAGGAGGATAAAATCGCTGTCCGCGCAGGCGGCCCGGTTGTCCGTCAGAAAGCGCAGGCCGGAAAAGCCCTCCAGGGCCTGCGGCACCGTGCCCGAACGGTTGGTGATGACGAGGTCCTGTGCGGACACCAGACCGGATTTAAGCAGCCCCCGCGCCATCGCGCAGCCCATTTTCCCGCAGCCGATGATCGTGACGTTCATGGCTTTCCCCTCCTTAAAAGTTGACCGCCTGAAGCCAAGCTTACATCCTGATATTATCCCAATTCAGGAAAACTGTCAATCACCCGATCGAAGGGGAAATTGATTGGGTTTTTCTTGCAATCAGCGGGGAAACGTGATATTCTTATACTGCCTGAAAAGAAGGGTTTCTTTTTTGTGTTTTTTAGTCAGAACAGGAGGAATGCTATGTTTGATGTTGCCGTCATCGGCTGCGGTGTGATCGGAGCGGCAGCCGCTTTTGAATTATCCAAATATCAGGCGTCCGTCGTGGTCCTCGAAAAGGAAAACGACATCGCCATGGGCGCTACCCGCGCCAACAGCGCCATCATCCACGCCGGGTACGATCCCAAGCCCGGCACCCTGATGGCCCGTCTGAACGTAGCCGGCAATGCCATGACAGAGCAGCTGTGCAAGGACCTGGACGTTCCCTTTGCGCGGATCGGTTCCTTCGTGCTGGCCTTTTCGGAAGAAGAAAGGGCCACCGTTCAGGCCCTCTATGAGCGGGGCGTAAAGAACGGGGTGCCCGGCCTTCAGATTCTCTCCGGCGACGAGGTCCGGCAGATGGACCCTCTGGTCAGCCCTGAGGTGGTCTGCGCCCTGTACGCGCCCAGCGCCGGCATCATCACCCCCTGGGAATACGCCCTGGCGTTTGCGGAAACGGCGGTCGTCAACGGCGTGGAGCTGCGCCGCAGCACCGAAGTGACCGATCTAAAAAAGATCGACGGCGGCTACCGGATCGAGACGAACCGGGGCCCCCTGGAAGCCCGCTTTGTGATCAACGCCGCCGGCGTACAGAGCGACAAAATCCACGACATGGCCGCCCCCCACGCCTTTACCGTGATCCCGAACAAGGGCGAATATTACGTGATGGACAAGTCCGAATGCTACCGCGCCAAGCACGTTTTGTTTCAGTGCCCCAACGCGGACGGCAAGGGCGTCCTGATCACCCCGACGATGGACCATAACCTCCTGGTCGGCCCGAACGCCCAGAATATCAGCGGCCCCGTCAACACCGGCAACACCGCCGAGGGCATGGCCTTCGTTCGGGCCAAGGCCGCCCAGACGATGCCCTCCCTGGCCTACCGCAACGCCATCCGCAATTTTGCCGGCGTCCGCGCCAACACGGACAAGGATGAATTCCAGATCGGCATCGCCGCCGAGCATTTTATCGACCTGGCGGGCATCAAATCCCCCGGCCTGTCCTCCGCCCCGGCCATCGCGCTGGAGGCGGTCAAGCTGCTGAACGAATGCGGCTTTGCCCCGGAAAAGAAGGAGCACCCCGTCCTCACCCGCAGGAAGAAGCGCTTCCGCTTTATGTCCGAGGACGAGCGCCAGGCCGCCGTCCGGGAAAACCCGCTGTACGGCCGGGTCATCTGCCGGTGCGAGACGGTCACCGAAGGGGAAATCGTCGACGCGATCCACAGCCCGATTCCTCCCTGCAGCGTGGACGGCGTCAAGCGCCGCGCCGGCAGCGGCATGGGCCGGTGCCAGGGCGGGTTCTGCGGGCCCCGCGTGGTCGATATCCTGTCCCGCGAGCTGAACATCAGCCCGCTGTCCGTCCTGCAGGACGGCGAGGGAAGCAACATCCTGATGTCTGAGACCAAGAAGGAGGCGCAAGCGTGATGTATGATCTGATCGTGGTCGGCGGCGGGCCGGCCGGCCTGGCTGCCGCCAACAGCGCCTGGCAAAAGGGTCTTAAGAATATTCTGATCGTCGAGCGGGACAAGGAGCTCGGCGGCATCCTCAACCAGTGCATTCACAACGGCTTTGGCCTGCACCGCTTTAAGGAAGAGCTGACCGGGCCCGAATACGCCGCCCGTTTTATCGAAATGCTCAAGGACACCGGCGTTTCCGTCCTGCTGGACACGATGGTGCTGGAGATCAACGACCGCCACGAGGTTCACGTCATCTCCGCCCAGAACGGCTACCAGGTGCTTCAGGCCAAATCCATCGTCCTGAGCATGGGCTGCCGCGAAAGGACCCGCGGAGCCATCGGCATCCCGGGCGAAAGGCCTGCCGGCGTCTTTACCGCCGGCTCCGCCCAGCGCTACCTGAACCTGGAAGGCTACATGGTCGGAAAGCGCGTGGTCATCCTGGGCTCCGGCGATATCGGCCTGATCATGGCGCGCCGCATGACCCTGGAAGGTGCCCAGGTGCTGGCCTGCGTGGAGCTCATGCCCTATTCCGGCGGGCTGATGCGCAACATCGTCCAGTGTCTGCAGGACTGGAACATCCCCCTGTACCTCTCCCACACGATCACCGACATCCGGGCGGAAAACGGCCGGGTCTCCCACGTGACCGTCCATAAGCTCGACGAAAACCGCCAGCCGATCCCGGGGACGAACCTCGAGTTCGACTGCGACACGGTGCTTCTGTCCGTCGGCCTGATTCCGGAGAACGAGCTGACCCGGGCCGCCGGCATCGAGATGGACCCCCGCACCAACGGCGCGGTGGTCTATGAGAACATGGAAACCTCCGTCCCCGGCATTTTCGCCTGCGGGAACGTGGTGCACGTGCACGACCTGGTGGACTACGTCTCCGCCGAGAGCGAGCGCGCCGGCGCCGCCGCCGCCGAGTTCGTCCTGAAGGGACAGCGGGAAGGAAAGGCGCTGGAGCTCAAAAACGGGGCCGACGTCAGCTACACCGTGCCCCAGAAGATCCGGGCCGACGATGTCGGAAAGGCCGCGGACGTCTTTTTCCGGGTGCGCCGGGTATTCAAAAACAGCGTGATCGAAGTCCATGACGGCGAAAAGCTCCTGGCTTCCTTCAAGCGCGAACACATGGCGCCCGGCGAAATGGAGCACATCCTGCTGCCCCGCAAAATCCTGGATTCGGCGCAGGGCGGTCAGATCACGATCAGCGCGAGGGAGGCGTAACCTACATGAAAGAATTGGTCTGCATTGTCTGCCCCAAGGGCTGCCGTCTGCATGTGGACGATGAAAACGGCTTCACCGTGACCGGCAATTCCTGCCCGCGCGGAGCCGAATACGGCAAAAACGAGATTCAGAACCCCACCCGGGTGCTGACCAGCACCGTACGCCTGTCCGGCGGCGCGTACCGCCGCTGCCCGGTCAAAACGGAGAAGGCCGTGCCCAAGGGAAAACTGCTGGACATCATGAAGGAGCTCAATCACGTAGAAGTGGCCTCCCCCGTGTCCATCGGTCAGGTGGTCCTGACCAACGCCGCCGGGACCGGCGTCAACGTTGTGGTCACCAAGAGCCTGTAAATAAAAGGAGTCATTCATGGACGAGATGCGGGAAACCCTGCGGCGAAAGAAGCTGTTTCTGCTGGACATGGACGGGACGCTGTACCTGGACGACGACGTCTTCGACCACTGTCTGGACTTCCTGTCCGCCATCAAACGGCGGGGCGGCCGGTATCTGTACCTGACGAACAACTCCTCCAAGTCCGTGGACAAATACGTGGAGAAGATGACCCGTCTTGGCATTCCGGCTGCGGCGGACGATTTTTTCACCTCCACCGACGCCGCCATCGTCTATCTGAAAGAAAACTGGCACGGAAAAAAGATCTACGCCCTGGGCACCCGTTCGTTCCGCGAGCAGCTGATCAAGGCGGGCTTCCCCATCACCGACCGTCTGGAGGACGATATCGACTGCCTGCTGATGGGTTTTGACACGGAGCTGACCTTTCAGAAGCTGGAGGACGCCTGCATCCTGCTGGGGCGGGGCGTCACCTACCTGGCCACCAACCCGGACTGGGTCTGCCCCACCGCCTACGGCTACGTGCCGGACTGCGGCTCGGTCAGCCAGATGCTCTTTAACGCCACCAAGCGCAAGCCCTATTTTATCGGAAAGCCGGAGCCGGCCATCGCCCACCTGGCCATCCGGAAGGCGGGCTATGCCCCGGAGGACGCCGTCCTGATCGGCGACCGCATTTATACCGACATCGCCTGCGGCGTCAACGCCGGCATCTCCACCGTCCTGGTGTTCAGCGGGGAAACCACCCGGGAGGACTGGAAAAAAAGCGAAGTCAAGCCCCAGTTCACCTGCGGCTCCATCGCCGACATCTGGGAGATGCTTCGGGACTGACCGAAAAAACGCCGGCGGGCTTCAAAAGGGCTTTCCGGATCCGCGGAAGCCTTCTTTCAAATGCGCGCTGATCAAATTTTTTACGCTTTCCTTCTGCGGACGGAAAGATTTTCCCCTTCTGTTTCGTTTTATCTGTGTACAATCCATTTGCAGGCAGGTGATGACATGCGGCGAAAACTGCTGATCGTATGGCTGCTGCTCAGCCTTCTGCCGTTTCCAGCGCAGGCTGGGTTTTCGGACACGTGGGACGCCCTGAAGCAAAGTTCCGCGGGGGTCAAGGTGACCTTCTCTTCCCCGGAAGTGACGAAGCTGAACGCGAAGGAAGAAGCCCTGTCGCTTTTAAACGCCTACCTGTCCCCATTCACGCTGGAGGTTTCCGACATTGCCGGGAACGGGACGATCCGCCTGTCCGACCGGGAGAGCGGGGAAGCGGCCGCTTTCCGCCTTCAAGGAACGCCGGAGGCCCTCCCCTATCTTTCCGCCGAGCAAGCCCTGCGGAGCCTGTGGGAAACCGGCTTTCCGGCCCTGTTTACCGCCCTTTGCGGGGAGGAACCGCCGGAAATCGAGGAAAAAGGCACCTCCTTCCGGGTGCTGGGGTATTCGGCTTCCCGCCAGTCTTTGACGGTCTCCAAGGCCCTGTTCTCCGTCCTGCCCAAAGAGGCCCTCACCCCGGTGCTGGACGGCCTCAAGACCGTGTTCCGCGACTATGAGGTGTACCCCGCCGTTTCCGCCTATCTGGACCAGCTGACCCTGGAGGGCGAAATGACGGTGCGGCGGAACCTGAACGGCGAAGGCCAGGACCTGGCCTATCAGTTCGCCGGCCGGATCGGCGCCAAAGGGGAGGACGTCCGGAAGCTGACCTTCATCATCGGCAAAAACGGGGACATTTATTATTTTTCTATCAAGGCCCCGGCCGTCCGGGGAGGCAATAACTTCCAGGCGGCGCTGACCGTGCCCAAATGGTCGGAAACCAAGACGAAGTCCTCCAGGAAGATCACACTGTCCATCCGGCGTACGGTAGACAAGGAAACCTGGAAGCTGGACGACACGCTCCAGCTGAACAGCCAGAAAGGAAAAGACGAAGCGATCACCGCCGTCCTGGAGCGCGAAACCAGCGACGGCAGCGTTAAGCAAACCTGGAGCGGGACCCTCCGCCTCTCCGCCACGGAAGACGGCCATCTGGACGGGACCCTTTCGTTCCGCCAGCTGCACGCTTCCAGCGACGTGATCCGCTGGCAGGCTAGCGTATCCGTCAGCCCGGCCGAGGCGGAAACCGCCGCGGACACCGTAACGGAGACTCAGGCGGTCATGATGCTCGCGGGCCTTTTGACCAAGAAGAAAAACCAGCTGCCCGAACAAGAGCGGCGTCAGCTGGAGCACCTGCTCAGAACCGACGCCTGGATGAACGGGGCTTCGGTGCCCCCGCTGCCAGAAACAGAAGAAACGGAGGAATAAACCTATGCGGAAATCATGGATCGCCCTGCTGCTCTGTCTTTGCCTGCTCAGCGCTTCCTGTTCATCCCTGGCGGACGTGGCCGTCAAGGAAAGCACCCAGCTGGACAAGCTGAAGGGACACTGGATGAACTCCAGCTTCCAGGGCACCTTAAGCGGAAAGGCCACCCAGGAGGGCCCCGCCTTTGTGGACGAGGTCGCTTGGTCCAACTTCCGCGCCTATCTGCAGGATTATACCATCAGCTTCACCCATACCAATCAGACCTCCACGGCCGATCTGGGCAGCGAGGACGTGCTGACCCTCTCCAATTCGTCCGGGGACGTTTCCATTCAGAACATTTTCGTGGAGGATCATAACGGCATCCGCTACGTCCGCTCTCCCCTGCTGGACGATCAGGGCATGTATTACGCCTTTGACCCGACCAACGACGCGGTGTCCCTTCTGACGGACGCCCTGAGCGAAAACGCCTGGCCCTCCCTGGCCCACGTGGTGTACGCGATCGCCACCGCCAGCGAGGACTGGCAAAAGCGCGCCCAGGCCTCCTACAACCAGTTCTCCATCAAGGTGACCAGCTGGCTGCAGAACTACGCCAAAACCGTCACTGAGGAGGACACCCAGGGCCGCTTCATCATGACCAACGAATTCGAGATCCCCGCCAGCGCCCTGCTGCAAGAAGCGAAAGCCCTGCTGGTGGACCTGTTCGTGGATCAGGACCTGCTGAGCCTGCTGCGCGAGATCCTGACGGTGGACGAGCAGGCCGCCTACCTGCAGAAGGACATGCTCTGGAGCTTCCTGAGCATGATCGACAAGGTCAAGCTGAACGGGGATATTACCGTGCGCCGCCAGTTCAGCGCGGAAAACGGGGACGTGATTTTTGAAAGCATGCGCCTCCCCTTCGCCGAAACCTTCCCGCTCAAGGAAGCCACCGTCACCCACAGCGTCCAGGAGGACGGCGACCTGTGGCAGGTGCGGGCCGAGCTTACCCGGGAGCCCTACCAGGGCGCGCTGATCGACCTGTCCGCCCAGAGCATGGGCAGCGGCGTCTGGGTCGGCGAGGTCAAATGGACCCCCGCCCCAGCCAAGGATTCCGTGGAGGAGCCCAAGCCCCTGACCTTTGCCTACAACCTGGAATGGGCCAAGCCCGAGGACGTCAACGACACCTACGAGCAGCGTTTTGAAAGGAACTACAAGGGCACCCTCGTGGTCAAGGCCGACGAAAGCCTGAAGCTGCCGGTGATGTCCCTCTCCTTTACCAACAAGATTTACTCCAAGCTCGCGGACCTGACCGCCCCCACTTATCTGGACGCCGTCCTGGAATGGGCGGACCTGGAGAGCAACGCAGGCGTCACCCTGACCTTCAGCGGCAAGACCAGCACCCGCCGCACCCCCATCTACATGGACGAGGCCATCGCCTCCGCCCTGCGGCTGGACATGCTGAGCGCCGAAAGCCGGGCCTCCCTGCTAAACGGCTTCCTGCACAACCTGCCCGCCCGTTTCCTCCAGCTGGTAAACGCCCAGCAGTAACCAAAGTCAACAAAACCATTCCTGATATCGTACATTTCGGGCCCGGCCGGCGTATTGCCGGCCGCCGCCCGTTCATCTTCTTTGAAGGAGCATCTTCATGAGCAGACTCGGAGACCTGATCCGCCTGGAGCGGACGCGCCAGGGACTGACCTTCAAGCAGGTTGCCAAAAAATGCGGGGTCAGCGACAAATATCTGATGGAAGTCGAATCCGGCAAGCGGATCATCGCGGACGACCAGGCCCGGAGGATCCTGAAAGCCATCGGCCTGCAGGAGACCCGCACGGAGGCCGAATTTACCCTGGACGACATCGCCGCCACGGTCGACCTGCAGTCCGCCGTGACCCCCACCCTCCAGCAGGTGGTGCCGGACAAAAAGCTGACCAAGAAGGAAAAGCAGGGCGGCGACGGGGACAATCCCGCCGTTCCCGGCTCCATCTGGCTGGACGCCCTGGCCGGCGTCCTCAAGCACGTGCCGGTCTACAACGCCGCCATGAAGGAAGTGGACCACCGTCTGCTGCCCATCACCAACGGCAAGATCGAAGGGGCAAACCCGGACAAGGTTTACTATCTCTCCGCCCCGGACAACCTGATGCGGGGCTTCCGGGTCATGAAGGGGGACTATCTGCTGGTGGTTCCCGCCAGCGGGCCGGTGGACGGGGCCCTCATGGTGCTGGACACGCCCTTTGGCAAGGTCCTGCGCAAAACCGTCCTCATGCCCGGCTTCCAGGTGATGCTGCAAACCTATGACGACCGGTGCGAGAGCGAAATCAAAAACCTGAACGAGGTCACTGTCGTGGGCAAGTGCGTCCGTCTGGAAGCGGAGCTGTAAAAAAACCTGATGATCATATTTCCAGAAAGCGTAAAACATTGGTTCCGTTCCTGCCGAATGGCAGGCCGCAGACGGCTTCGGGCAGCCGTCTGTTTGCTGTTGCTGTTTTCCCTGGCCCTCCCCGCCGTGCCCGTGCGGGCGGAATACGCCCCTTCCAACTCTTCCCAGCTGGAGCCGGAGGACCTGACCTGCCGCTCCGCTATTTTGGTGGAAGCGGAAACCGGCGAGGTCATCTTTGAAAAAAACGCCGACGCCCTGATCTACCCCGCCTCCACCACCAAGATCATGACCACCTACCTGGGGCTGATGCTCAACGACCCGGACCGCATGGTGACCGTCAGCGCTTCCGCGATGGATATCCCCAGCGACTCTTCCACGATCCCGCTCAGCATCGGCGAGCAGGTCCGTTTTGAAGACGTCCTGTACACGACCATGCTCCGCTCCGGCAACGAGGGCGCCAACGTGATCGCCGAGACGGTGGGCGGCAACATCATGAACTTCGTCAACCTGATGAACAACGCCGCCCAAAGCTTCGGCTGCATCAGCACCCATTTTGCCAACCCCCACGGCTACCACGACGAGAACCATTATTCCACCGCCCGGGAGATGTGCACCATCGCCCGCATTGCCATGGAGAACGAGACCTTCCGGGACATTGTCAGCCGCAGTGCCTACATCATGCCGGAAGACAACATCTATTCAGAGCGGAAGCTGGACACCAACAACAAGTTCCTGATTGCCAACAGCGGCGAGACCTATTACCGCTACGGCATCGGCATCAAAACGGGCAACACGGCGGCCGCCGGCTACTGCTATGTCGGCGCCGCTGAGAAGGACGGCGTCACGCTGATTTCCTGCGTATTCCATTCAAGCTCAGACGCCTCCCGTTACACCGATACCATCAAACTGATGGACTATGGCTTTACCCAGTTCCAGAGCGTCTCCATCCAGGACCTGTACCGGAGTAACCCCAAGGTGGTGGATATTTCCGCCTACGCCCTGAACGACAGCGGCCTGGGCAAGCTGACGCTGGACCTGCAGGTGCAGAGCTCGGAGGGCTCCGATACCATCATCGTCTCCCCCACCAACCGGGATTATCTGACCCACCACCTGAGCGACATCACCATCACCGAATATACCAGGGAGTTCTCCGCCCCTGTCACCGCGGGCGAGGTCATGGGCACCATGACCTACTACAACAGCCAGGGAGAAGCGACCGTCTACGACCTGATCGCCACCCGCAGCATCGAGCGGCGCGAGCGGATCGCCCCCACGCTGGAGGAAATCGCGGCCTATTCCGCCGCCGATCCGAACCCCTTCCCCCGCTTTACCTTTGAGTTCGCCCTGTTGTACATCGTCCTCCCCCTGCTGGGTCTGTTCCTCCTGTACAGACTTTTGTACAGGCTCTTCCACCGCAAACCCAAAAAGAAAAAGAAGCTCAACAGCCTGGAGCCTCAGAACAGGTTCTACAGATAAAATGCAGATCCCCCGCGCATGGAAAACGTGCGCGGGGGATCTGTTTTATTGCTGCATTCTGATAAACGACAGACACCCGATTTCGCCTGCGGGGACAAAACCCACTGAGCGGTAGAACGAGGCGTTTTTTTCCGTGTCGTCCGTCAGCAGCTCCATCTGGTAGACCGTTTGATACCTGTCCATGACGCTGCGCAGGAGCTTGGTCCCGACACCCTGCCGCTGGTATTCCGGCAGCACGAGCAAATCCTGGATGAGAACAATCGAAACCCCATCCCCGACAGCGCGGAGAAGGCCGATCAGTCTATCCCCCAAATAAGCGCCGAGGACGCAAAGCGAATGTTCATACGCCTCCCGGAGCATCCCGGCCCGGGCCGTATAATTCGTCCAGCCGACGGCCTGATACAGCCCCGTGATTTCTTCCAGGTCAAAGTCTATGTATTCGCGGATTTCGATATTCATTTTACTCAGTTTTTCCCCCTCCAAAGGCTTTATGATTTGCATTGCCGGATCAGTTCTTCCACTCTGGTGGGATTGGCGTAGTTGAGCGGGGAAACGGAGCCTTTCTTGACCTGCTCGAGCTTTTCCAGGGCTTCCTGTTTTCTGCCCGCTTCCAGGTCGTACCGGGCCAGGAAATAGAGGGTGTCCAACTGGTCCGGGTTGATCTTGTGGGCCTTTTCAAAGTAGGGCAGGGCCTTTTCCTTGTCCCCCAGGACACGGTAATAATACTGGCCCATGTTGTCGATCACGATCGGGTCCTCGTCGTCATACTCCAGGGCCTCCTGGTTGAAGGAAAGGCCCTTTTCCACGTCGCCCGCCTCGATATACAGGTAGCCCAGCGCCTGGTAGGTCGTGCCCACGGGATGCTTCTGCATGGACGCCTCCAGCAGGTGAATGGCCTCCGCCAGATGGCCCAGCTTATACTGGGCGCAGGCATAGTTCAGGTGCACCTGCGTCTTCTGCTGGGGGGACAGGCCAGGGAATTTTTCCACCTTCTTGAGGATCTCCTTCACCTTTTCCTCGCTCCCCTCGCCACCCTTTTTCAGCAGCAGCACCGTATAGGGCAGCAGGTAGGTCGGCTGGATGACGCCCGCCTGATACAGCTTCTCATATTCCTGCATGGCCTCGTCCTTGAGGCCCTTCTGCTGAAGCGCCATCGCTTTCCTGATCTTCAGCTGATCCATCAAGCCCATTTGTGTTTCCTCCTTACGAATGATCCTCGGTTTTTTGGGTCATCGGGCTGCGCGCCCGCGTTTTTCGCATTTCCGATAGAGGCGCAGCATCCTCTTTTGCAGGGCGGCCATCATTTCGTCCTGGTCCGGGCCGCAGAGAAGCACCGCCTTGCGCATCAGGGCCAGCGCTTCCTCCGGCCTGCCCAGCCTGTGCTCCAGCAGCTTGGCCCTTTCCACATAGGGGAAAAGCCCGCCCTGGCCCTGGACGATCATCTTTTCGTAAATCTCCGCCGCCTGTTCAAATTCCTTCTGCCGCCGCAGGCTGTCCGCCAGCGTCAGGCGGGACAGGCGGGACATGGTGCCCCGGTCGGCGGCGCGGTAGCATTTCCGGGCCGTTTCCGCCTGGCCCCGCTTTTCAAACACCCGGCCGGCCGAATAGATGTCCTGCTCAAAAGCCGCCTCCAGCGGGCGCTCGTACAGGCGGAACAATTCGGCCAGCAGCATCGGCAGGGAGCGGATATCCTGTACGTTATGCCGCAGCACCGGCTCCACGTACATGAATTCCCCCGTTTCCAGAAAACCAAAAAACGCTCTGGGCACCTGGCTGCCGGGCAGGTCGTCCTCCCGTTTGAGACCGAAAACCTTTTCCTCCAGCGACGCCAGGTTGCACCGGCTCAGGCGGATCTTCCAGGCCGAGCGGGCGCATTGAAGCAGGTCCACGTGAGAAATGTCCGGCTGCGGATTCCGCATCCCCTGCATGATGAAGCGGCTGTCCAGCAGGGGCATGTCAAAGGTTTTCCCGTTAAAAGTGACCAGCAGGTCGCTGCTTCTGAGCTTTTCTCCGATGCGGGTCAGCATCGGCCCTTCCTCGGGGTAGTCCCGCATGAAATCCTGCTCGACCACGAAGGAATCATCTTCAAAATAGCCAATGCCAGTCAAAAAGGCGACCGTCCCCGTCCCGCCGGACAGGCCGGTGGTTTCCGTATCCAGAAAAAGGGTCCGGGACAAGGGGATGTCCGCCGTCTCTTCCCCGGTCAAAAGATAGAGAAGCTCCCCGGGCAGTACGTCCGGCAGCGGGTAGTTCGCCCTTTCCGTCCGGTCGAAATAGCGCGCGCAGTCCCGTACCGGCTCCGCCGGGCGGACCGGCTTTCCCCCGCTTTGCCGGCCGTAGGAGCGGAGCTTGTCCCTGAGCGAGCTCATGAGCCTGAAAACAGCGATATTTCTTCCTCGCCGTCCTCGGTAACAAACATCACGGACGCCGGATCCGGGGCCGCCCGGTCCCGCAGAAGCTGCTTAAAGTTTCCCCCGGCGGCCTCCCAGTCCTGAATGTACTGACGCCACTCCGCGTCGAACTCCTCCAGGCACAGGTGACGCTCCTTCATGTACTGCGCCGCCTCCAGCCCCACATAGCGCAGGTGCCAGGGCTCGTAGATGATGCCGGTCAGGTCCTGCTTGTCCTCTTCGTAGCGGATGACAAAGCCGAATTCCGCGCAGTGCTCGGCCATCCACTGGGCTTCCCTGGTCTCGCTGAAGGCCGGGGTCATGCCGCTCTTTTTCGTCCACTCGTAATTGAGGATGTCCATCCCCAGGCCGGTCTGGTGGTCGCTCGAGCCGGGATAGGCCACCACCCCGTCGTCGTGGCCCACCTTGGCCAGGCGGTTGTTATACATGGTCTTCTGGGTGGAATAGGAGCGGTAGACGCTTTTGAGGTAGAGCTTGACGTCTTCCTCTTCGGCGGCGGCGAACATCACGTTCACCGCCTCGTTGACCACCTTGCGCAGCATGTCCCCGTGGATGGCGTTGATGTGCCGGGCGGTGATGGGCACCAGGTCGTTGGGCTCAAAGTCCGCCCCCAGCAGGACGCTGCGGTTGGTCAGAACCAGATAGCCGGGAATGTCCTCTAAGATTTCCGGAGCCAGCGGATAGGTCCACTCCGGCATCTCGGCCAGGGACGCCCCGGCATTCAGGAACAGGGCCGCCAAAGTCAGCAGAACAAACAGTTTTTTCATGGATTTCCTTCCTCATTCTGTCGGTATTCCTGGCCCGCCAGGCGCAGCGCTTCGACATATTCTTCCAGGGGAACGTCCAGTTCCCGAATCCTCAGGGCGTGCTCCTTCCCCACATAGCGGATGTGCCAGGGCTCATAGCCGTAGCCCGTCACGTCCTCCCACTCCTGCCGGTAGCGCAGGATAAACCCGAAGCGATAGCAGTTTTCCGCAAGCCAGATGCCTTCCTTTGTCTTCCCGAAGGAGGCCTTGAGACCGGCGGTCTTGGAGCGGCTCACGTCCATCGCCAGGCCGAGCTGGTGCTCGCTGGCCCCGGGGACCGCCACAAAGCGCTCCACATGGGCCTTCCCGGCCGCTTTCCTGCGCCGGTTGTAGATGGCCCGCTGGGTCTGGTAGCTGCGGTAGCCGGAAACGGCTACCAGGGTGATCTTTTCCTCCTTGGCGGCGGCGAACATTTCCTCCAGTGCCTGGGCGGCCTCTTTCCGCATCAGCACGGCGGAAGAGCTTTTTTTCACGTCCGGCATCACCAGGTCGTCCGGCACGTAATCCGCGCCGATCATGTATTCCTTGTTGACCAGAAAGAGATTTCCGCCCAGCGAAAGCTGGTCCTCCATCTGCCGGACGCTTTCCTGGCCCAGGGACAGAAAAATCAGTATCAGCGAAAGGATCCTTTTGAGCATGCTTCCTCCGTTTCATTCATTCCGCGCCGTGGATCTGGCAGCTGTTTTCGTCCATCTGCCAGACGTCCCGGACGGCGTGGGAAAAGCGCTGCCACTGATCCTCCGTAAACACGGCTTCCGCGCGCAGGCAGGCGTCCTCGTAGGTTTCCGAAACGTCCTGGGCGTAGGTCCGGACCAGGCCGGAGACCTTCATTTTATCATAGGGGATGCGGAGGGTCACCGTCACCAGACGGTCATGCAGCTTTTCCTGAATGGCTTCCAGCAGGACATCCGTCCCTTCGCCGGTGAGGGCGCAGACCTGCACCGCGTCCGGGAAAGCCAGGACAATCTCCGGCAGGGCCCGGTCCACTTTGTTGAGCACCTCCAGCCGGGGCTGGGCGGTGGCGCCCAGCTTTTCCAGCACCTCGTCCACCACCCGGCGCTGAGCCAGGCTGTCCGGGTTGGAGGCGTCCGTCACGATCAGCAGCAGGTCCGCCAGGGCGGCCTCCTCCAGGGTGGACTGAAAGGCCTCCACCAGGTCCGTCGGCAGGTTCGTGATGAAGCCGACCGTGTCTGTCAATAGGTAGGGCAGACCCCTGTCCGTCTCCACCCGCCGGGTCGTCGCGTCCAGGGTGGCAAACAGCTGGTCCATCACCAGCACCTCACCGTCCGCAAGGCGGTTAAACAGGGTGGACTTGCCCGCGTTCGTGTAGCCGACCAGGGCCACCGTCCGCACCTCCGACCGCTTCCTGGCCTTGCGCTGCAGCTCCCGGTGGGCTTTGAGCTCAGAGAGCTCCTTTTGAAGCAGGGTGTAGCGGCGGCGGATCGCACGCCGGTCCATCTCCAGCTTGGTTTCGCCAGGGCCCCTGGTGCCGATGCCGCCGGCCAGCCGGGACAGGGAGACCCCAAAGCCGATCAGGTGCGTCATCTGGTACTTGAGCTGGGCCAGGGAAACCTGAAGCTTGCCTTCCCTCGTCCGGGCACGCTGGGCGAAAATATCGAGAATCAGGTTGGTGCGGTCCACCACCTTGACCCCGGTCAGTTCTTCCAGGTTGTGCAGCTGAACGCCGGTCAGCTCGTCGTCGCAGAGGATCATGGTGGCGTCGGCCGCCTGGGCGGCCAGGGCCAGCTCGGCCGCCTTGCCGGAGCCGATGTAGGTGGCGCTTTCGGGCTTGGCGCGCTTTTGCACCATCTGGCTGACCACCTCGGCCCCGGCGCTTTCCGCCAGGGCCCGGAGCTCCTGGAAGGAGGTATCGTCCCGGATGGACAGGAGCATCGCCCGCTCGGGGCGCTCCTGGGTATCGCCCGTCTGCGGGGCGGCGCGGTCGTACTCAGCAATCCGGCCCATCCACTCTTCCCCGGGAAAACGCCAGGGAGAATAAATGTCTGTCTCCTCCGTCAGGGGCTTTTCGCAGTCCCACCCGCAGATAAAAGCGGCGCTGATCCCCGTGGGCTGTCCTTCCGGGGAGACGCCGATAGCGCTGATGGCGTCCAGCCGCAGCTGGCGCAGGGCGTTCAGGTCGACCGTGGAGAGCTTCGCCGACCCGCCCGGATGGGTATGCAGTACCCGGATGCGGGACAGGCGGTTTTCGCTCCTGCGCAGGCGGACGGAGGGAAGGGCCACCTGATCGTTTTCGCCGATCATGATGTCCACCACTTCGCCGTCTCTGGCGATATACACCGCGATTTCCCTGTTGATGGCGGCAGAATATTCCGCCAGCAAAGCGATCAGCTCCCGGGGGGCAAAATCCTCCTCCGGGATTTCCATATCATACAGCTGGGCCATCTCCGAAAGCAGCGTGTTCCGGATGCCCTCGGTGTTTCCGTGAATTTGTTGGGGCATTGGGTCTCCTAAAAAATTTGGTTTTTAGAGTGGAGAGTGAAGAGTGGAGAGTGAAGATGAGATGGTCCTCCTGATGATCGAAAACCATATCAGATCTCCACTCTGCGGCCGAAGGCCGCGAAAACTCTCCACTCTCCACTCTGGAATTATCCACTCTGATTATCGTGTTCGCAGTTTTTGTACCGTTCTTGCGATCACCTGGGCGGCGTACAGGATTTCTTCCTCCGTCTGCGCCGGGGAAAGGGTCAGGCGCAGAGAGCTCCTCAGCAGGTCCCCCGGAACGCCCATAGCCCGAAGCACGTGGCTTTCCACAAAGCTGCCGGCCGTGCAGGCAGAACCGGCGGAGGCTTCCACCCCGTTTAGGTCCAGCAGGGGGATCAGGGCCTCGTCCCGGACGCCGGGAATGGTCAAATGCAGATGGCCGGGGAGATGATGCTCGGGATCGCCGTTGACGATCACGTCCGGGATCTCCCGCCTGATGACGTCCAGCAAAAGGGAGCGAAGTTTGGTCAGGCGGACGATATGGCTGTCCGCGTCCCGCGCCGCTTCGATAAAAGCGGCGGCCATCCCTACGGTGGACGGCACGTTTTCCGTGGATGCGCGGAAGCCGCGCTCCTGCTCGCCCCCGTGGATCAGGGGCTCAATCTTCGTGCCTTTTCGGATGTAGAGCAGGCCGATTCCCTTCGGCCCGCCAAACTTGTGGGCGGACAGGGAGAGCATGTCGGCCCCCGAATCCTCCGCCAGCCGGGGAAACAGGCCGATCATCTGCACCGCGTCGGTATGGACGGGCACCCCCTGTTCATGGGCCATAGCCGCGATTTCCCGAACCGGCTCGACGGTCCCCACTTCGTTGTTGGCGGCCATGACGGAAATGAGCTTCGTATCCGCCCGGATCGCCTTCCGAACGTCCTCCGGGTCGATCCGGCCCCGCGCGTCCGGGGAGACCCAGGTAATCTCGTAGCCCTGTTTTTCCAGGAAGACGCAGGCGTTCAGCAGGGCGGGATGCTCGATGCTGCTGGTAATCAGATGGGTCTGGCCGGGCTGAAAACGGGTCATGATGCCCTTGACCGCCCAGTTGTCGCTCTCGCTGCCGCCGGAAGTAAAGTAAACCTCCTCCGGCAAAACGCCCATGCATTGGGCAATTTCGCGCCGGGCCTTCTCAAGAAACGCCTTCGCCCGCCGCCCGGTCTGATAGAGACTGGAGGCGTTCCCCCAGCCTTCCCGGTAACAGTCCGTCATCGCGGAAAGCGCCGCTTCGCAGAGCGGCGTCGTCGCCGCATGATCCAGATAAACCCGCCGTGACTCCATCCAAACGCCCTCTTTCCCGGCTCTTCACGGAAAGTTAGGGAATCGCTTACAGGATGTGGAATGTGATCGATGGGGTTTGGGAACGCACCCTTCATATATCGTACCTTTCGCAGCATAGCTTCGTAAAGTATTCAATATGCGGAGAATCTGTTTCCCCAAGTAACCGTGAAGAACCTCTTTTCCGTAAAATTTTATTCTAAAGACGGGAAGATGTCAATAAAAACAAAAGATATTATCATTTGTCATCATTTGTTTTTTATTTTTACCCACTATTTCATAACCCCCGCTCCTCTTTCGAATAGCGGGGGTCGTTAGAATAAAGGTTTGCTTTTTCAGGGAGATGTGTACTATAAAACAGCATTATAAGAATCATCATTTTTCAGTCATCATTTAGTTCCCATAAAGGCTATACTTGTAGACATGACACAATCTATTCCGACCTGCTTGTCCAGATCCAGTTTCTCCATTGGAGGAAAGGGCAGTCCGAGTAAAACTCGCGTTCCACCTGATTCCACATTTATGATCCCAGTTGCAGTCAGTTACATAGATGTACGTATCATCGGTATCGACAACAACCATAGAGTGTCTATCAGCACCAACACGGATAATATCTCCAGGTGCCAGATTGTTAACCAATGTTGTGCGGTTGGAATCATTTGCTGTTTGTTTATAAGAATCGCTATATGGATCTCTACCTGAGATTGCCCATCCAATCAAGCGTGCATAACCTGCACATTGTTTAGATCCCCAAGAAGACGATGGGCCCTGTTTGCAAGAGGGTTTTCCATTTGTGAAGCCAAATGCCTGACAAGTGGAACTCAAAGTATCACTCGAATGACTGCACTTTGACGTCGAACTCACATAGGTTGTAAGACTAGTTGATCCATAAGTGATAGAGACTGCAGTACCGCCCCAACTCCAATAACTGCCTGTAGACAGTTTATTACTCAACGTTGAAAACTTTTCAGCGAGTGAAGAAGAAGGATGAATCACAACAGGGGTTGATCCAGTCAATTTGATAGCAAACTGAATACCATTCACATAATTATTCGTTGAATAATTAGCGTCTTCCGCAGCGATCCAGATCTTCACATACTGGCCGATTGAACAGCTCGAGAACTCGAATGGCAATTCATTCATTATAGATTGATCAAGCACGTCATTACCGGTAGCACCATAGAAATACCCGTTATAAGCCGCACCTGTTACAAGATTATTGATATCTGAACTATTAAAAGCAGGTGCCGAAGACATGACATATGATTTTACAAGATATTTTCCATTGCCATTGGTTTGAGAACATACAGCATAAAACGGAGTACTCTGAGACCACTCAATGATGCTACCGCCAGAAATCACTGTCCCGCTTGAACTGCCTTGTCTTACAGTCAAAGCAACTTTTCCCGTTATCGTATATACACTTGCTGATTCATAACCAATAGTTCCGTTGGTATCATAGGCGACAATCCAGAAATAATAACGTGTTCCAGAATACAATCCATCAACATAACCGACAAGTTTACTTGCATCAGCTTCTTCTCTCCTCAGAGAAGTACTGAATGAATTACTGGTAGAACAATAAATATAATAACCGGCGGCACCTATGACAGAATCAAAAGAAACACTGGCCGAATAACTTGTTGTAGCGTCAACTTCTACACCAGTCGGGGCTGACAACTTATTAACTGGAACAGGTGTCGGCGTACGAGTTGGAGTTGGAGTCGGCGCTTTGGTTGGTGTTGCTGTTGGATCAGCCTGCTTGCTGATATTCAGCGTTACTGTTCCGCTCTCAGAAGAATTCCAATACGCTACACCAATATACACGGTCTGCCCGCTGCTCAGCGCGTATTCAATCCTAAAGTTTCTATCGTCACCATTGTCGTCATTTTCCGCGAGCTGGTTCTGTGAGGAATTATACAGCACACCCTTTGTATCCTCAGAACCTGTCGTCGTGAAGATATAGGTTCCGGCACTCGGTGCAACAAATTTACACTTTGTTTCATTGCCATCAATTATGGAAACATTATTATTT
>OCVV012839353.1_pt1 | contig 35709 bp, 24 predicted proteins | sample 1539721 | NCBI WGS metagenome assembly OCVV01 (sample SAMN02144230, study PRJEB22623) | gut metagenome | biome: sheep rumen | host: Ovis aries | place: New Zealand | reverse complement strand
GTGTTGTTACAGAAGTTATCGAGTAATAATAATTATAAAAAAGCAAGGGTTACCTTGCTTTTTTTGTGCTTTATTATTAATATATATATATACTTATAGGAGGTTGTTATTTATGTTTTTTCAAAGTGAAACGGGGAAAAGCAAAGCTATAATTATGCTCATTACAATAATTATTGTTGTTTGTATTGCATTATTGGTATTTTTTACTTTTAAAAATAGATATTCTAATAATGAAGTTAATAAAGAAGTTATAGTTCAAGTAAAAAGAATTGACAATTCAAATAATGAGGAAGCTACTATAATAGAAACTAAGGCTGATACTAATAAACATAGTGAAATTAAATTAAAAGATAATAATAAAATTGAATTGTATGGAGAAGAAGCTAATGATATTAGAATAATCGATATAAAAGATTCTAGTGTTTCCATATCAAGAACAAAAATAATAATTGAAGATAATGGAGAAACCTCTAAAGAAGAAATTAAAGACATAAAATATGGTGAAAGAATTCCAATAAGTATTAATGAGGATAAAAGAAGCACACCAGTGCCTACTAGCCAACCCAGATATGATTATTATGTAGTTATTAGTAAAAAATAGTAAAATGTATCTTAAATTTCATAGAAATATATTGACACATACCTACAAAGCTTGTATAATAGATAGGTAGACTTAAGGAGACTTAAGAATCCCATACGTAAGTAGTGGATACTGGAAGGAGGGGATAGAAGTGAGCGAAATTAAAGTTAATAATGGTAATATAGAAGATGCCTTAAAGAGATTTAAGAGACAATGCGCTAGAAATGGCGTGCTTCAAGAAGTACGTAAGCGTGAATGCTATGAAAAACCAAGCGTTAAAAGAAAAAAGAAATCAGAGGCAGCTAGGAAAAGAAAGTTTTAATATAATATAAATGGGTTTTGATTTATCAAAATCCATTTATTTTTTTTTCTAAAATATGTTATTATATTATGCATAGGAGGAAAGACTATTGAAATTTACTGTATTGAATTCTAATAAATTTAAAACTAATCTATGCTGTGTTTTTCTAGCAGTTCCATTAACTGAAGATAGAGTTACAAAAACAGCCCTTATTCCAAGTTTACTTAGAAGAGGAACTAATAATCTTACAAGTCAACTAGAGATAAATAAAAGACTTGAGGAAATGTATGGAGCTTCAATTAGTTATGGAATAGAAAAAGAAGCTGACTATGAAGTATTAAAGTTCTATTTGGAAGTTATTAATGATGACTTGCTTCCTGAAAAAAGAGCTTTAACTAAAGAAGGATTAGATTTATTAGTAGATATTATATTTAATCCATATCTTGAAAAAGATTCAAATGGAGAATCTATATTTTGCAAACAATATGTGAATCAAGAAAAAGACAATTTAATAAAAGTAATAGAAAGCAGAAAAGATAATAAAGCGAACTATGCGGCAAACCGTATGGTGGAAGAAATGTATCAAGGCGAAGCCTATGGTATTTATAAATTTGGAAAAATAGAGGATTTAAAATCTATTAATGAAAAGAATTTATATGAGTTTTATAAGGAATTGATTTCTATTGCTAAAATAAGCGTTTATGTTGTTGGAGATGTGAATAAAGATTCTCTAGAAGGAGATTTTAGAAAGTCTTTAGAAAGTTTAGGAGTTAATCCTGAAAGCAGCTTTGAGAAAGTAAATATGAGACATACTCCAAGAACTAATCCTAAAGTAGTTAATGAAAAAATGGATGTTTCTCAAGGTAACCTTATTATTGGACTAGATGTGAATTCTAATAAAACCAATGAAGAAATCATCATGTATAATGCTATTTTAGGAACAGGAGCTAATTCGAAACTATTCCAAAATGTTAGAGAAAAAGCGAGTCTAGCATATAGTGCTGGATCTAAATATTTCCGTAGAAAAAATATGATAATGATTAAAACAGGAATTGAGATTAGCAATTATGAAAAAACATTAGCAATAATTGAAGAACAATTAGAAAATATCAAAAATGGAGAAATTACAGAGCAAGAACTTGAATCTGCAAGACAATTGATTACTTCAACATCAAAATTAATACCTGAATCTGGAGAAAATTTAGTAACTTATTATTATGATAAAGAAATGAATGATGAAGAACCAGATTTAGAAAAGTTTATTGATAATATTCAAAAAGTAAAAATTGAAGATATAGTTGATGTTGCAAAAGATGTTTCAGTAGATACTATATATTTTTTGAGAGATTAATGGAGAAGATAAATGCAAGTTTTTGAAGATAAAAGAATAAGAGAGAAAGTTTATGTTGAAGAACTTCCTAATAAAATGCAAATAATGGTTGTTCCAAAACGTGAAACACAAAATAAATATATAATTTGGGCTACAAAATTTGGCTCAATAGATAATCATTTTATAGATCCAACAACCAATGAAGAAGTAGTTGTTCCAGATGGAATAGCACACTACTTAGAACATAAAATGTTTGAACAAAAAAGCGGAGTAGATAGCCTATATACTTTAATGGGATTAGGACTAAACGCTAATGCTTATACAACATCAGACCACACAGCTTATCTTTTTGGAGGAGTAGATAATTTCTATCCTGGATTAGATGAACTAATGGACTATGTTCAAAATCCTTACTATACCGATGAAAATGTAGAAAAAGAAAGAGGCATAATTGGTCAAGAAATTAATATGTATGATAATGAGCCTTTTTCAAAATTATACATTAATTGCATGAAGGGTATGTATAAGAATAATACTATAAATATTGATACAGCTGGAACTGTTGAATCTATTAGCCATATAACAAAAGAAACATTATATTCTTGTTATAATACTTTTTATCATCCTTCTAATACTGTTATGGTTATAGTTGGAGATTTTGAACCACAAGAAGTTATTAATGAAGTTCAAAAAAGATTACTTCCTAGAGAACCATTAGGAGAGATAAAGAGAATATATCCAGAAGAGCCTTGGGAAATTAATGAAAGTTTAATTGAAACAAGTATGGATGTTAATATGCCAATGTTTATGATTGGATTTAAAGATGAAATCACTGGTGATAAACTAAAGGATCAAATTGCTGTTGAAATAGCTGTAAATTCTTTACTTGGAAAATGTTCAGAAACATATCAAGATATGTATAATGAAGGACTAATAATGACAGAACTTGAAATGGAATATGAGTTTTCCAGAAATTTTGCACATTTAATAATTGCTGGTGAAAGTAAGAATCCTAAGAGAGTTGAAGAAATTGTTTTAAACACTTTTGAGAACAAAGAAGTTACTTTAGAAGAGTTTGAAAGAAGCAAGAAAAAGATATATGGAGACTATACATCAGAGTATAATAGTGTTGATGAAATAGGGAGAATGTTTTTACAAGACGCTGTAAAAGGATACAATAGTATAGAATATTTAAACAAACTAGAAGAAATAGATTTAGAGTATGTTAACAATATTAGAACTAAACTATTGAATCATAATAGACATACTTTATCCATAGTAAAAGGAAAATAATATATGAAGAAGAAAATGCAGGCAATATTTCAAAAACTATCTGATTTTTACGATAGACATGAAGTTGTATTAGTAGTATTAATAACGCTTATATTTAATATTAGTGTTTCTTTTCATTTTAAATTTTACCCTTACGATTATTTGTGGAATTTTGGCAATATATATAAACTACATCTGGGGTATCAGATATATAAGGAAGTGGCAATCATAATTACTCCGATTTTCTTTGCCATTGGAAAAATTCTTTTTGATGTATTTGGGGCTAATTATTTTGTATATAATTGGTTTAATGTAATAATTCAAATAATATTCTATATTGAAATTTTTATTATACTTAAGAAGATAATAAAATCAATAAAATTACGTGATATTGTTTTATTTGGATTTATGATTTTTTTTGGAAAAACTTTTGGAGAAAATGGCCCCAACTATAATCTCTTAAGTGCTTGTTTTATAAATGGAATTATAATCGCAACTTTTTATTCTGCTGATAAAAAAATAAGACGAACACTTAATGGCATTCTAGCTGCTTTGGCTTTTCTCACTTATCAAAAAGCTGGAGTTGCAGCAATATTAATTATCACTATATATGAATTGTGGAATAAATCAGACTCTAAACTAAGTCAAAGGATCGTGAATCTAATTATTAGTGCTATATCTATGATTTTAGTATTTGCTATTTATGCTTTTTATTTACAATCAACAAATAATTTTCAAAGTTTTATAGATATGACTGTGCTGGGCGTTAAGAGCTTTTCTGATAATTTTGCTGTAGTAATCGCTGTAATGATTAAGCTTGTGTTTTTTACCATTCTTTCAATAGTGATTTTTGCGGGCTTGTTAAAATTTAAGAAGAATAATGATTGTTTATTATTACTATTTGCAACTAATATTTCAACAATAGTTTATTTGTATCCAATCATAAATGCGTATCATGGTGCTATTTGGACTATATATTTAGCTTTATTTATTGCTTATTCTATAAATATAATTTTTGATGAAATAGAATTAAATACTCTAAAGCAAAATATAACTATGCTAATACTAGTAGTAAGTTTTATTATATTTTGTTTTACTAATTATATTTACAATCGAATTCAGTATCCAATGTATGTAGAACAAAAGACAATGTTCTTTGGTAGCACAATAAGTGATAAGGAAAAAAATGAAATACAAGAAATAAATAGCTATATAAAAGAACATCAAAATGAGTATGAGGATATAATTGTTTTCTCATCTTATGCAATGCTTTATGATAATACTTATAACAATAACTATAAGTATTTTGATTTACCGAATAATGGTAATTTCGGGCCAAACGGAGAACAAGAACTTATTAATAGAATCCTACAAATGAATAATACTTTAATACTAGTACAAAATGAGGAGACAGAATATGAATTGTATCAGTTTCCAAATAATGTAAGAAACTTTATTCATAAAAACTATGAACCAATAGATAAATTACAAAATTATGACATTTATGAAATAAACAATAAATAAAAAGTGTATTGACAACGCGCTAAAGATTAAATATAATATATTCATGATATTAGAAAAAAGGAGGAAATTATAATGAAATTAAGAAAATATATAAAAATCGTTTTAGTATTATTCTTAATTGGAATTTTAGCCACATCTTTTAGTGTTGTATTAGGTGTTTCTGTTCCATCAGGTGGAAATTTGGATGTAAAAACTAGTACTGCAGTAAACAATGTTGTAACAGCTTTAATTACAGTTATACAAATTATTGCTTTTGGTGCTGCTGTTATTATGTTGATGTTTTTAGGAATTAAATATATTACTGCATCACCAGACGGAAAAGCTGAAATTAAGAAGAGCTCAGTACAATATGTTGTAGGTGCTATAATATTATTTGCTGCTACTGCTGTATTACAAATAGTTAAAGGATTTGCTGATAACACAATTGGTAGCGCTGCAGGACAGGGCTAATAATATAAAGGGGCATGTGAGTATTTTCTTATTTAAGTGCCCCTTATTTTTTTTATAGAGAGACTTTTTAAATGAAAGATTTATATAATAATTTATTAACTACTGCATTTAATTTAAAAGAACATATTAAACCTGAGTTTAGTGATACAGGTGCAGCTGGTGCTGTAATCAAAGTTGCTCAAATGATATGTTATGGCGCTGCTGTTATCATTCTAATAATTCTTGGGGTAAAGTTTATATCTGCTGCTCCTGATGGTAAAGCACAGATAAAAGAAAGAATGGTACCTGCAATTGCTGGAGCAGTTTTCTTGTTTGCAATTGGATCAATTATTAGAATTGTTGGTGGATTTGCAGTAAATACCATATAAAGAATAAAATAATAACAAAAGTGGGCTTTTTTGGCCTACTTTTTTTGTGCATATTCATTTGTTACAATAATATTAAAATAATGCTTTTAGGATTGATAGACAGGCTTTTTATAAATATAATGAAATGGAATATTTTTAATAAAATGAGGGAAAAATGAAAAGAGAAAATTACATTCGAAAAATTTTTATAATCGCTGTTATGTTTTTTGTGTTAATTCATCTAATGACAAATATATCATTTGCTTGTGGAGATATAATTAGCAAATCTAACGATTTTGTGAAACCTGAAGGTGATGTGCCTATAACAGTTGAACAGGCGGCAACTGATCTAGAAGTTGTTACAAATGTTTTGTTTACCATTGCTACAGTAGTAGTTGTTGTTAGTGGACTTATATTAGGTGTCAAATACATGATGTCTGAACCAAATGATAAGTCTAAAATAAAAGAAAAAATAATATGGTATTTTATAGCAATAGCTTTAGTTTATGGAGGAATAGGTATTGCTGATATTGTATCTAATTTCTTTGTACAAAATATTAAATAGGAGAACGAAAGATGGGAAGTTATTATATACCTAGTAATAAACTAAAAGGAGAAGGAAGATTTCTTTATATATTTACAACTAAAGGATTAATTTATACTGCTGTTGGTGCTGGAATTGGTTTTGTTTTTTATTTAATTTTTTCCAGTATAGGACTAAAACCTGTTGGAATTGGATTTTTAGTTGTATTAGCATTAATAGGATATGCAATAGGTTCAATTAAGATTCCAGAGACTAGTACTGGAAAACTTGGAAGAAACTATGCAGGAGATTACATAGATGAAATTATCATGAAGTATCTAGCTTTCAAAAAAAGCAAAAAAATCTATGTATATGGAATTGAAAGAGAAGACCCAACCTATACAACAATTCAAACTACAAGCTTTGATATTTTTAATCTTCGTGGAAAATCAGAAGAAAATAATATACCGGCTAATACCGGAAGTAGCAAGGAGGCTAGATAATAATGGATACTATTCAAATATTAAATATCTTATTAATAGTAATTGTAATTTTAATTTTTGTATTAGGAATTGTAGCAATAGTTATTATTCTTAATATGAGAAGAAAACAAATTGAACAAGAGCAACAATTAATAAAAGACAAAAACCAAACTGTTCTAAATAATCCTAATTTAATAACTAGAACTGGTAAAGAAATGAACTCAATTTATAAGTTCATAGAATTTGATGAAATAAAAGATAACATGATTATCAGAAGAAACAGAAGCCAATTTGCTATGGTACTTCAATGTCAAGGTATCAACTATGACTTATTATCTGAAGAAGAAAAGTATGCAGTTGAAAATGGATTTATTGAATTCTTAAACACTTTAAGATTCCCAATTCAATTATATGTTCAAACAAGAAAATTAGATCTAACTGAATTGTTGAATAGCTATGGTAAGAGAACTGATGCTATAAAAGATCAAATAGCAAGAATTAATGGTCAAATCTTAGTTGCAAAAGAAAATGGTAACAAAGAATTACTAGAGAAACTTGAATTTGATAAGAGAAGAAGACAAAACATTTTAGAGTATGGTGAATCAATAGAAGAGTATACTCAAAGAATGAATGAAAATAAAAATATGTTACATCAAAAAACATATTTAGTTTTAAGTTATTTTGTTTCTGAATTAGGAGATTCATCAAAATATAATGCTGATGAAATAAATGATTTAGTATTCTCTGAATTGTATACAAGAGCTCAAACAGTAATTAGAGCTATAGGATCTGCAGAAGTATCTGCAAAAGTTCTTGATTCTGAAGAACTAGCTGAACTTCTATATATTGCATACAACAGAGATGAAGCTGAAACATATACATTATCAAATGCGCTTAATGCTGAATATGACAGATTATATTCTACTGGTAGAGATGCTTTTGAAGAGAGAAAGAGAAAAATAGAACAACAAGTAGAAGAGCAGGCTGCTACTCTAGCTTCTCAAAGTTTAATGAAAGCTGACCAAGAATTAAGAGAAGAAAAAGCAAGAAGAACCAGACAAGTAAGAGAAAGAGCACAAGAAATGGTAAATACATATAAGGAAGAAATGAGTGCTCCTCTTTATGCTAAGACAGTTAATAATATCAATAATGCGAGATTTGATGAAAATGGTAAAATAGTAAATCCTATTCAACCAGTAACAAACAACCAAGTTGCAACAAATAAATAATTGGAGGTAACGAAAGAATGGCTAATAAAGAAGTAGCAGTTCAAGAAGAAAAGAAAGAAATTAGAATTCTTGAAAGAAATAAAAAAGATATTAAAGATTTAATAGCTCCATCAGGAATTGATGCTACTAGTACAAATCATATCGAAATAGTTTCTAATAATACAAAGTATGCTAGAAGTATGATTGTTTCATTACTTCCTAGAATGTGTACATTCCCAGAGTTCTTAAGAGGAATGTATAACTTTGGAGATATAAATGTTTCAATATTTATTAATCCAATAAGTGAATCAAAATCACAAACAGAATTAAATAGAACAATTAATACTCTAGAATCTGAAAGAATTGTTGCAGCAGATAGAGGAAACATTAACCGTGAATCAATGCTTGCCCAAAAGAGAGCTGAAGCAGAGGAACTAAGAGATGCGATAGCTAGTGGTTTGGATAAATTATTTGAAGCTTCAATCATATGTACGTTATTTGCATATGATATGGATGAGTTAGATAGACAAACAGAACTTTTATCATCTGAAATGTCAAAAACATTAATAGGATTAAAAAATGCATGGGCATTACAAGAAGAAGCTTTTAAAACAAACCTTCCTCTTGGCGAAAACAAATTAGCTAAAAATCATACTTTTGATCGTAGATCAATGGCAACTGTTTTCCCATTCATTAATTCAGATGTTGGACACGAGACAGGAATTCCAATAGGATTTAATAGACAAACTGGGTTACCTATATTATTTGATAATTTTAGTTCAACTTTATCAAACTATAACATGGTTATATTCGGTAAGTCTGGTGCTGGTAAAGGTGTTACTATTAAAACTATTATAGCTAGAAGTGCAATTCTTCAAGGAATTGAAAGTTTAGCACTTGATGCTGAAGGTGAGTATGGAGTTGTTGCAGAAGCTTTAGGTGGTGTTAATGTAAAAATTTCTCCAAACTCTACAACAATTATCAATCCTTTCGATATTGAGCCTGAAATTTCAAAAGATGAAATTACTGGTATAGAAAGAGCAGTTTTGAATGTTGAAAACAAAGTAGAGGATGTTTCACAAATTCTATTAACAATGGCAAGAGGAAGTACACAATCTTCAGATGTAAATGAAATCACAAAACAAATTATTTCAGAAGCGGCAGCTGAAGAATATGCATCATTAGGTATTAACAATAACGTTAACTCATTATATGCATTAAATCAGCAAAATGTTTCTCAAAATGATTTCTTAGGTAGAAAAAAGAAACCTATGCCAACAATAGGAAGTTGGTTCCATAGAATTTTAAATAATGCTAATTCTAATCAAAATCCTGATTATAGATTCCACTATAGTTATCTAATTAAGGTTATGAGACAATATGTTAGAGAATTTAATGGTCCTATGTCATATTTTGATGGACAATCAACATTTGATTTATTAGATGGAACACAATTTATTAACTTAGATATATCAGAACTTGAAGAGAGATTTGCAAGACCACTTGCACAACAAATACTTCTTTCTTGGGTTTGGGAAAAATATGTTAAGAAAAATAGTGAAGATAAAACTAAAGCTGGTAAGAAGAGAGTACTAGTCGATGAGGCATGGATGTTACTTCCATTCCCAGAAGCGGTTGACTTCTTAAATAAAATGGCTAGACGTGCTAGAAAAAGAAATGTCAGCCTAGCAGTTGTTTCACAGAGATTCCAAGATTTCTATGAGAAAACAGAAGTACAAGCAGTTTTAACATCTTCAGATACTAAACTATTCTTGGCTCAGGATAAATCAGAAATACAATATATTAAAGAAGTATTCAAACTAAGTAATGGTGAAGCTGATTTCTTAACAACATGTGCTAGAGGACAAGGTTTATTTAAAGTTGGAGAGCAAACAGCTATTATTGAGATTAGACCTACTAAGAAAGAATTTGAATTTATTGATACTAACTTAAATAGTATTAAAGCAAGAGCAGAAGGTAAAGAATGATAGATTTTAAACAAATGGGGGGTAAAATGAAAACAATATTATATAGATTGTTAACTATTTCTATAATTTTTTCAATTTTACTGCCCATTTTTTGTCCGCGAACTTATGCGAAGGATGAATATAATAGTATATATCCATACAATACTGTAAGTGAAACTAATCCAGGTGCATTAAATGAAGCAGAAGAAAAAGGTACTTCAACAGTTACTGTTGGAGGAACTGATGATGATACTCCTGAACAAGCACAAACAAGTTCGCTTGATCCAGGAAGTTCAATTTTTGATGCGGTAATAGGTGTAATATGTGGATTATTCCTAATTCCAATTCAATTATTATCATATTTAATGACTAGTGCAGTAGAACACACATTTATACATTCTTTTAAGGATTGTTTCACTATACAAAAATGTGTCGCAGGAGAATATGATTTATTTGATATTGACATTTTTGATACAAAACCTACTGAAGGAAAATATAAAGACTTACATGGAACGATAAGACCAAATATTCAATTATGGTACATAGCATTAAGAAATCTTGCTATAGTTCTATGTGCAATTATAGTTGTTTATATAGGACTTAGGATGGCATTAGCAACAGTAGCTGAAGCACAGGCAAAATATAAGCAAATGCTTACTAACTGGTTAATATCTTTATGTTTATTGTTCTTAATGCACTTCTTGATTTATGGACTACTATATATATCAAAAATTATTACTAAAATATTTAGAGAAGCAATGGAAGCTATGGAAAGCGACTTCTCAGAAGAAGAACTTGTAGGAAATATGTTCACATCAGTTTGGAAAGCAAAAGGAGCTCAAAAATTTGGTGTAGTTGTTATGATATATGTACTTGTATATCATGAACTTAAATATTTCATATTATTCTTATCAAGAATGGTTCACTTCTATTATTTAGTAGCAATCTCTCCATTAGTTACAGTTACATACTCTTTAGACAAAATGAAAGATAGTAAAGCGCAAGCATTTACTGCTTGGCTTCATAAAATAATAAATGAGATATTCCTTGGACCTATTGAGTGCTTAGTATATATCATCTTCGTATTCACTGCTGGTGTAATTATGTCAGAAGTTCCATTACTTGCAATAATAATGATAATTTCAATGGGACAAGGTGAAAAGGCTATAAAGAAAGTACTAGGAATAAGAGAAAGAAGAGGAATAACATCGTTTGGAATCATGTCACTAATCTTACAACCAGTTAAAATGTTTATAGGAGGACGTGGACATGGAGGCGGTCATGCAGGAGGTCCTGCTGGTGCTTCATAAAATGTAAATTAAGAGGAAAAATGAAAGAAAAAAGATTAAAGAAAGTTTTTATTATATTATTAATTCTTTTACTTGCAGTTATGATAGGTTCTGTCATTTTCTATAGAATGTCACTTTCAGGAAGCAAATTGCCAGATGTAAGTGAAATACTAGCATATCATGGTAGTGAACTAATTAAGGAAACAAAATCTTCTGAAAAGGGATATGATTATGACATATATGCGAAATTAAAATTTCCACCTATAGAAGAAAATGGCTATGCTGAAGAGACTTTTTACGATAATGTAGTTGTAGATTTAACTGCTAAACTTCAATCTAATTTTAGAATCATTGATGAAGAAAAAGATGTTGTAGTTAGGGTTAAATATGATTTTTCTACATATAACTCATATTATAGTATCAATAATGTTGATGACTATTTTAAAGTGGAACAAGCTAAAAAACAAAATGAACTAGCCAAAAAAGATATAACAGAACTAAATATCAATTCAGATGTTTTAAACTCAATAATAAATAGTAAATGGGAAAGACGTAAAGCTTCATTGGGAACTATAGAAACATCTGTTAACAAATATGATGTTTATTATGATGAAGGTTATTATATAAGAACTTTAGGAACCAAAATTTATAATATTATATTCACTAATAATTATAAAGGACAAATAGTTAATGGTATTACAGTAGGAATGACTAATGATGCAATTATTCAAAAGTTAGGAACACCTACTTATACATATAGCAATAATAGTCTAATTGGTTATAGATCAAATGACATATATGCATTTTTCTATGATGGACAAATTTCAATTTATGAAGTTGCTAAATTAAATGCTACTGATAATAAAACTTTTGCAGAATTATTTACTAAGTTAAACAAAGATGGGGATGTTACCAGTTTCTATAATGAATTAAATGTATTATATCCTAATCCAGAAAGTTCTACTGAAAAAGATGATGATATTTCAGCGTTTTATCCAACATTAGGTTTTAAGCTTCATTTTGGAGGAAACAATAATGGAATAACTATATATAGCAATTATCAAGGATATATAACAAATGATGTAACAATGGATGACTTAAGAAATGGAAAAGTACCTCCAAATACTGATTTGGATATAAAAAATGATGCAGTTTTCTTTGCAGAGAAGTTAAGATACTTGGATGAATTAGGAAAGAGAAATCCAGATAACAATTGGGCAGCAGCTACTACAAAGCTATTCCAAGTTCATGAAAATGAGGAAACACATTCATTTGACTTCTATTCAATTGACAGAAAATCAATAGATTCTTCTATCAATAAAACGAATGGAATGAAAATACTAAAACTAGATGATAGCAGATTTGTATATAACATTCCTTATGATGGAATATATATTTATAATGCACAAACTTTGAAAACAGAAAAGATTCTTCAAGGAACTAATGATGAAGAATTAAAATTAGAAAAAATAGAAAATAATATATTATATTATGATAATAAAACTTTACCGATTGGATAAAAGATTTAATATGAAATTATTCTTAAAATATTTGAAAATTGTTTTTTTGAATTTAATATTAATCACATTCTTATCACAACTATCTATTAACGGAATGCTTAGTAATATATTGGTTTTAAATAGTGTGTCAAGAGCCGAGCTAATCGAGTTCCCTGTACCAACTAAATATACTAGCAAGGAAGAAATAGATTCAATTTATCAACAAAACTATTATGTACCAGATAAGAATCCAGATACAAATATTAGCTTTAATTCAAATGCTATGATTGGCGTTCAAGGATGGCATTGGGTTAGAGAATATACAGTATCTGGTTATATAGGACAAAGTTGGGGATATAAACAAGGAGAATTTCGTGAAAAATTAGGAGACTCTATACAAACTGATGGTGGTGTTTGCTATGTTATGGATGGAGCAGATAAATGTTACATTCAAGCAACAGGACAAGCTTTTGGTGTTGTAGGAGATAGAATTAATTTCAAGTATAAAAATTTGGACAATGGAGAAGAATTAGTAATAAATACAGTTATGCAAGATGCTAAAGCTCCAGATGATTGGTATGCTTCTTTAGGATGGTTCCCTGAAGGGCCATATGGTTGGTACGCCGATTTGTGGGGATTAAATACTATAGAATTTTGTGGAGCTGATTCACTTCCTTGGACAATGGGAACAGATATGTCTAGATTTGGAGGATCAAGTACAGGTCACTGGGTATTAATAGAAGTTGATAATCAAGGAGGATTTCAAGGTTTTGAAAATCCAAACCAAAGAGTATCAAAAGATGTGGCTTGGCCTGGAGCAGCTTCTTCTACTACAAAATATGATATAGATGCAGACTATGTAGATTTAGATGTAAGAGAGTTTAAATTTTCTGGTATTCCAAAAACAGTAAGCTATGAAGGATATACAAATCCTATTGCAAATTTATTTAAAAATTTGGGAAGAGCTTTAGACATGTTAATGGGACTATTAATAAATGGGCTAAAGCGTGTAATAATTGGATGGACAAGAATTATAGAAATAATGGTTAATTATGTTTTCTATAAAACAGAACAAACAATAGTTGAAGCACCAGGTGATGATTCAGGAGAATAAATAATATTAGAAGAGAGAATATGGAAAAGAAAAAAACAGATTTGAATCAAAGATTAAAAATAATTTTTATAATCCTTCTAGTAGCGCTAATTGCTATTATGATAGGATCAGTAATCTATTATAGAAGTACATTAGGTCAGAATGGGCCAACAGACATTTTAAATGCTCTATCATATTATGAATGTACTTTAATTAAGGTTGAGAAATCTAAAGAGGATGGCTTTTCTAAAGATATTTATGCAAAATTAAAAAGACCACCTGTTGAAGAAAATGGTTATTCAAATAAAGAAGAATATGAAAACATTATAAAAGATGTATCATATGCAGTTCAAGGTAACTACAGATTAATAGACGAAGAAAAAGGAATAACAATTAGAGTTGTATATGACAAAGTAAATCTTAATTCAACGTATACCATAAATGGAGATCATAATTATTTTGCTAAGCAACAAGCGTTAATCCAAAAATCTAAATTAGAAGTATCATTAACTAATTTAACAATTAATTCAAGAGAATTACAATCTATAATGAATGTAGATTGGATTAGAAGAAATACAAATGATTTAGGAACAGTTGATTCATCTGCCCTAAGTTATGATAACTATTTTGATGAAGGTTATAGAATTAAAACACATGGAATATATGTTTATAATATAGTTTTTACACATCAATATAAAGATAAAGTAGTTAATAATATTTCTACAAATATGACCAATGATGCTATAAAAGGAATGTTAGGAGAACCAACTTTTAATCTTCGTGATGGGCTTATTATTGGTTACAAGTCAAATGATATTTATGCTTTCTTTGTAAATGGAGAAATATCTATTTATAAAGTTAATAAATTAGATGAAGATAAAAATAATCAATTTGCAAATTTAGTTGAAGAACTAAATAAAAATGGAGATGTTACTTCTTTCTATAATAAGTTAACTCAATTATATCCGAACCCAGAATCAACTATAGAGACTGAAGATGAAGTTTCTGCATCTTATCCTGAATATGGGTTTTCAGTTACTTTTGGAAAATATACAAATACTATTACGATTTATAGAAATTATTTAGGAAAGGTAACTCCAGAATCTTCTGTTGAAGAATTAATTGAAGGAGATGTTCCAATTAATATATCAACTCAATTTAATGAAGATCTTATTTTTGAAACAGAAAAAATAAGATATGGTGTAGATATTGGATATAGAGGAGCCTTTGTAAGAGAAATTAAGGATTTAAATGTTTCAGTTTTAACAGAGAAATACGCAGTAATATCTGAAAAGGATACTAATACTGTTAATTTCTTTTCTACAAAAAGTACTAATTTAGACTCTTCAATTACTTATATAAGAGGAATGAAAGTTTTAAATTATTCTGATACAACATTTATTTATAATATTCCTAATAAAGGAATATATTACTATAATGCAGAGAATGCAACAACTACTACAATTATAGAAGGAGAATATGAGTTTTCGTTAGAAAAAATTGAAAACAACACTTTATATTACGATAACGGAAAGTCTTTAAATTTAGGATGACAAGAAATATCTTAAAAAACTTAAAAGATAAATCGAAAAAAACAATAATCATATTATTGATTATGCAAATAACGATTTTATCCATAATTCAACATCTATCAACATTCTATGTTTATGCTGAAACAAGAGAAATAATTCCACCTGATGGAGTTATAGGAGATGTTTTCGTAATTGAAGCTTGGAATAGAGAGGCTATGGGACCAGGAAAAGGATGGAAAGCTGGTACTAACCAAAGAGCATTATATGATAAGTATTATCTTCCAAACAAAGAAGCGGCTTTTGATGAACATGGATTGGGAGTAATAAATGGATACTATGTAGTCGCAACAGGACAAGCTTTTGGTAAAGCAGGAGACAGAGTAGACTTCATTTATGAAAGTGGAATTACATTTGAGTGCATAATGGGAGACGAAAAAGGAATAGAAGGCGACGAAGGCAATTATGCAGAATATGCTGATATGAATGGACGTAATGTTATTGAATTCATGGTAGATTATTATTCATCTAGATATTATGCTGGTGGAGGCCAAAACGATAATCCAGGAACATGGTGTTTCCCAGATTGGAAAGGCCAACATAATGAAAAATTATTGAAAGTAATTAACTATGGCCCATATGATGGTTTTTCTCAATCTAGTCAATCGCATGGAACTTCTATTAGTGCATATGACATAGATGCAGATTATGTTGATTTAGATGTAAGAGAATTTAAATTTTCTGGACTTCCAAAGACAGTAAGCTATGAAGGGTATACAAATCCTATTGCTAATTTATTTAAAAACTTAGGAAGACTTTTAGATTTATTAATGGGATTATTAATAAATGGTTTAAAACGTGTAATAATAGGGTGGACTAGAATTATAGAAATAATGGTTAATTATGTTTTTTATAAAACAGAACAAACAATAGTTGAAACACCAGGGGATAATACAGGAGAATAAAGAAAAGGGGAATAGCGTTGAACTCTAAGAAAATATATAATTATTTGGTTAATTTAATAAGTATAATAGCAGTAGTTTCAATGCTATTTTCTTTGGCAAGTAATATTTATGCTATTGGAGAAGGCCAAGATGATGACATAGATGCTGATATCTATCAAGAAGAAGGAACACCAGAAGATCCTTCTTCAGAACCTGTAGATGGTGGCAATACTATGAAGATTTATACTATTGAAGATTTATTTTTCAATAGAATTCCATTACTAGATGCAAACTTCTTTTCTGAGACTGCTGGTGGAAAAAAAATAAATGAAGGTAGTACCATAGACATTATTAGAAAAGTAGTTAAACTTTGGTATATATCATTTAGAAATGTGGCTATAGTTGTAATAGCTATTGTAATAATTTTTGCTGGTGTTAAAATAGCTATTTCAACTGTAGCTCAAGATAAAGCTAATTATAAAAATATGCTTGTGAATTGGGTAAAAGCTTTGGTAATTGTTTTGCTTATGCACATATTTATGTATGTAATCCAATACTTTAATGCAAGAATGCTAGAGATATTACAAGATTCATTAGCAAATAAATACGGGGCTGAAGTTGATCCAGATACACATCAACCAATAGGAAATACAGGACAAGTCTATAATACCATTGTAAAAAGAGCTTTTGATGTTAGATATAAAGTTGGTATTCCTGGAGCGATAATGTATTTAGTACTTACAATTTATTTTGTAAGATTTTGCTTTATATATGTAAGAAGATATGCAGGATTAATGATACTAACTGTATTAGCACCATTAATTGCTATTAAACATGCAGTTTTATCTTTAAATGGAAAGAGTAGTAATGAATTTGGAAAATGGTTAGGAGATTATACAACTACTACATTTTTACAAAGTATACATGCTTTAGTATTTTTAACATTGATAACTACTGCAATAGATCTAGCTTTAGTCAACATCGCAGGATTCGTTGTAGCTTTACTAATGTTACATGCTGTAACTCATATAACTGTTTTAGCTACTCAAATATTTAACTTTAATTCAAATGGTGGAGGAGGCTCTTTCATTAGTGAATTGCTAACACCTGGTGCGGATAGTGCTCCTTTACTTACAAGTTCTACATACTTAAATGTTAAAACATGGCAAAGTATTGGAAAATCATTTAAAGGACTTAAGAATTCTGCTATTAATACAAAAGATGCAATTAAAGATTCTAGGATTACTAAAAAGCTTAAAGATGTTACAGGCGTTACTGAACATCAGAAGAGAAGAGAACAAGCAATTAGATCAGCAAGTGCAGCTGATTTAGACACAACATACAATGATGATGGAACAGTAGATGTTGCACAAACAAGAAGAATTTTAAGTAAGAGCCGTAAGAGAAAGAATTCACAAGGAAAAGCAGCTAAAACTATCATTAAAGGACTTAAGGACTATCAAGGAAAGAAGATGTTTACCGGTGGAGTAAAACAAGCTGTGGCTATTGCTGGTGGATTTATGGCAATACCTCTTGCTGTTACTTCAGATTCACAATATGAAACTGGACATACAAATCTTGGATTTGCTTTGGGAGTAGCAAGTACAGATTTATTTATTTCAGGTGGAAATGATGTAATAGGTGGTGCTAAGACACAATCTAAGAAGAAAAGAGATAAATATAATAAAGTAATGAACAACGTTGTTGTTGGCAATAGATTAATGGATACATTAGATCAAGACTTTGAGAAAATGAGCTCTGAAACTGCATATCAGGGAAGAGGCACATTAAGAACTCTTAATAAGTATAATGTTAATTCATTCTCATTAAAAAATACTGTTCGTTCATCTATTTTATTACACAATATTAAAACATTAGATGCATCAAATGTAGATTTGGTTGCAAATGATGTAATGAAGAGAACAAAAATAAACATTAGAGTTCAAGATCCTGACCAAAGAGAAAGATATAGGCAAATTATTAGAAACACACTATTAGAGAATAGTGATGCTATAAATGAATCAATTAGATCTGGATCAATTTATGATGATGAACTTGGCGATTCAGATGTTATTGAAAATGCAAGAGACAGAGCCAGAAATGGTGTTACTGGAGACATGGGATTTGGTGGAGACACAGATGCGCATGGACCAGAAGGACCAGATTCAGCAACAGGCCCAGCAGGGGCAGATGGAGCTCTTGGACCAGGAGATTCAAAAATGTTTGCAAGTGGATCTGTTGAAGATCTAAGAAGAAAAGAGAAAGCTGAACACCAAGCTAAACTGATACAAGAACAATTAAATCATTTAGATATTGAAAAGCGAAGACTACAAAGTAGAAAAACTTCATTAGAAAGAAAAATAGCACAACTAGGCGGAAAGAGTGAACTTGAAGAAAAAGAATTAAAACAGATTAATGATGATTTATCAAAGCTAGATGCTGATAAAGCAAGTCTTCTAGGATCATTAAAAGGACTTTCTGAAGGAAGTTATGAAGTTAGAAAAACATCAGAGGAATTAAGAGAAGAACATGGAAGTGCATTAGGAGATAGAGGTTTTTCTGGAAATAATGGTGAACAAGAAACTCCTTCTCAACTAGGAGAAGGTGGTAAGACACCAAGTACAAGTCGAGGCTCAAAAGCCTTTGCTACAAGAATTACTTCTGCAGAATTAAGAGGGCAGATGGGAGAATCTTCTAAACAAAGAGGCTTTGCTGGTAATAATGATGCAAAAACACAAACAGAAAGCGGAGAAGGACCAGTTGCTATTGGACCACAAGGAAATGACCAAGTAACAAGAACTACTGAAGAAAGGCCAAAATTTACAGAAGAGGCTAGAAAAACTCAAAGTGATCTAGCTAGAAGAATGGAAAGCGTTAAAACACAACAAAGAATATCACCAAGTGCAGATGTTGACAAAGCTATAGGTGATACTGAAAGAAGAATGCATGAATTGGAAAGTAGACTTTCTGAAGTTGAAAGGATGTCAAGCAGTGGAGAGCCAATAAGTGAAACTGATATAGGACGTCAATTAGAAGCAATAAGAAAACTTGAACAATCAATAGATGAATCACTAAGAGAGCAAGGAGCACCTACAGCAGAACCAAGAACAACAAGTACAACCGAGGCATCATCTACTGGAAGAGCTACTACAGCTTCAAGCATTTCTGAACCTAGAGCAAATGCTCCATCAAATAGTGCAAGAGTCAGAAGCTCTGATGGCGGATTTGTTGATATGGCACAAGTGTTAAGTGATAGATTAACAGGTCAAATTGTTAGAGATATTGGTGGAGGAGATTCAACCTTTACAGAACAAGCACTTAAATTTAATACTATACGTGATATAAATCAAGTATCAGGAAAACAAGGCGTTAGTCCGTATAGTTTAGATCAATTTATAACGGAACTTAAATAAGAGAGAAGGGAGAAAATATGTTTATTTTCGATGGAATTATAGGAATATTCTTATGGCCGGCGAGACTATTAACTTGCTTATTAGGTGATATCATCGGTCTGATACTGGGACTAACAGGTAAAGGTACAACTGTCACGATGGAAGACATTCTCTTCAATCAAGTTGAAAATAAGGTTCCTATCTTAAATATAAATTTCTTTGAAAAAGTAGATGCAGGAAGTACAGGAGCAGGAGCGGTAAATGCAATTAGAGACAATATTTCTGTATGGTATACAGCACTTAGAAATTTATCAATAGTTTTAATTGCTATTATTGTAATTTATGTAGGATTAAGAATGGCATTAGCTACTGTTGCTGCAGATCAAGCAAAATATAAAACAATGTTAGTTGACTGGCTAAAGAGTTTAGCACTTTTATTTGTTCTACATATTATTATACTTTTAGTAATAACAGTAAATGATTCGTTGGTAAAAACTCTATATCAACCTTTAAAAAACAGTCAAGATGATAGTCTTTTACAACTTTCGGGTTTAACTTCACAACTACATGATGTAGGCGTAGCACCTCTGGAAAGCTTTTCTATAGGAGCAGGATGTGCAATAGGTTATTTAATATTACAAATATTAACTTTCTTATTTTTTGTAACGTATGTAAAAAGAATGGTACACATTGCTTTCTTAATAACAATTGCACCATTAGTAACTATTACTTATTCAATAGATAAGATGAAAGATGGTAGATCACAAGCTTTTGATACTTGGTTTAAGCAGTTCTGGACAACAGTATTAATTCAACCATTTCAATGTGTAGCTTATCTAGTTTTGGGGACATCAGCTGTAAAAGTAATGGTTCCAGAGGGAAACCAAGTATTTAACCCATCAGCATCCTTAGCAACAATGATTGTTGGTATAGTTATGTTAGGATTTATTCTTTCTGCTGAAAATATTGTTAGAGAAATCTTTGGTGTTAGACCAAATGGTATTGGAAGAGCCGCAGAAAATATGGCTATGCTTACTGCATTATCTGGTGTTGGTAAAAAAGCGGTATCTTTCGGTGGAAATGCGTTAAAGAATTCTGGAGCAGGTAAGAAAGTTGCAAGTAAATTAAATAACTTGCCACCAGCTAAATTCCTTCAAAACCATGCTAGACTTAGAGAAGGACTACTTACTGCAGGAAAGACTTACGTAAAAACAAACACTATTGCAACTGGACTATTTACAGGAACTGCTCAAGGTGGTGCAACTGAAAGGTTCGGAGATGAATTCTTGTTTGCGTTAAAAGGTATGGAAAATGCACATCAACTAAATCAAACATATATAAATGCAGCTTCTGACGAGCATAGATTGGCAAGAGCATTTAATGACTATAGCTACTACGACGAAAGTAAAACTGCAGCTGAAGTAGCAGAAGAATGTAGAAAAATGCTTGAGGGAACTATCACAAGAGATGAGCTTAAAAAAGCACTTGATGAAGCTAAAGCCGACAAGGATAAAGATAGAATTAAAGTTACTAGATCAAGACTTGCTTTATTTGATAGATTACAGGCTACAGCAGACCCAAGCATAAAAGACAAAGGTAAGAGAAATGATGCTGTATTAGATATTGTTAAGAAGATTGAAAAAGGTGAAATTGGAGAATATGCTGGTAATTCTTCTGCAAGAGTTATTGGTGCAATTACTCCAGAGGCTTTATGGGGAAGAGCACCAAAAACTGCAGCAAGTTCAACTTCAAGTTCAAGTGCAAGTGCAAGTGCTACATCTGGTGCATCAGCAAGTGCTTCTGCAACAGCAGCTGCTGCTCCGGCTGCGCCAGCTAATCCAGCTGATTCTGGAGCAAGCCTTCCTGAACCTCCTACTGGAGTACCACTTGGACGTACATTTGATGATTATACAACTACTACAGGATTGGCACCGGATTTTGAAAGTAGAATGATGTCTAGAATGGATGACTTTAAACGAATGGTCGAGGATTATCAAGATCAAATAGATGATTTAGAAAGAGATATAGATCATCTAACTGATGAACAACGTGATGAACTTCAAAGATTACACACTATGTTAGACGATACTCAACATGATATTGATATATTTAATGAACCTGCAAGACAAAAACAAGAATATATGGAACTTTCTGCACAAATTGATGATGTTATGAGACAAATTGAAGCAGGTGATACTGGTCTTCAAGCTACCTTAGATGATTTAAATAGCAGAAGAGCAGGTGCTTCAGCTAATTATGATGTTGCAGTAGAAAGAGTTAGATCTTTAATGGACTCAAACACTGGAGATGGACCAGTTGAGTAATAATTATAAAAATACAAAAATAGGAGTTAATAAATTCCTATTTTTGTATTAGTAATAAGGCGAGGAATTATGAAGAATAAAGTTTTTATTGGAATAATAATTGTATTATTAGTTCTTTTATGGGGCCAAATGTTTATTTATAATAATGGTAAAAAAACAAGTAAAACATCAGACTCTTCAGATAGGGGAAATGTAATTAGCCAAACTAAAAGAGAAGTTGCTAATGCAACAACAGAAATTGAAACAATTAATGATAACTATGATTTACTTTATAATAGCTATAAAGGACCAGTTGGAAAAGAGGAACTTAATAATTACATAAAGGATTTATTAGATAATAAAAAGTTTACTACGCTATATAATAGTTTAAAAAATAAATCTAAAGACTCAATGAATCAATATTATGATAATCATAAGAGTGAAATGGAATCATATAACATTTATACATTTGATGATGCATATAGTATATATGGTCAATTAAATCATGTTTTATGGGTTAAGAGTCCAATATGTGTATCAAGAAACATTGATATGACATCAATAGAAAGCACAGATGAATACACAAGTTTTAAAGTAAAATTTAAATTTCACAATAATGAGGAAATGACATTAAAGATTTCTTTAGGAAATTCAGAAAGTGCAGAGCATAGAATTATGCTTTCAGCATAATGAAAAGGAGAGATTGAGAAATGGCAAAAGTGAAAACTGAAAAAAACGATAAAGATAGCATAAAAAACATTGTGTTTTCTATAGTCATACTAGTATTAATAGGATTGAATTTAATAGTTTTTATCAATCATAACTCTGAAAAGAAATATTCTGATGCGAATGCAACAAATAATGAGTTCAATCCTAAAAACATTGTGAGAGAAGTTGCGAATGATAATATTGTTGAGCAATCTATGAAAAACAATATTGGTGAACAAGGTGAGAGAAACAGATGCCAAACCTATATTGGAGAGTTCTTAACCTGGATTGAAAAAGGAGATTATAATAAGGCCTACTACACTTTAAATAGTGAATTTAGAGCTAATTATTTTCCTTCTGTAGAAGAATTTAAAACATATGTGGAAGCACATTTTCCAAAAAACAGTGTTTTGACATATGAAGATATCAATAGACAAGCACCTTATTATGTTGTAACAGTTAAAATGGATGATGATAATAATAGTAGTTTTGCAACATTAACAGAGAGATTTGTTGTAAGAGAAAACGGAAATAATGAATTTGAAATATCATTTCAAGTTCAATAATGGAGGAGAATTATGGATTTTAAAGCAAAGATAACTCTTTGGCTTAGACACTTTTGGGTAAAGTATAGAAGAGTAGTTTTAGTTATCTTTTTAGGTTGGCTTATTATATTTTTGATTAATACAATATTAAAAAATAACAGACCTGATAAAGCATTAAAAAGCACATATAATCCGGATGTTGCAATAATAACTGATAATTCTGCACCTTCGAGATATCAAGAAAAAATAAAGACTGCTATGGATGAATATGTAAAGCATTGTAATAATAAAGAATATGAGGAAGCTTTTGCGTTACTTACAGATGATTGTAAAGAGTATCTATTTGATAATAATATAATCATGTTTCAACAATATGTGGATAATTTATTTAAAAATAGAAAAATCTATAATTACCAAAGCTTTTCGAATTTTGACAGCCACTATATTTATGATGTAACAATATTAGACGATATAGGTGCTACAGGAACTTCTGGAGATTATAGTACATATACAGAAAAATTTACTTTTGTAAGACAAAGTGATGGAAATTTCAAGATTTCTACTGGAGACTTTATTAGAAAAGTTACTGTAAATAAGCAACTAGAAGATAACAATATGATAGTTAAATTAAATAGCTATTATCAAAGTTATAATAAAGTGTCTTATGATATTACAATAATTAATAGAACTGACAAATATCTAGACATTGCTGATGGAACAATGGGGGCAGAGATTACTTTAAATGTAAATGGAGATAAAAGAACTGCAACTAACCTTTCAAATGCAGAAGTTGTTATTAGACCAGGAGCATCTGATACATTTACTTTAATTTTTGATAAATATTTTGATGATAAGAAGAATGCAACACAAATTAATTTTAATTGTGTAAGATTATTAGAGAACTACGACGGAACAAATGCAGATACTGCTACATCAGCAGATCAATATTATAGTTTTAATATTGGATTATAATAATTAAAATAGAATTGTGAGGAAAAATGGACAAAGCTACTAAAAATAAATTATTGCTTATGGTTATAATAGCTTTAGTAATAATAGGAATGTTACTTGCTATAGTTCTTAATCAAGTAATACCATTTTTATCTTCAAAAAAAGAATTGGCAAATCAAAATATAATTGAAGTAGCGGAAGAAGTAGAAGAAGATACAGCATATACATATTTAGGGAAAGAAGAGGTTTGGGATAGCAATCTTCTTTCCAAAGAAGAAATTGAATCGCAATTAAATATTAAAAACTATTCAAAGAGTATTTCTATAAAAAAAATACTTACAGGAATTTCTGATATCGAATTACTAAATAAAAACTTAATTGAGCCAATTAATTATAATTCTATATTATCAATTTTAGATGAAAATTATAAAACAAATAAAAAAATAGATTCTAATAATGTTAAAGAACTTGCGGGAGAATATACATTTATACCTATAGGAACAAGTGCTTTGCCAGTAAGTATGACGGTGGAAACATTTATATACTATGGGTATAGAGTAAATGAAACAGACAAAACTGCAAAGGAATATGGATATTTAGTAACGCTTAACTATGTAAATAGAACCTATTCTGTAGCTCCATATGAATTGCAAGAATTAAAAGATTTATTAGCTTCTAAAGAAAATAAGATAAATACTGACATAAAGCTAAATAGTTATAATGAATTGACAATTGTTGAAGATTCTGCGAAGAATTGCTCAAAGGAAATAATTAAACAATTTAAATATAATACTAAGTACATGCCAGAATTAGCATATGCGGAATTGGATAGTGAATATTCAAGCAAATTTGGTTCTACAAAAGCATATCAAATATATGTAAATAAAAATAAAGAAAAATTTGATGCTATAGAAGTTTATTCTAGTATTAAGAAACCTAATAATGAAATAATAGATTATACTTGTACAGATAAAGATCAAAATAAATATTATATTACAACAAAAGAAAAAGACTTTTTTGATTTTAAAATAAAATTCTCAAATATTATACTTTAAAAATTGAGGAGATTAAGCATGAATGATGATGAATTAGATCCAGAAGAAGAGAAGGAAGAGGAAGAAGAACAAGAAGAACAAGATAAAGAACAACAAGGACCTAATCCTGAAAAGGCCAAAGATGAGGTTAAACAAAAAGTTGAAAAAGCCAAAAAAATGAAAGAGAAGATGCAAAAGGTGCAAAAGGCCCAAAAAGCAGCTAAAAAAGCTAAGCAAGTTAAGGCCGCAGCCAAATTTGCATCAGGAGCGAAGAAATTCGCTTTATTAGCTAACCCTTATTTTTGGATTGCTATGTTAATAATTTTAGCAATCATTGTTTTGATTGGCTTGATAATGTCTTTTACTATAATGCCTTCTAATTTTTTGGGAAAAGCTAAACAGTTTGTTGAAGGTATGATGAAAGGCTTTTGTGGATTAGTTTGGGGAGACTCAACTTCTTCAATAAGTAATGGTAGTGATGAAGTAAAAGATTTAGCAAACTATATTCAAAACATGGGATATGATATCCAAGGTTATGGTTTTGGAGATGTTGAATATACAGATGATACCAAAGACCAACAAGAAGAGGTTAATGAGACTGATGAAAAAGCAAATGCGGTTGAAGGAAAAAGAAACTATGTAACTCAAGAACAGGCAACACAGGGAGGAGAGATAAAAAGAGTATTTGGGTTGCAAGCAGTTACAACTGTATCTAGTGATGAATATGAAGATGGAGATGAGATGTATTCAATCACAGGAAGATTTAGCTCTAAGAACAATGATTATTTAAGAGCATATCTTTCTGCAGAAGCGGCTACATATACTGAAGCAAGGTATAGTATAAAAGGATGGTTTAATGAATTAGGAGATGCCATCGTTAATGGTTTGAATGATATATTTGGAGGACACTCTTCAGATGAATGGAAAGATCCTGGAAATGTCGGAGTAAAATCAGCCTCTACAGGTATGCTTAACTTTACAAATGCTGGGGGAAATAATATCTTTAATTCTACATTAGATGGTTCACCAACAAGAATAAAAATAGATGTTAAAAATAAAAAGCTTCTTCTTTATGAAAAAGCATTAAGTTTAGGATTATGGAAAATTCAATGGGGCCAAACCTTTAGTGTTGACTTAAGTAACTGGACTGCTATTTATGGAAGACCATTAGAATTATTCTTAGCATTGCACTTATCAAGTATGATGCCAGATCTTCCTTATCAAATGGCAGTTGATCAAGCATTTAATACTAAAGTAAATATTGGATTGCAAGATGCTAAAATAAATTTTGATACACATATTAAAATAGATGGGCATAATGTAACTTTTGGTGAAAATGATGTTCAATCAGAAACTGGACAAGAAAATAAAGAAGAAAACTTAGATGAATTAGTAGATAAATTCTTATTAGAACAATTAGGAGCTACAAATCCTAATTCATTCTGGAATAAAATTAGAGATCACTTATATGATCAAAACTTTGCACAATCAGTAGGAGGAGAAGAGAATGCTAAGAAATACAGAAGATGTGTTGTAGAAGCATTCCAAGATCAATTAGTTGTGGATGATACAACTACTGGTTGGTTAGGAAATAAAGATGCTATAAACTATAGAGCAGCAATGGCACAAGCAGACAAATATTTTAGAGAGCAATCACAAGATGCTAATGCGGCTAGAAAAGATATGGCAGAATTTATTAAAGACTACATTATTGAAAAAATAAAGAATATAGGAGATGATGTTTGGTCTATACTTACTGATGTTGGAGGATTTGTCACAACTGTTTTAGCAGATATCGTTAATCTATTTGGTAATTTCTTTGAATGGCTAGATGGTTTATTACCTCCAATCGAAATTGATATGGGTGAGGGCTTCTTAGCTAAACTTGCAAAATGGATATTACCAGACTATGACCCAGATAATCCTCAATTACTATCATACAAACCAAGAGACGGACAAGCTATATCAGAAGAAGTAACTACTGAAAATGAAGATGGTACCAAAACAACAACTACTCAATATACTGAGGAAGCTAAAAAAGGTGGTGGATTCTTAGTTGTAGATTTATTTGGTTCAATTGCCGATACTTTAAAAGATTTAGCTGATTCAATGATGGATTTATTCTATGTAAAGATTGAAACAGGAAGTGATACTAGCGGTCTTAGTTTAAAAGACGACCAAGGAAATTCTTTTACAGCTAACTTATCAAATGATGATTATCAAAACTTAACAAGATTAGTAGCTGCTGGACTTGGTGGAACAAGTATTAAATGGCCTTATATAGAGAGCGTAACAAATCATTGGTATTATCATATAATTGATTTTATGGGAACAGTTGGAAAAGATACATTATATGGTGCTTATAAGAAAGCTGCAACTGCAAAGAAAACAATAAAATATAGTGATGAAGAAGGTGGACTTGATGGATATGAAATAGAATTAACAGCATTATTATCATCAGATGAAGGAATATTCTATCAAGTATGTGAGCCTTACTTAAATGAGAAACCAAATATTTATCTAAAGAAAATATTCCATGGTGCTTATTATAAATATGATGGAACTACTGAAACTGCAAGAAAAATAGCTGCAGCAAGAGCAATAGAAGCTAAATATGAAACTGATGACTATAATGATCCTAAATTTGAAAAAAATCCTGAAAAAATAGTAGAAGAAGAGATTAAGTACAATTGGCATAGTTCAGAGAGTGATAGTGACAAATTAACGGTTACTAAAGAAGATGCAACTGAATATGTTAGTGCAAAGCAAGCACAATTACAAGTAACAGAGAAATCAGATGCATTAATTAAAGCTGATGAAGAAGAAGAAAAAGGAAATCCTGATGAAGCAGAAGCAAAAGTTCAAGATGTACTTGATGTAATGGAAGAAGAAGGAGGAGAATTAGAACTAGAAGAATTGGGCGAAGAGAGTCCAATGTGTAAAAAACTAGTTGATTTCAAATCAGATAAATCTAATACTTTAGAAGCATTTTCTATTTTAGAGAATGTAAATTCAGAAGCAGCAGATGTAAACTATAGACTTCTTAAAAAATTAATGGTAGAGATGGACTATTTCACAGAAGATGAAATGAATAGCCATGAAAAAAATATTCTACTATGGATTACAAATGTAGAAGGAACCAAAGGTGCAGATGTTGCAGCAACTATAAATAGAAATCTTGGACAAACAGATAATGGAAAAAATAAGACAATAAGTGATACAGGAAGAGATTCAAATGAGTATGGAGTTGTAATTAGCAATTTTATGGAAAATACTCAAATAGTTGCACCAGGAGATGCAAAAGTAAAGAGTATCGGAAGTGATGATCACGGAGATTTCCTAGAAATAGAGTTTACAACACTTACTGATGATAAAGTATATCCACTTCAAGGTACTATGATGTTACTACATCAAGATGATGAAAGAGATCCTTTCTACAATCGAGAAACTCCTTATGATAGAGCACCTTTATATAGTGCAGCAGAAGTAATGAGAAGATATAGATTTAAAGATACTTTCCAAGTTTTTGAAGATGATGATGTAGTTGGAATAACAATGAAGATTTCAGGACTTCACGATATTAAATTTTCTGTAGGAGATACTATCTTAAGAGGTGAAGAGATAGCGGGAAATCCTAAACCCGCAACAGAAGGAGAAGAAGATTCTGGAGATAAAATCTATGTTTCTATGAAAAAGGCTGATAAAACAAAAGTAGAAAACGTAGAAGATTATATTGATCCTATTTATACATATGAGGATGAAAAGGATATGGCTGAAGAGTTATGGTATTTAGATCATCCTGAGTATGGAAATAGATATAATGCAAATGGAAATTTAAATATTGACTATGTAGAATGGGCACTACAACAAGCTGAAAACTCTTTAGTAGGATATTGTCAAACTCATAGATATTACAATGAGAATTCTAATGGTTGTTTAGATGTTGACTGTTCAGCATTTGTATACTATGCATTATTAAATAATAATTATGATGTTAGAAAATATAGCCCATCAGCATTTACCACAGGAGGAGGAGAGAGGGAGACCCTAACTTCTTTAGGATTTACTGAAATGGATTTCCCTGGACCAAATAATTGTCAAAAAGGTGATATTCTGTGGAGAGATGGCCATACAGAAATATATTCTGGAGATGGTAAGAGTGTAGGAGCACATGGTGCAGATAACCTACCTGGAGGACATCCTTCAGGATCAACTGGTAAACTTGCTACAAATGGAGACCAAACTGGTGGAGAAGTTAGTGAAGTAACTTGTAGTTCAAATTGGACAAAAATATTTAGACCACCTTTATCTGTTGGAGCTCCTGTTGGTTTAGCAAATGCAGCTGGTTATCAACCAAATTGGAATAATGATGCTGCTTGGCAATCTCCATCTAATCCTTTAGCAGCAGGATTTATGGGACAATGTACTTACTTTGCGTGGGGTTGTTCATATGAATTATATGGATTTGCATGCTGGGATGGATGTGGAAATGGTATAGATGTTGCAAATAGTGTTGTAAGATGTAATCCAGATAAATTTAAATTATCAAGTACACCAGTACCAGGAGCAATATTCAGTATGCCTTCTAGCAGTGTATATGGACATACTGGAGTTGTATTAGAAGTAAATCCTGATGGAAGTTGCGTAATATTTGATGGAAACTATGATGGAGTAACAAATTCAAGCTTTGAAGCAACTAAACATGATTGTGGTACTAGAACAATTCGTTTCCCTGCAGGATCATACTTTGCTTGCCCAGTAGAACCAAAAAAATAATATAAATGTATAGAGCGTAAAGCTCTATACATTTAATTAAATAATTAAAAGGAAGAAATATGAAAGATAAGAAAACTTTACTTTTAATAATAGTAGGAATACTTTTATTGTTAATAATAATAACGATAATATTAACCAATACATTAAAAAACAAAAGTCAAAGCAATTTTGATAATATCTCAGCCAATAGTGATGAAGAAAGAAATATAATAGATGCAAGTGCAGCTGAATATTATAATGTCATAGAAGCGAATATTGTAAATAATCCAAATTTTGAATCTAAGGGTATAACTGAAGAAGATAGTAAAAAAGTTTATACATTAAACCTAAGTACTTTATTTATGAATGCCATGGATTGTGTTGACTTATTTAATTCTAGATTAGGTAGCATATATGATGAAGAACATAATATTAACCAAGATGGAAATATGTCTGATATAGATTTTAAGAAAGCAACATATAATTGTTTAGATCCAATTTATATAAGTAATAGTAATATTAGTGAAGAAAATATAAATCAGTTGGCTGGTCATTATGTTTTTGTTCCTACTAGCGGATTTAGATGCCTACAAATAAACCAAATAGTTGTACTTTTTGGAAATAGAATAGATACAGATAATAAAACACAAGAAGAGTATGGCTATATTGTCCAATTGAATGAATCTGATAAAGTGTTTTCTATTATTCCATATGACTTTATGAAAAGTGCAGGAATTACTTCTATGCAAGAAGGAAATAAAATAAATCTAAATGATAGTAAAAAAGTTGAGGCAAAAGAAAACAACTACTATTCTCCTTCAAGACTTGAAGCAAGAAGAGTGGCAACTGAATATTTAAAAATGTTTAAAGTGGCAAGTATAAATAATCCAGATTTGGCATATTCAAAACTTACATCTGAGAACAAGAGCAAATATGGCTCAGCTGAAAAATTTAAACAATATATGAACAGTAATTATGATAAATTAAATGCAATAAATGTATCTACAGCAACAGAAAACAAAGATGGTGATTACTATACATATACCTGTTATGACTATAATGGAAATACATTCTATATTAAGGTATACTCGAAAAATGCATTTGAATACGCAATAGAGTTATCCAACATAGCCTTCTAAAGAAAATACTTCAAAAAACAATACTATAATTAGGAGGAGGTGGATAGAGTGGATGATGAAGAATTAGATGCAAATGAAAACGAAGATAACTTAGAAGAAACAGAAGAATCAACAGAAGAACAGCAACTAGGACCTAATCCAGAAAAGGCTAAAGACGAAGTCAAGAAAAACATAGATAGAGCTAAAAAGACAAAAGAGGCAATGCAAAAGGCTCAAAAAGCAAAGAAAACTGCCGAGACAGCTAAGAAAGTTAAGGCAGCAGCAAAGTTTGCGTCAGGAGCGAAGAAATTCGCTCTTTTAGCCAACCCTTATTTCTGGATTGCGTTATTAATTATTTTAGCAATTATTGTTCTAATTGGAATAATAATGTCATTCACTATAATGCCATCGAATTTTTTGGGTAGATGTAAGAAATTTGTTGAAGGAATGATGCAAGGATTTTGCGGATTTATTTGGGGAGATTCAACTTCACCAATAAGTAATAGTAGTGATGATGTAAAAGACTTGGCAAATTACATCCAAAACATGGGTTACGATATCCAAGGATATGGCTTTGGAGATGTAGAGTACACTAACGATACAGAAAAACAAAGAAAAGAAGTACAAGAAACAAATGAAGCAGCAAATGCTATTGATGGAAAGAAGAACTTTGTAACAGAAGAACAAGCTACTCAAGGAGGAGAAATCAAAAAGGTATATGGCTTAACCGCGGTTACAACAGTATCTAGTGATCAATATAAAGATGGATCTGAAATGTTCAGAATTACAGGAAGATTTAGCTCAAAAAATAATGATTATTTAAGAGCATATCTTTCAGCAGATGCTGCAACATATACTGAAGCTACATATAGTATAAAAGGATTTTTTAATGAATTAGGATCTTCTATAATTAAAGGATTAAGCGATATATTTGGTGGTCATTCATCAGACGATTGGAAAGATCCAGGAGATGTAGGAGTAAAATCTAAATCTACTGGTATGCTTAATTTTACGAATGCAGGTGGAAATAATATATTTAATTCTACATTGGGGGGATCTCCAACAAAAATAAAAGTAGATCCTAAAAATAAGAAATTAATCTTATATGAACATTCATTGAGTATATTTGGTATTAGCAAGATTCAATGGGGACAAACCTTTAGTGTTGATTTAAGCAACTGGACTGCTATTTATGGAAGACCATTGGAATTATTTTTGGCATTACATTTATCAAGTATGATGCCAGACCTTCCATATCAAATGGCAGTTGATCAAGCTTTTAATACAAAAGTTAATATTAATCTAGAAGATGTTAAGATTTATTTTGATACAACAATAACTATAGATGGGCATAAATTTCCTATTGGAAATGCGGCAGAGTCTCTGTCTTCAGGATCTTCTCAACAACAGCATAGTCATCATACATCATCAGATATGAATAGAACTGACTCTTCGGAATATCAAATTGTAGATGCAGAATATGTTGGAGATGAGAAATACTTCCATTCTACTATGGGAGGAAGAGATGGCTATTATGTAGGAAAAAATCTTATTTATAAGGGTGTTACATACGAAATATGGGCAGATGCTGGATCTATGTGCACAAGATATGCATTTGCATTTTTAGCATCTGCATATAGTTGCAATGATTTGAACTACAGTCAAATAGTTGGAACAAAAGATGGTTCCACAAATACTAAATATAATGTTCCTACAGGCGTTTTTGAAAAAGTTTGGAAGAATTATGCCAATATTGAAGGAAAATATTATACTTCAGGAGCAGATGTAAAAGATGTAAATACCATTGTTTCAAATATGTCAAATGCTTTAAGTAATGGACTTCCAGTATATTTGTATTCAGGCTATAGATCTAGCCAAGGATTCCATGCAGTTAATATATTAGGAGCTTTAAGTACTGGAAAGTTACTTATGTATTGCCCATATGCTGGTGGAGTATTTGAATATGGAAGTTCTGGTAATTTTCAAGATAATCTTAGAGATTTAGTTTCAAATGCTGATGGATATGCAGTTAGTTCAAAATATGGAAGATATGTAATTGGATACTTTATTCCAAACTCTGCACCAGATGGAACAATAATGGGGAATGGAGCGACACCAGAATCTAGTGGAGCAATACCTATAACTGCACAAGCAGGAAAAACAAAACAACAACTAAACGGAATGAACTATTTCCAAATAATTCCTGAAAACCCAACAGCAAATATGCCTCTCATAGTATTTTTGCATGGTGATGGAGAATCATCAAACTTTAATAGTATAGGAAATCTTCCTATTACTAAATATGTTGAATCAGGCGAGGCTTATAGAGCTGGTAAATTTATTTTTATTGCACCACATCAAAGTCAATACGACTGGAAGGCAGAAGGTACAGTAAAAAATGTTATGGCAATAATAGAAAAAGTATCTAAGGATTATAGAGTAGATAAAAGTAGAATAATTCTTACGGGGATGTCTAGAGGTGGTATTGGAACATGGTATATTGCAAACAAATATCCTAATTATTTTGCAGCGATAGTCCCAATGAGTGGATCTTCTTCAATAGATGCAAATAATTTCAAAACAACACCAGTTTGGGCAATATCAGGAACAGTAGATGTAGAAGTAACTTATGGCAGCAATATGGAATCAAATGTTAATAAAATAAATAATGCTGCTGGTAAAAATATAGCTAAAATGGAAAGAATTCAAGGGGCAACACACAGTACAATTCAGCAATCATATAAAAGACTAGAATTATTCCAATGGATGCTAGGCCAAAAAGGTGGAAGCTATTCAAGCATTGATACTAGTAAATTGATGTTTATAGGTGACTCATGGATTTATGGTACAGGATATAGTTATAAAATTATTCCTGGTCAATCTTATGGAGTAAGTCCATCTAATAGTAATTTAGTAACAGGAGAGTACTATTATGGATGGAGTGGAGCTGGTACATGGACTTTTACAGATTCAAATATTCAATCATATGACAATGCTAGTGCAATAGTTATTTGCCTTGGATTGAATTGTACAGCATCATCTGAAAAATCAGCAACAGATAATGCATCTGATATGAAACGAGTAATTGACTTAGTTAAGGCGAAAAATCCTGATAAAACTATTTATATTACTCAAACACCTCATGTTGGAAGAAATACCGGAGACACAAAAGATCCAGTAGCTTGGAATAGAAATATAGATGCTTATAATAGTGTTGTTAAATCACTATGTGATGGAACAACTGTTGTCTTTATAAATCCAAATGATGCTATAACTGATAGTGAAGGATTCCTTAGAGATGATTATTCTGGAGGAGGATACCATTTATCATCAGATGGATATAAAGCTTGGTATAATAAAATTATTGAATGCATAAATAATGGACCAGTTGGAGAAAACGATGATATTGATAATTTAGAAGAAGTGTTACGCTATTTATCAGGTGAAAATGATCCAATAAAGCAAAGAAACTATGATGAAATTAGAAGTGCTGTTATTAGAGATGGAAGTGCAACATTAACTCTAACTGATGAAAATGGGGTAGAAGTAACTGTAACTATGTCTGCAGAAGATTTGAAAGCCATTAGAAAACTAGTTAATTCGGGAAGCAATGGTGCATCAATAAAATGGCCAAATATCGAAAGTGTAACAAACCATTGGTATTATCATATTATTGATTTTTATGGAACAGTAGATAAAAATACTCCATATGGAGCTTACAAGAAAGCAAAGATTGCTAAAAAAACAATTAATTATAAAGATGAAGAAGGCGAACTTGATAAGTATAATATAGAATTAACAGCATTATTAACTTCTCAAAATGGAATTTATTATCAAGTTTGTGAACCATATTTGAATCAAAGACCATCAGTATATTTAAGAAAGATATTCCATGGAGTGTACTATAAATATGATGGTACTACAGAAACCGCTAGAAAGATATCTGCAGCAAGGGCAATAGAAGCAAAATATGGAACAGATAATTATAATAGTGACAAATTTGAAAAAGACCCACAAAAAATTGTTGATAAAAATATAACTTATAATTGGCATAGTACAGATAGCGATAGTTCTAAATTGACGGTTACTTTAGAAGATGCAACTGAATATGTCAATGCTAAAAAAGCACAAATAAAAATACAAAAAGAATCAGATGCACTTATTTCAATAGATAATCAAGAAATAGAAGGAGCAGATGGCGTTTCAGCTTCAGCAGAAGAGTTTTTAAATGCTGCTCAAGAAGTAACAACATATGTTAAGCAAAACGATTTCCACTATGGAGATGCTCATCACATGCCTCCTATGGCAAATGGTGCAACTAATAGTGATGGATCAAAATATATTTCTTGTGACAGACTTGTTGCATGGGCTTTATATAAAATAGGATTTAAAGATCAACCACAAAATGGTTTGGTCGTATCACAATTATATGATTATTGTACTAATAAAGGGTGGAAAAAGATAACTAATAGTAGTGAGGTCCAAGCAGGAGATATTGTCTTGACAGGATCATCTGAAACAGATTTAGTTCATACTTTTATTTGTGCAGGACAAAATAAGAGATA